>ENA-OWND01000018-OWND01000018.1-metagenome-genome-assembly--contig:-NODE-18-length-107114-cov-8.410222_pt1 | contig 107114 bp, 73 predicted proteins | sample MGYA00245342_ERZ651119 | MGnify/ENA primary metagenome ERZ651119 (study PRJEB26857, sample SAMEA4031756) | metagenome | biome: human; feature: oral; material: saliva | place: Philippines | collected 2014... | reverse complement strand
AGCACATCTGCTCAACAATCGAACAAAATCAGTCAAGGAGTCTAATGACCGATTCAGGATAAAGGTGTAAGGCACGACGCCCTACACCTTGTTTTTTTTATTGGTGTCCGGTAAATAAATTATTATTGATGTCCGGTAAACAAATTATAGTGATGAATCGAGTAGGATAAAACTCAATGAACATGATTTATCACGTTCCTAAATTCTCTGGGAAACAGTCAATCCGGCAGGCGTAGGGGCGTGATTTATCACGTTCCGCCTCTGCATTGAGTCCATTGCGCGAACTATTTGTTTATTGGATATTGCGGAACGTGATAAATCACGCCCCTACTTTTATCACGCCACCGATTTGGGTTAAAACTTTTTTGCAGCGTCTACTTATACACTCCCACTTCGCTTATCGCCGGGAATCCCGTATGGCTGGTTATATTCACACGTACAGCCTCAGCCACGGTGCGTGGAAAGCGTGATATAGCCACACGACTCGTGAAACGTCCTTCTGCAACCTTTGTCCAGACGCCGTCGCGGAGACATTCTATGTCGTATGTCTGTATCGCACCGTCGGTGGCATCCTCTGTGATGACAACCATATTGACCGACTGTGGACCGTCGAGAGTGACTTCCCAGAAAGGATGCTCGACCAGACGATGTGATGTCCACGCCGTAGTGAACTTGTCGTCGTTGGCAAAGTCCATGATATTCATGTCGTAGCTCCAACTTGAATTGGCAGGGCGAAATTTCGCAATGTTATGCTGAATAATCGGCATCTCTGCCTTTGGCACTGTTGCCACGCGCCCGTCATTCTTCCACTGGCTGCCGATGCGCTTCATCGCCTCTACGGCATTGGCGTCCATTAGTCCTTCGCGGTTGGGCGCAATATTAAGGATGAAGTTACAATAAGCCTTGTTATAAGGTATCACATTCTCACGTATTATCCAGTCAACGTCTTTCAACGTATCCGTAGGCATGCTCTCTTTCCAGAACCAGGTGCGCTGCAATGGCAGGCAAGCCAAGGCGGGGAGCTTGTTTTCAGAAGTTGAAATACGCTGTCCGGCGCCCTGCTCGTAGGATTTTATATCTGTGTAGAACAGTGCTTCACGAGGATATTTGGCAGCGTTAAGGTCCATGACCAAGCAGTTGGGCTGAATGGATTTGATGTATTCGTAAATCTCTTCAAACGGCACATCGTCATAGCTTATGCGCGACCAAGGGGCATCCCAACCATCGATGATGAGCGCCGTGATGTCGCCATAGTTGGTCAGCAGTTCCTTAAGTTGTGCTTTTACCATGTCAACTTTCGCGCGAGTGATATATCCGGGGCGCAGACGGTGATGAGTGTCTAAAATGGAATAGTAGAGCATGACCTTCAGCCCTGCCTTGCGGAAAGCATCGACATACTCGCGCACCACATCCTTACGTACAGGCGAGTTCATGGAGTTATAGTCCGTAGTCTTAGTGTCCCAGATGCAGAAACCGGAGTGATGCTTTGTTGTGAGGCATCCGTACGACATGTTCGCAGCCTTTGCCGTACTTGCCCATTGCCCGCAATCAAGTCTTACGGGGTTAAAGGCGCTGACAGGCATATCAGGGTCCGGCCAGTCCTCGGGGGCGAACGTAGGCATATTAAAATGAATGAACATACCAAAGCGCAGGTCAACGAAGTCCTGCTGAAGGTCGTGGAGGTCGCGGCGTACCGTCTGACCGTACACTGACGTAGTGGCAAACAAAAAGAGTAAAAGGTAATAATAACAGTGTCTCATAAATTATTTATTGTTGTTCAGAATCTTCTTTCCGTTCACGATATTCACGCTCATGGAGAGCTCCTCGAGCCAAATCGGTCAATAACCGCAGTTTCTTTATATTATCAACGAACAAGAGATTTCCTCCGGCATAGGATTTTATATGGTCATTTCCTGCCGAAATCTGCTGGTATCTCGCCCCATTCGTTGGTAGGCCACTTTATGATTGGGTTCTCATAAGTGTTGGTATTCAGCCATCGCTCTGCCCTTTCAATCAAGAGAAAAAGTTGTTCGGTCTTGGCATTTCGCTCGAGTTTTGTCTTGCATTTCTTTGCCTTCACCCACAGCATTGCATTACGGCTGTCGCTGTATATAGGCATCGTCGTCTGTCCTCGTTGCTTCAGCAGGGCAAGACCGTGGACGATAGCAAGGAACTCACCGATGTTATTTGTACCAAACACCGGTCCATAATGAAACAGCTGCTTGCCGTCACGCAGGTAAACGCCGCGATATTCCATTGCTCCGGGGTTACCGCTGCACGCCGCATCAACGGCAATAGCTTCGTTGATAGCCGGTGCAGGATTGCCCGCGACCTCTGTTTTTTCGTTTTGAATGACAGGGGTTGCCTTGCGGTATTCCTCATATCCCATAGCAAAGGCGTGCTGTGCCTCTGCCATGGTCTTAAAGGATTTATATTTCGCGTTCTTCTGACCGGTGACCCGACGGCTGCACTCCTCCCATGTGGAGAAGATGCCGGTCTCCGAGCCATACCACACGACATAGTATTTCTGTTTACTCATTATGCGACAATAGAAAATTAAACCCCAATCGGTCAATAGACCGCAGTGCCTTTTTATTTTCAACGAACAAAAGCTTTCCTACTGCTTTCGTCAGCTTGTGTGGCATCTTACAAGCCTTATTACCTCGCCGTAGCCCGCTACGCCCACGGTAACAAGGCTCGCTGGTCTGCTCAACAATCAGGCAAAATCAGGCAAGGAATCTATTGACCGATTTGGGTTAATTCCTGTTGAGCGGAGGCTGATTATTGTTTGTATATCATGCCTTTCTTCAAGTCCTCCACAGTCGCGTGGTCGACGAAATATGAAAGAATCTGATAGGCGAACGCCATTGCGGCACCAGGACCGCGACCTGTGGTGATATTGCCGTCGACAGTGACCATGTCGCCGGTGTAGTCTGCACCGTCGAGATAACGCTCGAAGCCAGGATAGCATGTGGCACGCCGAGAGTTGAGTATGCCATTCTGCCCGAGCACCATCGGTGCGGCGCAGATAGCAGCTATCTTCCTGCCCTTTTCGTTCTGCAGCATCAGCGCTGAGCATACGCCGTCGTGCTCGAGAAGATTCTTTGCTCCGGGCATTCCGCCGGGCAGTATGAGCATGTCGGCGTCGCTCAGGTCGACATCGTCGAAATGCTTATCGGCAATGACGGTGATGCCATGAGCCGACTCAACAGACGTTGAAGCAGTGATACTTACCGTCACGACCTCTATGCCGCCACGACGAAGGATGTCGACTGGTGCCAGAGCTTCAATCTCTTCAAAGCCATTGGCGAGAAATTCATATACTTTTGGCATGTTTCTTGTGGTTTTTGAAATAAAATATTTAACTTTGCATATAATCCGTAGGACAAATATACAAAACTTTGTGCAACGGACAAAGAAAACGTTTATAAAAAGAGAGAAAAATGTCAGGACGTACACTTCGCTTTGCTGTCTTCGGCAATGAATATCAGGGCAAGAAGTCGGTAGCCATACAGAAAATACTGTCGGCGCTTAGTAGTCGTGGAGCAGTGGTGGCTATCGACCGACCGTTCTATGATTTCCTTCTGGCAGAGCATGTCGATATAAAGGACGCCAAGGTGTTCGATGCCGACGCCTTCGACGCCGATTTCGCCGTTTCCATGGGTGGTGACGGCACCTTTTTGCGAGCCGCTGCACGCGTGGGAGCAAAAGGACTGCCTGTAATAGGAGTGAATCTCGGACGTTTGGGATTTCTCTCCGACACCATGCCCGACGATATAGAGACAGCCGTCGATGCCATTCATAATGGCGACTACCGGCTGGAGAATCATTCCGTCATAGAGGTTGATGCCGAAGGCGAGACCATGAGCGGCTCGCGGTATGCGCTGAACGACATCGCAGTGCTGAAGCGCGACACTGCTTCGATGATCACTATCCGTGCCTGTGTCGACGGTGAGTATGTCATCACCTATCAGGCTGACGGGCTGATTGTCTCCACGCCGACGGGAAGCACCGCCTACGGACTGTCGAACGGAGGTCCTATCGTTGTGCCAGGCACTGACGTTCTATGTCTGACGCCGGTCGCTCCTCACAGCCTGAATATACGGTCGATAGTCATAAACGGCAACTCCGAAGTGACGCTAACCGCCGGTTCACGGTCGCACAATTTCCTTCTTGCCATCGACGGACGGAGCGAGAAACTGCCCGACAGCGCTAAGGTGACAATACGCAAGGCAGCTCATAATATCAAGATAGTGAAACTGCCGAACAAGCATTATTACGCCACGCTGCGCGAGAAGATGATGTGGGGAATGGACAGCAGGGAGAATAAATGTCCTGATACGGGGATAGATAACAAAAGGGGATGATAAGACTCAACAACGAGAAATATGGTGCACGAACCATTCTCCTATGGTTGTGGGCAGCATGGAAAGGCAATCGATGGCAGGCTGTCATCAATGCTTTGCTCGGATTGCTGTCGGTTGCCGTGAGCCTTCTCTCGGTATGGGCTGTAAAGCACGCCATAGATGTGGCGGCAGGAACGGCTGAAGGTAATATATACTTGGCGGTAGGTGTCATGGGAATGCTTATTCTCGCCGACTTCGGAATAAATATTTCGCAGGTGTGGGTAAGGAATATCCTCGGTGTGAAAGCCCAAAACCGTATGCAGCAGCAGCTCCTCGACCGACTGCTGCGGTCGGAGTGGCAGGGCAAGGAGCAACGACATTCGGGCGATGTGATGAACCGCTTGGAGCAGGATGTGAACAGCGTAGTGAACTTCCTCGCCGAGACGCTGCCGAGTGCGCTGTCGACACTGGCACTGTTCGTTGGCGCATTCGTATATATGTTCTCAATGGATAAGCTGCTCTCCATAGTCATTGTGGCTATGATACCCGTATTTGTGTTGTTCAGCAGGGTTTATGTCAGCAGGATGCGACGCCTCACCCGTGAGGTGCGCGACTCCGACAGTGAGGTGCAGAGCATATTGCAGGAGACGGTGCAGAACCGTATGCTTATAAAGACGCTGGAGGGCGACTCGGCTATGGTCGACAAACTGGAGCAGACGCAGAGCACGTTGCGACAGAAAGTAGTGAAGCGGACAATATTCAGTCTGTTCGCGAATCTCATCCTCAACTTTGGCTTTGCTGTCGGTTATCTCGTCGCATTCCTCTGGGCAGTACTGCGTATGTCGGCAGGAACACTGTCGTTCGGCGGTATGACCGCTTTCCTGCAGCTCGTCCATAGAATACAGACCCCGGCACGTAACCTTACGAAACTGGCGCCGGCATTCGTCGGAGTGTTCACAGCGGCAGAACGACTTATGGAACTGGAAGATAATCCGCTTGAGGAACAGGGCGACCCCATACATATGACAGCGCCGTGTGGCGTGCGTCTGAAAGACGTGACTTATCAGTATGCTGACGGCGACAAGCCGGTGCTCAATAGTCTTTCTTTCGATTTCATTCCCGGCACATGCACTGCCGTTCTCGGTGAGACAGGCTCGGGAAAGACGACACTCATACGTCTGCTTGTGGCGCTGTTGCATCCACAGAAAGGTAGCGTCACGATATACGACCGTCAGGGCAATGAGGAAATTATCACAGCATGTCATCGCTGCAACTTCGTATATGTGCCGCAGGGAAACACGCTTATGAGTGGCAGTATCAGGGATAACCTCCTGCTCGCCTCGCCGGATGCTACGGAACAGGATATGCTCGACGTCCTGAAGAAGAGTTGTGCGGAGTTTGTGGAAGACCTGCCTGAAGGATTGGATACGCTCTGCTCGGAGAAAGGTGGCAGGCTCAGCGAAGGGCAGTCGCAGCGTATCAGCATTGCCCGGGCATTGCTCAGAAACCGTCCCGTCATGCTTTTCGACGAGGCAACGTCGGCACTTGACCCTGAGACGGAGCGACGGCTTCTGGATAATATTCTCGCGACAAATGACAAAACGATAATATTCATCACCCACAGAATGACTGTGGTGGAATATTGCAATCAGGCTTTAACATTATGATAGATATAATTACAACGTTTCTTTTGGGATTGGCTGTCATCATACACCCATGTACGATTGCTCCCAATATTGCCGCCATGTCCTATCTTGGCGGTAAGGGGCAGGGCAAGGACGTGATGTGGATGTATATAATAGGGCACACACTGCTCTATGCTCTTTTAGGAATAGGAGTGACCTTACTGCTGAAGTTTGGCATTGTGTCAAACGGACTTGAGGCAATAATCAATGAATGGGGGCAGCCCGTGCTTATAACGGTGTTCCTTGTGGCAGGCATTTTATTTATAGTAAGTTTCTTTTTAAATCACGAACATCACCATGCCGCCAGCGAGTTTACTGTGGGGCGCAGGGGAGCTTTCATCAGCGGTGTCTTTGTAGCTGTGGCATTCTGCCCGGAGGCGGCGTTAGGATTCTTCGGAGTGTTGATACCTATGTCGCTGACATCTCATTTTGGATTGTCGCTGCCAGTAGTGTTCGCCGCAGCAACAGCCATACCGCTGACAGGACTGGAATGGCTGTTGCGTAGAGGCATGGCAGGACGACTGGCATATATAAAAAAAATGACGAGATGGTTTAATCTCGTCATTGGTATAATGTTTCTGCTTGCCGTTGTGGCTATTTACTTCCTGTAGAACTTCCGTCCGTTGCGTATTATGATGCCCTTATAGCTGTCGTCGACCTTCTGACCTGCAAGGTTGTAGGTCGCAGATGTCTGTTCTGCTGGCATGAAACGGTCGTTGATGTCGAGTGTAGGGTCGCTTACTGTCGATGATAATTCATACCATCCGCCATCGGTAAACACCATATCTGCCGTCTGGTTTGTGCCTACGCCACTCTGACCATTGTTGAAGATAATGTTTGTAGGCACAACAGTCAATGTGCCGTAGTAGCACCACTGCCAGATATTTCTGCCGTCGCCTGCCTTTCTTATCTTATAGCATTTCTCGCCAGGCCATACGCCGCCGGTGTAGTTCTGGTTGGAATGCTTCGAATCCCACACCCATGCCTTGACCGCTCTTGTCCATTCCTTTGGAGCAAGGAAGTAAGCCGTGAAGGTATATCCTGGTGCCGGAGTGTCGAAAGTCTCTTGCTCTTCAGCCTCCTCCTCGGCAGTGATACGGTCGAGGGTTGCCTGCCATGTTGATGTGTTGACGTTGGTATAGAACTTATAATGATGCCCGGAGAGAATCTCTTTGAACCCTGCCGGAGCAGTGTATTTGTCGGTTGTGGTACCACAAACCACGATAAGGTCGCCCTTCGTGCCATGAATCTGACGTACGATACGTGAAGAATAGCTTGTCAGGAGGTTTGTGTAATTGCTCTGGTTTGTGATTCCTGCCAGTTTACGAGCCTCGATCATCTGCTTTATTTCCTTCTTGTATGCCATCCAGTGCTTGAAGAACACGCAAGGAGTGCCAGGGTTTGCTATGAGCCATGCGTTGGCAGCAAGAGTGTCGCGAAGTATCGGGTCCTGCTGTTGATTAGCTGAACGGTATTCAGTGTCGTGGTTTTCAACGAATGTAACAGCATATCGGCGATAGTCAGCGTCGTGGTTTAAGTTGTTCTCGCTGTTCAAAGCCCACCAGTTGTTATCCTTGTTCACCGCGTCGCTGACATTATATCTGAACTGGAAATCGAAGGCGGCGCTGTTGCGTTCGGTATAGTTTATCCATTGCTTAATCTTCTCGTTGCCGTCCCAATACTCTCCTACAGAATATTCAATGCCTGCATATTTATTGTAGTTGCGTACTCGAGAAGCCCAGAATCCCTTTACCATGTCATAACGGAACCCCGTATATCCAAGATATTCCTTGAGATATTTCAAGTATGCCTTGATATTGTTCTGCACATTATCCGACTTGTGGTCGAGGTCGCGCATACCGTCCCATCCCTCACCTTCGTCGTCGTTTGGCGAGAGCGGCTTGCCTCCGCTGTGCTTCGCAGTCTCGCCGCCATCGTCGTTCTTGACAATATCAGTGGATAACATCTGGTAAGTCTTGCCGTCGAGAGGATTCGTCTCTTTGGGGAAATCAACCCATGTAGGGGTCGTTCCGCGATGGTTTATGACAACGTCGGCTATCACACCAGTACCGTTTTTCTTAAAGGCTGCAATCATTGACCTAAGCTCTGCTTCGTTGCCGAAGGAACTGTTCTGGTCGTAATAATACAGTGGGTTATAGCCCATTGAGGTGCCACCACAGTTGCCTGACTGTGGAATCCACACGAGAGAGAAGTAACGTGAGATGTCGGTTGATTTCTTTTCAAGATTAGTCCATTGTGAGTCGTCGAAAGAATCCCAGTAGAATCCTTGCAGCATCACTCCGCCATAGTTTGCCGGCCAGCCTTGTGCTGAAGCCGTCGCCTGTATCAGGAAAGCGAATAAAAGCGCGAGATAGAGTTTTTTCATCTTCAGGTTTGTTTTCTTGTTATTAATCAATTGTCTGATGCAAAATTAATAATAATGTAGGGAAAATGGAAAAATAATATCGGAAATCGGCAAAAAGCGTGTGCAATCGTTATCTTTTTCAGTTTTATTTTCTTACCTTTGTAGACATAATTATAATATTAAAGAAAATCATGATATCATTCTTCAAGACCCCTGCAGGCTCTGTTATTGCCACACAGGCTGACCGTAATCTCAGCAATGATGAAGTCGAGAAACTATGTTGGCTTTATGGTGGTGCGACGCTTATCGGCAGTGAAACCCTCGAAGGCTTCTTCGTTGGTCCACGCCGTGAGATGATTACTCCTTGGAGTACGAATGCCGTTGAGATTACACAGAACATGAATCTTAGCGGCATTTTGCGTATAGAAGAGTATTATCCTGTTGATTCCGAGGATGCTGAGTATGACCCAATGCTTCAGCGAATGTACAAAGAACTGAATCAGGACATATTCACTGTGAAGAAACAACCAGAGCCGATAAAGCATGTGGAAAACCTTGAGGAATATAACGAACATGAAGGTCTTGCGCTTTCTGCTGAGGAAATAGAATATCTGCATAATGTGGAAAAGGAGCTCGGGCGTCCTCTCACCGACTCAGAGATATTCGGATTCGCACAGATAAACTCAGAGCATTGCCGCCACAAGATATTCGGTGGCACATTCATCATTGACGGCGAAGAGAAGGAAAGCTCACTCTTCGCCATGATAAAACGCACCACAGCCGAGAACCGCAATAAGATTCTCTCTGCTTACAAGGACAATGTGGCATTTGCCGAAGGTCCTGTCATTGAGCAATTTGCGCCTGCAGACCATTCAAAACCTGATTTCTTCCGTGTCAAGGAAGTGAAGAGCGTCATCTCACTTAAGGCAGAGACACATAATTTCCCTACCACCGTGGAGCCGTTCAACGGTGCTGCTACTGGCACCGGCGGTGAGATTCGCGATCGTATGGGCGGTGGTGTCGGCTCATGGCCACTTGCAGGAACGGCAGTATATATGACTTCCTATCCTCGTAAGGAGGACGGCGTCCGCCCATGGGAAGAGATAATGCCTGTGCGTGAATGGCTGTACCAGACTCCGGAGCAGATACTTATAAAGGCGTCGAACGGTGCTTCCGACTTCGGAAATAAGTTCGGACAGCCGCTCATCTGCGGTTCTGTGCTTACATTCGAGCAGCAGGAGCATGGCGAGAAATATGCGTACGATAAGGTTATAATGCTTGCCGGCGGTGTAGGCTACGGCACACAGCGTGACTGCCTGAAGGGCAAACCGGAGAAAGGAAACAAAGTTGTTGTCATGGGAGGAGAAAACTATCGCATCGGACTTGGTGGCGGTTCAGTGTCATCGGTCGAGACAGGTCGTTACTCATCGGGCATAGAGCTGAATGCTGTTCAGCGTGCAAACCCTGAGATGCAGAAACGTACTTACAACGTGGTGCGTGCCTTGTGCGAGGAAGACGAGAATCCTATAGTAAGCATTCACGACCATGGTAGTGCAGGACACGTTAACTGTCTCTCGGAACTTGTAGAGGAAAGTGGTGGCATTATCCACATGGATAAGCTCCCAATAGGCGACAAGACCCTCTCTGCAAAGGAGATTATCGCTAATGAAAGCCAAGAGCGTATGGGGCTGCTCATCGACGAAAAGGCAATAGAACATGTGCAGAAGATTGCTGACCGCGAGCGTGCTCCTATGTATGCAGTAGGCGAGACTACCGGCGACGCACGCTTTGTCTTCGAGCAGGCTGATGGCGTTCGTCCGTTCGACCTCGCCGTGGAGCAGATGTTTGGGTCTTCGCCAAAGACAGTAATGGTCGATAAGACCGTTCAGCGCAAGTATGATGTGGCGGTATATAACGACAGACATGTCGACGAATATATAAAGAATGTCCTCAAACTCGAGGCTGTGGCTTGTAAGGACTGGTTGACAAACAAGGCAGACCGTTGCGTCTCCGGTCGTGTTGCACGCCAGCAGTGCCAAGGCGAGCTGCAGCTGCCACTGTCCGATCTCGGTGCTGTGGCTCTCGACTATCGCGGACGGAAAGGTATCGCGACAGCCATTGGACATGCTCCGCAGGCTGCCCTCGCCGACCCGGCTGCAGGCTCTGTGCTCGCAGTTGCTGAAGCGCTGACAAACCTCGTCTGGGCTCCTATGACCGACGGGCTTGACTCTGTCTCTCTCTCAGCTAACTGGATGTGGCCCTGTCGCGCTCAGGAGGGTGAGGACGCGCGTCTGTATAACGCTGTGGAAGCGCTGTCAGACTTCTGCTGTGCACTACAGATCAACGTGCCTACGGGTAAGGACTCGCTGTCGATGACACAGAAATATCCTAACGGCGACAAGATTATTGCTCCTGGAACTGTCATTGTCAGTGCAGGCGGAGAGGTGAGTGATGTGCGGAAGATTGTCTCTCCGGTAATGAAGAAAGTCTCTGCTAGCCGTTTCTATCATATCGACTTCTCGTTCGACATGCAGCAGCTTGGCGGTTCTGCCTTCGCGCAGACCCTCGGAAAGGTGGGCAGCGATGTGCCGACGGTGAAGAATCCGGAGTATTTCCGCGACGCTTTCCTCGCCGTGCAGCAACTCATCGACGAGGGACTTGTGCTCGCAGGACACGATATATCAGCCGGTGGCATGGTGACAACGCTTCTTGAGATGTGCTTCGCAAACACAACGGGAGGTATTGATGTGAACCTCGATAAGTTCCAAAACACCGACCTCATAAAGGTATTATTTGCCGAAAACCCGGGTGTAGTGATTCAGGTGGCTGATACAGACAGTGCTCGCGTGAAGAAGATTCTTGAGGATGCAGGCGTTGGCTATTTGAAGATTGGCGTACCACAGGTACACCGTTCACTGACTGTTCACCGCGACGGACGTACGTTCGACTTCGATATTGACGAGATGCGTGACGCATGGTATGAGACATCCTACCTGCTCGACCGCCGTCAGAGTTTCAACGGCAAAGCAGAGGAGCGTCGCGACAATCTCGGCAGACAACCTGTAGAGATACTGTTCGGCGATGACTTCACGGGTAAGCTGTCACAGTATGGTCTCAATCCCGACCGTCGCGAAGCGAGTGGAATACGCGCCGCTGTGATACGTGAGAAGGGCACTAACTCCGAGCGCGAGATGGCATACGCATTCTGGCTTGCAGGATTCGACGTGAAGGATGTCACCATGACCGACCTTATCACGGGGCGCGAGACTCTCGATGATGTCAACGTGATTGCTTTCTGTGGTGGATTCTCCAACAGCGATGTGCTTGGTTCTGCCAAGGGCTGGGCAGGCGCTTTCCTCTACAACCCAAAGGCAAAGGCTGCGCTCGACAACTTCTATGCACGCAAGGACACACTGTCGCTCGGCGTATGCAACGGCTGCCAGCTGATGGTGGAACTCGGACTGCTCAACCATACCTGCGCAACATCCGATTCACACGACTATGCGCAGATGCTACATAACGACTCACATAAGTTTGAGAGCTCTTTCGTTTCGCTCGCTATCCCTGAGAACAACTCAGTTATGTTCTCTTCTCTTGGTGGCTTTAAGATAGGTACATGGGTGGCACACGGCGAAGGTAAGTTCCACTTGCCACTGCCTGAAAGTGAGTATAACATCGTTGCAAAATTCAACTGCAACACTTATCCTGGCAACCCTAACGGGTCTTCTTATGACGTGGCGGCTTTGGCAAGCAAGGACGGACGTCACTTGGCTATCATGCCACACCCTGAACGCACCATATTCCCTTGGCAGTGTGGCTTCTATCCGCAGAACCGCTTTATGACCGACGAGGCTACTCCATGGCTTGAGGCATTCGTAAATGCACGCCGTTGGGTGGAGAAGCATCTTCAGGAAGAGCCTGACTTCGGATAATACAGAATCCTGCAAAGAATAATGGATACATACGAACAAGATATTTTAGATACCAGTCACGGAAATATCGATGAGGCTGGTATCGCCAGCGACGGTAATATCAGCGATGAGGCTGTTGCAACTGCAGATGCTGTGGACAATGGCGCCAGTGCATCTGCAGCGCCTTCGGCTTCAATCGATGAGGACGAACCATTTGTGCTCGAGCCTGAGAAACCCGTCATAAAGCGCAGCCGTCGCTCATCTTATCGACCTTCCGACTATAACCCTCCGCGCAGGGAATACACCGAAAAACTGCGTGAAGCAGCGGTACTTGAGGCGGCAGGCAAGGAAGCAGGCCCGGCATACAACAAGAAAATCCATCGTGACATAGGTTGGCGACTGTTCCGAACATTCTTCAAGATAGGTGTCGTTACATTCGGAGGAGGTTATGCCATGATACCGATGATTGAGGAAGAAGTCGTCGATAAGAACAAATGGATTGACAAGAAGACATTCCTCGACCTTATAGCCATAGCGCAGACCTGTCCCGGCGTGTTCGCAGTAAACATCTCCACCTTTATCGGCTATAAACTGCATCACACGCTCGGCGCGGTGCTTGCCGCCTTTGGCGCAGCGCTGCCGTCGTTCATCATCATTCTGCTCATTGCTATGTTCTTCGTTGAATTTCAGCATATTCCATGGGTAATGGCATGTTTCCGCGGCATCCGTCCGGCAGTAGTGGCACTGATAGCAGTGCCCACATTCAACCTCGCCCGCAGTGCAAAGATAAATCTGCAGACGTGTTGGATACCCATACTCTGCGCATTGCTCATATATCTCCTTGGTGTCAACCCTATATATATTATAATAGGTGCAGCCTTCGGAGGCTATCTTTACGGCACATTAGTAAAAGACAAGGATTAAATTATGATTTATCTCTATTTGTTTATCACGTTTTTCGAGATAGGAATTTTCGGTTTTGGAGGTGGCTACGGCATGCTGTCGCTCATTCAGACCGAGGTAGTGGTGAATCATAACTGGCTCACCACGGCAGAGTTCACCAACATCGTAGCCATATCGCAAATGACACCCGGACCAGTGGGAATAAACTCCGCTACCTACTGTGGATATGTTGCTGCGCATAATGCCGGCTTCGGCGGCGGAATGGCTGTGCTCGGCTCTGCCATTGCCACATTCGCACTGGTTCTGCCTTCGCTCATTATGATGATTCTGATCTCTAAGATGTTCATGAAGTACATGAACCATCCGGTCGTCACGAATATATTTCTTGGTCTGCGTCCAGCCGTCGTCGGACTGTTGGCAGCTGCGACACTGCTGCTCATGACGGAAGATAATTTCTCTACTCCGCAAAGCAATCCGTGGCAGTTTTATATCAGTGTTGCACTGTTCGTGGCAACATTCGTAGGTACGAAATACATTAAGGTGAACCCAATTCTGATGATTGGACTTGCCGCCTTCGCCGGACTCATACTACTATATTAACCACAAAGCGGGCAAAAACTGCAGGAAAGCTCTTGTTCTTTGATAATGAAAACCCCCTGCGCTCTATTGATCAGTTGGGGATTATATTTGTACTAAAAACAAAGTGCTATGGAACCCGAAAGCAAAACACCCTATATTGCATGACCAATATAGGGTGTTTTGGTGCTGCAATATAGGGTATTTTGGTCGACCAAAATAGGGTGTTTTCCAAACGACTGACAATGAGATTGTTACAGAGGTCTTGCGGATTGATTTCTTTTGTGCGACAAAGTGTACAAATCACTGTATCGTTATGGATTTTTCATCTTTGCCTTTGGCATTTTATTGAAGTTCCATTGCAGGTGTAGCATTGCATACCGAGGTATGGTGTTGGTGAATGTCTCGGTGCGTCCCTGTGCGTTTATGACGATGTTGGTATTGGTCAACTGATGCAGTATGTCGAAGGCTTCGAGTCGTGCCACGAGTTTTCCTTTTATCAATGGCTTTGATATTGAGGCGTTCCATACGAGGTCGTTGGTGTTGAAGTCTGCCGCTGCATAGCCACGGCGTGAGAACATCTTGATGTCGGTTGCTACGGTGAGTTTCATCCACGGTATGAGATATGAGCCGTTGAATCCGTAAGCGAAGTTGGTGGCGTTGACGGTTTGGAATGTTTTGTTGTCGGATGTGCTGTGGCGATAGGTTATGTTTCCATTCACTCCGAGGCTGAGGTCGCCTTTTCTATAGCCGAAGCTTAAGGTCTCGGTGTAAGTGTTCGTGCGCACCTTGCTGATGCCCGACTGCTGTGAGCCTGCCGCTGCCGCCATGTCGACGTTGTTGTTGAAGTTGTAGCCGAGGTTGTTTGTGAGATTCCATACCTTGTCTTTGCCGAAGTTGATATTGTTGTTGTTGTTGATGTCGATGCTCCAGTTGCCGTCCACATTCACTGGTTTTATGGTATATACGCCGGTGTTCATGTCGACGGTGAAGCCTTGCGCTACAGCACGTTGCGACGCGTTCCATGTTATTGACAAATCGTCTGATGCGTCAATTTTCTCTTTTCTCCATTGCTTTGTGGCGCTTACCGACACTCTTTCCGATATGGTGCTCTTAAGATTTGGATTTCCTAATTGAACCATAAGCGGGTTTTCATCGTTTTTGCGGTTAATCATGCTTAGCATAGACGGCTGGCTAATGTTCAGCTGTCCTTCAGAGCGGAGCATTACATTATATTTCCCGAAGTTTGCCATTAAAAAATATCTTGGCTCTAAACTGAAGTATTTCCTGTTTTTTCTATCGTTGAGTTTCGGACTGTAGTAGTCGAAGTTCTCATGATTATACTTCAGCGGCAAATGAAGATCCGCCCATACGTACATACTGTCTTTACTATAGTTTATTCTTTGTATGATATTAAGCGATGTAGCTCGCTTCATCTCGCCGGTCTCGTAGGTATTGTTGAGGTCGAGCATTGCCAATTGTTCACTGCGGTTTGAGGGTAGAAGTCCGAACTTCTCGGTGAGGTAGTACTCTCTGTTGTTGCGTGAATATTCCTGTGCGTACTCAAGTTGTGGCATGAATGTGTATGTTTCTGATAAGGGGATATAATATCCGGCAGCTACGTCATAGTTATATTTATGTGACGGTGCGCGGTTGTATTTGTTCAGATTGATGTCCTGTCCTGTCTTACGGAAATAGTCTACTTTCTGCTGGCTGTAGTTATTGCTTTTTCTATTATTGTAGCCTGCAGTGAGCGATATGTCAATCATATCGCCGTTAGGTAGTTTTATTGATGCGCCGTTATAGTTGTTGATATTGAATGAATGCCCGTCGTTGAGTGCATTGTTCTGCGAGCGGTTTATAAGAATCTGCTGCAGTTCGGGTTTCAGTGTTGCTGCAAATATAGAGTCAAGCGAACTCTGTACGTTGCCCCATTGGTTCATGCTACGGTCGGCATAGGCACTTCGAGAGAAAATGGTGTTGTCGTATGAGGTGTATGACGCATTTACATAGCTTGTCATCCATATCGGTTTCATCAGCATGAAATTGTTTTCCACGTTAAGTCTTTTGTTGTGGCTTGTATTTTCCGCCATGTTTCGACTGAATGTATTTCCCGTCTGTAGGAAACTCTCGGAGTTGGAATAATTATTGTTGATGGTCTTATCCCACTGGAATGTGACTGAACCTTGTTCTCTCCATCGGTGTTCCTTTTCGTCGATAAGGATGTCTGCACCCACCATATTCGTTTTTTTCTGTCCGTTAGTAACCTTCGTAGGGTCCCAGTCACCGTTATGTCCTGGTTTCCGTTCCTCGTTGACGTTGTTGGTGTTGGCAAACACAGACAGTCGCGAGCAGTCGGTATATCGCATTGCAAACAACCGTCCGAGGTAACGTTCGTCAGTTCCTGCGCCCGCCTCGACGTTGCCGAGAATACCGGTGTTATACTGTCGTTTCAGTACAACGTCCATTGTGAATAGCTTCTTGTCGAGTTGTTTTCCTGCCCATTTGCTCTTTTCGGATGTTTTATGAAACACCTCGATGTTCTTCACGGTGAAGGAAGGCAGGTTTTCAAGCATAATCTTGTTGTTGCCTTTGAAGAAGTCTCTTCCGTTGAGCGTTAGCTCATCCACCTTCTCGCCGTTCACTTTTATCTCTCCGTCGCTATTGAGTTCAGCTCCCGGCAGCTGGCGCACGAGGGCGTCGAGCATGCTGCCTTCGCCGAGATTGAAGGCATCGGCATTATATACTATGGTGTCGCCGCGCATAACCATCTTTATTCGTGTGGCTTTCACCACCACCTCGTCGAGACTGAGGGTGTCGGTCTCCATACGGCTTAATGGTCGAAGGTAGAGGGTGGGAATCTCGAATTCACGGTTTCTGCCAATTGATTTTATCTTAAGCGTTGTGAATCCGGTGTGATAACCCGGATGCTCACCTTTTATTATATAGGTGTCAGCCTTTGCAGGAATATCTATGGAGTAGAAAGTTACGGGACGTGTGAAAAAGCCCTCAAGAGCAAATTTCCGTGTATGACAGGTGTCAACCACGGTGCTGTCGGACCGCATCAGAGTGATGAAAACACTGTCAGGTCCTTCTTTTGTCTTAGCATCAAGGACTTGTCCGTGAGCTTGTACTGTCTTTTCTTTTTTGTCTTTTTCTTGTGCGGAAAGCGGCATGGCAATCGCCATGAACAATAATAATCCAAAATAACGTATCATTGAGTTTGTTTTTAATATTATGCAAAGATAGTATTTATTCTATTATTATATATACAAATTAACTATTTATTACTTCTTTATATATGATTTATATGTATTTTTTTCATATAACATACTTAATCCCAAATAGGTCAAAGTTTTACTGCATTATTTGGGTATGTCGTAGTTTTTGTATATTTTTGTAGGCTGCAAGTAATTTTCTCCGATTATGAAGATAGGTTTTGACGCTAAACGACTATATAATAATTTCACTGGTTTGGGCAATCACAGCCGTACGACCATTGATATTCTGACACGTTATTTTCCGGATAACGAGTATATTCTCTACACACCTCAGATTAAGGACGACCCCGTGGTGACCACGTATCTGAATAAAGAGCACTGCTCTACGGTTATGCCGAAAGGTGCAGTCAAGGGAAGTGCGTGGCGGACGCTGTACATGGGACACGAAGCAAGCCGCGAGGGAGTGGAACTGTTTCATGGTCTTTCGAACGAGATTCCCTTAGGACTGACAGTCCCTTCGGTAGTCACCATTCATGACGTTGCTTTCCGTACATTCCCCGATATGTATCATTGGCAGGATATAAAGATTTACGATATGAAGTGGCGCTATGCCTGCAAGAATGCCGACCGCGTGATTGCAATATCAGAATGCACGAAGCGCGACATAATGCGGTTTTATAATGTTGCGGAAGAAAAGATTGATGTAGTATATCAGCCTGTCAGTCCTATATATTACGAGATGCCGAAACTGCCGATAAGGAAGTCGGGCGCTCAGACATATATGCTCTATGTGGGCAGCGTAAACTCAAGGAAGAATCTCTTGAGCGTTGTCAAAGCAATGAATATTCTGCCGAGAGATCTGATCCTTCCGCTGGTCGTTGTGGGCGAAGGAGGGGAGTACAAAGCAGCTGTCGAGCGTTTCGTCATCGAGAACGACCTTAATGATTTCGTCATATTTCATGCGCCGCTGAATAACCAACGCGAATTGCAGAAACTCTATCATGGTGCTACGATATTCGTATATCCGTCCTTTTACGAAGGTTTCGGCTTGCCTGTGGTCGAGGCAATGCTGTCAGGCTGTCCGGTATTGACGAGCAATGTGTCGTCGCTGCCCGAAGCAGGAGGTCCCTACTCGATTAAGGCAGACCCGGCGAGTGTGGAAGACATTGCAGCCAAGATGCACAGGATGCTTATCGACGAACAGCTGCGCAATGACATTCGGCAGCAGAGTTTCGACTATGCCATGCAGACTTTCCACCCGAAAGTGCTTGCCGGACAACTGATGGAAGTGTATAAGAAAACAATAAGATAAATGAAGGAAAGTTCTATACGACTGTTTTTCAATCGTCTGTCGTTGATGATAAAGATGTTTCTACTCTTCACTACTGCAGGAGCGGCAGGACGCGTGCTTTTCTATGTCATATACCGTAGCCACATCGCCACCGGTGGAGAGACATCGTTCTGGGGAAGTCTCTATCATGGCTTACGGCTCGATACGGCTGTAGCGGGCTATTTCTCCGTCATACCGTTGCTGCTTGTTATTGTCAGCACATGGATGATAGGCAGAAAGAAGAATACCCTACTACAGTGGACGTGGAAGGTTTACATCGCTGTCATATCAGTGCTTCTCACCATTGCTCTCGTGGCAAACATCATGCTCTATAAGTACTGGGGATTCCCATTGGATACTACTTCACTGACATATTTCATCTCTTCGCCAAAGGATGCCCTTGCAAGTGCCGAGATATGGCAGTTGGCAGTAGGTTTTGGAAGTTTGTTACTCATCGGGGCGGCGCTATACCGTTTTTTCACCATGGCACGGTTTCTGCCACGTAAGAGCATCAGGGCAAGCCGTTCGGCAAAGAGCCTTACAACCCTTGGCATACTCGTCTGGGGCGCTGTGCTGTTTCTTTTCATACGTGGAGGAGTGAGCGAGTCGACCAACAACGTGGGGTCAGTATATTTTTCAGAGAATGTAATACTGAATCATTCGGCAGTGAATCCCGTGTTCAGTTTCATGGAGTCGGCAGCCCACGAGAATGACTTTGCATCACAATACCGTTTCATGAGCAACGAAGAAGCCACGAGACTCTTTGTCCCGATGACCTATACCAAGATGCGCAAAGACTATCGTGAAGCTTACAGCATTGCCAATAAACCCGGCACGCATATCGTCTTCGTGGTGCTGGAGAGCTTCTCGAAGTATATAATGGGCGAGACAGGACATGTGAAAGGCATAACCCCCAACCTCGACAAACTCACCGGCGAAGGACTGTATTTCACGAATTTCTATGCTAACAGCTTCCGTACCGACCGCGGACTGGTGGCTATACTCAGTGGGTATCCGGCGCAGCCGACGATGAGTCTCATGAAATATCCGCGCCTGACGAACAACCTTTATTCTATAGCACGTTCACTCGGCGCCGACGGATTCAATACGCATTACATCTATGGAGGCGACGCCAACTTCACCAATATGCGCTCCTATCTTCTTGCAACAGGCTTTGAGACACTCATCGGCTCAGGCGAGTTCAAGAAAGAAGAGCTCACCTCGAAGTGGGGTGCCAACGATTCTATCGTTTTCCGGCGCGCCCTCTCTGTGATGTCAGAGACACGCACGGCAGAAAATAAAACCTTTACGGTCGTTCAGACGCTGAGCAGTCATGAGCCGTTTGATGTGCCTTATCATAATCACGACAACAAGCAGCTGAACGCATTCCAGTATACCGACCGTGAACTCGGGCGTTTTGTCGATGCTATGAAGAAGCGCGACGACTGGAAGAACACATTGTTGGTGATTGTCCCCGACCACCTTGGATGCTATCCTGTCGATATAGACAACTATACCTCCGAACGTTATCAGATACCACTTATAATGACCGGCGGATTAGTGAAGGAACGTAAGCACATTGCAACGTACGGCTCGCAGCAGGACATTGCAGCTACTCTGCTCGCCATGCTGGGCATAAGACATGATGAGTTCACCTTCTCAAAGGATATGTTCGACAGCGCTGCACCGCATTTCGCGTTCTACACCTATCCTGACGCTGTAGGAATGACCGACACTGAGAACTCAACGATGATTGACAACAAGTCGGGACGCGTGCTTTTCGACATCGGAAAGAAGCGTGGCGCCAACCGCGATAAGGCACGTGCATATCTGCAGAAACTATATGATGACATTGCCTCAAGATAATGAAAAAACATAGAATAACAACCCCCTTTGCGCCTCTTTCCTTCGCGCTCAACATGATATTGGTATATGTCATGTACGCCGTATGTCGTGTGGCTTACTATCTTGAGAACTCCGATGCCTTCTCGCTCACGGGCGATGGGGTTACATGGCAGCAGATGTTCAAAGGTTCGCTCGTCTTCGACACATCGGCGATACTCTACACCAATGCGCTTTATGCCCTTCTGATGCTCCTGCCTTTCACCGACAGATTCTTTAATAAGTATATCGAAAGGATAGCACGTTGGGTGTTCGTGGCAGTAAACAGTATCTGTGTCTACATGAATCTTGCCGACGGAGCATACTTCCGTTTTACAGGAAGACGCACCACAAGTTCCGTGTTTCAGGAGTTTGGCAATGAGAACAATCTCTTTGGAATATTCCTTACCGAAGTTGTCAATCATTGGTATTTACTATTGCTTGGAATAGCCATTACGATGGTTCTTGCAAAAGCATACGTATACACCTCATACAAGCGACGTCAAGTCACATCTAAGACGACAACCTTAGTGTATTATTCTGCCCGGGTTATAGTCCTATTGCTGTTCGTACCGCTTTGCGTAGGTGGTATGCGTGGCGGTCTGGGGCATGGAATACGCCCTATAACCATAAGCAATGCCAATCAATATGTTAGCACTCCTGCCGATGCTGCCCTTATTCTTAACACTCCGTTCTCGATGTTGCGTACCATATCGAAGAAGTCATTCGTTGACCCGGGCTATTTTTCAGAGAAGGAGCTCAACAGCATCTATTCGCCGGTGAAGATTCCGGTTAAGACCGATTTTCGCCGAAAGAACATCGTAATCCTCATCGTCGAGAGTTTCGGACGAGAGTATATCGGCGCGATGAACAAAGACCTTGACGACGGCAATTATCGTGGCTTCACCACGAATATAGACTCCCTTGTTGAGAGAAGCCTTACCTTCGATTATTCCTTTGCCAACGGACGAAAGTCAATTGACGGCATGCCATCGATTCTTTCCTCAATACCAATGTTCGTAGAACCGTTCTTCCTCACATCGTCGTCGATGAATGATGTCAGTGGAATCGCCGGCGAGTTGGGCAAGGAAGGCTATCACTCCGCCTTCTTCCACGGTGCGCCGAACGGCAGTATGGGCTTTGAGGCATTTGCAAAAGCCACCGGTTTCAAGGAATACTATGGCAAAGACGAGTATGAGAGCGATAAACGCTTTGGTGGAAAGGACGATTTCGATGGTTCGTGGGCTATATGGGACGAGCCGTTCCTGCAGTTTTTCGCCAAGACGATGAGCGGTTTCCGCGAGCCGTTTGTCAGTGTGGTGTTCACAGCATCGAGCCATCATCCGTTTAATGTCCCCGATAAATACCGAGCAGAGTTTAAGGATGTCGACAGCAATCCTATACATAAATGCATACGCTACACCGACAAGGCGCTCGGAGAATTCTTCCGCACGGCAGAAAGACAGCCGTGGTATAAGAACACTATCTTCGTCATGACCAGCGACCACACTAACATCAGCGACCACGACGTGTATCGGACCGACCTTGGTGTCTACTCCGCGCCGATAATAATCTACGACCCTTCAGGCGACATCGCTCCGGGCAGAAGCCATCATATAGCGCAGCAGATAGACATAATGCCTACCTTGTTGTCATACATAGGCTACCCACGACCATACATCGCCTTTGGCGAGAACCTCTTAGACGGTTCAGCCGACGACTCATGGGCGGTGAACTACAACAACGGCGTCTATCAGTATGTGAAGGGCGAGTACTTCATGCAATACGACGGCGAGGCAATCAAGGCATTATATAACTTCCGTAATGACCCACTCCAGAAACATAATATCATAAGCTCTGCACCGAAGGCAGAGGTGAAGAGTATGGAGAAGGAGCTCAAGGCTATCATACAGTCGTACATGAAAAGAATGCACGACAACCAACTGATCATTAAATAAAAGAAAAGACTATGGAGAAGACATGGACGGCAAACTATACATTGAATATTGGCGAGAAGGTGTTGTATCACTTTCTCTATGCCGTCGTATACTGCATATCCCTCTTGCCTTTCCGACTGTTGTATCTCTTGTCCGATATGCTTTATGTCATTGTAATGTCAGTGGGCTACAGAAAAGATGTGGTGAACAAGAACCTCATGAACTCCTTTCCGGAGAAAAGCCCGGAGGAGATAAACGACATAAGGAAGCGCTTCTATCATTTCTTATGCGACTCTGTAGTGGAAACGATAAAGACAGCCTCGATAAGTCGTCGCTCAATGCAGGAGCACATGCAGTTTGAAGGCATTGATATAATAAAAACAGCTATTGAAAACGGTCATGGTGTGGCGCTTTATCTGGGGCATTATTGTAACTGGGAATGGGTGACGAGCATCGGGCTGGCGTTGCATTTTGATATTTTTGGTTGTCAGGTATATCATGTTCTTGAGTCGAAGGTCATGGACAAGCTTATGCTCCGCCTGCGCTCGAAGATGGACACAACGAATGTTCCGATGGCTGAAATCATGCGTGCCATCATAAGGGAAAAACAGAACGGACGACTCTCGGTGACAGGATTCATAAGCGATCAGGCACCGGTCATTTACTCATCGCCTTACTGGACGACATTCCTTCATCAGGACACACCGTTCATAAACGGCACGGAGCGATTAGTAAGGAAGCTCGAGATCGAGCCGGTATATGTAGATATACGTGTGGTCAGGCGCGGATATTATCAATGTCGTCTGTCGCTGCTGGCAGACAACGTGAAGGAACTGCCTGAAGGGGAAGTCACCGAACGCTATGCCAGAGCATTGGAACAGACCATACGCCGACAGCCGGAATACTGGCTTTGGACGCATAACAGATGGAAGAGAGGACGTGACGACTTCTTCAAAGCAAATAAGATATAGATGGCGAAGAATAAAAAGAACTCCAGGATACGTTATTACCTGACGAGCTATATAGTGCTTGCTATGCCGCGTTTCATCCTTAGCCTGTGGCGCAGGCATTTGTTGCGTGATGTGGAACGGCGCGACGACTACGGCTATATATGCGAACGGGTGGATTACTACTGTTCGTTGCCGTCGCTTGGCAATGAGGAGAAAGAAGCATTTGCTGCTGATACTCCAACCATCGGCGAACAGCGAGTGATTAAGCCAAAGGTCTATTTCCTTGACTTCTTCACCTTTGCCCGTTCGTTTGCGAAGCATCTGCATTACTTGATTTGTCCTGGCGATGTCAATTATATGCCCTCTGAACCGGCTGTCGTAAAGAGCCGCCCGATAGTGGATGACACGCGGAATGCCACTCTGATGAATATGGATAAGGTGCGCCATTTCATGTTTGTCGACGACAGCACGCCGTGGACGGAGAAGCATGACAAAGTGATTTTCCGCGGCGCAATAAGCCAGTGCGAGGGCATGGAGTACAAAAAAAACCGTTATGACTTCATGCAGAAGTTCTTCGATGCGCCTTTCTGTGATGCAGGAGAGATAGAACAATCGGGAAGATGCGTCCGTGAGGAGTGGCGAAAGCCGAAGATCAGCATTGATGCGCATCTGAAGTATAAGTTCATCATGGCACTCGAGGGTAACGATGTGGCAAGTAACCTTAAGTGGGTGATGTCGTCGTCGTCGATAGCCGTTATGCCGAGACCGCGATTTGAAACATGGTTCATGGAAGGGCGGCTTAGGGCAGACTATCACTACATCGAGATTGCAGACGACTATTCCGACCTTGAGGAGAAACTGAATTACTATATCAATCATCCGTCGGAGGCGCAGGCGATTATCGAAAACGCCAATCGTTACGTCAGTCAGTTTCGCAACAGAAAACGCGAACATATCATATCACTCCTTGTGCTCGACAAATATCTAAAGGCAGTAAACAGATGAAACACCAACCACGCGTGACAGTTGTCACGGTAACATACAATGCGCTTGATGCACTGTCGAAGACCATGCGGAGCGTTGAGGCACAAGACTATGCTAATATTGAGTACATCATCGTTGACGGGGCATCGTCAGACGCTACTCCGTCGATGCTTGCGCAGTATCACGGGCGTCTCAACCGTTGGGTCAGCGAGAAAGACCGAGGCATATACGACGCCATGAACAAAGGCGTGAAGATGTCAACGGGCGAGTATGTCATATTCATGAATGCCGGCGATACGTTTGTAGGCAGCGACACCGTCAGCCGTGTGTTTGCCGAGGCTGCGGAGGCAGATGTCATCTATGGCGACATAATGAAGAACGGCATGCGCAAGCGCTCGCTCTCACCACGCAACTGCCATAAGATGTATTACTGTCATCAGGCGGCTTTCACACGTCGGGAGTGTCTGTTGGAAATGCCTTTCGATGTCAGTCATCGCTTCTCAGCCGACTTCAAGCAAGCCAAGGAGATGTTTCTTGCAGGCAAGACATTCAGTTATGTAGATGTCGCCGTTGCCGATTTTGATACCTCCGGAGTGTCGAATGTAAACCGCTCGCAAGGACTGTGGGATAATGTTAAGGTAGTGTGCGAGACCGACTCCTTCATCAACCGCATGCGCTTTCTTCCGCATCTCCTCTTTCCGTTTATTATATGTAAAATACGAGGAAAATAACGAAAATGTTCGGTTATTTTCTTAAGATATATTACCTTTGTTCCCTCAATTATAAACATTTAGGCTAAAAGGGAATACAAGCACGTAATAAATAATATGAGGATATTGTTTGATCATCAGACGTTTCATATTCAGCGATTTGGCGGAATATCACGCTATTTCTATGAATTGATAAACAGACTGTCGGACGATGATGTCAGTGTGGCATTGTCGTTCTCAATGAACAGATACATAAAGCATCATCCAAAATGCAGTCATACGAATGTGACGAAGAAACTATTCAAGGTCACTGAGGGTGTCTTTCGCCGGTTGAATAAGAAGAACTCACTGTCGAAGATAGTCAAGGGCGACTTCGACCTCTTCCACCCTACCTATTATGACCCGTATTTTCTCGATGCCTTAGGCGATAAACCATTTGTGCTTACCATACACGACATGATGCACGAGCGTTTCGCACAGTATTTCAAAGCTGACGACCCTACTGCCGGATATAAGCGTCTGCTCGCCCAGAAAGCCCGTCGCATCATTGCCATAAGCGAGAACACAAAGCGAGACATCATAGAGATTCTCGGTGTCGACGAGGCAAAGATCGACGTCGTATATCATGGATTCGACTCAAAGACAGTTGTCGAAGGACGTCCGGAAGGGCTTCCAGAGGAATATATACTCTATGTCGGTGAGCGCAGATGCTACAAAAACTTCGACTCAACGGTGACGGCTTTCATGGAAGTAAGGAAGACACATCCTGACTGCCACCTCGTTCTGACCGGACGCAAGCTGTCGAGTGCCGAGCGCAGACAGTTTGAGAGGCTCGGTCTGACTGATTTCGTAAAGATATATACCGATATCAGCGATGATGTGCTCCTGCAGCTCTATCGCCATGCACGCCTCTTTGTCTACCCTTCGTTATATGAGGGGTTCGGCATTCCAATACTTGAATCATTCTCGCAGCAGTGCCCGGTAGTGCTGAGCAACGCAAGTTGTTTTCCGGAGGTAGCAGGCGATGCTGCCGAATATTTCGACCCCGAGGATGCACAGGCACAGGCTGCGGCGATGCTGTCAGTCATGGACAGCGAAGAGCATCGCAATGAACTCACTAAAGCAGGAGCGTCGCGGCTGAAGCTGTTTACATGGGACAACACTGTGAAAAAGACAAGAGAGGTATATAAGAAAGTACTGTTATAAAATATATGAACTATCCTTTAGTCAGCGTGATAATACCCGGATATAATCACGCACCTTATTTGAGAGAACGCATCGACAGCGTTTTAGAACAGGACTACCCTAATTTTGAGGTATTCCTTATGGACGATTGTTCTTCAGATAACAGCCGAGAAATAATGGAGGAATATCGGGGTAAGGAACATATAAAGGATATTCTCTTCAATGATAGAAACACCGGTAACACCTTCATTCAATGGAAGAAAGGCATAGTGATTGCCAACGGCGAATATATATGGATAGCAGAAAGTGATGATGTGGCAGAGAAGTCGTTTCTCACAAAGATGGTTGCGAAACTTCAGACTGTCGCTGACGCCGTATATGCTTTCTCACATTCAACCATTATTGGGGCTAATGGTGAGCTACTGCCTAATATTTGGGACGGCAGAAGTCGATATTCTCATGACGGCATATACGAGAGCCGTTTCTTCTGTCTCACCAGAATGATTTTCTATAATGCTCCTTATAATGCCAGCATGGTGGTGTTCAGAAAACGATTCTTTGCAGAGATAGCTGACGATTATCTGCAATTCCGCCATAACGGAGATTATTGTTTTTGGCTTCTTATGAGCATGAGAGGCAGAGTGCTTGAAGTCAATGAGCCGTTAAACAGATTCCGCCAACATGACAGGAAGGTATCTGCCGATGGTAAGGATGAGGCATTTTTAGAGAATGCCGCTATTGTTGATAAGGCAATAACCCTACTCAGCCTGTCATCATATCAGCAGAGATGCCTTAAGGGAAAGTACCGCAAACGTTGGTTGCGTGCCAAAGAGAGCACGAGATATGAGGCTCGCAGACGATACCCGCGGGTATATGGAGGTTCGTTATTTGATTCTCTTGTTTATGATATTGATAAAATTATCAATCTCTCACATTTCCACAATCGTTAACAACGGCTATTTCTCGCCTGGAAAACAAAACAATCAATGGCATGGCGTCAGCCGTAGTGGCGTGATTTATCACGTTCCTCATAGCCATTTCTCGGTATACACAAAGCAGTATTCAGAGAAAACCTTATCTCCAAACTTAACGTATCGTAAAGAAAAATCATCTTTGCGATTTTCAGCGAAATAGAAAATTAAAAACAGCGATTTGCCAAGTCTGCATAACATAAAGCCACGTCTTAGAGATACGACCAGAGCAGAAATAAGACTTATTCCGTGCTTTTTATCTCAAGAAGCGTTGATTCTTTATGCTAAAAACATCGGTTTTATCGGCAAGAAACGGTGGAATGAGCCTCAAGAAACGGCGGTTCTTGAAATTGATTCCTATTTTTGTCGGCATCAAAAACACCTACCACTCTGATTATCAGCATCTTTCGCGTAATGCCAAAAATAAGCGTTTTTTACCACCAAACGATAACTCGCCTGCAAATATCGGCTGTATGCATGCTTAGAACAGGCGTTTTGTTAACTTTATTCGCATATATCGTAAGGGCGTGATTTATCACGTTCCGCCTTGACAATCACTTCATTCCACCTGTCGGATTGTTGTTTTTGAGGATTGTGGAACATGATAAATCATGCCCCTACGGCTGACGCATGACGGCTGTTTCATGAAATCTTATCACGAACCAGGATAGTGTTATTATTCTGTTACGACTGTCAGTTACTGTCCGGAGAGGACATAAAGCATGGTCTGACCTACGGCTTTCATCGTAGCGAGCGATATATTCTCCATCGTGTCGTTGACCGTATGCCATGTCGGACCGAACGAGCTTTGTGCGCAGTCGGGATAATATGGCACTATATCTATGCACGGTATGCCGGCAGTCTTATTGACCGGCACATGGTCGTCGGTAATTGCTCCGCCATCTTTCTTAGGGAATATTGAGCCATAGCCTATCTGTTCGGCTGAGGTCCATACAAGCGACACAATCTTAGAAGCGTAATAGTTTGAGAACTGCTCGACGTAGAACTTTGCTCCTTCGCCACCAACCATATCAAGCAACACACCGTAAGAATAAGTATAATCCTTTTTGTTTGCCGAATATTGCGCTGCCCAGTGTTGCGCACCGAGCGCCCATGAGTCCTCGTCAGAAGCTACGTCAGCCCATTGTGGCGTGCCCCAGTCCTCTGCATCGAAGCACACGAAGTCGATACCGACATCGCTCAGATTCGGCAGTTTGTTAGTGAAAGCGGTGTCTGCCATAGCCGCGTTGAGCGAACGGGCAAGCTCTATCATCACTGCAACGCCACTCGCTCCGTCATTAGCGCCCATGACCGGTGTCTTGTGGTTAGCCTCATTAGGGTCGTTGTCTGCCCAAGGGCGACAGTCCCAGTGGGCACATACGAGGATGCGCTGCTTAACATCAGGATTAAGCCGGGCAATGATATTCTCTGACTTCAGCACCGTGCCGTCATAACCTTTGACGTCGGCTTTCTGCGACTCTACCGTGCAGCCATACTGGCGGAACTTCTCCTTTATCCATTCGCCGCAACGGTCGTGAGCCTCGGAGTTCATCATGCGCGGACCAAACTCACACTGCGCCGCACAGAACTGATAGGCGGAATCAGCGTTGAAAGTAATCAACGGCTGTACATATTCGGCTGTCGTGCTCTTCTTCTTTTTCTTTCCAAAAGCACCAAGCACAGGCTGGGCTATGAATGCGAGCAGTGCCAAAAAGCACAAACCGGCACATACGTATATTATTATCTTATTCTTCATAGTCGATATGTAGTCTTAAGTTTTCATCAATGACCCTCATCCAGTTGCCACCTAATATCTTTGCAATGTCTTCATCAGTGTAACGGTTCTTTATCAACTGGCGGGTGAAAAGCATCATCTCACTTGAATCTCTGAAACCTCGCAGTCCGCCGTCGCCATCAAAATCAGTGCCCAGACCAACGTGATCGACACCCATTATCTTCACTGCGTGATTCAAATGGTCAATGACACGAATGATATCAGCCTCTTTGGGGTTCTTGCTGACGAAGCCCTCGTAAAGATTTATCTGGCACACTCCACCCTTTGATGCCAATGCAAGCAACTGATCGTCGGTGAGGTTGCGCTCGTGGTCGCACAGCGCCTTACAGTTGCTATGTGAGCATACCACCGCGCCACGGCTTATCTCCAACGCGTCGTAGAACGATTTTTCGCCCGCATGACTGAGGTCGACGGTCACTCCGTAGTCGTTCATCTTGCGTATCAGCTGTTCGCCGAAGGGGCTCACACCTCGCCATGTCGCCGACGAACGGCGTGCAGAGTCGCACACTTGATTGTCGCCATTGTGGCAAAGAGTAATATATATCACGCCTTGTTTAGCGAAGTGAGAGACATTCTCGAGGTCGTCGCCTATGGCAAGAGCATTCTCTATGCCCAGCATTATCGACTTCCTGCCTTCCGACTTATTCTGCTCTACATCTTTGAAATCATAAGCTATCGACATTGCCTCCGGGTTAGCGTTGACGATTGTCCGTATCTTTGAGAAGATTATATCGGCATATTCCTTTGGTCCTGCCGACTTCAACGGTGCCACATCCTGCCATGTCTGACCTGCTACGGGTTGCGGAATATAAGCTACCATAGTCGCTACGTCCTGCCTTCCGTCAGTCATCTTATGCACATCGACGAGTATCTTCGGGTCGCGCTTCGAGAAGTCAGCACCCTGTGGGAAGAACATTGGGGTGTCGCAATGGCTGTCGAGCACAATATTCTTAGCGTGCAAGTCCTTTGCGTGCTTATAAACAGCGCCTTCGTCGACGAGCCAACTGAACAGTAGTCTGCCCTCCTCGCCAAGCCATTCAGGATGCCACTGCACACCAATCATCGGTTTGTGCTCCGTGCTCTCTATGGCTTCTATTAGTCCGTCGTCCGACCAGGCAACGGCGCGGAACTTATCGCCCGGAGCGTCGACCGCCTGATGATGAAACGAATTTACCATGAGAGTGTCATCCGTATAGATATCGGCAAGCATGGAGTGTGGCAGAATCTTCACTTCGTGTGTCTTCACTTCGCGCTCCTCGTCCTGCGAATGCTTTAGCCGTGGTTCCGGTTTCCTATCTTTTACGAGCGAGATATCCTGCGCCACATGCCCTCCAAAGGCTATCGCCATAGTCTGAATGCCACGACAGATGCCAAGAATAGGTATCTGGCGGTTGTAAGCCAGTCGTGCAATGAGCAGTTCCGGCAGGTCGCGTTTCTCGTTTATATTGCCGAGCAACTCTGATATTTCCTCTCCCATCCACCTCGGGTCATGGTCGCCACCACCCGTGAGAATAAGGGCGTCGATATGCTCGAGCGTCTCTATTATCACATTGGAATCGCTGACCGGCGGAATGATAACGGGCACACCACCTGCTGCAACGACCTGCTCATAGTAGCGTTCGCGTAGGACGGCGTCGATGTCATGGTGGTTTGAAGTCAAGCCAATAACAGGTTTCCTTTTACCTTCGGGAAACCTGCTGCAGACGTCTTCAATATGATTATTCAAATTGAAATCCATTTTTTCGTTCTCCTTTCGGAGTGTTTTAGAAGAGGATGCTATTCCTCTGTCGGTACGGATATCTCGCGTTTGATGCTCTGCTCAAGGGAAATAAGCGTCTCCGTTGATACTACGCCGGCAATACCCTGCAATTTGTTGTTCAGAAGATCCATGAGTTGCTCGTTGTCGCGGGCAAAGAGTTTTATCAGCATCGTGTAAGGACCGGTAGTGAAATGGCATTCCACAATTTCCGGAATCTGGGCTATCTTGTCCACAACTTTCTTATACATGCTTCCACGCTCGAGCGTTATACCGACGTAGGTACATGTTCTGTAGCCCAGTGACTTCGGGTTCACGTCATAACCGCTGCCGGTTATCACCGCTTCGTCCTGCAGACGCTGGACACGCTGGTGTATGGCAGCACGTGAGACACCACATTCTGCAGCAACATCTTTGAAAGGCATACGCGCATTATGAGATAGGATGCTGAGAATCTTTCTGTCGAGTTTATCAATTTTTTCCATTTAATTTTAGTGTTTAAAAGTGATAAAACACGTTATACTTTACATTTTGATAGCAAAGATAGTGTTTTTTAATTAAACTCCAAAGCTTTCATTGTCTTTTTACATATCAAAGTATGAACATTTATATATTTATGATAGTCAGATATATTTTTTTAATAATTGAAAAGACAAAATGCTCTTATTTCAAACGTATTGATATAAAAATAGCAACAAGAAAAAGCTTTTGTTTCCATGTTGCTATTTCATTTCAGTTATATATAATCATTATTCAATTATCAACTTTCGTGCAAACTCCCACATGACGATGCCCGCGGTGACACTGACATTCAATGAGTGTTTCGTGCCATACTGCGGTATTTCCAGACAGCCGTCGCACATATCAATGACTTCCTGCTTCACACCTTTCACCTCATTGCCCATGATGACAGCGAAACCACCGACTGAAGTGTCTCCGGAAACAGCACCGACATCAAGGTCATGGAGCAGCGTGCTGCCTTCGCATTGCTCGATGGCATAGACGAAGAAACCTTTTTCCTGAAGATGATTCATTGCCTCCTGTGTGGTCTTGAAATAACGCCACTCTACGGAATCCTCTGCGCCGAGAGCTGTCTTATGTATCTCGGGCATCGGTGGCTGGGCTGTTATTCCGCATAGATAGACCGCCGACACGGCAAAGGCGTCGGCTGTACGGAATACACTACCGACATTATGAAGTGAGCGTACATCATCGAGGACAACCACTAAGGGCATCTTTCTCGACTCATGAAACTCCTCAACAGACAGACGTTCTATCTCTATTGTATTCAACTTTCTCATGCGCTATAGCATTATAACTAAAGGAGGGGATCAACATTCTGCAGGCAAAATTACGAATTTTCCTATAAGCAACAAAACTATTTCTTTGGAAAGATCCCTAACTCTTTCTGAACACTTACCCTCTGTTTATGGAAAACCCCTTTGCACAGCGCGGAAAGAAGCACATCTTTCTGGTGTGGACAACAGATGTTTTTTCTTCTTCTCAGGATATTCTTGGTCGTAGAGACCTCCGGGAAGCTCTACTCTGCGAGGACGAAATCGAGCTGTTTCTTCTCTAAATTGGCGTTAGCCACCTTTATGCGAATGGCATCTCCGAGCTGATATCTATTGCCGCGACGTGTACCGCGCAGACAGTAGTTCTTCTCGTCGAAGTCGTAATAGTCGTCCTTGAGGTCGCGCATTGGCACCATGCCCTCGCAATGGTTCTCATCAATCTCGCAGTAGATACCATAAGACGTGATGCCGGAGATATGAGCATCATACACTTCGCCGAGATGTTCCTTCATGAACTCTACTGCCTTATACTTGATTGAATCGCGCTCTGCATTGGCTGCTATCTGCTCCATGTCCGAGGAGTGACGGCACTGCTCTTCGTAATAATCGACATTGCCTGACTTTCCTCCATTGGCATAGCTTGTCAGCAGACGATGAACCATTGTATCCGGATAGCGTCGTATCGGCGATGTGAAGTGCGTATAATAATCGAATGCAAGCCCGAAGTGCCCGATGTTATGTACTGAATATTTCGCTTTCATCATTGAGTGCAGAGCTACTGTCTGTATAAGCTTTTGCTCTTTACGTCCTTCACAATCAGCCATAAGCTTGTTGAGCGAGCGTGCTGCCTCGCCCTTGGTACCCGTTGATTTCATCTTATAGCCGAATTTTACAATAAATTCCTTCAGCGTCTCAAGTTTCTGCGGGTCGGGATTGTCGTGAACGCGATAAGGCAGTGTCTTGGCTGTCTTGCCTTTCTTCACCTTACCAACGCTTTCTGCAACAGTCTTATTGGCAAGAAGCATGAACTCCTCGATAAGGTTGTTTGCCTCAACAATCTTCTTGAAGTAGCAACGTATGGGTTTTCCTTTCTCGTCGAGCTCAAACTTCATTTCCTCACTCTCGAACTTCACTGCGCCGTTATTGAAACGCGCTTCACGCAATTGTTTCGCTATTTTCCACAGTTGACACAGCTCTACGGCATGCTCACCCTTAGGATTCACCTTATCGCCGTCAACGGCGCCGGAGTCGATGAGTATCTTCTGTACCTCGTCGTAGGCAAAACGCCGGTTGCTCTTTATTACAGTATGCACAATGCGGTATTTAAGTACTTTGGCATTATCGTCCATAGTGAATATGACGGAATATGCGAGTTTCTCTTCATCGGGGCGCAGCGAACAGATGAAATTGCACAGGCGCTCGGGGAGCATCGGTATGGTGCGGTCGACGAGATAAACTGATGTTGCGCGCTTCTGTGCCTCCCTGTCAATGACCGAGCCTTCGGTTACGTAGTGCGACACGTCAGCGATATGCACTCCGACCTCCCATTGTCCGTCGTCAGTGCGGCGCAGTGACAGGGCGTCGTCGAAGTCCTTTGCATCAGCAGGGTCAATGGTGCAGGTGAACACATCGCGGAAATCCTCACGCTCAGCATAGTCCTCGGCGGTTATTTCCTCCGAAATCTCATTCGCAGCATCCTCAACAGCCTGTGGATAAACATAAGGAAGACCATACTGAACAAGGATTGTGTTCATCTCCGTATCGTTATCGCCACTGCGACCGAGCACGTCGATAACCTCGCCAATGATATTCCTGTTCTGTGCGTCAGGCCAGCGTATGACCTTCACCACAGCCTTGTCGTCGTTGCGTCCGCCTTTCAGTTTCTTCTTCGGGATAAGGATATTACTTGCCAAAAGACCGTCCTGACTGACCATATAGGCAATATCGTCGTCGACTATCAGCCTGCCTACAAAGATATCACGTGCACGTTCGACAATATCAATCACCTCTACTTCCTTGGCATGGTTTCTGCGGCGTGCCATGAGCGACACCCTCACCTTATCGCCATTTATGGCATACATAGAGTTACGTTCTGTGACAAGCAGCGGTTTTCCCTTATCGCCGTCTATCTGTACGGAGTTTCTTCCATTCTGACGGCGTATGAAAGTGCCTGTCATAACCTGCGACGAGATGTCGTGCAGACGGTAGGAGTTATCACTCACACGGGTGATGAAATCGTCCCATGCCATCTCTTCCATGATATCAATAGCAAGCATCTTCAGCGGATGCGTATTGAGTTTCAACTCACGGAAGATATCTTTAAAAGAAACGGTTCTGCCGGGATTCTCCTTGAAATACTGCTCCAGAATCACTCTAAGCGTATTCTTGTTCATACGGTGCTTGCCTGCTTTCTTTGTCTGTGCCATAGTTATGAGTATTTGACGCGTCGGCAATGTGTCGACGCCGGTGTTGTTTTAATTCAAAAGCAAATATACAACAATAAAAAGAATAAACCAAACTTTTATTTTGTATTCTTCAAAACAATCTTTAACTTTGCACAGCATCATTCTCACGATGTGCGTCACATGCATTTGAAGGATATAAATACAAGCGAGCGAAAGGCGGCAGAGTTCATACGATTCTGCATCAACGGTGTAGTGGCTGTAATCATTCAGTATGGTGTCTACTGGCTGTTGCTGCACGTTTCGGAGAAGAACCTCGCTTTCACAGCAGCCTACATCGTGTCGTTCTGCTACAACTTTCTTGTCACGAGCTACTGGACCTTCCACAGCCGTCCGTCGTGGAAACGGTTTACGGGTTTTGCAGGTTCTCATGTAGTGAACTATCTTGTGCAGATTCTTTTCCTTAATATATTCAGTTTCTCAGGCTTGTCGGCACAGTTGTCGGGACTTGCTGCAATGGCAGTGGCAGTGCCGATAAACTATGCTATCCTGCATTTCGTATATAAGAAATACCCCGGTTCGTGAAAGGAATCCATAAAACAGCCGCCACGCGCCAGCCGTAGGGGCATGATTTATCATGTTCCGCAATCCTCAAAAACAATAATCTGACAGGCGTTACGAAGTGATTGTCAAGGTGGAACGTGATAAATCACGCCACTACGATATATGCGAATAAATTTAACAAAACGCCTGTTCTAAGCATGCATACAGCCGATATTTGCAGGCGAGTTGTCGTTCGTTAACGAAAAACGCTTGTTTTTTGCATTACATAAAAGACACTGATAATCAGAATAATAGACTTTTTTGATGCCAACGAAAAGAGAAATCAGTTTCAAGAACCGCCGTTTCTTGAGGCTCATTCCTACGTTTCTTGCCGATGAAACCGCCGTTTTCAGTGCAAAGAACCGTCGCTTTTTGAGAGAAAAAGCGTGGAATGAGACTGTTTTCAGCACTTGTCGCTTCTCGAAAATGCGGTTTTATGCAATGCAGACTTGGCAAATCATCGCTTTTATTTTCTATTTCGTGAAAAATCGTGATGATGATTTTTCTTTACGATACGTCAGTTCATTAGACCAGTTCGGAATACGTTTTTTCTAAAACCTGCGTTAGGGTTAACCCCAAAATCACACGCGTTTCTGATAAAACCGCCCAAAAACAATCAAAGCCTGACATCATTGAGAATATGACATCAGGCTTATTTTCCTTTTGAAATCAACGATGCATGCCGTTACTTTCACTTAACATCAGCATCAAAGGTTTTGTCAAGACTTGTGTTATAGGTAAAGCTTTTCGTTAAAACAGTTTTGTTGTTTGACTTTACTACGATTGTATAATCCGTTGCTGACAACGGTCCAATCTCTGCTTCAATGTCGTAAGGACAAATGCATTTTGCTTCAGGTGGTGCTGTTTCTGCAACGGTTATGGTACTTCCGTCTAAAGATGCTTTTATGTCGACAGTTGCATTACATGTGAAACGAGCATTTGTATGAATGATTTTCATACGGTCATTACCCATTGCTTTCAAGCTGATCGTTTCATGTCCCAACATCTCGTAAAGGTCAGCTCCTTTGGAGAAACTTGACGTTTCTTTACAGTCAGACTGTTTGAACTTGCTCAATGTCAGTTTGCTGCTTTCATCAGAACTGCATGCCGTAAGCATTACAATTGCGCCAAGCAATGCAATACTTTTACATTTGATTAATTTTTTCATAAGTGTATAATTTATTATGGCTCGTCCAAGAATTGCGCTATAAAATTACAACTAATTTCATTAATCACCAAATAATAAGTATTTATAATTCGTCGAATTATTAAATAAAACTTTGTCTCTTGTATTTTGAGGTTTTCCTCCGAGCATAAGTCTGCCACTACGCGATAGTCGCTTTCGGGTATAAGGCAGGGGGTCTACAGCGAGCGTATGAATTCGTCGTATTTATCAGAATATCCGTTGAACACATTGATGTCGACCTTTGGTGTTATGCCGCGCACTCTGCCGTCGGGCGAGAGCTGCCAGAAGAGCATCCGCACATCAGGCTTATACTCACCGTAGCGTGCTATCCACACATCATAGTCGCGCTTTATGTCGGGAGCAAATGGCAGATAGCGGTTGACGAACGACTGACTGACGTAAAGCACCGGTCGGCATCCGGTCTTCGTCTCAACCTCTTTAAGCCATGTGCGCACAGCCTTGAAGAGAGCCTCAGGACCTCCCATGGCACGAATGCGGGCATCGGAAGGTTCGACGTCAAGCACCGGAGGAAAGTCGCCCTTCTGATACTTGCTGTTCTTCAGATACCACCGTGCCTGAGCAAGGGCAGGGCTACGCGTGGAGAAGAAATGGTAGTTGCCCACCTTAATGCCTCGGCGACGAGCCTGACGGTAGTCGGCTGCATAGTATTTGCTCTTTATCGTGATGCCCTCGGTGGCTTTGATATACACGAACGAGACGGGATAATCGACAGCGCCCGACACTCTCTTACCTCTGACAGTGCCAAGTGAGGTGATACGTAGCTTGTCCCAATTGATGCGGTATTTCTTTCTTCCCTTCTCATGCTGGAAGCGCGATATGTCAATGCCGAAGATACGATGCGAACTGAATGTCATACGCTCGCCGAGGAAACGTCCTTCTTTCCATTCGCCCACTTGCACACCTTTCTCTGGTGTCACTTTCAGTCCGAAACCATTGAGGGGGATTGCCGGTGTGGTGAAAGCGACCTTATATATAGTCTTCAGTCCTAACACGCTGTCATTGCGGTAAGACACGCTCGCGGCAACCTTCGGAGTGCGGCGAGCTGCAAGCTGAACGATGGTGGTATATTGTAGGCTGTCGCCCGTAGTATGTATTTTCTTATCCAACCGCACCATGCTGCAGGTGTCGACAACCTGACGTCCATGCTCGTTATTATAATGAGCGCGGCAGACCGAGCGATGCACTATCTGCACGGAGTCCGACGCCATACACTGACGCGCCTTTGCCATGACATCGTTCAAAAGTTTCACCTCACGGAGTGTATGCTCGTAGTAGTCGGTGACCAGCTCATAGCCCTCGTCGCGCACGGAGTGTACGGAGAAGTAGTAATCCATATCGTCGATCATGACGGCGAGGTCGTGGAGACGCTTCTCGCCTTTCTTGATATTAGCTGCAAGCACCGTTTTCGGGTCTACGGTGGGCTGTGTGAGACTGTCTAAAGCCACGACGATGCTGCCTCGCGACACAGGAAGCCACCAGCGCTTATTGACCCAACGACCATAGGCAACGGTGCGATAGATGGCAGAGTCGCGGTTTTCAGATAGTGCGGTAAACGGATTGTTGCGGTCGGTGGCAGTGAAATAGAGCTGCGCGTAGCCCTTCAGCTGCACCTCATACCAGTCTTGACGCTCCACGGTGACGCTGCTGCGAGGGTCGTTAACATTGCCGAAGGCGATGAAGACAAGCACCGCCCAAATAATAATCAGCAGCAAGAGAAGGCTGCTGATTATCCATAAAAAAGACTTTCTATTTATCTTTGCTGATATCATGGAATTTCTATGCATTATTTAATCTCAAACTCGCAAGTTGGAGTATCCTTATCAGTTGCGGAACTGCCCTTCACAAAGACACGGAACGTGCCCGGTTCGACGACCTTCCGGCGGTCGGCATTATATATTGACATTTCCTCCATGCCCAGTTTGAAGCTCAGTTTGCATGTCTCGCCAGCCTTGAGACTGACACGCTGGAAGCCCTTGAGCAACTTACGCGGAATGGCTACACTGCTGTATTCGTCGCAGAGATAAAGTTGTGCCACCTCGTCGCCGTCCTTATTGCCGGTACACGGTATGCCGTCGATAACATTATATGATGTCATTATGGAACCGGCGCCGTCGTTGATAGCCTGTTGAAACTGAGGTATGTACTCATTGAGCAACTGATTCCAACCCAATGACACCTGCTCGCCGTTGAGTCCGCCCTCGGGGATGCCATAAGCGGCGAAATGCTTCAGTGTGTTTATGACGCCCTGGGCACGGACACCCTTGCATATCGCACCACCTATCATTCCTGCAAGGTAAGCATCCTCGCCAAGGGTCTCCTCCACACGCGACCAGCGAGGCTCGCGCGAGATATCAAGAACTGGACCGTATGTAATGTGGGCACCGCGAAGCGACAGCTCGCGTCCGATGACTGTGCCCATCTGCTGCATCAACTCCACGTTGAACGTTGATGCCTGACCGATACCGGTAGGAAAACACGTAGAGCCGATGCCCATATGCCCATGTGGAGCCTCTTCCATAATCATCACCGGAATGCCAAGTCGGGTCTGTTCTATGGCATATTTCTGCAGCATATTCATGGTCTGTGCACTCTCCGTAGCGTCGATGCCGGTCTCGAGGGTCTTCCTCGTCCATGGGTCAGCACGTTGAATACCCCAGAGCGAACCAGGTGGCATGTCAGTCATGACATTCTTATATTCATCGCTAAGCACGATATGCGACTTGGTGCCTTTGTTTGTCTTCACCACGGTTTTGTCGTACATATGCCAGCCGAGCGGACACATAAGCTGTCCGATTTTCTCTTTGAGTGTCATGCGTGAGAGCAAGTCCTCGACACGCTCCTCGGTAGGAACAGTGGCGTCCTTGTATTTGGGAAACGGCTGCTTATGTTGTCTTATACCGCCAAAAGTCTCTGTAGCGATGAGGGCATAAACGACAAACGGTATTATTTTTCTCATTTCACTTCTATTTTATTGCAAATATACGTAATTTATTTGATAATCAAAGATTTTTTCATTATCTTTGCAAGCAAAGAACTCTTTTTATCGCTAACTTAAAGTTTATAAATATAATGAAGAAACTGACTATCATCATTGCCCTAATCGGCAGTGCTTTATGCGCTTTTGCAGACAATGCGCCAACATGGACAGAATGGAAAGACATGCAGGTGAACGAAGTGAACCGCTATCCTATCCACACGAATTTCTTTGCATTCGAGTCGCTCGAGAAAGCTATGGCAGGCGACAAGACTACCTCGGCAAACTATCTCTCGCTCAAAGGACAGTGGAAATTCCATTATGTGGAAAATGCTGACGAGCGCCCGGCTGACTTCTACATGACTGATCTCGACGACAGCAACTGGACGACAATGCCCGTGCCGGGTATGTGGGAACTCAACGGATTTGGCGATCCTGTCTATGTGAACGTCGGTTTTGCATGGCGCGGTCACTACGAGGATAATCCACCGCTGCCTCCGATAAAGGACAATCACGTCGGCTCATACCGCAGGACAATAAGCATTCCTGATGGCTGGGACGGCAAACAGGTGATAGCACATTTCGGTTCTGTGACATCGAATATGTATTTGTATGTCAACGGAAAGTTCGTAGGATATACGGAGGACTCAAAGGTGGCGGCAGAGTTTGACGTCACGGACTTTGTGATACCTGGCGAGAATCTGTTTGCTTTCCAAACGTTCCGATGGTGCGACGGCTCATACTGTGAGGACCAAGACTTCTGGCGTCTCTCTGGTGTGGCACGCGATAGTTACCTCTACACCCTTGACAAGGAAAACCAGCTGACAGACATACGCATCACCCCTGACCTCGTGAACGACTACACCGACGGAATACTGAAGGTCGTGGCTAAGACAAAAGGAAGTGTAGACCTTGAACTGTCGCTCCTCGACGCTAATCAGAATACGGTGATGACGATGTCGATGGCAAGGGAAAACAAAGAGAAAAAAACAGCGGAATGCAATATGGAGGGAGAGTTTAATGTGGCTAACCCTCTGAAATGGACTGCAGAGACACCAAACCTCTACACTCTTGTGGCAAAATTATACAAGATAGAAAACGGCAAGCGTGGAAAACTGCTTAGTGTAGTGCCGCAGAAGGTAGGATTCCGCAAGGTGGAGATAAAAGGCGACCGCTTTCTGATAAACGGAAAGGCTATATATATAAAAGGTGCAGACCGGCATGAGATGGACCCACGTACGGGCTATGTAGTATCGCGAGAGCGTATGATAGAGGACCTGAAAATAATGAAGAGCCTCAACCTCAACGCCGTGCGTACATGTCATTACCCCGACGATCCGGTATGGTATGACCTTTGCGATGAATATGGAATGTACCTCGTTGCGGAAGCAAATCAGGAGTCGCACAGCTTCGGATATGAGGACACGGCAATATCAAAAACCGATATGTTCTTTAAGCAGATTCTCGAGCGCAACAAACATAATGTGGGCATTTACTTCAATCACCCAAGTGTGGTGATATGGTCGATGGGTAATGAGACTGCCGACGGTCCGAACTTCGCCAGGACAAAGGCATGGATACACGCCGAGGACCCAAGCCGACCGGTGCATTGGGAGCGCGCATTGAAAGGCGCGAACACAGATATATACTGTCCGATGTACGCATCGCAGGCATACTGCCAGAAGTATGCAGACTCGGATAAGCCTGAAGACCAGAAGCCACTCATACAATGTGAGTACAACCACGCTATGGGCAACTCGTCAGGAGGCTTTAAGGAGTATTGGGATATAGTGCGTCAGAACAAACGTTTTCAAGGCGGATTCATCTGGGATTTCGTTGATCAGGCTCTCATAGGAAGCGTTCCGCCAGAAAAGGGAAAGTCGGTGCGCACACTTATGTACGGTGGAGATTATAATGACTATGACGCGTCTGACAACAACTTCAACTGCAATGGATTCATCACTGCTGACCGCAAAATGACGCCGCAGGCTTACGAGATAGGCTATCAGTATCAAAGCATATGGACAACACTGAAGGATAAGGAGAAAGGTGTCGTGGACGTGAAGAACGAATACTTCTTCCGCGACCTGAAGAACTACCGCCTACGTTGGGAACTGGTGCAGGACGACGGTACTGTAATCGATAAAGGCACTATCGACGACCTTGACATTGCTCCACAACAGACAAGCGAGTATAACCTCAATTACACCAAAGGCAATGGCGGCAACGAACTGCTTCTTAATGTATATTACGAGCTGAAGAATGATGAATCGCTCCTAAAGACAGGACAGAAGATGGCACATCAGCAGTTTGTCGTTAAAGAATACGACTACGCCATGGCTGCCCACACGATGAAGGCAAACCTTAAGGCAAAGACCAAGGTGAAGTTCAACAAGCAGACAGGCTTCATGGAGAGTTACAGTTGCAATGGAAAGGAAATGCTCGTAGGTGGCGGAACACTGAAACCGAACTTCTGGCGTGCAGTTACCGACAATGACATGGGTGCCGGACTGCATAAGAGACTCCGCGTATGGCGTACGCCTAAGATGACACTGATGTCGCTGAAGACAAAGAAGAATGTGACCACGGCAGTGTATGATATGCCCGACGTGAAAGCAACACTTACGCTGACATATACCATAGAAGAGAGCGGCGCTCTGACAGTAAGCCAGAAGATGACGACAACGGCAGGAGCTGATATGCCTGAAATGCTGCGCTTCGGAATGGTATTTGAGTTGCCTTATGTCTTAGACACAAGTAAATTCTACGGTCGTGGACCAATCGAGAACTATAGTGACCGCTGTTCCGGTCAGATGATAGGAATATACAATCAGACAGCCGACGAGCAGTTCTGGAAGTATGTCAGACCACAGGAGACAGGCACAAAGACAGGCATCAGATGGTGGAAACAAGGACCTCTGACATTCATCTCCGACAAGGCTTTCACTGCCTCTGCACTTCATTTCACCGTTGACGAACTCGACGAAGGTGACGAGAAAGACCAGCGTCACCCGGAACAGTTGACCAAGTCGCCATTCACAAACCTCTACATTGATGCGGAAATGGCTGGCGTAGGAGGAATAGACAGTTGGAGCTATAATGCGGAAACACTGCCACAGTACCGTGTGGACTACAAAGACCGCGAATTGAAGTTCACAATTATTCCGGAATAATCCCAAATAGGTCAATAGATTCCCTACTGCTTTCGTCTGCTTGTGGAGCATATCAGCAGGCGAAAGCAATAGGGAATCTATTGTTCTTTGACAATAAAACAACACCGTGGTCTATCGACCGATTTTGGATAAACGACGACGGAAAACAGTCAATCCGGCAGGCGTAGGGGCGTGATTTATCACGTTCCGCCTCTCTCCGTGAAAACAAATAATCGCTCCAATGCTCGCGCAATGAACTCTGCGCTGAGGCGGAACGTGATAAATCACGCCCCTACGCCGTCCGGCAAATGCCCGCCATTTATCGGCTCGTGAAAGACACACAACTAAAAGGAACGTTTTTTATTTGAAACAACAAAGTAAGCCCATATTGGCAATACATACCTGTAGTGCCAATCAATAAAGGCTTGCATAACTTTCAATCAGTTTTTACCGGACAGCAACAAAATAGTATAGAGCACCCGTTTTGTTCGACTGGTGCAAAAATGGTTTTATATATGTTTGAGATAAACGACGACGGAAAACAGTCAATAAATGTATTAGAAAATGATAAAAGGACGTGTATTTTGTATAAAAAACTGTAATCCGACAACGTTACTCTTACATTATTGAAGAAAAAATCGTAATATTGTACATGTCATTTTAAAGTGACATCATAATAACAATATAAATAATCAGACATGAAAAAATTACTTTTATTCCTTCTTATGGCTGTCTCATTGACAGCAAAAGCACAAAATGATAGTCCGCGATTCACATTGTTCGAACTTCCTTACGCCGTTGATGCACTTGAGCCAATCATTAGTCGGCAGACGGTGGAACTACACTACGGTAAGCATGTGCGCGGTTATCTCAACAACGTAAACAAGATGACTGCCGGCAGAGAGTATGACAACAAGAGCCTGCAGGAGATTATTCTCGGCGCCGAAGGCAGTCTATACGATAACGCAGGGCAGTTGCTTAACCACGAGCTGTACTTCAAGGCTTTCTCGCCAAAGGGCGGTGGCGAGCCGAAAGGCAAACTGGCAAAGGCAATAACAGCCAAATGGGGCTCAATAGACGCTTTCAAAGAGGAGTTCGTAAAGCAGGCTTCATCGCTCTTCGGCTCCGGATGGACATGGCTTGTGAAAGACGCTGACGGACATCTTTCAATTAAGAACTATTCTAATGCTGGCACTCCCGTGAAAGAGAACCTTGTGCCACTGCTCGGCTTTGATGTGTGGGAGCATGCTTATTACCTCGACTATCAGAACCGTAGAGCAGACCATCTGAAAGCTCTTTGGCAAATCATTAACTGGACAGAGGTAGAAAAGCGCTTCTGATAACAATATGCACGTGTCGTGTTATGAATTGATTTGAATTGAGAATCTTTCCATAGTTCGGTATAATAATTCATAAAAATATCCGACACATGCCAGCGTAGGAGTGTTATTCATTATGTTCCGATGCGTACGGAAAACAAGCGCGTCAGCCGTAGGGGCGTGATTCATCACGTTCCGCCTCCCTCCGTGAAAACAAATAATCGCTCCAGAGCTACGGAATAAGCCCAACGTAACAGGCTTAAGCGTGATCAATCACGCCCCTACGATATATATGAATAAATTCAACAAAAAGGCTATTCTAAGCATACATACAGCCGATATTCGCCAGCGTGTTATCGTTCGTTGACGAAAAACGCTTATTTTCGGTATTAGATACAATATATTGATAATCAGTACAATAAACGATTTTAATGCCGACAAAAATACTAACCAATTTCAAGAACCACCGTTTCTTGAGGCTGAAACCTACGGTTCTTACCGATGGAACCCTCGTTTTCAGCATAAAGAACCACCGTTTCTTCGGCGAAAAATCGCGGAATAAAGCTTATTTCTGCTTTCGTTGCTTCCTGAAGACATTATTTTTGCCATGTGAAATTAGCAAATCATCATTTTTGATTTTCTATTTCGCTAAAAATCGCGAATATGATTTTTCTTAACGTATCTGTTGTGAATTGCTTTAAATTTACTATTTTTGCATAGTCATAGACAACCGCGAACCGATACTCGCACTCGAGTGATTAGTTGTGAATTGCTTTAAATTTAGTATCTTTGCATAGTCATAGACAACAATCGCAGTTAGAGGAAGCATACAGTGAGCGTTGTGAATTGCTTTAAATTTAGTATCTTTGCATAGTCATAGACAACCCTCCACCAACTAAAGCACTTCCTATCATAGTTGTGAATTGCTTTAAATTTAGTATCTTTGCATAGTCATAGACAACTGATGCAGGTAAATCATAAGAAGGCAAAGGGTTGTGAATTGCTTTAAATTTAGTATCTTTGCATAGTCATAGACAACTCTCGACACATAAGGGGCTGAACAAAACCGTTGTGAATTGCTTTAAATTTAGTATCTTTGCATAGTCATAGACAACATGAGTTGCGTCTCCTCCTTTCGTATTCTGTTGTGAATTGCTTTAAATTTAGTATCTTTGCATAGTCATAGACAACTGGCGGTAATTTTTCTGTTGGTTCCGTTGCGTTGTGAATTGCTTTAAATTTAGTATCTTTGCATAGTCATAGACAACTACTTAACCTGAAAATATGATCGCAAAAACGTTGTGAATTGCTTTAAATTTAGTATCTTTGCATAGTCATAGACAACAAATTATCAAAAACATCTGAATAAGTATGGTTGTGAATTGCTTTAAATTTAGTATCTTTGCATAGTCATAGACAACTGCTCACTGTAGTTATTTCGAGAAATGTTGGTTGTGAATTGCTTTAAATTTAGTATCTTTGCATAGTCATAGACAACTCTCGAGATGTTGAAAATTCTCTTGATGTGTTGTGAATTGCTTTAAATTTAGTATCTTTGCATAGTCATAGACAACTCAGAACTTTGATAAAAATAACAATCATATGTTGTGAATTGCTTTAAATTTAGTATCTTTGCATAGTCATAGACAACGGCATCGAGTGACAATATTGTCGTAATATAGTTGTGAATTGCTTTAAATTTAGTATCTTTGCATAGTCATAGACAACTTGTCAGAAACTTGAAAACCAACGCTATCAGTTGTGAATTGCTTTAAATTTAGTATCTTTGCATAGTCATAGACAACTGGCGGTAATTTCTCTGTTGGCGCTGTTTCGTTGTGAATTGCTTTAAATTTAGTATCTTTGCATAGTCATAGACAACTCATATACAGATGTATTTCGCCAATTCTTAGTTGTGAATTGCTTTAAATTTAGTATCTTTGCATAGTCATAGACAACATTGCTCGAGTGATAGATTGAAAACCATACGTTGTGAATTGCTTTAAATTTAGTATCTTTGCATAGTCATAGACAACTTCCCGTGTCTTCTGGTGAAGGTAAGGTGGGTTGTGAATTGCTTTAAATTTAGTATCTTTGCATAGTCATAGACAACGCATATCGGCGTCATCCTCCACAAGGTTTTGTTGTGAATTGCTTTAAATTTAGTATCTTTGCATAGTCATAGACAACTTTTCCCTGATTTTCCTCAAAGGTGATGCAGTTGTGAATTGCTTTAAATTTAGTATCTTTGCATAGTCATAGACAACATACTGTGTTTGTTATTCGCGAGAGAGTTAGTTGTGAATTGCTTTAAATTTAGTATCTTTGCATAGTCATAGACAACAGAAGGCAAAAGAGGCTGGACTAACGAAGGGTTGTGAATTGCTTTAAATTTAGTATCTTTGCATAGTCATAGACAACTGTTAATGTGCGTAATCTGTGTGATGCTATGTTGTGAATTGCTTTAAATTTAGTATCTTTGCATAGTCATAGACAACTTACGGATAAGCTGAAAGATGCGGAAGCAGGTTGTGAATTGCTTTAAATTTAGTATCTTTGCATAGTCATAGACAACACTGATAAGAAAAAGATATACGAGCAGGCTAGTTGTGAATTGCTTTAAATTTAGTATCTTTGCATAGTCATAGACAACATATAACCATTATTGCAAAAAGTTTCTATCGTTGTGAATTGCTTTAAATTTAGTATCTTTGCATAGTCATAGACAACTGCGAGCTTTGCGTACCTTCTTTAATGAAGTTGTGAATTGCTTTAAATTTAGTATCTTTGCATAGTCATAGACAACGACATCGATTTGCCCCTGTAAAGCAGTTATGTTGTGAATTGCTTTAAATTTAGTATCTTTGCATAGTCATAGACAACTTGATATTAGTAATAAGCTGAAGGTCAGTGACTTGCAAAGGATGTTGAAAAAGAAAAAATGACTTAAAGAAATATGGAGTCCTTGCATGCTGCTTGGATTCCATATTTCTATTTTGTTATTAGAATAATTCCAGTTGTTGCCCTGGGGCATTCGGTTCTATTGTTTTGTGTCCGTGAAAAAGAACTATATCGCTGAATTGTTTGTCTGTAATACCGAGTAGTCCTACCTTCCCATAATCTGGCAGGAAAGACTTGACTCTTTTAATATGTACGGCTAAGTTTTCTTTACTTGCACAATGACGGATATATATGGAGAATTGAAACATTGTAAAGCCATCACGTATCAGATTTTTGCGAAATATAGCAGCTGTCTTCCTTTCTTTTTTTGTTTCTGTAGGTAAATCAAAGAATACAAGTAACCACATAACTCGAAATTCGCTAAATCGTGAACAGTCGTACTCCATAATTATCAGGTCATTTCTGGATAAGATATTTTCCTTAACTCACCATTGAAGCATTTATATAATGATGCTGTAGTTTGTGATACAGCAATCATTAGAGGGCTACGTACTCCTTCTATTACAGTATCAATTGTTGGAATGCCGAGTAGTTCCATCTTTATTTCCTTTGTCAGTTCGGAGTAATCGTCGTGTCGGTTCATGATTTTTATTACCAGTTCATCAACATACGGACGATATGGTTCCATTATGTCGTCTGCCAGACAGTAAGCATTATACTTGTTGTGATGATGTATTCCCAAGGTGGGTAACATACCGCTGGATACTAATGCTCTTGCTACTACAGCACGTAATATCGCATAACCATAGTTTAGCAGATTGTTGGGAGGGACTCCCTCTCTGTCGCGTACAAAATGGTCGATGTCTTCGGAAAAGAGATTCTGCCAGTAATATACTGCTGCTCTCGATTCCATATTCTCTGAGTCGCCGCTCTTGATATTGTTTGCCCATACTCGCATGCAACGTGTCTCTTTCGTTGTGTTGCGCCGAAGCACAGACTCCTGGTTTAGAATCTTCTGTCGCATGGTCTGTTGCCAGAGTTGCTTTTTAAGAGGCAGCGAAGCATTGATTTGTTTTCTAAAACGCTCATTTTGCACGGTATTGCCTTGTAAAGGAAGTAACAATCCGACAGGAAGGCTTTTGCTGTTACATGTGATTACTGCGCAGTTGTTATCGAGCAGTGCATCAAGAAGTCCTGATGTTATTGTTATCCATCTGTTGTCGAGCATAACTACACCTATGTCTTCGATAGGTATAGTCCTCTCGGCTGTCTTTTTGAAACCTTCGGGCAGAGAATCCTCTTTCTCAACTTCCGGCAGACGCAACAAGAGTTGATTATCCTTAAGGCTCAGGTAGGCAGGATTTGTGAAACAGAGAGTTTTCTTTATCATGTCAGTATTCTCCTATTTGTACTATTTGTCCTATGTGGTTGACACGGACTTTCACAATGTTTTCAAGCTTTGTGAGTGACTTAATGCGCTTGAAAGCAATGTTCTTTAGTGTTTCCTTGTCTTCAACAGTTGTCTCAAGATGATGACGGAAATAATAATCATGTGCTGTCAACTTCTGGACGCGGTAGAGGTTCGGACTTATCAGTGCGTAGTTGTCAGGATTCAGTAAGTCGATTTCTGACGGGTCAAAGCCTGTCTCTTCATTAGGGAAAACGAATAATTCGTTTTGTTTCATAGTGAACTCAAAGGTCCAACCGTCGGCTTTGCGATAGTCTTTGTCGATCGCAGGGTCCTGAGCCTTGCGTTTCGTGACTTTAAGGAATGAAACTATGCACTCCTGCAGTTTACCAGTTTCGTCGCGGAATACGGCAATGTGGTGGTTATTGCCTGTATTGACGAAATCGACTGCCTGCTTCTTACCATCAGCAGTGCATATAAACTCTCCTTTATGATTCTTTTTTGATCGCAATGCTGTTGCGTTTGCAATACCTTTTATTCTAACACGCTTTATTGTTATACCAGCCTCTTTGTTGAGCCATATTGGATTCTCGTCAAGGTTTGAGAATGCCTTGCGTGCATCGCCGCTGTACTCATCAAGACGCCGTTGCAGAATAGAACGTACTCCTGTATCGATAACCTTATCAATTTTCAGATCAGGGGCGATATCTTTGCGTATAGGATATTCGTCCTGCATCTCTGTTATCTTTACTTTCAGTGGTACTGCCCATGTATGGTTTCGATCAAGCCAAATGGGTGTTTTGTCCAGACTGTTCTTTCCTGTGAATGCTTTTTGGGGATCGTTGTCAAACTCGTGAAGCCTTGAAAGTAGAGCCTCGCGATATGCTTTCTTTGAAACGAGTGAAATCATCTGCTCGTCGAATGAACCGTTTACCTTTACCTCGCGCGTGGTGTAGCGTTGTATGTGACCGTAGATTCTCGCATTATGTAGTTGTCCACGCGGTGTTTGTTGGGTGCGTTTTATTTTCCCTTCTCTGGTTCGGATGACATTGACATTCTGTGTTGTCACCTTATTCTTTGCCTTTATGGAGATAAGAATTTCTTCAAGTTTCCGCTTGGCTTCTGCACGGAACTCGGCGAGTGGTATAGGAGCGATAAAGCGCAGCTTACCGTTCTTGTCGCGTTCGAGATATTTCTTTTCAATGGCGTATATTACACCTGCCTTGTCGCTGCGGGCATTGAGGTTATTTAGATACTGCACAAATTCAGGACGTGTGAATGCTATTGCCAAGGCATCCATAGCGTGATGACGATGGTCGTTGCGCTTTGTCCAGTCTTTGATTCGACGCAGAGGCTTACCGTTGTGGTCGGTTATGGTCTCTGTAAGTCCGAGGCGATCATATTTATCCCAGTTAAGTTCCTGCATGACATTGATAAGTTGCCAGTCTTCACGCAGACGATCTGTTATGGAACCAATGGTAGGATTAACAAACATGCACATGTTTAGAAGAATCTCGCGCGCTTTCTTTGCTATGTATTGCGAATTGCGGAGGTCGCGATCGATGAAGTCGGAAGGTATGTCGGCTGCTGTCATCAGCAGTTTGTTACGTTTTGCTCTGCTTATAGCTCCGCTTTTTAACAAATCTTCAACACTCTGCTTGTATTCTTCTGTGTAGTTTTCACCATAACGCTCGCGTATGAAATCAATGGCAGTCTTGTTGCTCTTGTCGATATTTATCTGGCGTGCTTCAAGAGTTTTATTCGAGAAAGAATCGTCGAAGAGTCGTGCCTGAGGAATGATATGTTCAATGTCGAACTCCTTACTGAATACCTTCTCTTCGGGAATGCGTGTCTTGCTGTAGAGCGTCTTAAATCCATTTGGTGCCAATTCAAGATAGAGACGGTAGCGAAGAATGTCGTTGCGTGTGACATTCTTTATACCGAACTTTGTCTCTATCTCTTTACGTAGTTCCTCATTACGTTTAGTGCCTTCGCGTATATCCTTTGACATCTGTTCACGTTCTTTTGCACTCTTCTTCAGCTCACGTGCCAGTTCTATGCGTATCTCGTCGGGTCTGCCATAGACTTTGACGATTTCGTTGACAACATTGATCATCTGGTTTAGTATCTTCTCAACTACAGGGTTGCGAAGAGAATTGCGCGGAAGGAGATCAAGGTGATTCTTATATTCCTTATGCTCCAATTCTTCGCGTGTCAATGAGTCGGAGTGGCGGTAGCCTGCTTTTTCACATGCATCGCTGTAATTAAATCCTTCTTTCATGTAAGGCAGAATCTTTCTGACTGCCTTTGCTGAGAGAGAACCATACTTCTGTTGTAAAGAGACATTAGCCAAAATATTAGCATATTCCGGATCTAAGCCGGTAATCGAGCGTATCTTTTCAATAAGACTCCTGTTGCCGGTGTTGGAGTTGTCGCCTTCATAAGAATAGAGCAGATGCCAAAGACGGTACATTGGCTGTTTCTCTAAATCGTGCTTCTCAAGAGAAGAATCGAATGTTAGGAAATCGGTCTTGAAGCCCAGACCGGAGAATACGCCATACACCACCTTATTTATATCATTGGCAGGCAATTTCTGGAAATTGTATTCTCCATGTCCCGACATTGATATGATTTCTTGGCAAGCGGAATAGATAGCAGCCAAGGTATGGTTGCCCTCTACTTCCTCGTAGTTGAGATCGTAGGAGCGAGGCTTGGAGAAAAGAAGTTTCAGGACTTCGTTCTTCGTGAGTTTCTCCTTTATGTTGAGTTCTGCAAACAGCAGTTCTTTCTCTTCCTGATATAGCGGGCGCTTGTTGCCTGATGATGTTTCTGAAACGACTATATTGTGGAGTATCTGCCATATTCTGAACTCCTGAAATAGTGGCGAAGACTTAGGCAGCACTTTCAAGCCAACTCTCTTTGTGCGTGTCTTGCCATGCTCGGTTATTGTTTTCTGGTGGTTTTCAAAGTAGCATACGTCAATACTGCCTTTATTGCTTTTAAGCGGGCGCTGATAGAAGATTATTATATCTCGAATCTCCTTTTTCAGTTCAGGCGTCAACTGCTTATGATATTTTGCCTGCGTCTCCCATATTGTTTCAAACTCATCAAGATAATCCTGCCGATAGAATGTTTGGTTTTTAAGAGAGAAATGTGGGTCGGCGTTGAGCCTTTCCATGAGGTATTGACCTACTGTCTGATGATTGAATATCAGTTCCTTGCTTCGGTCGCTGATAGCGCCGAGATATCCACTTGAATTGCTTATGGCTCCGTTTACATCGGCAATGACATAAGCCAGTTCTTCTCGCGTAAGTTCTTTTCTTACAGCGTCGGCTCGCCATTGGAAAGCCTGACGGCGCTTGTCCTTTTCTTTGTTATCTGCAGAGGAAATACCGAAGTTCTTGAGGAAAATATTTTCTGTTTGTTGCTTTTTCTTATTCTTCAACTGTTTGCGGACGTCGTCGGTCAGTATGTCTGCATGGAATTGTTTTTGGAATTGCCAAATACACTCCATTTCTGCCACGAGGTCGGAGCGGTAGAAGTCTGGCACATAGCGTTTGCCCTTTTTAAGCAGTTCTGTTACAAACATTCCTGGCGTGAGATTGCGCTCGTACAGTTCCGTTGCCACAGCCATACCGTCAATGAGCTGTCCTTCTTCTGCTGACTTTGCTTTCCGGCTACTCTTGTAGCCTCGCTTTTTATTTATCATGAGCAATACCCTTGCAAAGGCTTCGAGAGAGATCTCGTTGACTGCGGCATCTGCACGGTCGCGATATGTCTGGAAAGTAGTTTTATTACCTTCTTCGCATAGTATCGTATCATTTTCAATGATATCGTTTTCCTTAAGACATTCTATAAGATTCTTGCGACGTAGTTTGCGACGTTGCAGATTACGACGCATAGAACGTTTGAGAGTACGATCTGAATTTGTTGTGATACTCTTTCCTGTATCAAACGTATTTTGCTCATCTACGGTGAGAGGCTTTACTCTCACTCCAAGCTTTATGATTGATGATGTCTCATTTTCGTTTTCTGCTTCGTTGACTATAGCCCAACCGATACTTGTTGTGCCAAGATCAAGTCCAAGTATTCTCTTCATATACGGTTTTAGTTTTTGACTACTAAGTTACATTCTTTTATTTGATTATGAAAGAAAAACAATTTTATTTTTACAAAAAATCAATTCAAATGAAAAAAGTGAGGAAAAGTTTGGCTTAATAAAAAGAATCATGTATATTTGCAGAACTCACGTTATTTATAACACTATAAAGTTACAGCAAATCGCTAATCGCCAACTTTACAAATTACTTAACAATTCGTTGAATTCACGTTAATTAATTGTTTAGTTTTTATTAAGACTTAGATTTCCATAAATATATTCTTTCAACCCCTTCATCAGGCGTCCAAGTTCTGAATAAGTATAATCTCTGTAGCACAATTGCTTTTCTTCCATAGAGCGATTGGCATTGGAGATAGCAGAGATCAGACTTCCTCCTTTCCGCTCAAAATAAGCATGCAACCCTTTGGTATTGATAAAGAAATCTCTGGATTTCCGGTATTCAATACATTTATTCAAATCTTTAAGCAATGATTCTTGATTCTCGTATGGACGAGATGTATAACGGAAATAGTAGAGGAAGAACAGCTCTGTACAGCGGTGGGTCTCAAAAAACTCTACCTCGCAGTATATGCCTTTCTTGGGTTTGTTGATAGGCTTGTCGTATTTTGCCTTTAGTTTTTGATATTGGGAATGTTCTGGTTCTACATCTTTCGTATCCATATCGATAATACAGAAGATGTGACTGTAACCCATTGCCACACCCTCTGAAATTTTCAAATCAAGTTCCTTTATACTTGTATGCTTGGGATAGTCTGGTTTGATGGTCAAACGTTTGAATACATCACACAGAGACTTGAAATAGAAGAATTCCGTAGGACCTTCGCCTAAGATAAGTGCTGTTTGTCGTAGTTTTCCCATATCAATCTTCCAGATTTATAAATATACTGCCTAATTCGGGTTTTGCTCCCAAGCGACCAATGCGATAAGAGTTATAGAGAGACAGGTTCTTATGCAGCCCGAGTGAGTCACCACGGGAATACTCGGAAGAGGCTGTCTCTTTGTTCTTCTCTACGAACCATACAACTCCTCTGTTCTCGTTGATTAGATCCTGAGAGAGAAGTGTCGTTTCCTGACTTGTTATAATCAACTGCGATTTCTCGGAGTTGAAGATAAAAACATTGAGATAATAGTATAACAGATCATAGTGTAAATCCTCACCTAATTCATCAAGATAATACACATGGTCACTTGTTATCATATTATACAAAGCCTCCAAAATTCGTATATATTTCTGAGTACCTGTTGACTGCAATCTTAGAGGGATGTCAAAGTCTCCATCAACAGAGTGATTGACAAATGTGACAGAGTCGGAAGTTGGTTTTAGCAAAACCTCCTTCATTTCCTCTGGTATATTCTCCTTTTGGATGCGTTCACGAAATTCGTTAGGCAGAAAACGGTCTTCTATGATAGGTCTATATTCTAAAATGTTCAAATCTGCCTTTTGAAGCATGGTGTTATAGAACTTACACTTTTTCGGGTTACTATAAGCAACCTTTAGTATTTCTACAAGTCCCTTTTCGCCATCACCATCCACATCGTGATAATTGTCCATAATCCAACTATGAAGCGTGTTGAATGGGGCAATATCCTCTTTCAGAGCTGTCTTCATGCAAACAGACAGCACGCTATGATTGTTCAATGTGTTCTCGCGAATACTTTCCTGGGTCTTAACGAGCAGTCTAAGACTGGAGCCGAATTTGATTTCTGCCTGCAGGTTGTCACTGACAAATATACGCTCATAAAACAACGCCTTTGCCTTGTTGGGATAATAATACAGATTCTCTTTCAGAATATATTTATCATTGAACTCCACATCATAGTCATATCGTATGCTATTCGCATAGAATGACACATGCATCTGAGTTGGCTCATCCTTTGTAAGAACAAAAGGTATGCTACCATTTATTCTTTGGGTCGCATCGGATTTTTGTAGTACCAACAAACGGAAAACCTCATTCAGTGCTATCAGCATGTTTGATTTTCCAGAAGCATTAGAACCATACAAGATGCCTAATTTATACAAGAATACTCCTTCCGAAACCTCTGTAACAAGTTCCGAAGAAGGACCTTTAGCTACAAAATTCAATTCTTGCTTATTACGAATGGAAAGATAATTCTTTACCCAAAAGTCTCTTATCATAGGATGATCTATTTAGATTTTATTCGTACTTCCATTACAAAATTACGAATTATTTTTTGTGTACACAAATTTTATTGTATGTATTTTGTTGTAAAATTACGATTTGCTGTGTTTTTAACTGTTTGTGTGGCGTTTCTTTATTTGATCCTGAATTACAGCCAATTTTTTTAAGGAAAGAGTAATTCAAATGAAAAAAGTGCGGAAAAGTTTGGCTTAATAAAAAGAATCATGTATATTTGCAGAACTAAATTTAAGTAATTCACAATAAGGATTATTCCGTTGTGAAAACATCCAGGTTCTTGCTCTCGTCCTTCAACGGGAGCTTTTTTGTATTCGTGTATATACAAAAATAAATGCCGGAACTATCACAAGCTCCGACATCTAATGATATGTTTAATTCAAAATCCTTTTTGCGGTTAAATGGTAGCCTCACGGTCGCCATTGTTACCTATCAAACAATCTGTTTAATTACCTTAAACTAATAACTAAAAACCTAAATCTATTACTACTAACCTAAACAATCTATTAACCTTTAGAAGTCGCTCAAGCGAAGTGATTCCAACATATTTGACTTCTCAAACTGTCTTTCTTCCCTAAAGCTGATGCAAAGGTACAAACATTTTTTTGTGTACGCAAACAATTTCGTGTATTTTTCTTTCATTTTCATTCTTAGTTGACTTAAATCAATGTATTCTGATGCAAAAAGCCTACATTATCTTTCTATATGCAATAAAATGCAGTTGGTTTTCTGTTATTTAATATTTTGTTGCCAATGATTTAGAGTGTGTAAATACACAATGACCGATTCGGGATAAAAGTTTTGACATCGTATGGAGAGCGCAGCGTCAAATTATGTCGTGATTCTGACAGATGTTTTTTCGCACTCAAAAGCGAGGAATTTCACAAACCGTCGGAAGTCGTTTCAAGAACCGCCGTTTCTTGAGCCAAGAACCACCGAAATGAGCACCTAAAAACGGCGGTTTTAGAGGCAAGAAACGACGGTTTTAGAAACGCATTGAGAATCAAGTTGTTACAAGCGTCGTTTTGCTTATTTTCAGATAGCTGTGATTTTGAGGAATAAGACGATTTTACACGGACTTCTTAAAGTCATTTAATACGAAAGAGAACAGTTTGGTGCTTGCATTAATATTGTAATTTTCTTTATAAAAGAGCTTTTTGCGCCGTGCCGTCGACTGTCGGAAAAAGGCTTTTTGTGAAAATCGCATGCCTTTATGGTAATGTTTCGTTTTTTATTATTATCTTTGTCAGCCTAAAGAATAAGCGATGAGAGTACTTATTGTCAACACAAGCGAGCAGGATGGGGGAGCGGCTGTTGCCGCCAATCGTCTTGTCGCTGCACTGAACAACAACGGCGTGCAGGCAACGATGCTCGTCAGGGACAGGAGCACGGAAAACCCGTCGGTGACGAGCCTGAAGGGCAAGTGCGTCGCGAGGTGGAGATTCTTGTGGGACAGACTGCGCATATTTCTCGCCTTAGGTCTGAAGAAGGATCACCTCTGGGATATCGACATTGCGTGTGCGGGAACGGACATCACCTCACTGCCGGAGTTTAAGGATGCCGATGTCATTCACCTGTCGTGGATAAACCAGGGCATGCTGTCGCTGACGGACATCGATAAGATCGTCGGAAGTGGCAAGCCTGTGGTATGGACGATGCATGATCTGTGGCCCGCCACGGCAATATGTCACTATGCTCGTGGATGCCGCAACTTCATCTCCGGATGCCGCAACTGCCGGCTTCTGCCGGGCGGAGGTGGCAGCCACGACCTTTCATACAAAGTGTGGAACAGGAAGAAACGCCTGTATCTGAAGAGCGACATCCATTTTGTCACCTGTAGCAATTGGCTTGGGATCCAGGCAAAGCAGAGCGCGCTTCTGCAGGGCATGAACGTGACAAGCATACCTAACCCGATAGACACACAGATATTCAATAGCAGGGATAGGCAGGAGGCAAAGACCGCGCTCGGACTTCCTACGGACAAGAAGGTTATTCTTTTCGTGGCACAGAAAGTGACCGATGAGCGCAAAGGTGCTCAATTCCTTGTGGACGCGCTGAATCAGTTGTCGGCAAGCAATAAGGCACTGGCCGAAGAGTGCGTTGTTGCACTGCTCGGCGGCCATGCTGACGAGCTGACAGCGAGTATAGACATTCCGTCCTATCCGCTCGGCTATGTGTATGGAGATAAGAATATTGCACGCATATATAACGCTGCTGATGTGTTCGTAATTCCTTCTATGGAGGACAATCTGCCTAACACCGTAATGGAAGCGATGGCATGTAGTGTGCCGTGCGTTGGGTTTAATGTCGGTGGCATACCGGAGATGATTGACCACACGCAGAACGGATATGTTGCGAACGCGGGCAGCACCGTTGACCTGTGTCATGGCATCTGCTGGACACTCTTCGAGGCTGACTATGCTGCATTGCAGGATTCCTGCCTTTCGAAGGTGGCTCGATGCTATTCGCAGGAGAGCGTGGCGCAGAGATATACTGAAGTGTATAATCGTGCATTGGCACAGAAAGGTCACGGACAATGATATCAATTACTGTAATCACCTGCACGTATAATGCGTCTGGCGTGATAGAACGCACGCTTCGATCGGTGTTGCGCCAGACCTATCTCCATGTGGAGCATCTCATCATCGACGGGCAGTCAAAGGACGATACCGCAGAAAAGATAGAACGCTACATCGGCGAGTCGCACGCCGCGGAGACGGGACATGTCGTTCGTTTCATTTCCGAGCCAGACAAAGGCTTGTATGACGCGATGAACAAAGGACTGCGACTGGCACAGAATGATTATCTGGTATATCTTAATGCCGGCGATACCTTCCCTGAAGAACGCACCCTTGAGACGGTTGCCGCATCGGTAGGCGAGGACGAACGTCTGCCCGGAGTGCTTTACGGAGAGACGGATATTGTCGACAACGAGGGCGTTTTCATCCGCCACCGTCGCCTCTCGCCACCGCGCGACCTCACGTGGGAGGACTTCCGTCATGGAATGCTCGTATGTCATCAGGCGTTCTATGCGCTGACATCCATCGCGCGCACTATACCTTATAATATAGATTATCGCTATTCTGCCGATGTCGACTGGTGCATCCGTGTTATGAAACAGTCGGCACAGGAGCATCGTCCTTTGCGTAACATCAATGCCGTGGTGGTGAATTATCTTGAGGGAGGGATGAGCATACAGCATCATCGTGCCTCGTTGAAGGAGCGCTTTCGTGTGATGAAAAGTCATTACGGTCTGTTTCCGACCGTCATGCAGCATCTTTGGTTTGCCGTCCGCACTGTGGTAAAACGATAAACCCCAATCGATCATCAGGCAGCGTCTACTCAGACAAAGACAGCCGTTAATAAAACAGAATCAAAAGAACGATTTGCGATAAATACAAAAGGAACATCCTCGTAGCGAGAATGTTCCTTTCGTATTAGTTCCGTACCTAAAGCCGTCGGTTTCCTTGTTATGAATATCTGATGATGTTGCCTGCCTTGATTTTCGATTTCTTGTTCAGGTTGTTCAGACGGCATAGCTTCTCCACTGTAACTCCGCGCTTACGTGCAATAGAGTAAAGTGTCTCGCCGGAAGTAACTTTGTGGTATAGCTTCTCCGTTGTTTCATCAACTTCTTCCTTTGCCGATTTGGAGTTGTTTGCCATGTATGATGTGCCGAGAACATCCTCGCGGGTGTATCCGCCGTTGCCTATAACGCAACGTAAGCGTGTTGCCTCTGCGCTCTCACGCTCGTATGTGGCGTGATTATAAACGTAATAGTCGCCAGTGACGTCCTGAGCACGGAAGTCGAACATAAGCGCAGGGTTAAGAGCAAGACCGCACAGACGAGTCTCAAAGTGCAGATGCGAACCGGTGCTTCGTCCGGTGTTTCCTCCAAGACCGATAACATCGCCGGCACGAACCATCTCGTTCTCCGAAACAAGCTGCTTCGACAAGTGGCCGTATATTGTCTCCAGGCCGTTGTTGTGACGTATAACGATATACTTTCCGTAGCCTCCTGCATTATATTTCACTACGCGCACCTTTCCACTGAACGCAGCGCGAATGGTATCGCCGACATAAACCTTTATGTCAAGACCTCTATGCGCTCTGCCCCAACGTGCACCGAAGTTGCTTGTTATGGCACGGCTTGTTGTTGGCATACAGAAATGACGAAGGTCGATTTTGTAAGAATCCGGCACAGGAATCTGTTTGTGGGCATACATATTATCCCACTCTTCATATAGCTCGTATGACGGGTTCTCCTCCATTTCGCGCTCGAGGATACGCTTCAAGGCAAGTGTATCTACGGCTTTCACCTTCCTGTCAACGGGTGCCTGGCGGGCAATGAAGTCCTGCGCCGATACGGGCGAGACCGAGACAAACGACAATATGATTACCGAAAATATTTTGATTATTTTAAGTGTAGCCATAATAAATTTATTCATTCGTGATTATACGTGAGTTCACGCACTCATTTATGCAAAGGTAAAGAAAATAATTGTAATTCGTTGCTTTTTAGTGAGAAAAACACTATTTTTTAACATTTTCGTTATAAAACCTTTTGGGAAATCGGGGAAAATGTTTAATTTCGCAGAAAATAAACAGAGGGCGTAATGGCTTCAAACGACTTCCTTTCTCAAGACATAAAATACCTGCATGGTGTAGGTCCGCAGCGTCAGGCAATATTAAACCGCGAACTCAATATCCAGACGTGGCGCGACCTGTTGGAATACTATCCCTATAAATATGTTGACCGCAGTAAAATATATCGTATTGATGAGTTGGAAGGTACAATGCCGTTTGTGCAGATTCGTGGCAGGATACTCAGTTTTGAGGAGTTTCCCATGACGCCGCGCAAGAAGCGTCTTGTCGCTCATTTCTCCGACGGACATGGTGTGGTAGACCTCGTATGGTGGCAGGCAACGCAATATGTGAGAAAGAGTTACAAGGTAGGCGAGGAATATGTGGTGTTCGGCAGGCCGACTGTCTTCGGCGGTCGTTATCAGTTCACTCATCCGGAGATAGAGAAAACCGACGAGGTGGAGCCGGCTACACGCTCCATGCGACCTTATTACATCACCACCGAGAAGATGAAGAAGTCGGGACTGATGTCTCGCCAGATGGAGAAACTCACCCAGACACTCGTCGAGAAAGTGGGCAAGGCAGGATTACCGGAGACGCTGCCACCATTCATCGTCAACCCTCTGCACCTCATATCACGCACAGAAGCGTTTCAGTTGATTCATTATCCTGCCGGTCCGATGGATGTGCAGAAGGCACAGCAGCGGTTGAAGTTTGAGGAACTGTTTTATGTTCAACTCAATATTCTCCGCTATGCTGCCGACCATCGCCGGCGTTACAGCGGTTATATCTTCGACAAGGTTGGCAATGTGTTCAACGATTTCTACAAGAATAATCTGCCTTTTCCACTCACCGGTGCTCAGAAACGTGTCATTCGCGAGGTCCGCGAGGACATGCGTTCCGGTCGTCAGATGAACCGCCTGCTGCAGGGCGATGTCGGTTCGGGCAAGACACTTGTCGCACTGATGACCATGCTTCTGGCTATAGGTAATGGTTATCAGGCGTGCATCATGGCGCCGACAGAGATTCTCGCCGAGCAACATCTCGCCACACTACGAGGGTTTCTGGAAAATATGCCGTTGCGTGTAGAACTGCTGACAGGCAGTGTCAAAGGCAAGCGCCGTCAGGAGATTCTCTCAGCATTATCCTCCGGCGAGGTTGATATCCTCGTCGGCACGCATGCAATCATAGAGGAGCCGGTGGAGTTCCGACGCTTGGGACTTGCTGTCGTCGACGAGCAACACCGCTTTGGAGTGGCTCAGCGCGCAAAACTATGGTCGAAGAGTGAGAAACCGCCGCATATTCTCGTCATGACAGCAACGCCGATACCGCGTACATTGGCGATGACAATCTACGGCGACCTCGATGTGAGTGTCATCGACGAACTGCCTCCAGGACGTAAACCCGTATACACCATACACAAGTATGACAGCCAGATGGGCTCGCTCTATCAGGGCATACGCAAGCAGATTGCTATGGGGCGTCAGGTGTATATCGTCTATCCTCTCATCAAGGAAAGCGAGAAGATCGACCTGAAGAATCTCGAAGAAGGCTATAATCACCTTATGGATGTATTCCCAAACTATAAGATGAGTAAGATACACGGTAAGATGAAACCGAAGGAAAAGGATGCGGAGATGCAGCGTTTTGCCCGCGGCGAGACACAGATTCTTGTAGCAACGACCGTGATAGAGGTAGGTGTGAACGTGCCGAACGCATCGGTAATGGTCATCCTCGAGGCACAGCGTTTCGGGCTGTCGCAGCTGCATCAGTTGCGCGGTCGTGTGGGACGTGGCGCAGATCAGAGCTATTGCATTCTCGTCACAGGCAACGAGCTGGCAAAGGAAACGCGTATGCGCATAGACATAATGTGCGATACGAACGACGGTTTTCAGATTGCTGAGGCTGACTTGAAGCTGCGTGGTCCAGGCGATCTCGAGGGAACGCAGCAAAGTGGGCTGGCGTTCGACCTGAAGATCGCTGACATAGCACGCGACGGACAGATAGTGCAGCTGGCACGCGACGAGGCTCAGAAGATCATTGATGTAGACCCCGAATGCAACAAAACGGAGTATTCCATGTTATGGGACAGACTGCGCGAGTTGCGCAAAACGAATATCAACTGGGCGGCGATAAGCTGATTCAGCCCAAATCTAATTAAGGCATTGCGATAAGGAATATTGTTCAGCAATGTCACTTTCCTACTACTTACCTTTTGATAGAAAATATATGGATAATAGAGAATTTCTTTATTATTCTTGACTGATTCTCTGCAAATATGATTAAATTTGCAGTGCAAAACCGTGAGTTAGGACAATTACGATAAACAATATAACGTATGGTAAATCTCAGATTCCAAGTTGTAGGAGAGGCTTTCACTAAAAAGCCTCTTGATGTGTCATCTCCGTTAGAGCGTCCGTCGGAGTTCTTTGGCAAGAAAGTTTTCACACGTCAGAAGATGTATAAGTATCTTGACCGTAGAGTTTACGACAAGATGATTGATGTCATCGACAATGGCGTTCGTCTCGACCGTAACGTAGCCGATGCAGTGGCTAAAGGCATGAAGCAATGGGCTGACGATAATGGCGTGACACACTATACCCACTGGTTTCAGCCTCTGACGGAGGGTACAGCCGAGAAGCACGATGCTTTCGTAGAACACGACGGCAAGGGCGGAATGATCGAGGAGTTCTCTGGCAAGCTGCTCTTACAACAGGAACCCGACGCATCAAGTTTTCCTTCGGGCGGCATACGCTCGGTATTCGAGGCGCGCGGCTATTCTGCGTGGGACACCACATCGCCTGTATTCATCATCGACGACACTCTATGCATTCCTACCGTCTTTATCTCCTACACCGGCGAGGCTCTCGACTACAAGACACCGCTGCTCAAGGCTCTCCGTGCCGTCAATACGGCGGGCACAGCCGTGGCAAAGTATTTCGACCCAGAGGTGAAAAAGATTACTTGCAACCTCGGTTGGGAGCAGGAATACTTTCTCGTCGACGAAGGACTATACTCCGCACGACCCGATCTTCTGCTCACCGGTCGCACTCTCATGGGGCACGACTCTGCGAAAGACCAGCAGATGGACGACCATTATTTCGGCACTATCCCCGACCGCGTGCAGTCGTTCATGAAAGACCTCGAGATACAAGCTCTCGAACTCGCCATACCTTGTAAGACACGCCACAATGAGGCTGCGCCTAACCAATTTGAGATTGCACCGATATTCGAAGAAGCAAATCTGGCTGTCGACCATAACATGCTGCTCATGTCGCTGATGAAAAAAGTTGCACGTAAGCATGGTTTCCGCGTTTTGCTCCACGAAAAACCGTTCAATGGAATCAACGGTTCGGGAAAGCACTGCAACTGGTCGCTGTCGACCGATACGGGCATTCTATGCCATGCCCCGGGCAACACGCCTGAGACAAACCTCCGTTTCGTGACCTTCGTCGTAGAGACTCTCATGGCTGTGTATAAGCACAACGGACTTCTGAAGGCATCTATTGTCTCTGCCACGAATGCCCATCGATTGGGCGGTCACGAAGCGCCTCCTGCCATCATCTCGTCATTCCTCGGCAAGCAACTGACCGAACTGCTCGAGCATATTGTCAAGGCTGACAAGGACGACCTCCTCGCCGTGTCAGGCAAATCAATTACAAAACTCGATATACCCGAAATACCGGAACTGCTGATCGATAACACCGACCGCAACCGCACATCACCGTTCGCTTTCACCGGCAACCGCTTCGAGTTCCGCGCTCCGGGCTCTGAATCAAACTGTGCATCGGCAATGATTGCCCTGAATGCCGCCGTGGCTGAGGCGCTTGTAAATTTCAAGACACGTGTCGATGCTCTCATTGCCAAGGGCGAGGATAAGTTCGAGGCGATACTCGACGTCGTTCGGGAGGATATAAAAACCTGCGCACCGGTGCATTTCGACGGTAACGGCTATTCGGAAGAGTGGGTGCTCGAGGCACAACGACGCGGATTAGACACAGAGAAGTCCGTTCCGCTCATCATCGACCGATATCTCGACGCCGACAGCGTGGCGATGTTCGAGGTGATGAAGGTGTTCGACAGGAAGGAACTGCTTGCTCGCAATGAGATAAAATGGGAGACCTACACGAAGAAAGTGCAGATTGAGGCACGTGTACTCGGCGATATATCAATGAACCACATCATCCCTGTTGCCACGAAATATCAGAGCCAGTTGGCTTGTAACGTCCAGAACATGATGAATATTTTCGGTACAGAAGAAGGCAAGGCGCTCTCTGAACGTAACATCGCCATTCTCCGTGAGATTGCCGAGCGCAGCCAGCGCATTGCCACCGGTGTCGGCGAACTGGTAGAAGCGCGCAAAGTGGCAAACCGCATTGAGAGCTGCCGCGAGAAAGCCGTTGCATATCATGACACTGTAGCGCCAAAGCTCGAGAGCATCAGATACGAGATTGACAAACTCGAACTGATTGTTGCCGATGAGCTGTGGACCTTGCCGAAATATCGCGAGCTGTTGTTTGTCAGATAAAAACCTTGCATGTAGTAAGGAAAATTCATCATTGCATTTTTTAGCGAAATAGAAAACGAAAGACAATGATTTGCCATGTCAGCATGGCATAAAACCTCCTTTTTGAGAACCGAAAAAAGCAACAACAAGCCTCATTCCGTGCTTTTTCTTTCAAAAAGCGGTGATTTTTAATGCTGAAAGCGACGGTTTTATCGGCAAGAAACGTAGGTATTAGACTCAAGAAACGGCGGTTCTTGAAACTGATTCTTGTTTTTGTCGGTATCAAAAATATCTATTACGCTTATTATCAGTATTTTATATGTAATGCTGAAAATAAGCGTTTTTTGTTATCGAACGGCAATACGCCGGCAAATATCAGCTGTATGTATGCTTAGAACAGGCTTTTTGTTGAATTTATTCATATATATCGTAGGGGCGTGATTTATCACGTTCCGCCTCGCACGGAAAACAAGTGCGTCATACGTCGGGGCGTGATTCATCACGTTCCGCCTCTCTTCGTGAAAACAATATCTCTCCAATGCTCGAGAAATAAACCCAACGCACTGGGCGGAACGTGATAAATCACGCCCCTACGCCGTCCGGTAAATGGCGGTAGCTTCGCCTATGTTCATGAAACATTAAAAACAAAATATTTATCATTTGCACAACCTGCGCAAATGATAAACCCAAAACGGTCAATAGACCGCAGTGCCGTTTTATTATCAAAGAACAAGAGCTTTCCTATTGCTTTCGCCTGCTTGTGTGGTATTCTACTAACATTGTTACCTTGCCATAGCCCGCTACGCCCACGGTAACAAGGCTGGCTGGTCTGATCCATAATCAGCCGAAAGCTGTCAGGAATCTATTCGGTTTGGATTTAAAAATAAAAAAATTATTTTGGTATCACGTATTATTATCGTACCTTTGTACTTTATTTATTTCAAATTATGAACATTAAAACATAACACTATGTACTAAATATAATAGTCATAGTAAGTATTATCTATGTTAGAAATAAAGAATTTACACGCCAAGATTGGCGATAAGGAAATACTCCGTGGCATAAATCTTACCATCGGTGATGGCGAGACACATGCTATAATGGGACCTAATGGTTCCGGAAAATCTACCCTCAGCGCTGTGCTCGTGGGCAATCCTATGTTTGAAGTCACCGAGGGTGAAATATGGTTCAACGGCAAGAATCTGCTGGAAATGAAGCCAGAGGACAGAGCGCACGAAGGACTGTTCCTGTCATTTCAATATCCTGTGGAGATACCGGGTGTGTCGATGACCAATTTCATGCGTACCGCTATCAATGAGAAACTCAAGTATCAGGGCAAAGAACCGATGAACGCTTCTGAGTTCATTAAGCTGATGCGCGAGAAGCGTAAGGTCGTTGCTCTCGACTCAAAGCTCGCCAACCGTTCTGTAAATGAAGGTTTTTCGGGCGGAGAGAAGAAACGTAACGAGATATTCCAAATGGCAATGCTTGAGCCAAAACTGTCGATACTCGACGAAACTGACTCCGGTCTTGATGTCGATGCAATGCGCATCGTTGCAGAGGGTGTCAACAAACTTGCTACAAAAGACAATTCACGAATCGTCATTACACACTATGAGCGTCTGCTTGAGATGATAAAGCCTCAGACAATCCATGTGCTTTACAAGGGACGTATAGTAAAGACCGCCGGTCCGGAGCTTGCAAAGGAGATAGAGGAAAAGGGCTATGATTGGATAAAGACTGAGGTGGAAGAGTAAAAGCTTGTATTTTATGAACTCAGAAAAACAATATATTGACCTTTACCGGCAGTGCCGTTCTATGATTAACGACCATTCGTCAGCGGTGATGAATGCTGTCCGCGACGAGGCTTTCGAGCGGTTCAAGACGATAGGATTTCCTACGCGTAAGGTGGAGCATTATAAATACACAAACCTCCAGGAGGTGTTTGCTCCCGACCTCGGGCTGAATCTCAACCGCCTTGACATACCTGTCAACCCCTACAATGTATTCAGGTGCGAAGTGCCGAACCTCAGTACGCAACTCTATTTCATGGTCAACGACGTGTTCTACGATAAGGTCCTGCCAAAGGTTGAACTGCCTGATGGTGTAATCGTCGATTCTCTCCGTAAAATATCGGAGCGCCAGCCAGAGCTTGTGTCCAAGTATTACAACATGCTGCTCTCATCAAAGAACGGTGGCGAGGAGGCATTGAACACCATGTTCGCGCAGGACGGACTGCTTATCTACGTTCCGAAGAATGTGAAGGTCAATACCGCCATTCAGGTGATAAACATCCTGCGTTCCGATATCGACCTTATGGTCAACCGCCGTGTGCTCATCGTCGTGGAGGACGGTGCAGAGGTGCGTCTGCTATTCTGCGACCATGCCATCGACAACCATAACTTCCTTTCTACACAAGTGGTTGAGGCTTTCGTCGGCGAGAATGCCACTCTCGACATCTACAACATTGAAGAGACGCACGTGAAGAATACCCTCGTCAGCACGACATACATTGACCAGAAGGCTAACTCGCGAGTGAATCACAGCACATTGACACTCCACAACGGACTGACGCGCAACACCGTAAACCTCGTATTCAGAGGCGAGGGAGCGGAATGCAACTGCAATGGTTGTGCCATTGCCGACAAGGAGCAGCACGTAGATAATAACGTTGTCATCGACCATGCCACAGCGCATTGCGAAAGTAAAGTACTGTATAAATACGTACTCGACGAGAAGGCGGTAGGTGCTTTCGCCGGTCGTGTACTTGTGCGTAAGGATGCGCAGAAGACAACATCTGCCATGACGAATCAGAATCTTTGCGCCGTGAAGACTGCCCACATGTACACACAGCCTATGCTTGAGATATATGCCGACGACGTAAAGTGCTCTCATGGTTCCACCGTTGGTCAGCTCAACGATGCCGCACTGTTCTATATGCGCCAGCGCGGTATCTCGCTCAGTGAGGCGCGCCTGCTCTTGGAGTTCGCATTCGTTGGCGAGGTTGTCGACAACATCAAGCTTCAGCCACTGCGCGACCGCCTGCACTACCTTGTGGAAAAACGCTTCCGTGGCGAACTAAACAAATGCGAGGGCTGCAGACAATGTAGATAAAGCCACATCAGTCAATAGACCTCAGCGCCGTTTTATTGTCAAATACCGGACACCATTATTTTGTAAAGAATAGCAGAAGCCATTTCCCAGTCCTGTTTCGGGGCGTGGAAATGGCTTTTGTTAACTAATATTCTGACGACCGTAAACTTTTGTAAGCGATTCACAACGCACCCGGCTCATTGCGGGGTGTTGAGACATTCGGTTGTCAGTTTGTCCAACCAGTGTTCTGCACCATGTTCCGGTCGCGGTTGATTTCATCCTGTGGTATAGGCAGGAGCATCATGCGGCGCTGGTATGTACGGTGCTGCTGAACGACACGTTTGTAGAAGTTGACATTTTTGTTTTCTTCTGTGACGTCCTTGTTGTCGACATTGAATCCGTGCATCTCGCCACCTTCGCCACCTTTATGGTATGATGGGTAAATCCATCCGTCAGTCATCTCCTCGCCTCCTCGCCATGTGCCGTCAGCGACATCCCAGCGACGAACGTCGAAATAGTGTTTGCTCTCGTAAGAGAGTTCGAGTATGCGTTCGCGGTAGATAACCTTCAGCACGAGTTCCTTTGTCAGTGTGCCGAGGTCTATGCGTGGCTGATTCCACGCGTCGAAGGCGGACTGGTCGGCGGCTGCAGGACCTTTGTATTCAGGAATGCCGGCACGCTGACGGATGAGGTTGACATAATGGATAGCCTCGCCGAAGTCGCCAAGCTCTGCGCAAGCCTCTGCGTAGTTGAGGTATATCTCTGCGAGACGATACATCATAGACATTGGCCAGCTGCCTGCCTTTGCGTAATACAGCTTACGGGTGATAGTGCCGAAGATAGGATAATCGTGAGTATTACCGTTTGATCCGGAGTTGCCATTATACTGCATCTGCACGGCGACGTTGTTATGGAAGTCCCAAGGGCGGTTCTGGAAAGTGATAGCGAGATAGAATCGTGGCTCACGGTCGTAGAACTGTTTCATGACGCTGGTCGGTCCGGCATAGTTGCCGGTGACAGGACTGAAGTACTGATAGTTTGTCAGTGGGTCAACGCAGGCACGTGCCTGAACGATAGCCTTAGGATTACGTGCGGGGAGATCAGGCGGATTGTTTACATCATACGTGAAGTATGTCGGGTCTTTCTCGATGCTAAGACCGTTCTTCGTGAAGTAAAGGTCGATGAATTCGAGTGGCACGGTGTAAGCACCACCACCTTTATTCTGATTGCTTCCGAGACCTTCGAAACGCGGAACCATTGAATATGTCTCGTTGCTTGAGCTTGTGCGTCCGTAGATCAGTTCCTCATTGCCCTCATTAGCAAAGCTTGCAGCAAAGACAGACTGGAACGGAACAGAATTAGCAAGAGTAGATAGCTGCCCGCTTAAATTACGATATACGAGTGAGTACTTTCCGCTGTCGATGATACGTTTTGCGGCGTCGCGGGCGTTGATCCACTTCTGCTCGTCACGCTCTTGCGGGAATAGCTTCTTGCCGTCGGCATTGGCAAGCGACTGATAGAAAGGATTGCCGTTGAAGAGATAGCTGGCGCGGAAGAGATAAACCTCTGCCAGTATTGCTTCTACAGCCTCGCTCGTGAAGTTGCCCATCATCTGCGGATTGTATCTACCGCTCTCGAACTGTGACACGAGATGCCCACCGTCGAGTGTGCTTCGGAGCTCTGTTATGATGTAATCGAAGCATTCGTCAACGGTAGAGCGTGGCAGCTGGTCGAGATCGTCGTCGACTTTATAAATGCGGTCGCCTACAATCGGCACCGGACCGTAGAGCTTCATGAGGTTGAAATAGAAAAATGCACGCAGAGCACGACACTCTGCCTTGGTCCATTCCTTGTCGGTGGAGTTCATCTGTTCGCACTTATCGACATTGGCAAGATATATGTTGGCATACTGTATGCCACGATAGTACTCTATCCATATACGGCTGACAAAGCCTGTGGAAGGATATAGTGAACCTTGGATGATGTGGTGTGTCTCAACCCAATCCCAAGGCAGATAGCCTTCTATTGTGGCAGGTCCCCAGAACATTGCAGTACCGGAGGCATAGCGTGCGGTATTGTCAGGAATGTAACTATATACGTTCGTAAGCCAGTTCAGAGTCTGTCCACGGTTGGAGAAGACGTCTTCGAGTGATGTAGCGTTGTTTGGTACATCATCAAAATAGTCCTCGCAAGATGTGAACGACATGGCTGCTAAACCGGCTAATACAATACTGAATATTTTATTTTTCATAATGGTCATATATTAAGCATTAGAGATTGAAGTTCACACCTAAAGACACTGTTGTGACATTAGGATAAGAGATACCATTGTCGGTGTTCAGCTCAGGGTCCCAGAGCTTGAATTTACTCCATGTGAGGAGGTTTGAGCCCATGATATAGAATCGTCCGCCCTTGATGATACTGCCCTGCCAAGTCTTTGGGAAATAGTAAGACAGGGTGAGCTGCTTGAGACGCATGAAACTGAAGTCGCGCTTCCACCATGTGCTGACCTGATAGTTGTTGATATTGTCAACATCGGTAGCACCCCATCCAAGGCGTGGATAGAACACATTCTCGTTGTCAGGATTATCGGCAGACCAGCGGTCGGAGATGTTAGCATAGAGCGTGCCACCACCCTGTGAGCTTTGGAATGGAAGTATACCGTTGCCACGCAGTATGCGCTCTGCGTCGTGAACGCCCTGGAAGAGCACACCGAGACCGATGTTCTTGTAGCGGAAGTCGCCACCGAAGCCATAGTACATACGAGGTACATCGCCACGGCTGATGGCTGACCTGTCGTACTCGTCGATGACACCGTCGCCGTTGAGGTCCTTATAACGAATATCGCCAGGCTTGAGCTGCGACTTGTTGATACCAAACTGTGCATATGTGTCAGGCAGAGCATCGAGCTCCTCCTGTGAGAACAGTCCCATATCGGTGTAGCCCCACTCTGCGAGAACATTGTGTCCGCGCTGGTCGAGCCAAGGATATGCCGGCATTGCCTGTGCGTTCTCAACGACCTCATCGCGGTTGCTTGTCATATTACCACGTACAGAGATATACAAGTCATTACCGAACTGATGACTGTAGTCGAAGCTTGCTTCAAAACCACGGTTCTTGACAACGCCTACGTTAGCAGAGATACCTCTGGCGAAGCCTTCGAGCAGAGGGACGTTCGCACGTGACACGAAGATGTTTGAGCGACGCTCATGGAAGATATCGAATACGAAACAAAGGTCGTCGTTGAGGAAGTTAACCTCTATACCAAGGTCGATCTTATGAATCTTCGACCATTGCGCCTTGTAGCCGTAGTTAGAATAAGCCAGACCTCCAGAGGCACCGTTACGGCGCCAGTAGGTAGAATAGTCGTTGCCGCCTTCAATTTTTGTGAAGTAACTGAAACGCTCGCCTGACGAGTCGTTACCAACGACACCGTCGGAAAGTCGGAACTTCAGGAAGGAAATATACTTTGACAGTGGTTTCCACCATTTCTCGTTTGATGCCACCCAACCGACAGCAAATGCAGGGAATGTACCGAAGCGGTGACCTGCCTCGAAGTTCTCCGAACCTGTATAGCCGACATTGACCTCTGCGAAGTAGCGGTTGTCGAAGTCGTAAGTAAGACGTGCAGAGAGACTTTCTTCCTTGTAAGGAAGGGTTGTGAACAGGCTTGAACCGTTAGCATCAAGATAGCTGCGGAGACTGAACACAGTAAGGAACCCGATGTTATGTAGCTTGTTGAAGGTACGCCTGTAGTCAAGTGCACTCTCGAAGTAGAACGTGCGGTAGACCCACTTGTCGGACTGCACGTTCATTGTGCTGTTGCCTCTGAACTTCTCCTCGAGTATGAGGTTGCCATCAGCGTCGTAGAGTTTGTCGTCGTCAATCCATACGCCCGTAGAAGGATCCATTGAGCCGTAAGGACGCCATGTGCTGTCGTCGATGGCATAATGGATGTTCTGGTTTGCGCGAACGTCGAATGCAACGAGGGCACGTACAGACAGACCTTTGCTCCAATTCCAGAAACCAAGGTCCTGCTGGAGCTTGAGATTGGTGTTGATCTGTGTCTGTGTCTGTGTCTGATAGCCACGACGCGTAAGATATACCCAAGGACTGTCAAGCTCGCGGTTGGTAGGACTGATGCCCGGATTCTGACCTCCGGGATATTGCACCGGATAGATGACCGGGTTGGTGTTCATGGCACGACCGAAGATATTGCCAAGGCTCTGGTTCGGATAGTTTCCACTGCCTAACCAACCACTCACACCGACATCGATATTGGTTGTCTTTGTCGCCTTGAGGTTGACATTGGTGAGGAAGTTATAGCGGTTGAAGGTTATCTCAGAAGAGTAGTCCTGTGCAGGATCAGACTTGGTGAGACCTTTCTCGTTGAAGTAAGACAGGGAAATGTAGTAAGATGCATTCGGCGCACCGCCACGGATATTGACATTTGCACGGCGGTTCCAACCTAAGTCGTGATAGAGCTCCTTCATCCAGTCGACGTTAGGATAGAGATACTTGTTGATGGTACGGTCGCCGACAACAGTCTGAGCGTAAGCCTGTTCTTCTGCTGTTAGAGGAAGACCGTTGGCAATCTTTGTGTTGGCGATATAGTTATCAGAGTAGTATTTGCGTCCGCGACTGTTCATGTATGCCTCGTTGACAGAGTGCATGTATTCTATGCCGTCGACGAGATCAGGAATCTGCGTCAGCTGTGTCACACCCTGATAGATATCAAACGAGAACTTAGGCTTGCTGACAATACCCGGCTTGGTGGTGATGATGATGACACCATTGCCGCCTCGCACACCATACACTGCGGTGGAAGCAGCATCCTTGAGCACTGTAATGGACTCTATGTCCTCAGGATCGAGGTTGCTGAAACTACGCTCGATACCATCTACAAGCACCAAAGGACCTTCATTGCGGTTGGTCAACGTGGAGATACCACGAATCCATATATCGGAGTCGTCACGTCCCGGCACACCTGTGCGCTGTACGGATACGACACCCGACACACGCCCGGCAAGCACAGAACTGAGGTTGGCAACAGGAGCTTTGACCTGTTCCATCTTCAATGACGACTGTGCTCCGAGAACAGACACTTTCTTTGCTGTAGAATAGCCTGTCACCACAACCTCGTCGATCTTGCTCACATCGTCCTGCAGGATGAAGTCGATAAGAGTGCTTACGGTTCTTTTCTCTGCCGCCTGAAAGCCGATATACTCTGCCATGAGCACTGCCTTTGAGTCCTTGACAGTGATGTTGTATGTACCATTGACATCGGTCACAGCACGATTCTGCGTACCTTTCTCCGACACCGTGGCACCAATCAGAGGGTCGCCGTTTATGTCCTGCACACGTCCGGTAATCTTTACCGTCTGTGCAAAGGAAGGCAGGGAGACAAATATCACTACTAAGAGCAATACGTATTTCCACCTTTTTTCAGTATTAGCTTTAAACATAAATATATTATTTAGGTTAAGAGTGACTGGAGCACAGATAGCCCCAGCCACTTTATAGTATAACGCTTACTTATTGAGATGCTTTGCACCGTTCTTGATAACGATGCCCTTATAGTCCTCGCTTACGCGCTGACCTGCAAGATTATAGATGCGACCGTCAGCTGTAGCTGCCGGAACAACACTGATATTCTCGATACCGTTAGCCACAAGACCTATCTTCTTCAGAATCGGATAGAGTGAAGAAGAGTCGAATGCCCATACGTTCTCCCAATCCCATCCGAGGTCCTGATAGCCTGTCTGAGACTGAAGTATGTTTGCACTTACGTTTTCAGCAGGAATAACAGAGCCGCCTTCGGCTGTCTCATTGCGTGAAGGCCAATCAGCATCTCCTTCCATTACAGCTTGTGAGTTGGCGATGTTATTCTCGAAGAATACCACTGCGTTTGGATTATTTCCGGCGCCGTTACCACCGATAAATTGCCCTACATAGTGAGGAGTGCCTTCGCCTACAGAGTGCAGATTGCCGATAGAAACACAGTGCTTGATAGATACTGTGCTGCCTGACTTATCAACAAGACCTACGAATCCGCCTACCCAACCACGGGTATAAGCTGTCAGTGAGCCGTTGAAGTAAGAGTTGGTGAATGTAGCACCACCTACAAGAGTACAACCGAAGAAGCCGCCTACCTGACTGTAAGCATATATATAAACGTCAGCATAACAGTTGTTTACTATACAGCCGTCGCCGTCGCCGGCAAATGCTGCCACATGATCGACACCATAGATAGCGCCTGTGACAGCAACCTGCTCGAATGTAGTAGATGCAGCAGAACCGATGAGACCAACATGGTTATTCTTCTGTGCGACAATCTTTAAATCCTGGAATGCGATGTTTGAAATCTTTGCACCTGATGTCTTGCAGAATACACCGAAGTCATTCTTGTCGCCATTAACAGTAAGGTTCATTATCTTATGTCCCTGACCGTCGAGTGTACCTCTGAACTCAGGGATTGCCTCAAAGGTAACATTCGTAAAGTCGATATCGTTGACAAGAATATAGTCACCGTCAACGTTGCGACTGATACTCTGGAAGTCTTCGGCAGTCTTTATCTCATTCTTATCGCCGGACTTACCTACGAAGAATTTGAATGTAACCTCAGAAGTAAGCTTAAGAGCATCAGGGAGAGATGTCTTGATCTTTACTACAACATCGCCGGAGCCTGCGTAGTTTCCGTCATTATCACCAATCCAGAAACGAGGACCAGAGCCGTCGCCTATGTCGGTATAAGTAACATATTCGCCACCAGAGATAATATCGAAGTCAAACAGCTCGCCCCATGAACTATGGATTAATGACGGGTCGAGGTTCTCTGAACCGTCCTTATATAAAAGGGTAACATTTTCCGGGAGGTCGAACACTTCCTCCGGCAGTGGAGCTGTCATCCATTTCAATACCGGATACATCTTGCCTTCTGTGCCTTCGAAGAACTTCCATGTGTCGTTGAAGTCCCAGCCCAGTGTGCTGACATAGAAATCCTTTGTACGAGCCTCGCCGGCAGTAACGCTTGCACCACTCGGACCGTCAGCATTGCCGGCACCGCTGAGCGTACCGCCACTCGCAGATGTCAGTGTAGAAGCAAGAGCATAGTTGTTCTCGAAGTTTGCACCACGATTGCTGAGGTGAATAAGACGTTCTTCGAGCGATACTCTGCCGAAGAGGTGAGCAGGAGCAGAGAAGTTGTTCGAGAATGTTGTTTTGTATTTCTCCCAGTCGTTGTTGTCGAGAAGAGAAACAAGACCAGCAACATTGCCTTCAGGAAGGTCAACGATACCACAGAAGAGGTTGCGCTGTATGTTGGCACCGTTTGCAACACCTGCAATACCACCTGCCTGATAAGCACGTGACTTGATCTTTGCGTTTGCGATACAGTCAGCAATAGTTGTAAGAACATCGTCGTTGTGGTTTGCGTCACCAGCAATAGAAGCAACGTGGTCACCACCCTCAATGTAAGAATTGGCAACGTAGCAGTTCTGGATTGTTGAACCGTAAGCACGACCTACGATGGCTGCAACATTAGCATTACCAACGATGTTTGCCTCAACGAAACCTACGTTCTTGATTGTTGCACCGTGAGCAGTCGAGAAGAGCGCTACATTGTTTTGTCTTGAATTATTGTACTTGAGTCCCTTGATGACGTGACCCTTACCGTCGAACGTGCCGGTGAAGTCGCCAAATGGTGAGAATTCTACGTCTGTCATGTCGATATCTGCCTCGAGAGTGTAATCACCACCAAGATTATTCTTCATGTTAAGAAGGTCATCAACTGTATTTATATTATAGTTCTGACCGGAAACGATGAATTTCTGTGTGCGTGTTGCACCAAGAGAGAAGTCATCGCCGGTCGTAGTATAAGTCACTGTTGCCTCACCAAGACCGACGAAGCTAAGAGTTGAACCTACAACAGCAACGACATCAGGGTTTGAACTGGTGATAGTAACAGAGCGACCAAGGGCAGAAAAAGCATACGGATTGAACGTACCACCCTGTGCAGCGACCTCAGGAACATCTTTCAACACTATGGCATCACCATCGATAGGATATGTCATATTCTTCAATATCGGGTATTTCCCGTTTGTTAGATTCCACATCGCCAGGTCAAATCCAATACCTGTGTACGTAGATACTTTCATCAAATCCTCAGGCGATGTAAGTTTTCCTTGAAAGTCCGGATTGAGTTGAGACAGGTCTGTCACGAGCACACCGCTTTCAAAGATCCTTGAAGCTGTTGATGATAAGCAGTTTGTTGTGACTAACGTAGATTCTTTTCCGTTGATGAAACCTACAATAGCATGCGACCGATGTGTGTTGCCACTACCATAGCCATAGATAACAGCAGGGGCAGCGACACAACCGTCGAGCTCTGCAGAGCCATTATCAACGATAGGCGCGATACCACCAGCACCATTGCTTGGAGCGAATGCAGAACCCAAAACGATGTTGTGCGAGAGTATGCCTGCGTTGATCCAACCTACGAGAACACCAGCCTGATGTATATCACTCCATGCCATAGCCGTGGAGATACAGTTCTCGACTGTGGTGTAATTTCCTTCCGTGGCATTGCCTCGTACGTCACCAACGATACCGCCGACGTGGTCAACACCCGTAATGACACCTGACACAAAGATTTGAGAGATGTCCGTAGCTATAGCCTGACCTGCCAGAGCACCTGCCTGTTTGTTGCCGGCGATGCTCACCTGAGGGAAGCGGATGTTAGTGAGTGTCGCTCCTTGAGTGAACGAGAACAGACCTACATTATCGGTCTTTGATGTGATGACCAGGTTTTTAATAGAATGTCCGGCACCGTTAAGTTTGCCTGTAAATGGAGCCGTCTGTGAGCCAATAGGAGACCACTCACCACTAAGGGTAATATCGTTCGCAAGAACGTAGCTACCCGCAAGATCGTCAGCTATAGCCTTAAGGCCTGCCTCATCAGTAATCTGTGTCTGTGCAGATATTCCCAACGAAGTTGCCATCATGAAGGCGACAACTAACAATCTCTTGTAATCATGTAATAAATTGAGCATAATAGAATAGATTTAAATTGGTTAATACATATATTAGTTAATCACTAATTTCATTGTTTCTGTGCTAATCTCTCTGCCTTTTTGTGTTGCGGTTAGTCTATATAGATATATTCCCGGCTGAAGGTTTCCGTTATAGGTGTAGGTCTGTGGTCCGGGTGTCGTGACGGGGATGTTTCTTTGTTCAACCGACTGACCGTTATTTCCGTAGATACGGAGCGTGACATTGCTTATGCCGTCGGCTACTTCATAGTGTATCGCCGTCACATTCTTGCATGGGTTAGGATCGTTGCCATGAAGAACGACAGCGCTTTCTTCATGGCTGCAGACATTCGTTATTCCTGTCGTTTCATTCTCGCCATACACAGCAAACTCATAAATGCGCGTCGTATATCTCTTCTGTTCGCCCTGAATCATCTGCATACGCACACGGCTTGCGGTGAAAGGTGTGACACCGCGCACCACCTTGTTCTCCGTATTCTCTTCGACTATGTCAACATCGACCCACCTTTCATTCTCATAACGCTGCAGTTTGAAGGAACGGCTGATATAGTCTTTATGCTCACTGCCGGCGTTGAGCACCATCCATTTGCAAATTGTCTTCTGACCGGTGAATTGGTATTCTATCCAAGGCGTCTTATTCTGGCTCTCGGTGACGCACCATTTGGTCACCTCGTCCTTGTCGGCAGCCATGACAGCAGCCTCGGCAGTGCCGTTTTGATTGGAGCAGTTCACTGTCGAAGGTCTTAGCTCCTTACCGCAACCGCTGTCGCCTACATCACCAAGTTCGGTATAGTCGATATATGTATTCAGGTTGGTGAATGGCTTTATATCGTCAGCTTTATTGTCCGACAGCGATGCGGCGAGGACATACAGGTCGTGACGACGAGGCAGAGTGACCTCGTTCACTCCATCGGCAAGCGGCAACACATATTTATATATATAGAGGAAGCGATAGGGCTCATCGCTGCCCGTGCTTATCTTATGCCTATGTGTGGCAGTGAAAGCAATATCGTCCTTGCGATATGATGTGCCACCGTTATATGGCGAGTCCAGCGTAGCGGCAAAGCCGGCGAAGTAAGGTACGCTGATTGTGCTGACGGTCTCACCGGTAATGAACTCACCTTCCGAGCCATTGACACTTGTGCTTGCCATGAGCAGATATAACTTATTCTGCTTTTCCGAGCGGTTCAATCTCAGTGTCTGCGACTGACAACGCAGGGCATTCTTTGCACCATCTGCACGGCTTCCCATGCGGAATGTCACTCCGTCTGTTTCTATCTCATCACTGATAAGCTCTGCGGGATAGGCATAAACAGCTGTGGCGAGGGCATCGTCGCGACGGCTGTCGCTGCTCATCAGGTCAACATTGTATGGCAGATCCACGTGAGTGGTGTTTGTCGTTTCGACAGTCTGTGCTACAGCTGACGGTTTCAGCCGGAGTGCGAATGTCTTTGGCTGATAGCGCCCGATGCTGAATGTCAACGTGTTGCCGGCAAAGACTACATCGCCAATCTTCTCTTCCATAGCATTTGCCTCGCAGGCTTCAACGATATCGGAAGGGAATGTGAGCGTCACGTCCTGCTGTGCATCACCGGTCAACTCATACACACGAACTATCATCTCGTCGCTGTCCTCTGCTTTCTTCAGGGCTTTCACCGCCACCTTGCCGTTGCTGACATCCACGAATCTCACTTCACGCCCCAGCTGCCCCTCGTGTTTATCGGCGATGAAACCCACCAATGGCTGATTGAGCTGCGACGCTTCTTTCTGCGTGTTCTCGCTCCATGTGCCTGCGTGCGGATATATAGAATAGGTGAACTTGTTTACACCGAGGTCCTGGTCTTGCTGATATGTGTAGTTATTGTCTACGCGTGGAGTGTGTATCAGCGTCAGGTGCATATTGTTCGTGCCGGGCTTGTCCCATCCGTATTTGCAGTCATTGATGATTGAGACGCCGAATGTTCCCAGCGGATTACTGACGTCAGCCCATTGATGACCCGACACTTCATATAGGTTCTCATTACGGATGCCTCGTTGTATCGCACCGAGAGAGGTGTCGTATGTGGTCTTTTCATTACCTAAGTATAGTGCAAAGTTGGCTTTCAGCATCATGCCGCGGCTCTGCCAGTCCACTTCATTGACGCAGTCTATGCGGTCGGTTATTGCCGACATACGGATATATTGCACGAAACCGGAGCCATTCTTCGTACGGCTCACACGATAGGATTTCCTCAACACGCCATCCTCTGCAAGACTGATATCAACATCTTCATCGACCTTAGCGATGGGCTCGGAACGCACATCATCCCAGCGTATCTCCCACGATGGCCATGTGGGCGAATAGTCGTTGTAGAGCTCCTGCTGTATGCGTGACACCATAGGACGGTTGTTCTGCACATCGTACACCTGCGCCACGTCGCCTGCACTGTTCACAGTCAGGCGGTATCTGCCATTAGACAGTTGGCGTTTGTCCTTGTCGATGCTCAGCGCCGACGACAGCGTACCGGCTGTTCCAAGGCGGATATCGTAGACGGCACACCCTAATGACGGCACTGTTGCGGCAAAGATAAACTTCACCTCTGAGGTGTATTTGTCATAACCCGTCACCTGTGCGAGGACTTCATTGCCATTCTGATCGTACACCGTAATGTCTGTAGTCTCTGCTCCCTGCATAGAGCCTTCCACAATGTCTGTCCTATCGAACGACAAAGGATTATAAACTACTATCGGCGTTCCCTCCACATTCGTATTCATCGTCTTGGCGATATTGCCCACCGCGGTGCTGAGCGTGTTTGCAAGTGTCTTGTTTGTAATCACATAATCGTTCACCGCAAAGGCGTTTGCCGCAGGAATGGACGTGCCCGTTATTCCGTCGTGATGCTGCTGCCATATTGTACGCACCCAGGCATCATTGATAGTGCTTTGAGGATATTGCTGTACGCCGAGCCACCGCGCCAGCGACGATGCTTTCTCGGCTGCGTCGGCAAGCAGTTCGTTGCGACGGTTCCACATCTTGAACATTGTGCGCGAAGTGTAACTGCCCACACCGTGAATGCGCATCGGCAATTCGTTGTCCCACACCTGATACTTGTCGCTACGATTGACGTCCATGTAGTCGAATATCTCGTCCGGGATAGCAATCTTCACGTCGACAGGACCACCTGCCGTTGCACTGTAGTTGAGCCAGTATGGAGTATTCTCTCCGTTGGAGCCGGCTTCATCGTGCAGCCCTCCGCCATGATCGCTGCGCGGACCGACATAGCGCATCTCTGCCGCCAGTCCATAGCTCTCGTAATTGTCTTTTATGGTCTTGAGCATGGCAGCGTCACGGCTCATGTCCTTGTTGAATTCCTCATGAGCATCGTAGGCATGACCTTTATATATCGCATAGATCTGCGAGCCGTCGACACCCTGCCATATTCCGAAAGGCGGCAGTTGTTCGGTGTACGGGCATCCCCACGACAGCTTCTGAGTGTGGAATCCATGTATACCTGCATGGCGTGCAAGGCTCGGCAGGGCATAGGAGAAACCGAAGCAGTCGGGCAACATTATGTCATGACCGCCGTCGACACCAAACTCCCTCTTGTAGAACTTCCTTGCCAAAAGCATGCTGTGGAGCATCGACTCTGCCGACGACATCATGCCGGCATCGGTGGCATCGATGGAACATCCCGACACGTGCCACCTGCCGTCACTGATATAGTTCTTCAGCTTCAGGTAGCTGTCAGGGTAGTATTCCTTCATCCACATGTACTTGATAGCACCCTCGTAGTTGAATCGCAGGTTAGGATATTTGTCGAGCAGCGCGAAATTCTGCTCCATGGTATTCTTAATGTATTCGCCAATAGTGGTCCGTACATCCCAGTTCCACTGCGTGTCAAAATGCGAGTTTGAGATAAAAAACAGGGTATTCCTGTCAGATTGCTGCGCACATGCAGGAACATGCAGGGACAAAAATCCCGCAAAGGAAATTATTCGTATAATACATCTTACATTCATAAATAATAGTTTTTGTGTAATGATACTCAGTTTTTGCGTTAAAGTAATGTCTAATATAGGTTTTTACAATTGCAAATATACACAGTTATTACCAAAAAACAAACTTTTTTTCTAAATAATTTCATTATCATAGTCAAATGATATACTTTTCTGCAAATTTAGTGCATAAAATCATTTTTTCAAAGATATCATACATGACATCTTTTGGATTACGGGGAAACATCTATGTTTCATGCCGGAGAATAACAAAGTACGACAGTTCTGTGTAAGAAAGCGTAGAGGCGTGATTTATCACGTTCCGCCGCACTCTGTGAAAAACAATAATCGCTCCAATGCAGCGAAATAAACCCATCGCAACAGGCGGAACGTGATGAATCATGCCCCTACGGCTGACGCATAAGGTTATTTGGTGTCGTTTTCTCGAATCTCCACACGGCGTATCTTGCCAGATATGGTCTTTGGCAGTTCGTCGACGAACTCTATCACGCGCGGATATTTGTAAGGTGCGGTCTCGTGCTTGACGTGAGTCTGTAGTTCCTTTATGAGTTCTGGACCTTCCTTGCCTTTATACTCGTCGGCAAGAACGATGGTGGCTTTCACTACCAATCCGCGTATCTCGTCGGGCACGCTCGTTATGGCACACTCTATTACGGCAGGGTGGCTCATCAGTGCTGACTCCACCTCGAAAGGCCCGATGCGGTAGCCGGAGCTCTTTATCACATCGTCGGCACGCGAGACGAACCAGTAGTAGCCGTCCTCGTCGGTATATACAATATCTCCGGTGTAGTAAATTCCGTCGTGATGTTGCTGGTGTGTGAGTTCCGGATTGCGGTAATACTCCTTGAACAGTCCGAGAGGCTTGCCCTTGTCGGTGAGTATCACGAGGCGTCCATGCTCGCCCGGCTTGCAGTGTTTGCCTTCGCTGTTGAGCACATCAACCCTGTACTGCGGGTTCGGCATGCCCATTGCGCCGGGGCGCGGCTCGACGTATGGGTATGTGCCAAGCACGAGCGCAGTCTCTGTCTGACCGTAGCTCTCGTATATCATGATGCCCGTCTTCTCTTTCCACTCGAGAAACACGTTCGGGTTGAGCGCCTCGCCAGCAGTGGTGCAGTATTCGAGTTTCGACAGGTCGTACTTGCTCAGGTCCTCGCGTATCATGAAGCGATAGACCGTCGGCGGGGCGCAGAACGACGTGACGTGGAACTCCTCCATGGCGCGCAGCATGTTTTCTGCTTCGAAGCGTCCGTCGAAGTCGTTTGCAAAGATCGTCGCTCCGGCTATCATCTGTCCGTAGAGCTTTCCCCATACAGCCTTTCCCCAGCCTGTGTCGGCAACGGTTAGGTGGAGCGAGTCGTCGTGAACATTGTGCCAGTATTTCGCCGTCAGTATATGTGCAAGCGGATATGAGTAGTCGTGCATGACCATCTTCGGCTCGCCGCTTGTGCCGCTGGTGAAGTACATCAGGAAGTCGTCGCCGACCTTGTTCTGTCCTTTCTGGCTGTGGAATCGTGGTGCTGCCATGAGTCCCTGCCAGTAGTTCTCCCAATGCTGTGGAACGGCAGGACCTATCGACACGCAGTAGCGCAGCGTCGAGCAGTAGGGTCTTGCGCGGATAATGTTGCGCAGCACAGGCATGTCTCCCACGGAGACTATCATCCTTATGCTCGCCTCATGGCATCTGTAGATGATGTCCTTGTCGGTGAGCAGATGCGTTGCCGGTATGGCGATGGCTCCTATCTTATGCAGCGCAATCATCGTTATCCACCATTCGAGGCGACGCTTGAGGATAAGCATGACACAGTCGCCACGGCGTATTCCGAGTTGTAGGAAATAACTTGCAGCCTTATCGGAGTAGTCTTTAAATTCGCGGTAGTTCATGTGGCGCACGTCGCCACGGTCGTTAGTCCAAATGACAGCCTCCTTGTAAGGCTGTTCCTTGGCATATACATCCACCACGTCGTAGCCGAAGTTGAAGTCGTCAGGTACGTTGACGTGGTAGTTCTGCATGAAGTCCTCATAAGAAGAGAACTCCGTCTTGTTTAAAAATTTCTTTATCATCTATGTTATGTTTGATAATACGTTATCGCTCTTCGTCGGGATGAGCAAGGTAATATGCCCTCAGTGGCGTACTCATTACCTTTATGAATCCCTTCGCATCGGAAGATGTCCATGCCTTCGCCGTCTCGCCATACTCGCCGAGTTTGTTTTTCACGAGGTCGTTGGGCGAGTCCACTCCTACGGTATCAAAGCCGAGAGGACGGAGCATGAGTGTCACCTCGCCTGTGACATTGCGTTGCGTGGAGGTGAGCATTGCCTCGATGTCGGGCATCACCGGTTCGAGATACTGGCTCTCGTGGAGGAACATCCCGTACCAGTTGCTGACCTGGTCTTTCCAATACTGCTGCCATTTGGAGAGTGTGAATTTTTCCAGAAAGCGGTGTGCGCCGATGATGAGCATCGGTGCCGCAGCTTCGAAACCTACACGACCTTTTATTCCTATTATAGTGTCGCCCACATGGCAGTCGCGTCCGATGCCGAACTTCGCGCCGATCGCTTCTACGGCTTGTATCGCTGCAATCTTATCGTCGTAGCGAGTGCCGTTGACAGAACACAGCTCGCCCTTTTCAAAGCCGAGCTTCAGCTGCTCGGGCTGCTGTTGTGTGACGTGTTTCAAGTATGCCTCCTCGGGCAATCCCTGTCGAGAGTCGAGCAGTTCGCCGCCACATATCGACGTGCCCCATATCCCGACGTTATACGAGTATTTCAGTTTCGTGAAGTCGGCAAAGTAACCGTTGGCATTTAGGTAATCCACCTCTTCCTGCCGCGACAGGTTTCTGTCGCGCGTCAGAGTTATTATCTCCACGCCCGGTGCTTTCACGAGGAATGTCATGTCGAATCGTACCTGGTCATTGCCGGCGCCGGTTGAGCCGTGGGCAATAGCGTCAGCGCCTATCTCGTTAGCATAGTCGGCTATCGCCAGCGCCTGAAAGATTCGCTCCGACGACACGGAGACAGGGTAGCAGTTGTTGCGCAGGACATTGCCGTATATCATATAACGCAGTGATTTCTCGTAATACTGCTTTGTCACGTTGAGGGTGACATAATTCACAGCACCGAGTCTGTAGGCGTTTTCTTCATTCTGCTTCAGCTGCTCCGGGCTGAAGCCGCCGGTGTCGGCACATGCCGCATACACCTCATATCCCATTTCCTTTGTGAGGTACATCACATTGTAGCTGGTGTCGAGACCGCCTGAGAATGCTACCACAACTTTCTTCTTTGCCATATTGTTATCCTTTCGTTTATCCCAAATCTCTAAGTTTGCAATATGAATTGCAATAAATAAAGAGTTTGCAATTCATATTGCAAACTTAGAGATTTGGGTTTATTTTTTCCTTCCTTCTAATTCGTTGATTCTCTCTATCACTCCGAGAGGAATCTTTGCCGGCAGCAGCTCCTCGGGGTCGAAGAGCATTCCCGTGCAGATACAATATTTTCTGTCTGTACGCTGCAGCACATCTACATCGCAGCATCCGTCGCAGCCACGCCAGAACGCATCGTCGTCGGTCAGTTCGGCGAATGTCACGGGCTTATATCCCAGTTGTGTGTTCATCGCCATGACGGCTGCGCCTCTTGTCAGCGAGAAAATCTTTGCATGAGGCCAGCGTGTGCGTGCCAGCGAGAAGGTCAGATCTTTGATTTTCTTCGCTATGCCCATGCCGCGGAAATCGGGATGGACGATAAGACCGGAGGTTGTCACATAGGTTTTATTGCCCCATGTCTCTATATAGCTAAATCCGGCAAACCTCTCGCCTTTCAATGCTATGACGGCTTTTGCCTCGCGTATCTTCGTCTCTATATAATCAGCTGTACGCTTGGCAATACCCGTGCCGTGCACGTTGGCAGCTGCTTCAATGGTCTTCATGATAATGTCTACATACTTGACATGCTCCAAATCAGCCACCATGACCTTTATATCTTCCATCTCTTATACTAACTGAAAATTCTCTTACCTTATATCCGGTATCACATCGCTCAGACTGCGTATGACGGCAGTGCGTGAACTGCCCTCTTTGACAACTATGAAAATAGTATCATCACCGGCTATTGTGCCCAAGATGTAAGGGTTGTCGCTGTTGTCGATGTTGTATGCGATACTGCTGGCATATCCCGGGCGGGTCTTTATTACTGCCATGTTACCTGAAAATGTTATCGACAGAAAGCCTGGCGAGATGAGCATCTCGCTTGCCTGACGATGTGTCGACACGCGGTGGTACATCGCGTCGTTAGGCAGTACGTAGACATACTTTCCGCTGATAGTTGCGGCTTTTGCAACTTTCAGCTGTTTAAGATCGCGACTGAGAGTGGCTTGGGTGAGTTCGTAACCTTCTTTACGCAATGCCTTGAGAACCTCCTCCTGACTGCCAAGCTCCATACTCGAGATGAGCATCTTAAGGGTCTCCAATCGACTGGTTTTAATCTTCATAATCTCTCTTTTGTTTTGTTAAGTTGTTGCAACAGCAAAAGTACTCATTATTGCATAAACCAACAAATAAAAATACAACAAACTGTCTGTTTTGAGAAGAAAATTATACTTTATTGTATGTTTGTGCTTCTTTTATACATTATTTATACCAATCGATCAATAGATCGCGATGCCGTTTTATTATAGTCATTCCATTAAAAAGCAATGTGACAGAATGACTATACACCGGATATAACACAGTAACTTACACACCTTAATTTATCATTATTGCTGTCCGGTAAACACATTATAGCGATGAACCGAGTATGATGAAACCTGAAGAGGCGTGATTTATCACGCTTAAGCAATCTCCGAGAAACAAATATCTCGTGCAATGGACTCTGCGCTGAGGAGGAACGTGATAAATCACGCCCCTTCGCCGTCTGGCAAATGCCGACAGATGAAAATAGTATAGCTCCAAAAGTTATATTGATGCGATAAAATCCCTCTCTGTGTTATTCAAGATTGTTAAAAGAATGGAAATTCCAAAATAAAAGAGAAAAAATCTCAAATAATTCCAGTTATATAATGTTTTATATGTATCTTTACAGAAAAATTTGAGACATGCTTACAAATTTCACGGTCAAGAACTATCGCTCATTTAAGTTAGAACGTACTTTCAGCATGGAGGCGAGTTCCATAAAGGAACATAAAGACTCTGTTATCAACAAGGGTAAGTACAGTTTGTTACCGTTGGCAGTCTTATATGGTGCGAACGCGGGTGGTAAGAGTAATCTAATTAAGGCGATTTCTACGATGCTTAGTATAGTAAGAAATTCGGTACGTCTGAATGAAGGTGATGCGCTACAATACGACCCTTTTACATTGGATGAAAGTTCCGATTCCAAGCCCACGTTGTTTGAAATACAATTCATAAATGGAGAGGTGCTTTATCGTTATGGTTTTGAGTATAACAAAACAGATATTATCTCGGAGTGGCTTTATGAGAAGAGGTTTGGCGAGAAAGAGTATAGTCTCTTCATGCGCTCTCGTGATATAATAGAAGTGTCGGATAAACGATTCCCTGAAGGTCTGGGGAAAGAGGATTTGACCAACTCGAACAGGCTTTTTCTGTCACTTGTGGCACAGTTGAAGGGCGAGAAGTCAAATCTGATTATGGGCTGGTTTGGCAAATGCAATGTGCTCTCTGGAATTGCCAGCGAAGGCTATGAGGCTTTTACGCTCGGAATGTTTTTTGAGCATTTGAATGGAGCAGATGAGGCTCAAGAATTCTTCAGAACGCTGCAATTGGGTTTTACCCGTTTCTCTGTCAATAAAGTTGATCTTCCCAAGGAGACATTGGATAATACCCCCAAATTGATAAGGGAGCAACTGGAGCAGGACTTGGCGACAGGTAACTTTGTCGAATCAATAACCACTCACAATGTCTATAATGACAATGGACTTGTGATAGGCGAACGAAATTTCCATAAGGATCAGATCGAGTCGGAGGGAACAAAGAAGGTGATTGAAATATCTGGTCCTATTTTCGATACGCTGAATGAGGGTGAGACACTGATCGTGGACGAACTGGATGCAAAGCTTCATCCTCTGCTTACGCGAAACATTGTTCTTCTGTTCATGGATCCGGAAAAGAATCCACATGGAGCGCAACTCATTTTCGCTACCCACGACACTAATCTGCTTGACTTGGATATTATCCGACGCGACCAGATTTGGTTTGCAGAGAAAGACAAGGTAGAGTCAACCGACATTTTTTCTCTTGTGGAATTCAAGGATGAGGACGGAAAGAAGGTTCGCAATGACCGTGACATCAAACGTGACTATATTCGCGGACGTTATGGTGCGATACCTTTCATCGGCAAATAAAGCGTTGCTATGGGATATTCAAGGAAAGAAGAAATCGCAAGACTAAAGCGGGAACACAAAGAAGCCAAAGCTTACAAAAAGCGTAAGGAAAACGTCCGTGAGAAACTTGTACGTTTCCTGATAGTCTGTGAGGGTACAAAAACAGAGCCACACTACTTTGAAGCTCTCATCAAGAATCATATCTCGACCGTTCGAGAAGTAAAGATTGAGGGCGAAGGTCGAGCAACGATTGCCCTTGTAGACAAGACAATCGAAATCAAAAAAGAATTGGAACACAAGAACGCTATGACCTTTGACCGCGTGTGGATAGTGTTTGACAAGGATGACTTTGATGACTTCAACGAAGCCATAAATAAGGCACATACATTAGGTTTCCAAAGTGCATGGACAAATGAAGCTTTTGAGTTATGGTACTACCTACACTTCGAGTATCTTGATACAGGTATTAGTAGGTCAGACTATATTAAGAAACTCGAAGAGGCTTTTAGAAACAGAATAGGTGACGCTGACTTTATGTATCGAAAAGGTAATCCTGACATATACAACCTATTGCAGCAGTATGGTCGCGAAGACTTAGCCAAGCGTTTCGCCAAAAAACTACGTACATTGTATACTGATACTAACTATGCAATACATAAGCCATGTACAATGGTTGATAAACTGGTAGATGAACTCGAGCATCCAGAATCATTATTGGGCGAAAGCTGTTAGGAAAGCTTTTGGTCTTTGATAATAAAACAGCAACGCGGTCATCGACCGAGCATACTGATAAAAAGGGGCTGTGTCGTAATTGAGTTTTACGACGCAGCCCCTTCGGCTGATGCCATTTATAAACCCGAATTGGTCATTAGACTGCATTTGCTTAGATTTGTTATTACCGTCATGCTTCCTTACTGCTTTCGTCCGCTTGCCGGCATCTGCGCTGCCATTTCATCTCGCCGTAACCCGCTACGCCTTCGATGAAACGTCAGCACATCTTCTCAATAATCGAACAAAATCAGTCAAGGACTCTAATGATCGATTCGGGATAAAGGTGGTGCAATCTCCTTGCACCACCTTTTTTCAGTAACTGCAGATTCTGTCTGCCATGTCATCCTTTCGAATCACATTATGGCACTTAAATCACATTATTATAACGGTCTCATTGAGGCAGGCTGCGATGAAGCCGGACGCGGATGTCTGGCTGGCAGTGTCTATGCTGCAGCCGTCATCTTGCCCGATGACTACGACAATCCGCTCCTCAATGACTCAAAGCAACTCACGCTTACGAAGCGTCTTGCCTTGCGTGAGCAGATTCTTCATGATGCTGTCGCTTGGGCTGTAGGCATTTGCACGCCCGAGGAAATCGATAAGATAAACATTCTCAAAGCCTCCCACCTTGCTATGCGCCGTGCTGTAGAGCAGTTGGCAGTAAAGCCTGAAGGCTTAATCATCGACGGCAATATGTATACCGCCGGCATGCCCGAGGGTGTAAGGGAAGTGAAGTGCATCGTAAAGGGCGACGCAAAGTATCAGTCGATAGCCGCAGCCTCAATACTTGCGAAAACCTATCGCGATGATTATATGGCAGAGTTATCCAAGGAATACCCATACTACGGGTGGGAGAAGAACGCCGGCTACCCTACAAAGGCTCACCGCGAAGGCATTCGTCTGCATGGTATCTCGCCCTATCACCGTAAGAGTTATAACCTCATGGGCACAGGCGAACTGACAATAGAGTTTGAGTAATGTCACAATAATCCCCATCAGTCAGGGATTCTAATGACCGATTCGGGTTTAAGAGTGATAGTTTTCAGACTTGCTTCTCCTTGTATATGATATTGTTCGCTCCTGAAGTTATCTTCATTGCCTCCGGATGTTCTTTTATGTACGAGTCAATGTGACGTATGCGTTTCTCGTCGTACACCTCGTCCATGGCGATAAGAATGCCCGTCTCCTCTACCTCGCCAAAACCATAGTTCACCGCCGTGCCAAACAACTTCATCGTGGGCGAGAGGTTCATATATGCATTAATCAGCGGTGGGATATTGTAGCCCATGTTGCGAATCTCCTTGTTCAGAATACGATAGTTCGCCTTGAACGTGTCTTCTGTGAAAATCTGTGACAGTTCTTCCTCGTTGTGATCAAGCTTCAGTGGGCTAAGCGGCGTTATTAGGTTATCCTTGTCGTCGAAATATTTCTTCAGGAAATAGAGAATCATGTCGCGTCCTTTGCGAATGTACGACGGATACATAGTCATCTTACCGAAGAAGTAGCGAGCCTCGGGAAATATCACCGTCAGTGCTCCCAGTCCGTCCCAGAGGTTGTCGAGTGCGAAGATACTCTTCGAGTTAGTGCGTGCGTTCTGGTATTCGAGCGACACAAATGAGCGTCCGAGCTCCACGGTGTAGGGCATATATTCCTTCAGAAACTTCTCTGAGAAATGAAACATATGCGATGTTGCGAGGTATGGCTGACCGTTTTCGCCGATATGCCAGTTCTTTCCGAGAATGTATCTATATCCTCCTATTATCTCGCTTGCCTCCGGATTCCACACTATCAGCTGCTTGTAGCAGTTCTCGCAGGTGTCGAACTCGTCGATGTCAGCCTCCTTACCTGTACCACCACCTGCTGCGCGAAAGGCAATCTCGCGCAGTCTGCCAATCTCGCGCATGACATTCGGAGCATCGTGTGCCGTTACGATGTATATCTCGTTATGGCTCTTATTAGTCATGCGGAGTTGCTTATCGTGTGTCAGTTCCGCCCTCAGGAGTTCTTTTGATACGGGGTCTATTATTTTCTCTGACATAATTTATAAACTTCTTCTTTTACCCATTGTGCCCACTCATTAGGAGTCTTCGTCTTGTCGAAGGTTGCTATTGGTATCGGTTTCCCTATTGTTATCGTGTATGTTTTATGCTGGTTCTTATACATTTCGTCGGGTAGAAACAGCATTGCTATGTTGAACTTTATACCTAAACGCTTGCTTATGTTTGCAAGCCGGTAGAAGAAGTTCGAGTTACGCCCCTCGAAATGTATCGGCACTATGTCGCGCCCTGTCTCAATGCTCTTGGTTATAAAAGTCTTTTTCCAGTCGAGGTCTTTTATTCTCCCGTTCTGTTTTCGGCTGCATATTCCTGCCGGAAACATCACGATGTGATTCTCTGAGGCGAATGTCGCCTCCACCACAGCCGGGAAATTCCTGCTGTTTTTGCCCGTCTTGTTTATGCCCACGCAGAGAGGAGCTAGTCCGGCAAGGTTCATCAGAAGGTCGTTGACGAGGTATTTGAAGTTGTCGTTGTATTTCTCACCAATGACACCACCCACTGCCAGACCGTCTATTCCGCCCAAGGGGTGATTTGCCACGAAGGTATAGAGCTTGCCGTCATCGGGCGAGGGTAGGTTTTCCGCGCCTACCACCTTAATCTTTACGTCAAGGTAGGCAAGGCAACTATTTATCCACGGCGTGCCCGTGAGACCTTCCGCACGAAGAAACTGGGTATTAAGCCAATCCTGATGAATAATGTGCTTCAAGTATCTCACCAGAACCCCTGGCACATAACGGGCTTTTTTACCCATTTTTGTTTTTAAAATTTTGTCAATGTCAATGACTACTTCCATTTACTTCTGATGGTTAATTTCACGTTACATGACGATAGTGTCGTGTTCATCCATGCAAAAATAACATTTTTTTTCCGTACAACCATCTTAAATCTTAATTTTTTTATTGGTGTCAGGTAAAAACTGATTGAAAGCTCTGTAAGCCTTTATCTATTGGCACTACAGGCACGTATAGCCAATAGTGGCTTACTGTTTGTTTCAAAATGTAAGCGTTACTAAAAAACATTCCTTTTATTTTTGTGTCTTCCACGAGCCGAGAAATGGTCGTTATTTGCCGGACGGCGTAGGGGCGTGATTTATCACGTTCCGCCTCAGCGCTGAGTCCATTGTGCGAACTATTTGTTTCTCGATGATTTAGGAACGTGATAAATCACGCCCCTACGCCTGTCGGATTGCTTGTTTCCTAGAGAATTGCGGAACGTTATAAATCATGTTCATCGCGTTTGCATCATACTCGATTCATCGCTATAATTTGTTTACCGCACACCAATGTTTAATAGTAAAAAGACACTGTGGTCTATTGATCGATTTGAATTTAATCATTGTCTTGTGCTGAGGAATCATTCAAAATGTAAAATAAAATCAATCGTCGCTACGGTTCGTTTTTCTTGTTCCGTCTTTCTACGTTTCTAATTCCGTCGGTTTCACATCCAAGAATCGCCGTTTCTTGCACCTAAAACCGTCGCTTCTTGACGCTAAAACCGTAGCTTTTAGAAAACTCTTTTAGCAGTCTTTGTAATGCGTTGAACTACAGCGATATACGAGTTTCATTTTTTCTTACTTGACATCTTCGTTTTTGTAGATTGTTTCTTCTGTTCATGCATTTCTCATGCAAAACAGCTTTGTATTTTGTAATTATATTTCGCTGCAATGACAACCTCTGTTTTCCTCTTTTCGGCAAAAGCCCGACTGATAGTCCTGTCTTTGCTGCTTTTCACTGTAAGCTGACGTCTGCATGGCTGCGAATTGTTAAACCCTAATCGGTCATTAGACCGCATTTGCTTAGATTTGTAATTACTGTTATGCTTCCTTACTGCTTTAGTCCGCTTGACGACATCTGTGCTGCCATTACATCTCTCCGTAGCCCGCTACGCCTTCGATGAAACGTCTGCACATCTGCTCAACAATCGAACATAATCAGCCAAGGCTCTAATGGTCGATTCGGGTTAATTTTACAGTTTGAATAAAAAAAGTGGGGAAAAGTGGGGGAGTGTGGAGAAAATTATGTACCTTTGTCACAAAGTCCCTTATAAGGGAAATGATCTTGTAGCGGAGCGTAATATGCAAGCCGTCCGTGGAAAGTGAAGTAAAAAGCAAGAACGTCAATAAATAACCAACTCATAGATGAGATTCTTAGGCAACATAGAAGCTAAGGCAGATGCTAAGGGACGTGTGTTCCTTCCTGCCGTGTTCCGCAAGGTGCTGGAGGCATCGGGCGAGAGGAGGCTGGTGTTGCGTAAGGATGTGTTTCAGGACTGCTTGGTGCTTTATCCTGAAAGTGTGTGGAACGCTCAAATGGACGAGTTGCGTTCGCGCCTGTCGCGTTGGAACTCTGCCCACCAGACCCTTTACCGCCAGTTTGTAAGCGATGTGGAGTTAGTGACACTCGACGGCAATGGTCGTTTCCTCATGTCGAAGTATTACATGCAAATGGCGAAGATAGAACAGTCGGTGAAGTTCATAGGTATGGGCGACACCATAGAAATATGGAGCACCTCACTTACCGACAAACCCTTCCTTTCTGCCGATGAGTTCGGGACGTCGCTCGAAGAGATAATGAGGAATAACGAAAATCAGTAATAACCGCTTTCTATGGCAACTACTGCTGAGACATATCATGTGCCTGTACTCCTTAATGAGAGCATCGACGGGCTGAATATCCGCAGAGGCGGGGTCTATGTTGATGTCACCTTCGGCGGTGGCGGGCACTCCCGTGAGATACTCCGCCGTATTGTCGGAGCCGGTGGCGGACATCTCTACAGTTTCGATCAGGATGCTGACGCCGAGGCAAACATCCTTTCGCATGAGAACTTCACTTTTGTGCGCTCAAACTTCCGTTACATAAAGAACTGGATGCGCTATCACGACGTGGAGCATATCGACGGGCTGCTTGCCGACCTTGGCGTCTCCTCACATCATTTCGACGACGAGAGCCGCGGCTTCTCGTTCCGCTTCGACGCTCCGCTGGATATGCGCATGAACAAACGTGCCGGACGCACTGCCGCCGACATTGTCAATGAAGACAGCGAGGAGCGCCTCGCCGACATCTTCTATCTCTATGGCGAACTGAAACAATCGCGTAAGATAGCCTCCTTGCTCGTCAAGGCGCGCCGGCAGGCTCCAATAATAACCACCCATGATTTTATCGCTGCCGTTGAGACGCTGTTTCGCAGGGAACGCGAGAAGAAAGACATGGCGAAACTCTTTCAGGCACTCCGCATCGAGGTGAACCATGAGATGGACGCCCTGCGCGAGATGCTGCTGAGCTGCACCGAACTGCTCTGCACTGGCGGACGGCTGTCGGTGATAACATATCACTCGCTCGAAGACCGCATGGTGAAGAATGTGATGAAGACAGGCAACATCGAGGGAAAGGTCGACAAGGATTTCTTCGGTAAGGTAGAAACCCCATATACATTAATTAATAATAAGGTGATAACACCAACCGCCGAAGAACAGGAACAGAATCCACGTAGTAGGAGTGCGAAACTCAGAATAGCCGAACGACGATGAACGAAGATAAGAAAGACAACCAGGAACCTATGCCTGTGGTGAATGTCACGGTAGAAGAGCCCTCGCCGGAGCCGTCATCAGAAGCGCAGCCGGATGCGTCGCAGGCAGACGACGTGCCTTCGCTGCAACAGCTCATACGCGATAATGTGACCGAGGAAGACACATCATTTCTCAAGAGCAACGTGTCGCTGAAGCAGATTCTGTGGGGCGACTTCCTCACTGCCGAGATAGTCAGACGGCAGATATGGCTCATACTGCTTGTAGTGTTTTTCGTGATAGTATATATCGCACAGCGCTACAGCTACCAGAAGTATATGCTCGAGATAGACAAGAAGACTGCAATCCTCAAGGATGCGAAGTTCAAGGCACTGTCAGCGAAGAGTGAACTGACGGAGCGCACGCGACAGAGCAAGATACTCGACATGCTGAAGATTAACAATGACAGCCTGCTGAAGATATCCGACAGACCACCGTATTACATTAAAGTACCGGAATAACTATGAAGTTCGATCATGAGAAGATTATGCCACGCTACAGTTTCTTCGTCATCCTGATGACGCTGATAGCTGTATCCGTAATCGTCAAGGCAGGCTATATTATGACTGTCAAGCGCGACTACTGGGCGAAGGTGGCTGACAGAGTGAAGGCTGACAGCGTAAAGATTAAGCCTACGCGCGGCGACATCCTCAGCTGCAATGGGCAACTGCTGGCGTCGTCGCTGCCGGAGTTCATGTTGTTTGTCGACTTTGACGCTATGAAAAACTCAAAAGCTGACACGCTGTGGGCTGAGAAAGAAGATTCTATCTGTACCGGACTGCACCGTATTTTCCCTGAACGCTCGACAGAAGAGTTCCGAAAGTTGCTGCGCAAAGGCAGACAGGAAAACTCCAAACGTTGTAAGATATGGAATCGCCGCGTGAACTATTCCACCTATTCGCAGGTTAAGGAACTGCCTATTTTCCGCATGGTATCTTACAAAGGCGGTTTCTATAATGAAGAATATAATGCCCGCGTTCGTCCGAACGGTTCGAGTGCGGCGCGAACCATCGGCGACATGTTCGGTGCCATCGATACCGCACGCTGCGGCATAGAGCTCTCGTACGACAGTCTGCTGCGCGGAAAGCTCGGTTACAGCCATCGCCGCAAAGTGCGTAATAAATACCTCTCCATCGTTGACACACCAGCCATCAATGGTGCGGATATCATCACCACTATTGACGTAGAAATGCAGGACCTCGCGGAGAGAGCCCTTTTGGATGAACTGCGGTTACCGCAGGTGAACGGCGAAATGGGCGTAGCAATACTCATGGAGGTGAAGACGGGCGACGTGAAAGCTATCGTGAACATGATGAAATGTGCCGACGGCGAATATCGCGAGATAATGAACAACGCTATCAGCTATACATGCGAACCAGGTTCGGTGTTCAAACCGGCGTCGATACTCCTCGCACTCGACGAGGGAAAGACCGACACGTCGGAGGTAATACATACCGGTGGCGGTGTTGTCGAGATGCACAGCCGTTTCATGAAAGACCATAACTGGGCTACACAGGGCGGATATGGCGACATCAATGTGGCTCGCTCGCTTGAGGTCAGTTCCAATATCGGCGTCAGCAGTATTATCGACAAGAACTACGCTGCACGCCCTGAAGACTATATCGCAGGATTGCGGCGAATAGGAATACTTGAAGACCTGCAGCTGCCGCTGATTGGTTATAAACATCCGCGCGTGCCGACACCGAAGCGTAACCCCAAGGGAGGCGTGGAGGATAAGACACAGTTGCCGTGGATGAGCATCGGCTACGGTACGCAGATAGCACCGATCAATACCCTCACCTTCTATAACGCCATAGCCAATAACGGCAAGATGGTCAAGCCGCGCTTTGTAAAGGCGGTGGTGAAAGACGGTGTCGTCATACAGGATTTCCCTACGGAGGTGATAAAGGAAAGCATCACAAGAAATCCGGAATCGATAAAAACCATGCAGACCGTGCTTCGTCATGTGGTCAGTCAGGGACTGGGCAAGAAAGCAGGAAGCAAGAATTTCCCTGTCTCAGGCAAGACTGGTACGGCACAGGTGTCGCAGGGTAAGGGCGGATATAAGGCAGGCGGACCAACAGGCTATTGGCTCAGCTTCGCCGGATACTTCGGCGCGCCGGGCGAAGATGCCAAGTATTCTTGTATCGTATGTATCAAGAAGTGGGGACTGCCGGCATCGGGAGGCGGCATGAGTGGAGTGGTGTTCCACAACATCGCAGAGGGTGTCATGGCAAAAGACCTTGCGCTGGAAATCACGCAGGCAAAGAAAGCCGACTCTGACCCCATGCCCTACGTGAAGCCGGGAAATATCCTTGCTGCCGATTATGTGCTCAGAAATCTCGGGATAAAGACCCGCGCCGACTGGAACGGTTCGTATGCCAGTGGTAATCCTATATGGGGAGTCTGCTCAAATGAGGGCGGAAGCGTCAGAGTGGAACGTAAGCCACAGCATGGAAAAGCACAGATACCCGACGTCAGAGGAATGGGCGCACGCGATGCAGTGTATATGCTCGAAAGCCGTGGAGTGAAAGTACGGCTGTCAGGCAGAGGCAAGGTGGTGAGCCAGAGCCTTGCCCCGGGACATACATTCAAGAAAGGCACAGTGTGTGTACTGCATCTGGAAGTAACAGACAAAGAGTTGAAGAAAATAGTTTGACCTATGAAATTAGAAGTGTTGCTCAAAGGCGTTAATGCCATTGAGGTGATTGGAACAACTGATGTAGAGATAACGGGCGTCAACATAGACTCCCGCAGGATAGAGAACGGACATATATTCGTCGCAATAAAAGGAACGCAGGTCGACGGACATCAATTCATACCTAAAGCCATAGAACTCGGTGCCGTGGCAGTGATGCTTGAGGATATGCCCGACGAAGCGGCAGACGGTGTGACATATATTAAGGTGTCTTCGACAGAAGAGGCTGTGGGACCTGCAGCAACAGCGTTCTATGGCAGTCCGTCGGAGAAACTCAAATTAGTGGGCGTGACGGGCACCAACGGAAAGACAACGGTGGCGACACTGCTGTATAATATGTTTCGTAAGATGGGACATAAGTGCGGTTTGCTGTCGACAGTATGCAACTATATTGAGGATGAGGCTATACCGGCAGACCACACAACGCCTGACGCCATAGAATTGAACCGGCTCCTCGCACGCATGGTCGATGCCGGATGTGAGTATGCGTTCATGGAGTGTTCTTCGCATGCAATACAGCAGCGCCGAATCGGCGGACTGAAATTCTGTGGTGGGATATTCACCAATCTGACACGCGACCACCTCGACTATCATAAGACATTTGAGAACTACCGTGATGCAAAGAAACTCTTTTTCGACACATTGCCGAAGGATGCATTTGCCATCACAAACGTGGACGACAAGAACGGCATGGTGATGGTTCAGAACTGCAAGGCTAAGGTGAAGACCTACAGCACGCGCTCAATGGCAGACATGAAAGCCCGTATCCTTGAATTTCATTTCGAGGGAATGTATCTCGAGATCGACGGTCGCGAGGTGGGAGTGCAGTTTATAGGTCGTTTCAATGTCAGCAACCTGCTTGCTGTGTACGGTGCAGCATTGATGCTCGGAAAGCAGCCAGAGGAAATACTGCTCGTGATGAGCACGCTGAAGAGCGTCAGCGGTCGTTTAGAGCCAATACGTGGCAACGACGGAGTGACTGCTGTTGTCGACTATGCGCACACTCCTGATGCTTTGGCGAATGTCATGCAGACGCTGCGAGATGTGCTGAACGGCAAGGGACAGCTGATAACAGTGTGCGGCTGCGGTGGCGACCGTGATGCCGGCAAGCGTCCTGTAATGGCACAGGAGGCTGTGAAGGCATCGGATAAAGTGATTCTCACATCAGATAATCCACGCACTGAAGACCCGGAGGCAATTCTTGACGATATGGAAGCCGGACTTACCGACGGGCAGAAACGTCAGGTGCTACGTATCACCGACCGTCGTCAGGCTATACGCGCTGCTGTTGCCATGGCACAGAAGGGCGACGTTATTCTCATTGCAGGAAAGGGACACGAGGACTATCAGATTATCGGCACTGTAAAGCACCATTTCGATGATCGCGAGGAGGTGTGTGCCGCATTCGGTATATGACAAGCGAATAATAAACATATTGTATAAAAGGATATGCTATACTATCTCTTTAGATTTCTCGAACAGTTCGGCATCAGCGGCTCTCATTTATGGGGATACATCTCGTTCCGTTCGTTGTTGGCACTGATTCTGTCGCTGATGATAGCGCTCTGGTTCGGCGAGCGCTTCATCAAGTACTTGAAGAAGAAACAAGTGACGGAGACTGCCCGTGATGTGAAAGTCGACCCTTTCGGAATAAACAAGGTCGGTGTGCCGTCGATGGGGGGTATCATAATCATTGTTGCCATACTCGTGCCGGTGATATTGCTGGGCCGTCTGCGTAATGTCTACCTGCTTCTGATGATTGTCACCACAGTATGGCTTGGTCTGTTGGGTGGGCTTGACGATTTCATCAAGATATTCAGAAAGAACAAGGAAGGTCTCAGCGGACGTTATAAGATTATAGCACAGATAGGCATAGGGTTCATCGTTGGTCTGACTTTGTGGGCTTCGCCTGATGTGAAGCAGAACAATAATATGTCGCGTGTTGTGAATGGCAATAATGTCGAGGTCGTTCATCGTAAGACAGCCGAGAAGTCGCTGAAGACAACCATTCCTTTCGTGAAGAACCATAACCTCGATTACTCGGAGGTGATGTCGTTCTGCGGCAAATATAAAGTGGCTGCGGGATGGGTGCTGTTCGTTATAATGACCATCTTTGTCGTCACTGCTGTAAGCAACGGCGCTAACCTCAACGACGGCATGGACGGGCTGTGCTCGGGCAACTCTGCCATTATCGGAGTGGCACTGGGAATACTCGCTTATGTCAGTTCGCATGTCGAGTTTGCCTCCTACCTTAACATTATGTTCATTCCGGGTAGCGAGGAACTGGTGGTTTTCATGTGTGCCTTTGTCGGTGCACTGATAGGATTCCTTTGGTATAATGCCTATCCTGCACAAGTGTTCATGGGTGATACCGGTTCGTTGACTATCGGCGGAATCATCGGCGTGGGCGCTATAATCATTCATAAGGAACTCCTGCTGCCGATATTGTGCGGCGTGTTCTTCGTCGAGAGCCTGTCGGTGATGCTGCAGGTGGGCTATTTCAAGTTTGGAAAGCGTAAGGGCAGGAGACAACGCATATTCCGCCGAACACCTATTCACGACCATTTCCGTACACAGGATGAGCAGCTTGATCCGGAGTGCAGATATGTATGCAAGGGTTCAAGCCGTGTATATCATGAGGCAAAGATAACGGTGAAGTTCTGGATTACGACCATCGTTCTTGCCGCGTTGGCAATTATTACGCTTAAGATAAGATAAAGACAAGATGAGATTAGTGATATTGGGTGCTGCAGAGAGTGGCGTAGGAACAGCTGTTCTCGCACAGAAGCAAGGCTATGAGGTCTTCGTGTCGGACATGGGCGCGATAAAAGACAGGTATAAGTCGGTGCTCAGTGAGCGTGGTATCGAGTGGGAGGAAGGACAGCACACAGAGCAACGGATTCTCTCTGCCGACGAGGTGGTGAAGAGTCCCGGCATTCCTGACACTGCGCCAATGGTGCAGAAACTCATTGCGCAGGACACGCCCATTCTCTCAGAGATAGAGTTCTGCAGCCGATACACAAAGGGGCGTATGCTGTGTATCACCGGCAGCAACGGTAAGACGACAACCACATCGCTCATATATTACATCATGCAGAATGCAGGAAAGAATGTCGGACTGGGTGGCAATATAGGGCGTTCGCTGGCGCTGCAGATAGCAGAAGACGACAAGGACTGGTATGTGGTGGAGTTAAGCTCATTCCAACTTGACAACTGTTTCGCGTTTCATCCTCATATTGCGGTGCTCTTGAATATCACACCCGACCACCTCGACAGGTATGAATACGATATGCAGCATTACGTAGATTCAAAGATGCGTATCATACAGAACCAGACCGCAGAGGATGAGTTCATCTATTGGACAGGTGACGAGTATGTTGACAAGGAGTTGAGACGCCGTGCTGACGGTGAGCATATACCGGCTTCTACACCATCGTCAAGACTTGCTGTGGAAGGACAGCCGACGCTCCGTCCGTTTGACGACGATGATTTTGACAGGCTGTCGCTTGACTTCACGCTGCCCGGAAAGCATAACAAACGCAATGCCCTCGCCGCTTATTATGCCACGAAAGCCGCCGGAGTGGACGAGAATGTGATACGGGAATGTCTGAAGACCTTTCCCGGCGTGGAACATCGACTGGAGTTTGTGGCTGACAAAGCAGGCGTGAGATATATAAACGACTCAAAGGCAACGAATGTAGATGCGTGCTACGTGGCATTGGATGCTATGACACGCCCGACAGTTCTTGTCATTGGCGGTAAGGACAAGGGCAATGACTACAGCCGGATAATACCGCTCGTGAAGGAGAAATGCCGTGGAGTGGTATATCTCGGAGCTGATAATAAGAAGCTCCATGAGAACTTTGATGACCTTGGAGTAGCTGTTGCCGATACACATTCCATGAAAGATTGCGTCAAGGCATGCAGGAACATGGCAAAAGAAGGTGATGTGGTATTGCTCAGTCCCTGCTGTGCCAGTTTCGACCTCTTCAAAAACATGGAAGACCGCGGTGAGCAGTTCAAGGAACAGGTGATGAATAGCTAAACGGAAAAAGGATTCAGGAAGAAATGATGAATAATACTTTAGGAAATATTTTTAAGGGCGACAAGGTGATATGGATGGTATTCTTCTTCCTTTGTGTCATCAGTGTAGTGGAAGTATTCTCTTCTTCCTCGTCGCTTACATATAAGAGCGGAACCTATTGGGAGCCTGTGATAAAACATAGTGCCATACTCGTTGCGGGACTCTTTTTTACGGTCATAACGCTGAATATCAAATGTAAGTACTTCAAGGTTCTCACACCCTTTCTTATTATCCTGTCGTATATATTCCTTCTGTGGGTTCTTTTTGCCGGCACAGCCACTAATGATGCTTCGAGATGGGTGAACTTTATTGGAATACAGTTTCAGCCTTCGGAGATTGCCAAGGGTACGATGGTGCTTGTCACGGCACAGATTCTCAGTGGCACGCAGACACCGCAGGGTGCCGACAGACATGCTTTCTGGTGGATCGGTATGGCATGTATGCCGATGATAATGCTTATTGCTGTCGAGAACTTGTCTACCGCGATGCTTATATCTATAACCATCTTTATGATGATGTTCGTAGGGCGTGTCCCGATAAAGCAGTTGGGAGGTCTTATGGGATTGGTAGTCATATTGATAACCTTTGTCGTGGCATTGATTCTGTTGGTCGGTAAGGCAGAGGAGCCAAAAGCGCCGACAGATCAGGAGATAGCAGCACAGACCGACAGTCAGCATGATTCGTCAGATAACGTAAGGACCGTGACAATGGAAGACGCCACGGCGGCGAAGAAGAAAAATGACGGTGTGTTGCATAGACTTGACACGTGGAAGATGCGTATAATAAAGTTCGTTGACCGTAAACCGATACCTCCTGAGGATGTAGATCTTGACCGCGACGCACAGGTTGCGCACTCTAATATCGCCATTGCTTCATCTGGCGTTGTCGGACGCGGACCGGGAAACTCTGTGGAGAGAGACTTCCTCTCGCAGGCATTCTCTGATTTTATCTATGCCATAATAATCGAAGAACTTGGTGTCGTCGGCGCATTCTTCGTGGCATTCCTTTATGTTGTCCTGCTATTCCGTGCCGGCAGAATAGCCACGCGCTGTGAGAACAACTTTCCCGCGTTTCTGGCTATGGGCATAGCACTGATGCTTGTCACTCAGGCACTCTTCAATATGTGCGTTGCAGTAGGACTTGCTCCTGTCACCGGTCAGCCACTGCCGCTTATCAGTAAAGGAGGAACGTCGACGATCATCAATTGTATATATATCGGAGTGATACTGAGTATAAGTCGTTCGGCAAAGAAAAGGCAAACAGCAAACGGATAATAGTTATCCATAATCAAAACCTTTGGGATAAAAATCAATGGCTTATAGTAAAAAGTAAGAGAAAACTAATGAGATGTCGTTTTTTTTTTTTACTTTTGCGTTATAAAATGAATGTACATGAATAAGCAATTGAGAATCATCATAAGTGGAGGTGGAACGGGAGGACATATCTTCCCTGCTGTCTCTATTGCAAATTCTATAAAAGCAAAACGTCCTGATGCAGAGATACTCTTTGTCGGAGCAGAAGGTCGTATGGAAATGCAGCGTGTCCCGGCTGCCGGATATGAAATCGTGGGACTGCCTGTACGCGGACTTGTGCGTCCGCTGTATAGTCTGAAGAACATCGGTGTAATGATTGATTTCTTCAAGAGCAGGAATAAGGTGAAACAGGTGATACGCGACTTCAATCCGCAGGTCGCTGTCGGCGTAGGCGGCTATGCTTCCGCTCCGACACTCAATGCAGCTTATTCACTCGGCGTCCCTTGTTTGATTCAGGAGCAGAACTCTTATGCCGGTGTGACAAACAAGTCGCTGGCAAAGAAAGCCGAAAAGATATGCGTCGCTTATGAAGGTATGGAACGCTTCTTTCCTGCTGAACGGATTATGCTGACGGGCAATCCTGTCCGTCAGGGATTGCTCAATCCTGAACTGAAAAAGGCTGACTGTGCCGCTACGTTCGGCATGAACATCGACAAGCCGATAGTCCTGATTATAGGCGGAAGCCTCGGAGCACAGACACTGAATGAAAGTGTTCTGCAGAATCTTGATACGATTGCCGCTGCACCGGTGCAGTTCATCTGGCAGACAGGCGGATATTACAGCAAGAGTATTCATGAAAGACTGAGCAAGAGCGCTAAGCCTGACAATCTTTTCGTCACCGACTTCATCAGTAAGATGGATGAGGCTTATGCTGCCGCCGACCTTGTTATATCAAGAGCAGGAGCAAGTTCTATCAGTGAGCTTTGCCTTCTTGGTAAGCCTTCGATACTCGTTCCTTCGCCTAATGTGGCAGAAGATCATCAGACACATAATGCTATGGCGCTTGTGAATCGTAAGGCGGCATTGCTTGTACGCGATGCTGATGCAGAAAAAGACCTGCTCCCCCTGGCAATAGAGACTGTTGCCGATAAGGAGAAACTGAAAATTATCGGCAGCAACGCCCACGAGATGGCATTCAAGGATTCTGCCGATGTCATTGCAGACGAAGTGCTGAAATTATCAGAGAAAGAAAGTAATGGAAATTAAGGATATAAAAGCAGTGTATTTTGTAGGTGCAGGTGGTATAGGTATGAGTGCCATTGCCCGCTACTTCATCAGTAAAGGTATGGTCGTGGCTGGCTACGACAAAACCCCTTCCAACCTTACTCTGCGCCTTGAGCAGGAGGGTATGCTTATCCATTATGAGGAGAATGTGGATGATATTCCTCATGCCTGTAAGAACCCAAACTCATGTCTTGTGGTTTACACTCCTGCCATTTCTTCCACTCATAAGGAACTGCAGTTTTTCCGTGAGGGTGGTTTCGAGATACAGAAAAGGGCGCAAGTTCTCGGTGCTCTGACCCGTTCTTACAAAGGACTGTGCGTGGCTGGTACACATGGAAAGACCAGCACGTCAACAATATGTGCACATATCATGCACCAGAGCCATTTGGAATGTAACGCTTTCCTTGGCGGTATCTCAAAAAACTACGGCACAAACTACATCCTCTCCGATGAGAGCGATTACGTTGTTATCGAAGCCGACGAGTTCGACCGCTCATTCCATTGGCTCAGCCCGTGGATGAGTGTAATCACAAGTACCGACCCCGACCATCTCGATATCTATGGTACAAAAGAGGCATACCTTGAGAGTTTCCGTTATTATACAACACTGATTCAGAAGGGCGGAGCGCTTATAATTCATAAGAATCTGGAGATGAAGGCAAATGTGCAGGAAGGAGTGCGCGTGTATGAATACAGCCGCAATGAAGGGGATTTCCACGCCGAGAACATCAGAATCGCTGACGGCGAGATAACATTCGATTTCATCTCACCTATAGAAAACGTATATGATGTTGAGATGGGACAGCCTGTGCCTATCAACATCGACAACAGTATTGCCGCAATGGCTATGGCGCAGCTGAACGGATGCAATGGCGAAGAACTCAGATACGGCATAAAGACATACCACGGCGTGGAACGACGCTTTGATTTCAAGATAAGGGACGACCGTCATGTGCTACTTTCCGACTATGCACATCACCCTAAAGAGATATATCAGAGCGCCAAGAGTCTGAAGGATCTCTATGCAGGGAGAAAGATCACCGCGTTGTTTCAGCCGCATCTCTATACCCGTACCCGCGATTTCTACAAGGATTTTGCAGAAGCACTGAGTATGCTCGACGAGGTTATTCTCTGCGATATCTATCCCGCACGAGAGGAGCCGATACCGGGCGTTACAAGTCAGTTGATATACGATAACCTCGCAGAGGGAGTAAAAAAGAGCATGGTCAGAAAGGACGAAGTGCTCGACATGGTGAAAAGCCGCGACTTTGATGTGCTTGTAGTGCTGGGAGCCGGCGACTTGGATAATTTAGTTCCACAGATTGCAGACATCATAAAGGAAAAGAAGTAATAATGTCACATCGCCTCAAGAAAGTAGGTCTTATTCTTATGGACATCCTGCTTGCCGCATACATTGTGGTTGCTTTCTCGGCATTCAACAAGCCTGAGGAGCACCTCCGCGTATGTAAAGATGTGAATATTATAATCTCCGATGCTACCACCCACGGCTTCATCAACAGCAACGAGGTGAAGGCACGGCTTGAGAAAGCGGGGCTATACCCGAAAGGGCGCGCCCTTGCCGATGTCAGCTGTCGTAAGATGGAAGAGACATTGGAGAGGACTCCTTTCGTCAATACCGCAGAGTGTTACAAGACAGAGGACGGCACTGTGACGGTAGACATCACCCAGCGTCTGCCTGTTGTCAGGATAAAGGCTGTCAACAACGACGATTTCTATATCGACGATCAGGACTGTATAATGCCGAACTCCGACTATACATCCGACCTCATCATAGCTACCGGCTACATAAGTCGTGCGTATGCTGTGCGCTACGTGTCGCCACTTGCGCGTATGCTGATGTCCGATGACCTCTACCGTAATATGTTCGAACAGATACATATTACCAAAGAACTCGGTGTGGAGCTCATTCCTCGAGTAGGAAACCATGTGATATATCTTGGCAGAATACCCGAGAGCAACATTCGGCAGGAGCGTGAGACAATCATAAACACTTTCATTGACACAAAGATGAAGCGCCTCGAAAGTTTCTATCGCTACGGACTGAGTCAGGCAGGATGGAACATGTATAGCGAGATAAGTCTGGAGTTCGACAACCAGATTATCTGCAAGAGGGTTGATAACGAATAAGAACAATATAAGGAAATAAACAACATAAGATATATATGGCTATGGCAAAAGAATTCATTGTAGCTATTGAACTCGGATCCTCAAAGGTTACTGGTATCGCGGGAAAGAAGAACCTCGATGGCAGCATCACCGTTCTGGCAGTCGTTCAGGAGGAATCGTCGTCCTATATCCGCCGGGGCGTTATTTACAACATCGACAAGACGATGCTTGCGCTTATCAATATCAAGAAACGTCTTGAAACGTTGTTGCACACTAAAATACAGCAGGTGTATGTCGGTGTCGGCGGACAGAGCATTCTCGGTGTGAAGAATGTGATCGTTAAAGACCTGCCGGCTGAGGCTGTCGTTGACCAGAAGATGGTCAACGAACTGATGGATGCCAACCGCGCCATGAACTATCCTGACCAGGAAATTCTCGATGCCATAACATTGGAGTATAAGGTCGATTCTCAATTCCAGATAGACCCAGTGGGAATACAGAGCTCTCGCCTTGAAGGCAACTTCCTGAATATCTTGTGGCGTAAGACGTTCTATCGCAATCTCAACAAATGTTTCGAGCAGGCTAACATCTCCATTGCCGAGATGTATCTCGCCCCTCTGGCACTTGCCGACAGCGTGCTTGCCGAAGCAGAGCGTCGCGCAGGATGTCTGCTCGTCGACCTCGGTGCAGATACGACCACCGTTTCCGTATATTATAAGAATGTCCTTCGCCACCTCGCAGTGATACCTCTCGGAGGAGCAAACATCACCCGCGATATCGCTACCCTGCAGATGGAAGATCGCGATGCGGAGAATATGAAACTGAAATATGGCAGTGCCTTCACAGAGAACGGCGACATCGACAACTCATTGATGCTGCCTATCGATCAGGAGCGCCAGGTAGAGAGTCGCAAGTTCATAGAGATTGTGGAAGGAAGATTAGAGGAAATCGTTGAGAATGTATGGTTTCAGGTGCCTACAGAGTATGCCGACAAACTCCTTGGCGGTATCATCCTCACCGGTGGCGGCGCCAATATGAAGAATATCGAGCGTGCATTCCGTAACCACACACGCTTCGAGAAGATACGCATTGCAAAGTCTGTCAATCAGACCATAGATGCGACACAACCGGAGATAATAGCACAAGACTGCCGCATGAACACCATTCTCGGTCTGTTGGCAAAGGGTGACATGAACTGTGCCGGCGATGATATCAACATCGACCTGTTTAATTCTCCCGGCAATGATACTATGGATAATCCTGCCGATATGTCACGTGGCAGCCGACTACCGAACGATACGTTCGGCAAGGGCATAGTGCTCACAGAGGCTGACAAGCGTGAGGCAGAGGAAGAAGAGCGTAGGAGAAAGCTGGAGGAGGAAGAGAAACAACGTGCAGAGGAAGAGGCTTTGCGTGAAGAGGAGCTACGGCAGAAACGTGAAAACAGTTTCTTAAATAAGACAGTGAAAGGTCTTAAAGGGTTCTTTAAGGCAGCTTTCACCGAAGGCGACGACGAATAATTACAATTGAAAACGACTGAAAAAGACTATCAGAATTATGGCAGATAAAATCAATTCAATACTTGACTTTGGCTTGCCTGAGCAGGGAAACAACATAATCAAGGTCATCGGCGTAGGTGGCGGTGGCGGTAATGCCGTCAACCACATGTATCGTGAAGGCATACACGATGTGTCATTCGTGCTGTGCAACACTGATAATCAGGCTCTCAACGATTCTCCCGTACCTGTTCATCTGCAACTGGGAAAGGAAGGTCTCGGTGCCGGTAATAAACCGGAGAAGGCTCGCAATGCAGCAGAAGAGAGCATTGAAGACGTGCGTCGCATGCTCAATGACGGAACGAAGATGGCGTTTATCACTGCCGGAATGGGTGGTGGTACGGGCACTGGTGCTGCTCCTGTCATTGCCCGCGTCAGCAAGGAGCTTGACATCCTTACCGTCGGTATCGTCACTATACCATTCCGTTTCGAGGGCGATCGCAAGATTGACCAAGCGCTTGATGGCGTTGAAGAGATGTCGAAGCACGTCGATGCATTGCTGGTAATCAACAACGAGCGTCTGCGTGAGATTTATCCGGAGCTGTCGTTGCTCGATGCTTTCTCAAAGGCTGACGACACATTGAGCGTGGCAGCAAAGAGCATCGCCGAGATAATCACCAACCACGGTCTTATCAACCTCGACTTCAATGATGTGAAAACCGTTCTCAAGGATGGTGGCGTGGCAATCATGAGCACAGGTTATGGCGAGGGCGAGAGTCGTGTGAAGAAGGCTATAGAGGATGCTCTCGACTCTCCGCTACTCAACGATAACGATATATTCAACTCACGGAAGATACTTCTTAGCATCAATTTCTGCGATGAAAAGAACGATAACTCCGGTCTGATGATGGAGGAGATGAATGATATCAACGACTTCATGGCACGTTTCTCGAGCGATTTCGAGATAAAGTGGGGTGTCGGGACTGACCCTGAACTGGGCAAAAAGGTTAAGGTGACAATCCTTGCCACCGGTTTCGGTCTTGAGGATGTCGACGGCATGAACGTACACCTTGGCAAGAAATACACGCAGGAAGAAGCCAACCGCATGGCAGAACTTGAGGAGAAAGAGGCTGAACGACGCAATCGTCGTGAGCATTACTATAAGAACGATGCCAACAACAACCATTACAAGCGCCGTCCGCATATCTTCCTCTTCCGTTCCGAAGACCTTGACAACGAGGATGTGATATATGCCGTAGAGAGCACCCCTACCTACAAACGCACACGTAAGACCCTCGAGGACATACGCACTGCTGCCAATGGACTGAAGGCAGAGGAGACGGAGACGAAGGATAATGACACTGCTCAAGGCATAATCAGTTTCGCGTAGTTGCTGCTGGAAAAGAAAATACAATATCTACACCTTATTTATATATATACGATAATGTTGTTCGATCAGATTTCAGAAGATATAAAAGCCGCAATGAAGGCACGTGACAAGGTGCGCCTCGATACATTGCGCAACATAAAGAAAGTTTTTCTTGAGGCAAAGACCGCTCCCGGCGCAAACGATACGCTTGAGGATGCCGATGCCTTGAAGATTATACAAAAACTGGCAAAACAAGGTAAGGAAGCCGCCCAAACGTTCATTCAGAACGGACGTCAGGACCTTGCCGACGAAGATCTTGCCCAGGTGGCTGTAATGGAAGAATACCTGCCAAAGCCACTGTCGGCTGAAGAGATAGAAACCGCTGTCAGGGATATCATCGACAAGGTCGGCGCTACAAGTATGAAAGGCATGGGCAAGGTGATGGGAATGACATCAAAGCAACTTGCAGGAAGAGCCGATGGAGGCACTATTTCATCCATCGTAAAGAAGCTCTTAGGCTAACTTGTGATGTCCTATTGTTCGTAGTAAACACCCATATCGCTGAAACGTAATTCTAAAATCTATTAGATGAGGCTTTAAAAGCATCGCTTTTGGGGCCTTATTTTCATTGTGCTTGATTTTCAGTGTGATTCTTTTGTCGTGTGACGAACACCAATTCTGAATAAGTGTTCTCTAAATATTGGTGTCTGGTAAAAACTGATGCCGGCAGGCGTAGGGGTGTGATTTATCCCGAATCGGTCATTAGACTCCTTGACTGATTTTGTTCGATTGTTGAGCA
>ENA-OWND01000017-OWND01000017.1-metagenome-genome-assembly--contig:-NODE-17-length-108676-cov-17.364331_pt1 | contig 108676 bp, 80 predicted proteins | sample MGYA00245342_ERZ651119 | MGnify/ENA primary metagenome ERZ651119 (study PRJEB26857, sample SAMEA4031756) | metagenome | biome: human; feature: oral; material: saliva | place: Philippines | collected 2014... | reverse complement strand
TTACTACTTAAATATATATATAATAACTAATATTACTTTTAAATAAAGTAATACAAAATACACATGGGGGGCGAAAAATATTCGAAATTTTCCAGACAAGAATTTCAGATTTTTCAGCCTAGATTTTCGCTTTTATTATATATTCGCCATAGTATACCGCTCACTTCAGTCGCCTGCGGCTCCTTTATTTTTTAACGCTCACTGGCGTTCGCTTACAAATAACGTTTGCTATACGGCCTTCGCTGTGCTCGGCCTCCTTATACTATACATATAGATAGCTTAAGGCAGTCGCTTAAATCGGTCGCTCCCGCTCCCTCTTCGCTTCTTTATCTAACCTATCTATATCCTAACGGATCGGCGCTAAAGCTTTAAGCTAAAAGCTTAATACTTATAACTTACTTCTCTCTAGAAGAGAAGACAACAAGAGAATCCTATAATATATAATATACTAAATAATCGCTCGCTATCGCTCGCTTCATTAAATATAATATGTATAAAATATAAATACTTACTTTCTTAAAAAGAAAGATAACAAAGAAGATATACGCTCGCTTCGCTCGCTCTTAATATAAATAATAATAAATACAACTTACTCTCTTAGAAAGAGAGTAACAGAGAACTCTAATAATAAATAATAAACTACTTACTTCTCTAAAAGAGAAGTAACAAGAGATTATATACTGCCTCGCTACCGCTCGGCATTTAAATAAATAAAATGAAATATGCTTGCTTCTCTTAACAAGAGAAGACAACAAGAGAATATTTAATAACGGCCTCGCTGTCGCTCGGCCTGATCTACAACAAAAACTTAATTCGCTCGCTGGCGCTCGCTTATAGGGCGCTCGTGTGGCTTTACCAAGCGTTAATAACTTCACGCTATAAGTAATCATAGCCATCCAATTAAATATGTTACATACGCAACATATTAAATCAAAAAAAATAATTTTAGTACATACATATATACTGTATTAAAACCATACTTCAATATATATGTATATATTAAAACAATCTTTTAAGAATTTAGACCGGAATTCTATATACAGGGCTCCGCATCAAAAAAAATATAGCTTTAGTCGGGAGCCATTAATACTCCTAACTAAAAGCTATTATTATATTATTTAAAAAAATAAGGTTTAGATAACAGATGCGACCCACTCCCGTGTGCACCCATTATCTAAACCCTTTAATTATTTAACCTTCGGCATTAGCCTCCTGGCCAGATTCACCAGTAACCATAACGATATCATCGCTATTATTACCAGTAGAACCAAAGCTCTTTTTGATAGAACGAATTTCATCAGACTTAGTCAATTCGCCCCAACTAGCTTTTGCTTCATCGACAATGACGGATGTTCCGCCAATGCCTAATTCAGCAACCTTTTTAAGGCCACCGAACAGGCCCTTACTAACAATCTTGATACCGCCGATACCAGCGTCTTTTGCGACTCCAGCTACAGTACCAATCTTTTTGCCACCCCAGTTAACTAATCCACCGGTTGTAGCTTTAAATTTAGCCATCTTATATGCGGATAAAATGTCTTCTACAACATCGTCTGCACATTCTACTGTAATAGCATTATTTTCTTCATCAGGAGTAACACTGGCACCGAATTCTTCGATAGCCTTCTCACTGATATAATCAATAATTGTTTTATTGGAATTAACTAATTTAAAAGTTGCCATTCTATGGTTCCTCCTTATTTAAATAAAAAATAAGGGAGCCATGTCGGCCCCCTTTAGATTAAAATACACCGTCTACAGATTCAACTTTGCGATTAGGGATTTCTCTAACCAAGTTAAATACTTTTGTAGCCAATGCGTTCACTGCACGACTAGATGCAGTTTCTGGACGGCGAGCGTACAAATCACCATTGTGACGAGTAGCAACTGGATATTCATAATTGCCTTTCATGCCGTTAGTGAATGTAATACCTTCAACTGTTTTGCCATCTACGAATTTCAACACTTGGCCTTCTTCGACTACTACACCTTCTGGAACTGTGATATCAAAACCACTAAGTTCAGATTGACGAGTAATACGCAATTGAACACCAGCTGTTTTACTAGCTTCTAATGCTTCTGCCAAGCGAGTATAAGCAACTGTATGTTCTGGAGTATCATACTCAGAAGTTGCTTGTTCTGCAGATTCTTCTGCATCATTACCTTTAGCCAATAAACCCATCAATTGATAAGTTTTAATAGCTACAGAATCAGGTAATACTAATTGACCAATCATTTGGTCGTAGTTAGCGGAACGTTCCGCCAAAAGATTGATAATGTCTGCAGTATGCAAGGTAGCAACTGGAACGAACGCACCTTCACGTTTCTCCAATTTGGACACGTTTTCTTTGCCCCAAGCAACGAAACCTCGAGCGAAACCGCCCAATTTAGTACCACCTAATACTGCTGTTACGATAATGTTAGCCATGATAAGCTCCTTTTCTGCTCGATGAGGGCCGAGCAACCCAAAATATTATTTAAAAATTTACTGCCTCCCTTATAAGACAGTATCCAATATACTAATATAATATATATTAATATACTCGATACTGCCGTCGTCTAGTTTTCACCGACGACAGTTATATGTAGTAGAGAGGAGGAGAACCAGATATTTACTATCTGGATAAACAGCACAGTCCTGAATGAATAGGATTGTTGTATAGGAGTTCAGAAAGAGGTTTTTTAGGAACTCAAGACTATGCCGTTTATCCAAATAATAAACCCGCGAAAAAGATTTCGTGGCGGAGCCGACCGAATGTCGCGGTGTACTAAGCCGTAAATTACGCGAAAAAGGTGAGAGGCAGAAGCGATATGATATGATATCGACTTCTCCCTCGCCACACTGAATAATTATTTTCTAGTTGCTTTTGCAACTAAATCTGTGAACATGTATCCTAAAGCAAGGAACATAATTCTAAAATACCAAGGACGTTCTTGATAAAACTTGTCTAAAGAAGTGAATAGATTATCTAACATGATGATTTCTCCTATGCGACAAATAAAGAAACGATACTGTAACCTACAGCAAAGAAAAATAAACGATAGCTCCATGGAGAAGCTTCAAACCAAACGTTCATATAAGATTTAATAGTAGACATGATGTGTCCTCCCTTTTAAATAATAAATAATGCGGGCGCTAAATATTCATTTATCTAACGCCCATTAATAATTTAATATTAGTCAGCCATAACCATCTTATAGCCAACTTCATTTTTACTAACAAGCTGAGCACCTGGGTACTCTTTTAATACGGACATAGTGCTGTCCTCAGAGTAAATGCTCAAATAAGAATTATTTAATTTTAAAGTATAAAGATAAGTAATTGTCAACATAATTTTTACCTCCCATATGTTGAATACTAGAATGAGGGAAAGCCCCTCAAAGAAGATTTCGCCACGGAGTGGCCACTTATTTAAATAAATCTAAGAAACGTTTAGGTAGAGAATTATAATCTGCTTCAGTACAAAAGAACATAGGACGACGTTCATAGGATATACATTCCTCTTCGTCGTCGCCACTAATATCTGCCCAGGCACTAATTTCAATAATCTTAGTGCCGTCAACAGATGCAATACTACCAGAACATATGCAATCATTATAATATTTTTCTACAATGATTTCATATGCTTCATCAAGGCTATTCGCCTCGATAATTGTGTCGTGGTATAACTCACCGAAAAATACGTATTTCATATTAGATACCTCCTATTTTAAAAGTAAGAGAAGCATCTAATTCTTTAGCTTCATAGCATGCTTCTTCTGCTATTGAAGCCATTGTATTTTTCCATACAGGCACATCTATGAAAGATACACCTAGAGGAATGATGTCAACGGTGCCGGCTCTGTTACCTAACACCATTTTACACATTTCTACTACACCATATTGATGTAGCAATAATTCTAGTTGGTCTATTACTAAATTAATATTGCTAGTTGTAATTGTCATACGAACACCTCCTAAATACTTTCATCGTTATGGAAGAAATATTTCCCATTAACGTTAAAACCATAAAGACGTTTACCTTCCTTAATGTCGATAAATATTCCGTTTCTATGGTTTATATTTATCGACGCTTTTTTGTAAACATCACTCATGGGAATAATTCTAGAACCATTTTCAGGTTCAATTTCTACTATAGCTACTGTAAACAACAAATCATCTAAATACTCCAAAATTCTAAATTTCATGATTTTTTCCTCCTCATAAGAATAACGTATTAAAGGGAAAATTCTCTCAAAGAAAATTTCGCCCCGGCGGGGCAAGTTACATACTAGTAAACTGATACCGCCGGATTGAATAAATTAAATTAAAAAAATAATTTTAAATAAAATATATATTAAGGACTATGCCGTAATACATATAAAGGTGACAGTCGAATATTCGACGACTAGAGACGAAATGACCGGGGCCACACCCCCATCGTCATGAGCGCCAGGAGTCGAATATGGTCCCGCATGCGGGCGACTGCCACCGGACAATATTTTTAAATAAAACAAGAAAAGGACCCGTTAAGGATATTGCAGATAGGATAGTGTTTTCTTCTCTGCGAATCCCTAACGGGCCCCGAAGGGGAATCAAGCTTTACGAAGTAATAATGTAGCAGATTTAATGTCTTCACCGTAACCATCTTTTTTGATTACGTTGAACAATACATCATCTACTTTTACTTCGCCACAGAAGTTAGCGATAAAGTTTTTATCTCCGACAATTTCACAAGAGATGATCTTAACTAATTCACCGGCAGAACCTTTCTTCATAGATTCTACGTATAAGCCATCTCCTTGTTTACCTTTACTATTAGGCAGTAAGAAGAATTTGTAGCCTTTTTCTTGCGCTAAGAAAATATTCTTAGATACATTTTCACTATCGCTACTACGAACAGCGAAGATAGGTTCTTCTGTAGGAGCCTCTAATGTCTCCAAAATATGAACTACGATAAATAACCCACCGTCTTCACGTCTGAATACTGGTTGTACACCAGTTACAGAAGTAGACGTGAAGAAGCGACCATCCAAAGAACGACCGTTTTCAAACACTACTTGATCACCATCTAAGATATTATTATCAGAAGGATCGATACAAAATACATCGATATCCTTCATCAATGGAGAACTTGCTAAATCTTGTTCTCCATTTTCTTTGCGCCAAATAGCACCACTCGTAATAGAATTCATTACGAGTTCGTACTCCAACACGGAAGACGCAAAGTTGAAGCCGTTATTTTTAGCAGCTTCATATTTATCTTCTTCGTTGCAAAGATATGTGCGAATTGTGTTCGCGATATACTCTTTAGCTTTAGAGAAGTTGCCTTCGATATCAAGACCTTTAATATCGATAGATTCTGCACGGCTCAAGTCCGCACAGATTTTATTATATACATCAAAGAAGCCTTTTGCAGGCAATTTTTCGATTTGACCTGTAATACCGTTAGCTTCTAAAATAGTATTAACTTCTTCTACTGCACGAGTTGCAGCCTCTAATTGCAACTCGTACATTTTATCTTTTAAATAAATAACCTCTTGTTTGTTTTGTTTTTTCATTGTGAACTCCTTGCCGGATTAATGTGTCGGTCGCACAATAAATTTATTTAACTCTGCTATCCTCCTCTACGAAGAATTTAGATTCTTCTTCGTTCCATTTAACTTGAGGAGGTGCACTTCGACGTGCTTGTTTGATACCGTCGAATAAGAAGCTTAAAGGATCCCACACCTTTAAGCCTGTTTTAGCAGAATCGATAATCATACCGATTACTGCTGGTGCTGCTTCTAGCATATCTTCTAAATATGCTTTAATAGATTTAGCATTGCGATTAGATTTAATGAAAGACATAGTAATGCTTTCGATCTTAGCATTACGCACATCTTCCATAGCAATATCTTCATCGCCTTCAAAGTAACGAACATATTCAATATTTCCATCGAATTCATTGCCAAATTCTTTAGCAATATTTTCTTGTAATTTTTTAATAAGTTCTTCGTTACTCAAGTTTTGCAATACTGTGATTGCCGTACTTGTTGCAACACAGAACTCACCAACATCTGTATTTCCTGTGCTGATGTTAGCGTTGAATACACCTTCCATCAACTCAGAAAAATTGCTGAATGTTACACTAGAAGCCTCGCCGATGTCATCAGGGATATCGACACTTCGTTGTTTCCAATCAGCGAAGATTTGAGCATCTTCACCAACAAGGAACATAAAGCCATCTGTATCGAAGTCTGACCCACCAGTCAAACCTTTGAATACAGAACTACCAGAACATAAGAACGTTGTTTCTGGTAAACTTTTAGCAACTTCGATAGCCAACATTTTAAATGCTGGTTTAATGCTACTATTTTCAATACGCTCAATGTATTCTGCTTTACCAAGCATACGAACATGAGCGAACTCAGAACGAGCACTATGAGGGAATCGTACAACATACGCTTCACCATGCTGCAATAAACGTTTGTTTGCAACAAGAACTTCATCATCAGCTAATATACCATTAGAAAACATCCATACGGTATCGCCTGCACCTCTTAAATATCTGGAGTCAGAGTCTCCAGACATCTTCAAAGATTTAATAACTTTGCTCATATTACGAGCAATAGAGTTTGCTTTAGCAGAGAATACGTATGGATCATATGCCACACGATTGTCTGCAAGAATAGCTGCATCGACTCCTGTACCTCCAAATGAACCTTCTGTGTAAGATTCAAATTGACGAACTGTTTCTGCTGTTAATTTTTCTACTAAATATTGTTTTTTCATGATTATTTCCTCTTTTTCATAAAATTAAATATGTTGAATCAGTTGGCTGGAAACTTTAGCCTGTGTCGATTCAATAATTTGTAACACCTTGAATGTATTATCTTCAGGTGCAATATAACCTGGTACGGCTTTAAAACCGTTAAAATCGGTTACATAAAGAAGTTTGCCATATGGATTGCCAACAATCCACACAGCTGGCTTATTGCCTTCGTAGTCTCTATCAACTTCAGATAGAGACATTACAGAGTGTTGTTTGCATTCTGCTGCTAATGCCCAGAATCCAGACATGTTTTTAACAGGAAGAGATCCTGTTTTAGTACATCCAGAAATACGAGCTTGTAAATACAATGGCTTATCTTTAGGACAGCCATATAGCTCACAGAAGTCAAAGTGACTGTGATAACTTTGACCATCCATATTATCTTCATTGCCGAATATTGCCATATTATCGAATATCATAAAGCAGTACTCATTTAAGTCTACTTTAAATTTTTTACCATTTGCCGACCACAAATTGCCATAAGTCGACAATTTTGTAGCCTTACCAACTTTTAAAGTTTTCTCTTCATCAAAGCTGCCGATACTGTGGTTAACTTTCTTTAATTTAATCAACCATTTATCTAACAGCTCTTCTTTTACGGCAAATCTTTTGCCCTGACGAAGAGCACTTGCTGAAAGAGAAATCGGAGCATATGTATCCCCTTCAAAAGTGAAGGAATTACATGCGTCTTCTTTTTCTTTGAAGTTGCCAACGATCAACAATAAATCGTCGATAATATTTTCGACATTTGCCATCGATTTTTCAGTTAATCGATAGTCTCCATCGAAATTAACACCTTTGCCTTTAACGACAACAGCAGATGGCTTCACATCCTCTTCTGTAATGGCACCTGTTACATTTGCGCCTACAACGTCTAAGATACAGCCTTCTTCGCTGATTATTAAGCAACGAATATTAGCTGTTTTTAATTCTTGGAGCGTTGCTTTATGCTGCAACCAATCTCCGCTATTATTAACCTTTTTTGTTGCAGCGAAAGCCGCTTTTAGTTCTAACATACTTTTCATGATATTTTCCTCCTATAAAAAAATATATTAATATTTATTATAAGCTCGCAATGGAGCACCGTTTTCTTCCATCCATTGCTTTGCTACTTCAAGACTGAAAAACTTTTTATATTTAGCATTTTTAACTCCATCAATACTTTTCTTAGCCTGACTCCATGTTCTAAATATATCTGGCACTAAGCCACATGCTACAGCATAATATGGAAGCTGTTTAACCAACTTCTTATTGCTATCATAAACATGCTCAGCACAACCATTATGAACAACCAAGATAATGTTCTTTCTGCCTTTACGATCTTTTATTAAATAATAACCATCTTCTGGAGACACAATTGTGTCAATACCTGACATCTTATAATATTGTTCAGCTGCTTGTACGAATTCCATTGGTGTTCTGCTATCAGATGCTTCTACTACTTTTAATGTTATTGTGTTTAAGAATGTTGCTTTTGCCATATTTCCTCCTCGTCTCTACATATTGTTATTAATCTATATTGCTTAATGTAGAGACTTATCATATATATTATTTAACAAGCAATATAGATATATTATTTAAATAATGCTATAGTTTATAGTCATACAGCTGGACTATGTTGTTTAGCGATAGATTGGTACTGCAACCTTGTCGCCTACTTTGATAGAACGAGATGTTGCACCTCCTTCCATCTTTGCTGATTCAGTAACTGCTTCACTAATGGCTTCTCTAATATCATACTTAACATCAGAGTTTTTGTTAGCATCTTCTATAATGCTTGTAATAGTTTCACCTCCTTTAACCACATGCATTTCGTAGTGATCTGGTGCAACTGGTGTTGCAAACCACATTGTCATTCCTACTACTGTTGCTACCATTACTGTTGCTACTGTCTTTTTCATAATAATCCTCCTGGTTGCTTTTAACGTCTTCCCAAGACTAATAATTAAAAGACAGACATCGCTACGCATGTCTGCACGGTCTCGAGGCCCAGCTCTCCCTCGAATAACACCCTGAATCAAAGCAGGGGGGGCGAACTTTAGCCTCAAGACCGATTATATATAAAACACTTACCTCCTTCACCAGAAACCAAATTTCTGCCCTATATAGGAATTCTCAATTACAAAACAAAAATGAGAAAATCTAAAAATAAAAATTTCAATTTTTCCTCCCATATAGGGTTTTCTCATTTAACAAACGTAACTGATAATATAACCTTAGCCTAACAAACTTACGCTCATTAAACAAAACAAAAAAAGAGAAAAGAAAGAAGAATTTCATCATAAAAATATATACACAAAAAATTTTCCTTATATAGCGAACATATGTACGATGCAATAAGATAAAAGAAAACCCGCAGCTACAGGTCGCCACGGGTTAATTTCTTAATTTAAATATATCCGTAATAACATGATCGACTAATGTTTTGTTATATTCGACTGCGTTAAACAGATGAAATGCTGTAAGGATACATCGTTTATCTTCTTTACTTAGTCTATATTTTATTTTCTTATGTCGCATAACGGTACATACGTCGAATGTATTTTTTAGCTGCCATACTTGTGCTTTAGGATGAATCCGTTTCATGATCTCATAATAATAATTAAACACCATGAAAACAATAAATCCTTCGTCGCTGACGCGATAATTAATATATTTTTTGTGCTCCTTAATTAATTTGCGTATAAAGAGTACTATCTTGATTTCTCGAGCGCCGTTCATTACAGTCATTATTTAAATCCTTTTACTCAATACAACTTCGTCATAAAATTCACACATACTGTCAAGTATTTTATTATATATAATTATAAAATTAGAGTTTTCGAAGTATTTAAAATAATATAATATAACGACCTGAATGAAAACCTTAACATCGTCGGCTAACGGTATCCGACTTTTAGAATATTTAGCATATTCACTAACTTCGACAAAGTTCGTATCAGATAAATGATCGTGCCAACTATCTTTAAAATCGTATAATAAACGATGTGCTATATTATATATATCAGATATCATAACGTAATGATCTGATGGATAATTCATCCTCCAATGATTTGAGTGAAGAAACTGATTTATATAAAGTATCATATCTTCTTTTAATTTAGCGCAGTGTATATCGTATTCCTCTTCGTTAAGATATTTAGTAATACTCATTATTTAAATTTCTCCATATAATGTTGAGCCAGATCGACAAGATCTTTTAATTTAGAATTATTATATTCAGTTGCGTTATAATTAAATAATGCAACGTTTATTATCTTCTTTTCTTTTTTAGACGGATAATATGCATTCTTTGCTTTATGAGCTATAACGAGATTAAAATGAAATTTCGACGCAATCGGCTGTATTCTATCTCTTGGATAAGATGCTTTAAACATAGAATAAAATAAATTATAAACAAAATGCACGACGAAACTCTTATCGTGTATCTTATATTTTCTATATCGAAAATTAGAATTAATAAGTTTATATATATATTCGACAAGTCCCTTTTGTCTGTCCATCTATAACTTTCCTCCAAACAAATTTTTACTTCGTTCTATTATCATTTCGACAAGAAGAAAAAAGGACCCTGGACGATAGTAGAAAGAAATTAACGTAATCAATTTACGATATTTTTCCGGTAAAGCGTAGCTTGTATCTTGTTGAATTAAAAGATGTGACCTAATAGCACCGACGTTTTTTAATACGTGATGACCAGGCGATAATTCTCTTATTACATCTTTATAGATATAATAAATAGTGCAGACTATATTTTCAGAAGCATTATTTATATACCGAGATTTAGCTGATTCTATAGAATTAATATATTTAAGTACGGCTATCGTTCTATTTTTGGCATTCATATTTTCCTTCTCGTATTGTTTTACAAATTTTATCGGATAAGTTCCATGGCAGATCACGAATATTATTATATAATAGATACGTAATTTTTATATAACGAAGTGCTTTCTCGTCTTTGAATTTTGACAAGGAGCAGTAGGCGCCGTCGGTGATAACTTCTCTTACGTCTTTTTCACTAGCATCCATAAGATTACCATAACGCACATTAACGAACTCGGATAACACGTCCAATAATATTCTATATAAATAAGATACAACTCTAAATTTATTTAAACTATTATTAAGCCGCCAAGAATCCTCATCCACAAGTTTGTACAAATAAAATATTAGAGATACTCTAATTTCGTAATAATCCATTATCCCGCCTTATTTTCTTAATTATTACATCTACAATATTCCTATCATCTTCTATATGACGATACTTACTATAATATAAAATACTAAGTTCGATATATTTCTTCTCGTCTCCGGTAAGCATCTTTTTATTACTACAATCTACAATATAATAATTAATAGAAGTATAACTAATGGATCCGAGTTTTAAATAATCGCTATGAATAAAATCAGTAAGCGCAAGTACCGATAGATTATAGATATCGGCTACTTCATAATATCGTTGATTATAATGTTTAGAAGTCCACCACGTTTTCCATACAAGAGTGGCAATATAATGAATAATATCGAGCTTAAAATTCTCAATATTGCGTATATCTAAAGAATTTAACATCTCGTACTCCTCTTATTTTATCCTTATAAAGGTTAAAATATCGTTCATCGCATTTATTAAACATATAGAACGAATTAACGAGCATCATAATCAATACTTTAGTTCGTTTACCGATAATATCATAATCATTATGTTCTTTATCGATACCCTCTTGATAATCTAAAGCAAACGATCGCATTTCGTTATATAACGGTATATTGTGTTCGTCTCTTACGATATCCATTAATAAACGAAAGGCTTCGTGCGATATCGGTAGAAAACTGAGGGTGCCTCGAGTATAAGGAGCTAGCTGAACCAGCATCATAAATAAAAATTTATGAATCATAGCGGCTCGTGGATATTTCATACTGTTTCCTCCATAATAAAAAATCCTCCATATAATATATTGTTATTATATCATATGAAGGATTAAAATTAAAGGTTAAATACACTTACATCGTCGCCATTTGGAGTAAGTCCACGCATATATAAAATATTGCCTTCGACAAAGAAAGATTTTACTTCTTGTTCGCCTTGATAACCAGCAATAACATCAGTTGCTACATCTTTTACTAATATAGCAAAACAAGTTGTCGTATAGTTATACCAACCGCTATCATTATCAGATGCTCGTTGTTGAATAGAAGAATAAACGATAATTTGATCCCAGCTTGCCGGAAGATCGCAAACTTTAAATTTTGGCTTAGAGCGGGATCTACTACTGTTTCTAGAGGTAACACGTCCGCTCCAAATTTTGTTAGCCGAAATCTTAGCAAATGTAGAGCTACCTCCACCACCTTTAGGCATATTATTTACTTTGTTATTTAACGCTTCGATTTCTTCTTGAAGAGCAAATTGTTTAACTTCTTTTGTCGTAGAATTATACCAACCTGGACGACTAACACAACATAAATTAGTTTCGTATGTGTTACCGTCGTAATCACCTAAGTCGAGATGGGCCTTACCTTGCGCGATTTCTTCTAGAGTAGAGCCAGAACCGATACGATGGTATTTGCCAGTGCCGGGACCTGTTTCCATAAGGATCGGATTGCTATAAGCAAACTTAAGAGGACCAGTAATAGTGTCGCCATTTTTATTTAACTTATTATCTAACTCTGTCGTTAAACCTGTCGAAAGCTTTTCTTTTGTAACGGCATGATCTCGTAACTTACGAGTCGTAACACTAGCATCGGGATGATCTATTTCATCCAAAATACGGTGCTTAGATAACTCTGACTTAAGATCGTTAAGCTTTTTAAGCGCTCCACTACCGGCATTATCTAAAGACGACTTCAATTCATTCTTTAAATTATTTAACAGCGAGTCTATCTGATCTTTTAAATAATATTTAGCGATAAGATCGCCCAACAAGTTATCGACTTGATCTTTTGTATAATGATCTTTTAATAGTTTAGCTTTAGACGGGAATAATTTATTTAAGAGAAAAGCACTTAATGCTTTGTCTTCGCTAAAATTAGATTCGCCTTCGACATATTCGTCGGACGAAATAACTTCTTTTTTATCGACATGTTTAACTCGATCTTTCAAACGATTAAGCATTTCGGCACGTTTAGGTTCGCTTTCACGGACACTAAACTCGTAATCGTACAAGCTATTGCTTGTACCAGTATTATTTTCTTGTGTCATAAGAATATCCTTTTGTATTATAATTTGTATAATTAAAATTATGTTAGTATAGAAAATAACATAAGCTGCTTTATTAAAAAGCATGATAAGAGTATAGGATACTTTTATATTACAGAAAAAATCCCCGCACATAGTACGGGGATATATCTTTATTATAAATGATCGTTAGGTTGTAAATAAACTATACGCCAAGATCCAGGGCCTTCTGTTGACTCTGCGATATAAAGCGTATTATTATCTATTATCATTTGTCCAGCGAATGCCGGTGCTTGTGTCATATCGGTTGCCATAAGTTTATCGATACGAACATACTCTTTTAATTTTTCACCAACATCACTAGCGCTAACAACCCATTTTGTACCGTTCCAGAATACCGGCATATCGAGTGTTGTATCGAAATACTGTTGACCGGTAACTAAATGCTCTGTCGGACGATTTTCTGTCGGGCCAGAATGGATAACTGGAATAGTCTCGTATGTCATATTAGACATAGTATTAAGACTGGATCCAGGTTTAAAATAAATTTCCATATCGAAATCTTCTGGCGCTTTAACGACATCGGCTTTATAAACTTCCGGGATACTAAGCTTCATTGTCTTAGCAGTAGGATCGGCTTCCACGATAGGGAAATTACCTTTACCTAACGCTTCAAGAGAAGCGCCTGCTTCGATTGGCTTACCAGCGTGAGAACCATTTTGCCATGTCGGATATACGTCGAATCCGACTGTCATAGTACGATCGCCATGATTTGTAACGGAAGTCGGTTTATTGTGTACATATTCTGTCTCGGTCGTATATTTATATGTCGATACATAACCCAAATGACCGGTTGCCTTAGGATCAGATTCGATATATAAGTCACCAGAAACACCGGCTGCATAGTGGCTATAATCATTGTCTTTAACGTCGACCGCTGGCATACCCTTAGCGTTAAAGTAAATAGCAGATCCTTCGTCTTGGAAAAGCTGATTTTTTCTATTATCATTAGAAGTAAAGTCACGAATCGTACGATCTCGACCGACGAAAACTCTAGTCTTAGCATTTTCTTCGGCGCGAACTTCGAACCTGCGGTTCAAATAACCTTTTGCGTTATATTCATCGGTAGAACCTAAATTAGTAAATAATTTTAATTTATCGTATTCTTCAACGTTGTTAGGAGAAATCGAAAATTCAGGAGAATCGACCCAAGAGAATAAATATCGATCAGTAAGAGCTGCAAAGTTTTGAGCGAAGTTTTGGAACTTCAATCCGTTAATCTTAATCTCGGCTTTATCGTTATTAGGAGAATCAAGTTTAATAAACGGAGTCGGATATTCTTCGGCCGGTAAATATTGTGCTTCACCAGAATGAGTAATATCCAAAGAGATATTATTTAACTCGGTCGAAGCAATTGCGCTTATATTAAGAAGATTAGTCGATAAATTCCAACGACCTGTTAATTTAAGATCATTTATTTTATTTGCGTAGAAAGTAATGCCCGATAAATTAACTAGATCAATATCGTCGTCATAATGAATCAATACATTATTAATGTCGACGTAAGAATAAGAGCAAATACCAAAAGTACAGTTATTAGAAATAATGTTACTGATTTTAGTATTCGATCCTTCTACTTCGATATATACAGCATACTGACCATGATTAGCTTCGATATTATCGATTACGGAATTATATAAAGGTTTCCCAAAATCGATAATCTGACCTTGAGCATCTTTTGTATTAGTTGCCTTAATATTTCTAACGATAAAGTTATAATAGTTAGCATTAAGATCGCTATCGTCGCCAATAAATTTAATGTAGCTGCCGCCCATATCTTCTCGTGCGACTTTAAAAGTGAACCCTTCGATAGTCGTATTATAAATATTATGATAGTCACTTAAACCACTATCGACGCAACTTAAAACAAAACCGATAGTGCTAACATTAGAATTAGATTCATCGTGATCGCAATTAATTACAGCACCATATAATGTTTGGGATTTAACGGTTAAATAATGATCGCGATCTAGCGGACACAAGATTTTAACTTTATCGCTAATCTTATAAATGCCGTCAGGGAAGATTACTTCGTCGTATTTTTCAGTATTCGCCTTAACGAAAATTTCGTTTAACTTAGCCGTTACGTCGGTAGCACCTGTATTATCGACACCTTCTGTAACGACGTTAAGAGATTTTTTACCGCCGACTAAACTTTGAACATCAGCTTTTTTAACGAAGAGTTCGTCGGTTTTGACTTTATTATAAATCGCTTTATCGTAATGATATGTCGTAAGTACCGTATAAGAATTAGTACCGTTATAATGTTTTAATTCTTTACCCAAGATAGTCGTAAGGTTACGTTTGTCGCCGACTTCTAAATTGTTATTAGCATTAATTTTAGCCATAACATAGTTAGTAGATTTATCGACAGATTGACCGTGATAACCGACTTGATTGCCAACTACGATACCGTTATTTAAAAAGTCGTTATTGATATTATTAAAGTAGCTTCGAGCAAAGTCATATTTATAAATACGAATATAATCATGACTATTTGCCGTCATATAAATAGCTCCATCGACTAATGCAAAGTCTTCGATTTCAGCCTTGGGTTCGAATTCAAGCTCACGAACGATAGTAGCCGTATTATCGCTAATTTCGACTTCTACGATGCGTCTCATTAAGCTGAATATAATTTTATTGCCGATGAATAAAGCGCCGTTAGAATCGTTATTTTTCTCGTTTACGGTAACAATATATTCTTTACCGTCAGTTAAATCGCTATTCGCATAAATACGAATCCTACGAGTGCTATTATCAGCACCAGGCAAGATACTTACATATTGACCTGTTACCGGATTATAACCGACGTTATAAAAATTATCGGTATAATCTTTGTATTCGCCAGGAGTTAAATCGTCCCCTATGGTATAAATACGATTACCGTTAGCTGCGCCATTTGTAGCACGAATCTTACCGTCGAAGAATAAAGTATTACAATGGCCAAGTTTATCGGCACCAGTATTCTCAACATTACGAGCGACCGTAAAATCTTTATTTAACTCATATAAGATTTGTGTCGTACTATCAGCATTGATACAAGCTACGATAAATTTTTCTGTCTGAGGATTGTACGTAAACCCTTGGCACTGATTTACCTTTTCTTTATCGAAAGGAACTTCTGCTACGAGAACGATATTTTCAGCATATTGCATAACCGGCTTTTGGTTCTTCTTAAGAATAGAACTAAGACCTTGTGCAATTTCAGAAATAATAGACATAGTGTCTCCTTATTACAAATAATTAATTCCGTTCATCTTAGCGATTTCACGAGCACGGTTACGAATCCAATTACCGCCAGCAGTATGTAAACCATCTTCGGTACGAGTATGGCATTCTGGAACGAGGATATCGAGATCCCAACGTTCTGCTGGATAATCGTATAAGTCTTGGCGCGCTAAGCAACGTTCACCATGAGTAAATACTCGGCTTAACGGTAAGCCCCAGGACACGCAACACAAATAAATTACAGTTGCCATGGCTTCGAGTTGTAATGCATTAACAGGTTCTGGGCCAGGATTATATGTGGAATAACCAGTGAAACCATCGCCGTTTAATTCGGAACCATAATTAGAGCAAGCCGAAATACCAAAGTTGTTTGTATTTTCACGATAACAATGACTAGCACGATTATCTAAATCTTGCATTATATGTACATTACCAGATCCATCGATACACATATGATAGTCATTGAACAACTGGTCGTAATGACCAGCTGTCCAATGAAGAGTAATCATAGTGTTCGAAGAACCTTGTTGTTGGATAGTCGGATAAATATTATTAATTATATTATCACGAACTTGTTTTAATTGTTCTTCGTATGTCATATATTAAAATCCTTATTGTGGTTTACCAGTTGCAAACATATATAAGCCTAAACTAAAATGTAAATTTGATGGAGCAAAATAAAAATTACTTATATTTTTGCTGTGATCACTATCAAATGTTTGTTCGCTTAAATATGTCCCATCTTCTTGTTTAACCATTCTAGAAATTTTCATATCTTGATTAGATTTAACAAAAAATTCTTTTCCGCCAAATACACTGTTAGGATCCAGTACTTTTAATTTAAATGTATCTTCATCGACATCAACAAATTTTAGATTTTGATCCATATTAATATAATCAAAGAAATCATTATCTAACACTTCTGGATAAGCAGAAAAATCATCATATGTATAATTAAAAGTTAATTTTAAATCAATCGGAATGTTACCATTAAAATAAGTGTTAGAAGCTTTTAATACAATACCATTATTTAATAATTTATAAATAAGAGGATAAAATGCTGGAACAGCATCTTTCTTAAAGATATTAACAATGTTGCCATTTGTTAATCCTTTTGGAAGAGTCATCATATAGATATCTTGAGAAGGTCCATTAACTCCAAGAGGCAAACTAGGGCCTTTTTTAAATAACTTAATTTCGATGTTCTTAGGAGTATTAAAGTTAAATAATAATTTATTATTATTATTTTTCAATATAGGCGGAGGCCCTACTGGAGGACCAACTGGAGTGTCTTCAATTGTGTCTTCTTTTTCAATATTATTTAAAGCTTTAAATACATTTGTCAAGGAAGGAATTTCAGTAAAAGTAATTTGCTTATTATATGGAATAGTAGATTCATTATTTAAAATAAAGTTAAGATCAAGATCTTTAATTTCGTCGAGTTTAAAGTTCTTTTTATATGTACTTTCAGATTCTTTATTTAATGTGCTATTAAATATATTAAATTCAGGATTAATATCTTTAATATATAAATTACTTTTTAATTCTTGATTAAAAGCATTATCGATAGCTTTAACTTCTAAATTACCAGTATCGTCATCATAAACAATAGAAACATTAAATTGATTTTCGTTACCATGTCCAAGTAAAAAAGATTCTTTAGAAATAAATTTAGTATTAATAACTTTGTTAATATCTTCTTTCCCTAAATTTTGATCTTTTTTATTTTTAAAATTAATATATGAATTAACAAATGGCAACTCTGTTAAATTTTTAATCGTATTCCAGTCAATATTAATTTTACAAACATCTTTTTTATCGACAATATATTGTTTATTAAATAAGGAAAATTTAATAGAATTATTCATATGATTAACAATTTCGAAACGATTTTTTTCTTCGTTCCAGAATATATCGATATTCATTTTTTCGATAGGCACATTAAATTTTTCAAGAACACCGATATTCGGATTTTCTTTATTATTATTAGTGTGCAAAAACCAATGAGAATCTAATTCATTAATTAATTCTTGAGGTGTTTTATTAGAAATATATTTAGATGGTTTAGTTTCACTATACGCAAAATTTACAATCGATAAATAATCATCATTAGGATAGCCATCTTTTAAAATAATAGGAACAGTAAGATCATTAATTTCACCATCTTGATTAAATTGAGAAGCTACACCATTTACTTCGACATATGATTTAAATGGACCAGATAAGGAAACAATATAATTGCTTCCTTGTTTATCCATTTTAATAATACCAATCTTAGAAGGATTAGTAATATCGTCACTGATTACTTCTTTTAAATAATGAGCTACTTCTTCTGAAAATGGAGCATTTTTGCTATTTAAAACACTTTTAAGTATTTCGTTAAACAATAAGACTTTCGTTTCTTCAATAAGACTAGAAATTTCTTGAATTTGATTGTTTTCAGACATATTAAATTATCCTTTTATTTTATATTATAATGAATCAAAAAATGTGCCTTTTATCACAAAACCGATAGCAGCATCAATCGTGAAATCATCAATAAAATCACTATGTTCGCCAATTTTAAATATCAAATTATCTTGTGATTCGGTATTATAATTTATAATAAGATGATATGATCCATTCTTTTTATATGCTTTAATAGAGTTCACTGATTTAATTTTATCAATACCGCTAACAATATTGTAATTATAAGTTGTTGTATATTGTTTATTTTGAGCAAACGGTATAATTTGTAATCCGCTAATATTTTTCGGTAAATTTTGAGAATTTATTAAGTCGACAGCACCAGATTCATCAGTTTCTTCTAATGTTTTAAAAACATTGTCGATAACATATACATATTTATTTATTTCAGTATTATATCCATAATCATTTTTTTGAAGATTTACTTTGTTGCCATCGAAACCAAATTCTTTTAATTCATCAAATGTATACCATTGATAAAAAATATCGTCATTATTAAATAACTGTTGAATACAATCTTTACTAAGTATTGTATTACTTCGATCATGTCGTTGTTCTTTTATCCAAGGATATTTGAAATTATTTTTAATTTTTACTTTTACCTCGGTAGTCCCAGGTTTAATTTTAGATAACATACTTCCACGTATTTTATCGTCAAATTCCATTGATTTTTGTCCGACAGGAATCGTGAAAGTTTCGCCTAAATATTCAACTTCTAATGGTTCGTAATATCTATTAACAATATGATGTAGATAATCAGAATTAGAACTAGAAAATAGTGACTGATTTATAAAGAAATATCGCCCAAAAACACTAGGCACAGTATATACTGTTGCGCTATCGTTAGGAGCCGGAACATTTCTTGTGGAATGAAGGACATCTTTAAATTTGCCTTTATAATTAGAAACAATATCGATATTATTTTTTAATTCATCAAATGTTTCCGCTAATCGTACGCCATCTTCAATCGTTGCAATACCGCCGCTATCGGCAGTAAATTTTACACCGTTAATTTCGTATTTCTTATTTGGAAGCAATCCACTAACTTTAAGAATTCTAGGATCGTTTTGATCTGGATATATAGAGACATTATCAGAGAATAAAAGTTCCGATGGATTTTCATAGAAAATATATCCAAACTTAACATAATTTTTATTTCTATGTTCACTATCATCAGCCACAGGATACGTAAAATCTTTAGAACAATTTTCTAAATATTTACTTTCTTCTGGTTTTTCGTAACCTTCAGGAAGATTTTTGTTCATAGGAACCCATAAAATTTTAGCATATGGGAAAGGATTTTCTGCATCTTGTTTTACTGTAACCGTTAAATTACCAGATTCAGGAAATCTGTATACAGTATCGTTAATTTCGATATAACTAAAAGGTTGCCCACTAAATGTTAAAATGTAATTATCGTCTTGTTCTGTAACGACATTAATATTTACACCAGTACCATAAGCAACACCAATATTGCCAAATAACTTTTTTAAATAAAATTTTGTTTCTTCAGGAAATGGAGCATTAAGATCCTCTAAAACGGCTTTAACTAAAGAAAGAGTTGTATTTGGTTTATAGGCCGTAATCTCGTTAGCTATATCTTGTATTTTATTATCAGGCATTTATATCTCCTTAACTTATACGTTTCCACATATTAACGACGACATATGGAGGCATATTATTATGTGGTTTATTTTTACCGGATGGTAACATATTTATATTTAAATTGATAGTATGATTATGAGAAGCATCAATAACATAATTTCGTCCTGGTGAAGAATTTCCACCATCCTTAGCATGAACTCCATATTCACTTTCTTTTGAAACTATTCCAAAACCATCTCTATATGGAACATCTGTTATGTCTCCATTTGGTCTAATAGTTGAAGAAAATTTACCAACTAATTTTGCTGTACTTGTAGTATTACCATTAATATTATTAACATCATGACTATGAGAAGCTAATTCATCTTCTGTTAAACGATGTTCTTTTTCGCCGCCGACTTGTCCGAGATTAAAACCATCACCACTATTAACTAGCATACGGCCAGAAGGCATACGTTCCCAGCTACCACCAAAAATAGCAGATGGCTCGACATTGTTAACGTTCATATAAATAGAACCAACAGGATATAATTGACCAGCTAATCGATTAAGTTGATCGAGCGCTGAACTTAATTTTTTATTTAACTGTCCTACAGTTACCGCATCGTTAGCTTCAATACCGTCTGCTACATTGCTAATAATACGTTTAGTCGTATCGTTACCGATAGATACTTGATTGACGAGCGTAGCAACTGAATCCGCGCCTAATGCAACACTGTTTTCACCAGTTGCTGAAGCATTAACGCCAACGGAAGTACCACGGCCCAAAATAGAATTACCGATAGACATTGCTTTATCTCTGAGCTTGTACGCAATTGTCGTAGCGATTTTTGCACGACCGCCCTCAGTAGATATAGAAATATTATCACCAGCAATAATGCCATTAACACCTGTTCTTTCATCGATCTCCTCTTTAGAATACGTTTCGTCACGGCCCATAAATAATTTAGCTGTTTGTGTCTTCGTATAATAAGGACTTAAATCGACTTCGGCACTAATTTCATTATCGCTATTAATGCTAATAGATTTGCCGGCTTTTAATTTATTTTGTTTTGATTCTTTTAAATTTTGAATATCTTCAAAATTCTGAATCATTTCGTCGGGATCTTGAATATAGATCTCGCTTCGCTTATATTTATTATTACTCTTAGCAGTCTTTAATTGCAATGCATTTAATATATTGACTTTAAGAGATTCGACTTTTAATTTATTCACGCCATAATCCTTTCGTCGTTAAATAATTGAACGCAAATATATTACAATATTATTTAACACGTCTAAAGAAATTAATGCGATTTGCAAGCATACATCTTAAAGGATGTTTTGCTCCATTTGCGCTAATAAACTTATATCCCAGATAAATATTTTTTTTAAATAATCGACACCATCTGCGATCATCTTTAATACAGAAAATATTATTTTTAGTATCGATAGCTACAAAGAAATCTTTTTCGTTGACGCAAACTTTTACGTCGGACGGGTTTACAGTTTTGCCAAAAACATAATAAGCAAACCCATAACCACAATTTCGATATAGCCAAGCACAACGGCATACATATCGTTGGAATCTTTCTTTTAGAGTAAAGTTATCGTCGATAAGATCGACGTATCCAGGAATCATATATCCGTCGCCTTTGCTTTCAAAATGATATAGATAATGTTTATTAAAATCGTATTGAGCGAATTTTGGAACATTGTTTTCGTAGATCATCCAGGCGACATCTAAACAGTTATCGTAAGTTTGCCATAATTTAAAAATTTTAGGAAGATTTCCGTATTTATCGGCAAATAAAACGACAAACCAATTTGTTAAATAGCATAGTGCCATGCAGAGCAAATTTGCTCCGCACAACACTAACCATCTTAAATAATACTTATTCGGCATCATTTTTTTCCTTATAGCTACCAACTTCGCTATTATATTTGCTATTAATAAATTTATTAGCGATTTGAGTAGCAGCAGAACCACCGCCAGTTAAACTAGCGAGAGTTTCATAATGTTGCCAGTTATGACCGGTAGCAACTAAATATAACGTTACTCCGATCAACAAAAGCAACAAGGAGAAAGAGATGACACGCGTATAACTTAACTGTCCGTTTTCAAATAACATCATTCTAAATAATTTAGTCATCTTTCTTTTCCCTCAATTTAAGCTTAAGTTCGCCAAGAGAAACAGCCTCTAATCGATTCAATACAGCGTCGTCGAGTTTAGAAATTATATCCTGATTATATTTTATCAGCATATAATTTTCTTTAAAGCTCCACAACTCAGTCATAATTACTACTAAATAGCATATGATAGAAATAGCATCGACTAACTGAGCAAATCCACTATGAACCGTAATCGGTATCTTAATTACATCGATACCGAAGGCGAATAAACATAATAAAGAATATTGAAAAAGTTTAAAAACAAAGCCGCGATAAAACACGCGGCTTGATTTTTGTTGTCCCCAACCACCCCAGAACACTTCTATGATGGTCTTGTAATGCCATAAGCTATGTTTAATTATTGTTAAACTAAATAACTTCATTATCGTATCGATAATAATAAGGATAAAGCTTATGCAAAAAAACATAACTAAGCGTTCTACGGCATCGGGGGCATAATTATTTAAAAATGTAAAAAAGTTAAATAATTGCATAGTCTTTTCCTTAAAGTGTAGACGAGAGAAGATTTAGAACTCTAAGGAAAGGCAATATATTATTCACCTTTTAATGCTTTAATTGCATCGAGAATAGGTTGCAAGTCAGCTTGAGTGATAAAGCCTTTTTCTTTTAACTTAGTTTCGATATCTTCAAGTTTTAAATATTTAGCTTCTGCTTGAGCTTGAGTTTCGTAAGCACTTAAATCTGGAGCATGGATTCCATCTACAGTATTTTTCAATTCTGTGATTTTGCCTTCCAACGCTTCTTTAGCTTCATTAACTTTACCTTCAGCAGTTGTAACAGCACCATTGACAAGAGCCTGTGCAGCTTCTTCGGTAACTAACTCGCCTTTAAGTTCAGCTTTAGCGTTGTCAATATCTTCATGAGATGCATAGCCTTTGCCAGTAAGAATTTCATCTAATTTAGTTTTTTGATCTTCAGTGAAATCTGTAGGAGCAGCTTTGCCTTCTAATGCAGTTACACGAGTATCGATAGCTGGAACAGTAGTATCTTTTAAAGTATTGATACTAGCTCTTAATTGACCAACGCTAGTATCCATGCTTGCACTATAGCTACCAAGATCTGCATTTGTAGCATAGTTCTTATCACGAAGGATAGATTCTACTACACCTTTTTGATCTTCTGTTAAAGTGTCTTTTGGACCATATTTAGCATCGGATTCAGCTTTCTTAGCATAAGGAGTTAAGTCAACACTTACGCCAGAAGCTGTAACAGTTTTAGTACCTTCGTCATAAGATAAACCAGAACCGAATGTTAATTTATCTTGTTTACCGGCAATAGTCGGATCAGCTTCGATAATATCGGTTACTCCTTGAGCGGTTACGTAAGTACCTTTAGCAGCATATAAGCCGTCAGCAGTATCTTTATCTAAGAATGCTTTAGCTGTAATAGCATTGTTAATAGCGTTAGTGAATGCAGGACTAGTAGCAACATTATCTAAATCGCCACGAGTCATATAATCGCCACGAGCTTGGAATACGTTTTGAGCAGCTGTTAAATCAAGTTTACCAGCAAGAGCCGTATTCACTTCATCGATCTTAGATTTGTTTTTACCGATTTGATCGTCGACATATTCGATAGTAGCATAGTTACCTACACCTTGATACAAACGATCGGATTCGTCTTTAGTGATATAACCATCTTTAAGAGTTTTAGTTAACTCTTCTTTAGTAACGTAGTTACCTTTAAGTTGGAAAATACCTTTAAGAGTTTCAAGATTAGTCGCAAGTTTTGCATCGATAGCAGCATCTGTTTCGTTAGCTGTCATCATGTCGTCTTTAATACGAGCAATTTCTGTACCGTATGTATCGCGAGCCCAATTTGCAAATTCTACTTTAGTTTGGTAAGCTGCAGCAGCTTCTTCAGATTTAGTTTTGATAGCTTCTTCTAAAGCAGTTTTGGCAGCAGCTAATGCATTTTCTTGAACTTTAATTGCAGCGTTAAGAGTTGTTTTAGCTTCTTCTAAATCGGTAGTAGCTACTTTACCGGCAACTTCGTCTTTAGTAGCTTTCTTAGCCAATTCAGCAAGAATAGATTCTACGGAAGATTTATTATCGTTAACACCGGATTGGATATTAGCAATAGTTTGAACGGCATCTTTAAGAGCGCCCAATTTATTATCGACAATACCTTCGACTTGAGTTTGAGTCAAGCCAGAGCCGCCAGCAGCAATAGTCGCATTATCTAACTGTTGTTTTGTAGCAAATGTATCGTCGGCATATTTTTTAAGCTCAGTAGCTTTCGCACCGATTTCAGTCGTTACGTCAACTTTCTTAGCAAATACGTCAGCATCAGCTTTCGCTACGTATACATCACCAAGACCGGCAACGGCAGCAGAAATATCTTCTGTTACTTTAGCAGCTTTAGCATATGTATCAAGATCAGCATTGTGTACTAAATTATCTTTATCGAGACCGTTAATCAAAGCTTCGTTAGCATTAGCTTTAGTTTTAACTTCTTCCAAAGCAGCAGCCGTAGCATATTCACCTTTTGGTTGATAATCACGATCAGCAGCTTCTTTAGTTACATATTCGCCTTTTTCTTGATAACCAGCAAGTTTGTCAGTAAGTTTAGTATCGATTAAATTAGGAACTGTAGCAGTTTCTAATGTATTTAATTTGTTATCCACTTCGTTGGCTTTAGCTTCGAACACAGCTTTATCCGCTTTATCCGCTAACGCGGATACATCAGCTTTACCCAATAAATCAGAAGCATTTTTATCGGCTTTAGCTTGAACTGCAGTTAACGCACTAACATCAGCTTTATCGGCAAGCTTTTCGTTAAGTTTAGCTTCGCCTACAAATTTTTCTTGAGCTACGAGAGCATCGACAACTTCTTTTACTTTATCGGCTACAGCTTGTGCATCAAGGCCGTTACCAGTACCACCGTTAAGAGCAAGGTCGTTAACTTTAGTCGTTAATTTACCGAGATCTTCGATAGCTTTTTCAACTTTAGTTTTAGCTTCTTCAAGGCCTGCAGCATTTTCAGTCGCTTTAGCTTTAGCTTGTTGAGCAGTCGTATTTACTTCACGAACAGCAGCATCGGCTACATCTTTAGCAGCTTGAATATCTTCAGCTACTTTTGTTTTATCGGCTTTATCGCCAAGTTTAGATTCGACGTCAGCTTTTTCTGCATATTCAGCAAGAGCAGCTACGTCGGCTTTTGCCGCCAATTTTTCGTTAACTTCATCTTTAGTGAATACTTTATTTAACTTATCAAGTACAGTAGTCAAATCAGCTTGACCAGCTAATTGTTGAGCTAAATCTTTAAGAGATTGCAACGTAGTCGGATCCAAAGAACCGATAGCTTGAACTTCAGCTTTAGTAGCATATTCACCTTTAGGTTGGTATGCTTCATCGGCAACAGCTTTAGTTACATAATTAACGAGAGCAGCTTCAACTTCTTTAGCTTTGGTATCGGCAGCTTCGGCCTTCGTTTTAGCTTCAGTTACGGCTTCACCAGTTTTAGCTTCAGTTTTTGCTTCTTCGGCTACAGCTTTAGCAGCTTCGATAGCTTGAGCTAATTCATCTTTTGCGCCTTTTAATGCTTCTTTAGTAGCCAATGGTTCTAATGCAGTAGTATCAGCTTTGTCAGCGAGAGCCGTATTAGCTTTAGCAGCTTCTTTAGCAGCATCGGTAGCAGCTTGTTTAGCTTCGGCAACTTCGGCTTTGCTAGCTTTACCTTCGAGAGCAGTATTAACAGCTTCTTGGTCCGCCTTACGGCTTAACGCTTTTTCATTTTCTACTTTAGCTTGAGCTGCATCAATTTTTAATTTAGATACATCGTCAGAGATACCTTTTACTTTAGCATCATTAAGAGTATCGGCAGCTTTACGTTCAGCAGCTTCTGCAGCTACAGCAGCTTTATTTGCATCGGCTTCTGCTTTAACGTTATCCAATGCTGTTTGATCAGCTTTAGTAGCAAGAGCAGTAGCGTCCGCTTTGGCGGATACTTCTTCTTTTGTAGCCAAAGGAGTCAAATCGCTAGCATTAGCTTTTTTAGCAAGTTCAGTTTCGATAGCAGCTTTATCGGCTTTATCGGCCAAATCAGATTTTTTAGCATATGTAGCTTCGACTTCAGCAGCTTTAGCAAATGGAGTCAAATCGACAATAGCTTTAACTTTTTCAGTAAGTTCAGCAGCTTTAACTACGTCGTCGGCAGTAGCTGCTTTAGCGATAGCTTTTTCAATATCAGTATCTTTATCGTTAAGTTTTTTAATTAACTTATCGATAGCATCTTTATCATATACTTTATCTTTATCGGCTTTTTTAGCGATTTCGGCAATGCTATCTGGGTTATCGCGAAGCAGTTCAATAGCATCTTTTAAAGTTTTAAGATCTTTAGCAGACACGCCGCCAGTAGCAGTTTCGAGTTCTGCTTTAGTCGCAAATTTAGCAGCAGCAGCTTCATCAGCTTTACCTTGAGCTTCGGTAATTTTTTCAGCTACTTTAGCATCGGTGATATATTCACCTTTAGGTTGATATTGAGCAGCAGCTTCGACTTTTGTTAAGAAAGTAATAACGTCTTGAGCTTGTTTAGCAGCAAGATCGGCAGCTACTTTAGCAACGGCAGCTTTATTAGCTTCGGCCAATACTTTATTAGCAGCAGATGCTTCTTTGTTTGCACTAGCTTGTTTTGTTACGTCTTCAACAGCTTTGTTATCGACTGGAATACTGGAACCACCTTGATTACCAGAACCACCAATTTCAATACCTTTATCACGTTTTGGATCGTATAAACCAAAATGAGCTTTACCTACAAATTTTTTGGACATAGATTATTATCTCCTTTAATTCCAATAGATTAATTCAGCACTAAGTCTGTTTTTCAAATCATCGATAGATTTATTTAAATAATTGTCGACTTGTGCATGAATATATTCTTGCAATGCGTCGCCAATTATTTTTAACAACTGGTCTAATGTCGGTTGATAAATACGTTGATTCATTTGGTCGACAAATTTTGTTAACTCATCACGAACAGTATCTCTTACTTGATTAAAGTCCGGTTTCTTTTTAAGAGCTTCCATTAAATCCGTATAAGTATTAATAGAACCATCTTTTTCAAATTGCTTTAACGTATCAGCCCAGTATTCTAAATCATGGATATCTGGTTTATTATTAACGACACGAATAACTTCATTTAATTTATAAACCAGGTACTGAATACTCGTTTCATCTAACGAGGCTTGATCGATAAAATGTTTCATTCTCTTACCTCATAATTACGTTCGTAATAACTGACTGTTGATTTCCTGGTTCAATCGAACATTCGTCATCAGTGCATTTAATAAGAACTGCAAATTTTTCATTACCAACAGTAGTGGTCGAGTTCTTCTCTAAAATAGATACCGGAATAATTAAATCACCGATATTCGATTCTTCATATAAACCAGAAATAACGATTTCAGATTTATTGCTTAATAAGTATGCAGAATAAACGCCTTCATAACACAAAGTAGAGCAGGTATCATTTTCCAATAATACCTGCTCATCATTCACTAACAATTCATCTGATAAAGATAATGAATTAGAGCCATAAGAGATTACGTCTCCGTTAAATATATTTTTACCGTTTAATTTTAATTCTTTTACGAATAAATTGTTAACCATTATCTTATCGTTACGTTGGTTTTTATTAAGATACTCGCTATTTATATTACTCAAAGTAATACCATTTTGGTCTAAATGTTCATTAATTTGAGTATGCGCTTGATTAATAATTTCAGATACATTATGATTTAAACTCATAAGTGAATCATTAATAGCGCTTAATGAAATTTCATTCATTGAATAGCATCCTCTTATCTTATAAAAATATTAGAAACCTTTTCGACGTTATCGATAATTAAGTTATTTTCTAGAATAGATACGATAATTGTTTGATCGATATCTTTATAAGTACCAGATTTTTTTACGATAAACAAATTGGAAACTTTATTATTATTTTTAAAAATAATATTTATTTCATGGGCATGAGATAAATCTATATTTTCTTTAATCGGGATTTCGACCCAATCATAAGAATTATCATTTTTAGATAATAATTTTATTTCGTTGTATAATTTACCGGACAATTTTCTGCCACCAAGCTCGATATGATCTTCATCAATATTTATACTTCCAATAATCTTTTGAGTATTCAAAGTATCGATTGAATAATCATATCGTTTAGTTTTTTTATAGTACTGGTTATCGTCGATCGTATAGTTCTCGATATTAAGAGAAACCATATTGTCGATTATATCATTTTTTCTAGTATTTAAATAATCTTGAATTTCGATAATTTTATTTTGTAAGTCGGCAAGATTAACAGAGTCATCATGTATTAAACTAATCATATGTTACCTTTTATATATTTTAAATTCCTTATCGGACGTAATAATGCCATCTTTTATCGTGATAAGATTATTCTTAAAATCTTTTCCGCAATAATTAATAGTTAATGGGATAGAATATCCGCTTACGCTAACTAAAATATAATAATCGCCTTTTTCTAATTTAGATAAAGTATATTCTTTATATTCTGGTAATGCCATATCATAGTTATTTTTAACGAATCGGTTATTATAAGATAGTCGCTGATCGAATAAAAGTGATCCGTTGCCGACAGAAATTTCGCTAGAGCTAATCTTATTATTATTTAAAAATATAGATCCAGCAATATCGACAGTGTCGAGTGATAAATTATTTAACGTTCCATTTACCGAAATAAAATTATCGTAAAAATCTAAGGCATTAACATACTGATCGTTATCGATAACGGTTGATTCGAGGCTATTTATTTTAGAAATAAGATTATTAATCTCGCTTCTCAATGTATTAATATCTATCGACATTTAATAATATATCCTCCTAAACCTTCCCAATAATCGCTATAACTACTATGGTGTTTTTTACGTCGACGCCAGATCTCATGAACTTCGAATTTCCAGTTCCATGGATTTTGATCGATACGGGAAATTGTTTGATAGTTCTTATCGCCACCATAATAGTTTTGGAATGATACCGACATATTTGTCATCGGGCTTGAATTATCGCTAACTTCATATGGATTATATTTTCGTTTATAAGCATCTTTGATCATAAAGAATACTGTATGAAAATCATTTTTATATGGGTTATATGCATATACTTCACGCCAATCATTTTTATTCGATTCTCCAATGGAATTACCGTCTTTCCATTGAGGAAGTTTTACGAATTTACGATAATTGTTTTTAGTAATAATCGTTTTATCTGTAGCCAAACCATTATTATTTATTTCTAAATATTTATTATTATCTTTTGCAATAACGAAAGGCCAAACAGAAATATCGACACCGTCAATCGTAAATAATACGCCATTAGATTTGTTAAATTTAATAGCTGGTTGATTACCAGAATTAATCGTTAAATTACCGTTAAGATTTAAATCATTATAACGAAGATAATCGCCGGCATTATTTTTATTTAAAAACTTATTGTCAGATTCTTGTTTCGTATAATATCCAGAAAGTTTATTATTAATTAAAGTCAATAAATCATCTATCGATGTCGGAACAGTATTCGTTAAATAATCTTTCATTTGATTAATACGATTAGTATACTGATTAATTAAACCATTAACACCAGTTCCTTCAGCGGCATCTCTGAAAGATTTTATGGCATCAATTATTTCATTTATTTTTCTTACTTGTAAGAACGTAGTCGTTCTACTTCTTAAATGTTCTATCATCGCCATAGCACCTTCATAATATTGCCGTTATTACGGCTTTGATTATACCCAGTAAATACAAGACCAGTCTTTTGGGTTAGCTTAACATAAGATGCTGTTACCTCGACACCGACCGTAGAATACGGAGTTAAGAATTTAATCGGAACTTCGGCTCTACACATATATACATAAGCTGGCGCAATACGATGATCGTTTTGTAAATCATGACCACCTTCGTGATATGTATTATCGACAATAAGAACTAAATCATTCCATTTCGCCGGTAATTGAACTGTACCGCCTACATTATTAATAGAGCTATTCGGAATTTCGTTCCAAGCAGCCGGGATATAAGTACGCTCTTTTAACTGAAAGATATCTTCACCTAAAGAACGCTGAGTGCCGGTATTAATATTCTTAGCATATAATTCAGATCCATCAGGATTGATTAATTTAAGCCAGTCGCCATCGATAATTAACTTTACACCGTTAAGAGTCATTAACGTGTTGCCATTTTTATGACCGGTAATCTTATGATCGCCGGCAAGGATTAGCTTATGTTGATAGTCTAAATTTTGATTTTTTAAGATTGCATTATTTAAACTATCTTTTGTTAAATAACGAGCATCTTGTTCTTGTTTATTAAAATAAGACTTAATAGTTTCATTAAATCCGTTTTTAATATTTTCTAAAGATTCAGAAAAACTTTTTCTAGCATTATTATAGATTAAATTAATTTTATTAAATTCTTTGATAAAATCGTTTGTCGAAATTGTCTTATCGGAAGTATCTTTAATAATATCTTTTAAGCTATCTATAATTTCATTAATTTCTTGTGTCGCTTTATATGACACAGAAAATTTTTCCATTCGTTTTGCCATATAAAACTCCTATCGATAATAAACTGCTTTTATAATACCGTTAAATCCTTCTTTACTCCAATCAAGATTGATAACGCCATTCTGTAAATTAATCGTGCAATCTTCATCCTTATAATAAGGTTGACCTAAACTTAATTCGATCAATATATGATTGATATATAAATGTCCGTTATCATTGCCGTCATGATATTGGTATACGATTAACATTTGATTCGCATCGTCACCATATACGCTAGAATAGTTTACGTTTCGAGTATTTCGACTACCTGGAAGTTCGACCCATTCACCAGGAGAAATATAACTAACGCCAGTAACTATTTCTTGACCATTAATATAAGTAGCACCATTTCGGATTTCGATCGGAACATTACCGTCCGGAGAAATCATTTTAAAATATCCTGGGCGGACTTCCCAACTACCGTCACCAAATTGAATGATTGGACCGCTAGTATTATTTAAACTAATATGACCGTTAGCGTTAAAATTATTATTAATAGTTTCATCACGATCTTTACGTAAATAACTATTCGCTGTAGAAGATGAAGCAAATAAATCATTACTATTAGCCTTAGTATAATAGTTAGATAGTTTATTGGTTATCGTATTTCTAAGATCATTTAATCGACTTTGTAGACCTTGAATAGCGTCTTCGATAGCTTTTTTATTAGTTTTAATAAAATCTAATAACGTTTGTTTCGTAACCGTTGTACCCGAGATACGTTTAAGATCTTCGATCTCAGTATCAAATTCGTTGATCTTCGCGTCAATTTCGCGAAGACCAACAAGTTCTTTTAATTTTTGAATCATACAGAATCACCGTAATTCAATACATCGTTTTGTTGAGTGTAGTATAGAATATACCCACGTTCTGGGAATACACTATGAAGAATTACTTTGTTTGCATTATATTCAGGAGTAATCGTACTAAGTTTTTTATTAATACCGTCATAAATTACGACCTGAACAATTTCGACATTAGGAATATCCAAGGATAATTCATAATTGTCTTCACCTTGTTTAATCCATTTATTAGTGCCGAATTCTAATTTTTGAATAATAACGCTTTGATTAATTTTATCGACAACATTATTAGGAAGAACACTCTTACCATTTCTTACCAAAATCTCCCAGTCTGTTCCATTAAACCGATAGAGAGATCCTGCGGTATCTCCACCGTTAACAGCTACAACATTGCCAACTGTTGCATCTGGATATGTCGTATATAGTTCGGTTACAGAACCAACACTATTCTTCCAATCGTTATTATCATTAGCTTTTATAATAGCTGCATATAATTCGTCGCGCAATAAGAAGTCTTCGATCGGATGGCCCATAAATTTACGAGTATCTTCACTTAAATCACTTCTATCTGCAGTGCCGGCACGATCAGATAACAAAGCATGATCAACGATTAAACGTCGAAACTTTTCTTCTAATGTTTCACCGTCGCTAAACATAACTTGATCGGCCGTCGTTTTTCCGTAAAACGGATCCTTGCCGCCTGCGCCATTGTCGACAAGGATATTACCTTTAATATCTGCCATTTTATATTATCCTTTTCATAGGGTTTAAATAACATCGATTACAGAATTATATTACAAAGAAAGCCTGTCTATGACAGGCTAACTTTCTTAACAATCATCTTAGAATCAGATTCTTTTTTACCAGATAAATAGACTGTTTCATCGTATTTAATATAAGGCAAATTATTTAGATAAATAGAACTAAAGACGATTAAATCGATTTCGACGCCGCCACCAACATCGCCTTTACAAAATGCCATAAGATTGCCAGACTTATCTTTGCGTTCATCAACTTTAGTGATTCTAACTTTAACGTTTTCTACTTCAGTTTTATCTTCCATAGAGAACCATTCTGGTGTATATGTTACCGGACAATTTAATGTTTCCATTTCGAAGCTCATAATAAGTTCCTTTCCATAATCTTCGTTATTTAAACGTTCATCTTTATCTTTTCTTAAATCGTAAAACTCATTCATTAATTCCAAACGATTATGTTTAATATTAGAGAAAGCCCCTGACTTAATTAAAGCTGAACCGACACGTTTATTAAATGCTTTCTTGCCGATTTTATTTATAGCATCTTCTAAAGAAGTATAAGGTCGATGTTCGATTATGGCAGGTATGGAAGATAGACCCACGCCCTTAATGGACCCAAGACCAAATAAGATAGTGTTTCCATTAGGAGTAAAATCAAGATTTGAAACATTAATGTCTGGAACTTCAACGTCAATCCCTTCCTTTCTAACTAATGGAATATAACGAACTAAATCTTCTAAAGATTGCATCGATAAATATGCAGCAAAGAATTCTACCGGATGATATAATTTAAGCCAAGTAGTAAGCATACTTATGAAAGAATAAGCTACGGCATGACTCTTGTTAAAAAGATAATTTGAATATCCTTGTATCGTTTCAAAATAATCTTCCATTTCTTTTTCGGTATAACCATTAGCGATAGCACCTTTAATTTCAGGACCATATTTACCTTTAGGGTCATACCAAGGAGCTTTGTCATCTTGTTCCCAACCTTCTGGACCTTCGCAATTTTTCTTGCCATAAATATGACAACGTTTAAGCATAGGCATTTTGTCTGCCTTTTTTTTGGCCAGAATTTTTCTGGAAAGTGAGTCTGCTTGATTATCGTCAAAGCCAGAAACTTGTTTAGAAATCATCATAATTTGCTCTTGATACGGAATTACAGAATATGTATTGCTTAAAATATTATCGATGCCGCGCAAAGGAGCAGTTAATTCTTCTTTACCTTGTTTACGTTTAGCATATTGATGATGCATGTTCGCAGATAAAGGGCCTGGCCGGAGCAAAGCTGTGGTTGCCGCAATATCGTCAAAACAAGTCGGCTTCATTTCTTTTAAATAATCTTTAAACATATCAGATTCTAATTGAAACACGCAATCTGATTTTGCTTGTGCCAATAACTTATATAATTTTTTATCTTCGATATCGAAGCTATCATACAACCATTGTACATCTTTATTTAAATGCTTTAACGTTGTTTCAATTATCGATAATGTTTTAAGGCCGAGAATATCGAGTTTAGCCGTACCTAATTCTTCACATTCAGTACCGGTAAATAACGTAATGGTTACACCATCAGCATCGGTGCGTGTCGGAAAATAATCGTCGACACGACAAGGCATTGCTAGTATACCAGAAGCATGAACACCGAAGTTACGTTTAAGACCTTCAAATGCTCGAGCCAATCTAAATAGTTCTTTATTATCGGCTTCGAGCTTTTGCCATTTAACATATAAAGATTTTTCTGTTTCATTGCCGTCTTTTAATGCATCATAATGTTTGAACTTTGGTTGAGGTGGTACTACATCTTTAAAGTCGTCGATGATTTTAGACAGTGCATTCATTTTATCGAACGGAATTTTAAGAGCTCGACCAATATCTTTTAAGCCAGATTTAACACCCATTTGAGAGTACGTACCGATATGTGCTACGTTACTTTCACCGTATAAATCTTTAATATGCTCGATAACTTTATCTCGACCGAAGTAGCTAAAATCTGAGTCTACCTTTAATACCCTAGCTTTCGCTATATTTGTCGGGGAATAGACCATATCTTCACCATATTTTTATTTTTTTTAAAATAAAAACTTAGGCTGCTCCATTTCGGGCTTATTGCCCTACGTCCCTTTGGACTGGTCGTTGAACGTTCCTCTATTCGAGGCTTCGCTGCTGATTTTCCAATCTTATCTTTTTTTATGCATATCACACTTTTGCTTATTTCATCAATATGTTGTAGCAAGATAAGCTCTAAGGATGTTCCAGCAATTTAGAGCTCTTTAAACTTTAGATTTCTCTAAAGCACGACTATTATTTAAATTGCATAAGTCTAAATATCTTTGATATTTTCTATCCAAGTATATTGTTGCATTTTTATATAATAAATCCAAGATCTTTTGTGTTTTTAAATTTCCACCAAACTCTAAAGACATAACTTCTTGATAATCTTTTCTTTTATAATATTTATTAGCAGAAAAACCAAGTTTTTCTTTTATATAATTATTAACAAAATCAAGAAATTCTTTAGTTGAAACTAATTTAAAAGCATAGCTGTTATTCTTCTCTGTATTAGTATGAGCAATAGAACCATTTCCATCAAAATATCCTCTTATAAAATCAGAAGTAAAATCATTTAATAGGCTTAAATCTGGAGGATTCAATATATTAGTTTTATGTTCTACAAAATTATATTTTAATAAATCATTAAACATAGTTTTTGAGCTATATATTAATCTGCTATAACTATTATTGGAATATGAATTTTTTGTCGCTTCATATGTTCTTATTGGATAGTCACTATCTAAACTTTTATTAAGTTTTTCTAAGTGTCCAATATCACAACTAGATAAAGCAATTCCAATTTTATAGGAATTGTCACGTTTTGTTATATAACCATCGGCAATTAAAAATCCAAGCCAATAAGCTTTTTCTTCAGTATCAATTTGATTGAAAAAGCTTTCATTAAAAGAATATTTTGAATTAGCTTCTCTATGAGATCTTGCACCAATATTTTTGCTAATAAAATAAGAAACTTGTCCAGGTCTAATACCAAGTTTATTAGCAATATATGGAGAACCATGTTTTTTGCTATACAAATCTACAATTTTATCTTGTATTTCTTTTTTTAATTTTGACATATATGTTACCTCGTATTTATATTGATTTATAAATAGTATAACATATAAAATCAATTTATGCAATTTTATAATCTGGTAAACCTGTTCTATCGATTGTTAAGAAGCGACCGAACAGTAAGTCATATTTAATAGGATCAATATTCTTAGTAATACCGATACACCATAATACTAGACTGCCTGCAGCTGATCCACGGCCGGGACCGGTCATTACACCATTATTATCAGCCCAGTTAAGATATTCACGAACGATAAGCATATAATCGGCAAAATCTTTATAGTTAATAATATTAAGCTCGTAAGCTAAACGTTGCTCATATCGTTTAATATCGTTAGCGATATAATCATATCTTTTCGCTAATTCATATAAACCTTTATATGCTAATTCACGCAATTTACGTTTAGTATTTTTAACACCAGGCAATTTCGGCATTAATGGTACATCGCTACCTAATTTATATTCGCCGACTTTATTAGCAATTTCTTGAGTATTATGCATTGCTTCTAAATATAAAGCATATTTTGCACGAGCAACATTTACTTCAGTTTCAGAAGTATTAATTAGATATTTAAACCCGTCCTGCATTTCTTCTTCGCTTTTAAGCCAGAAGTTATGATCGTATTTCATGCGATTAGGATTATAAATATCGGTGCCAGTACCGACACACACCAATACATCGTGATCTTTATTGTCGGTTTTTAAAACATAATGAACATCGCTTGTTGCGACAAGTTTAATATCGTGTTTTTGTGACATCGTTAAATAAAAATTATTTACTTTAACTTGGTCGTCGAATGCATTAGGCTGAACTTCGAGATAAAAGTCGTCGCCGAAGATATCTTTATATTCTAAAATAAGTTCTTCGGCTTTATCTAAATCATCTTTACGAACACGACTTGCGACCATGTTTGCAACACATGCTGTCGTGCAAATAACACCTTTACTATATTTACGAAGCATCGGCATATCGAACAAGAAGCGGCCGTTATATGTACATACTTTAGCGGATTCACTTTGTAACTTAATTAAATTATTTAAACCTGTTTGATTTTTAGCTAATAAAATTAAATGATATTGTTTTGTATCGTACATATGTTTTTCTGCACGAGCTTTAATATCTTTAATGCCTTTAACACCTTTTTTACCAGATGCTAAATCTTCAGCTTCTTTTTCGGTTAAGTCGCCAGCTTCTTTTGCTTTCAAGGCCGCATCAGCCCAACGTTCTTCAACAGGTTTAGATAGCGCAAGCGTATCCCATGTTTGATATCCTTCATAACCTAAAATAGGTTTAATATCTTGTTTTTTACATTCTTGTAAAAATTCATAGATACCGCCCATATGATTATGGTCGGTAATTGCTAAACTTTCCATACCGAGTTCTTTAGCACGACTAACTAACTTTGGTATATGACAATAGCCATCTAAAAAGCTATATGATGTATGTACATGTAAATGCGTAAACATTTTACTGTTCCTCCTTGAATATACTCTTTACGTTTAAAGTATATAGTCTAGGCTTCATAAAGTTTTTTTCGATATCACCACACATCGTAATTCTATCACCAACTTTAATTCCGAGATCTCCTAATCTCCATGCCCAGATACTTAATTTTGTTTTTCCGTCGAATACTGTATAACATATATTGTCAGGATTATTACCGCTAGGTTTAACATCGAGAACGCTCAACCCAGATATTCTAACTTGTGGTTTGGTAAAAGTTAAACCGTCGAATGAGAATAAATTAAATGATTTATAGGACTCTACTGTTAAATCAGACAATGTAAGGTTTATATATTCTGGTTCCTTAGCCTCAATAATAACTTCTTCAGGTGGCACATAGGACAATATTTTTGCGCTCAGAGCGAGTTTAAACTCGTCTTGCATATCTTTATATATCGCAAAGCCACAAGCGGCTGCATGGCCGCCATATGAAGCCACAGAAGGTTCATTAAACAACAACCAATCTAATGGATACGTATTACTTCGAGCAGAACCATGAACGACTTCACTATCGGATAAGCCGACAAAACTAGGTTTGCCACTATACTCTTGAAGTCGTCCTGCAAGTATACCGATAATACCGACCGGTATTTCGTCGTTAACGACTAAAGCGATTTCGCTATCATCGTCTTGCTCATCGTATTGTTTAATGATTCTTTCACTAAAATCTTTAGTTAATTCTTTACGCCGAGTATTATATTCTTCGACAGTATTACATGTTTCAATCGGTTCTTCGCTTACGTCGAATAACTTAATAGAAGCATCGATATCGAATAATCGAGAACATGCATTTAATCGAGGAGCAATTTGCCAAGATACGAGATCGGCCGTAATAGCTTCTTTAGTGAGCATATCTAAAAATACTCGTAACGTATTCGGTATTTGCTTTTTCTGAATCTGATTAAAACCTTTACGAACGATAGCTTGATTAACGTAACTGCTTAACGGCATTACGTCGGCAATCGTACCTATAGCCGTTAAATAAAGTAATTTATCGCTTTCATAATGATTATAACCTAATTCATTTTCAATTGCTCGACAAAAATAATAAGCGACGCCAGCACCACATATCGCTTTTGCCCAATGATCGCTTTCAATAATATGTTGATCGACAACGATTGTGTCTGGCAAGATTTCTTGTGGTAAATGATGGTCGGTAATCAATACTGGTATATTATATTTTTTACATAATTCGACTTCTTCGACTTTTGTAATACCGTTGTCGACTGTCATAATAAGAGGCTTTATTCGCCGTTCATATTTTTTATTTATGTCTTCGATAAACTTAATGCTTAAGCCATAACCATCGCTTCTCTCAGGGAAGTAAACTTCACTATGCGTCGGAACAATCTTTGATAAAAATTTTTTCATTATCGTTCCGCTCGTCATTCCATCGACATCATAGTCGGCATATACATATATATCTCGACCTTCTTTAAAGCATTGTACTAAGAATTTGGCTGCTTTATCGATATTAACAATCGGTTCTTTCTCATCGATATTTAATATTTTATCTTGGTCGTATAGAATATTATATGCTACATCTAATGGAATTTGTTTTAGGGCCAATATCTGAGCCACTAAATCGTTAACTTTTAACGTTAACCTGTACTTATCTTTATCTATCATAAGTAACCGCCTTTCCTAACTATTATAACATATAAACGAAAAAAAGGCGAGCATTATTCGCTCGCCTTCAAAGGTTTTAAATATTTAGTTTTTAATCCTGTAGCCGCTTCCAATTTGCTTAGTGCTAGTCGTCTATGCTTTCTATATTTGGCTTCAGATATGCCTAATTCTTTTTGAATATCTTTAGGCCGTTTAGTCTGAACGAATATTTTAACGATAATATTTCGTTCGAGTTCATTAAGTTCGTCGAATACGTCAGAACAAGTTAAACCCGATAACCAGGAATCACTAAAGTTTCCATTGTCGTCGATCGTAACCTGATCTTCGATATTCATATGATGCATCGAATTATATCCGTTAAGGTTAACTTCTTCAAATGCAGTTCTATCGTAGCCGTTGTTAATTCTATCACGTAAGAATTTAGAAATGAAATGGAATAAGCGATATTTAAATACATACGTTACAAATGTATTGAAGCTACGATTAGTCTTCTTATACGTTAATACCATTTGAGTAAATACGTAATGAAGGTCAGTCATTACGTCATTATTCTTACCATAATTATCCCGAATTAAAGATAAAGATCGATTTACTTCGTTGAATTCAGTTTTAGATAATCGAGTATTCCTAAAGATTTTAAAACGTAAATTTTTATCGGCAATATACAAGCAGATAAAATCACGAGAAACTTTATTATTTAAATATGTCTTTTCGTTGACTAATAAATCGTAGAACATATTAATAAAAGGCTCGAATCTAATAATTAATTCTTGGAGTAATTCATCTTTTCTTTTGTTACATTTAGTTTGCTGACACTCTAATACGATCGCGTCAATTTCCTCCCAAGCTTCTTTTTGTCCTTCGAGAACTTTATATTCAGACATTATTTTTTCTTGGATTTCCTTTTTAATTTTTTAACGTCATCTAGTTGCATCCATTGTCCATCGTGAAACTGGATACATTCTAGAGTTAATTCGGGGAATTTATATTCGAATATCTTTTTCTTGAGATTAAAGTCGACCGTAGTCTTACCTTTAATATCAATGACACGAATACTTTTATCTAAATTCTTTACGACAAAGTCTGCTACGTAATTAATAGATCGAATTGTTTTCTTATTCTTTTTAAAACTTGGTTGCAATTCGTAATTGACTTGTCGTTCAAATCCAGAGATTAATTTATCTTTTAACTGTTGTTTTAAATAAATATAGTAACTAGCTTCCATTAAGCTATCGAATTTAATATCGTCGACGATAGGTTTATAAGAAAAATATCGACTCTTCTTAATTCGATCTTTAACTTGTGGTAATTCAAAAGATTTAATTAATTTCTTTTTCTTATATTCTTTCCATAGAATATGAGTATCTTTTAAGGCTTTTGTCTTATAGACGCAGCCATCTATTTCGTAAGGCATTATTATTTTCCTGTAAACGTTCTAGAAAGTTCTGGAATAAATCGACTCTTAGAAGATTCTTCTCGTACCGGGAAGAATATCTTTTGATCGATCCCCCGTAAAACATTATTAGCGATAAAGTTTAAACGTTCTATCGAACTTATATCACGATACGCAATAAATGTTTTTCTAGTTTTAGCATAATAAAACATAACGCCACTCAACTGAAAGTCGAATGCATCGTATGCTGCTTTCCAGTGTAGAGTACAGTTAATATTACTATCGCATTCTTCTTGTGAAAACGTATGAGAAAATACAGGATAAAATAAAAAGTATTTTCCGTTACGATATGCGATAGGGCCGATATCGACTTCAATTTCTCCTGAATCAAATTCTAATACATGAGAATGACCGATCGAAATAATATTAAGCTGTTCTTCACTACAATATTCATAAAGGCTAGAAAGATAATTAATACCTTTTAATACGTCTTTATTGTTAATACGATGAGGGGCAGTATTTAAATAATTATCTAACATTTGAGTCATTTCCGGAATGCCGATAATTTCTTTTTGGTAAATACTACCTAAGAATGCGTATGCTATATCATGCAAAAACGAGCGTAAGGTACGCTCGTCTGTCGGTATTGGAGTATTATATTTTATATTATAGTACCAAGGACTATCAAGATAGTCTAGGAACTGTTCGTTAGTTATTTTCATACAACTTAGTAATACAACGAGCTACTTCATAAGATTCAGCAAATAGAGCATCAGGAGTATTAAGATTAGGTCGTAATTGAGGAATTTCAGTTTTCTGACCCAATACAGATTCTGCAGATTGAGCAATTTTTAATTTAAGATCTTCGATAAGAGCGTTGCCTTCAGCTACTTCTTCATCGCTTAATGCGAGAGCAAGATCTTTATTTAAATAATCGCGCACTTTAAATATTTTTAAAGTATCGTCTACTTCATTATCTTTATCTAATACTAAAGTAGAAACATATTTAGCCGTTAACTTAAGAACGTCGAATACTACAGGAGCTGTAGGGAAACGTTCATTAGTCAAACCTTTAATTACCGTAATCCAGATACCTAAGAAATTTGATTTCTCCGTAGTAGTAGCTGGAAAACTATTTAATAAACTTTCAGAAAATGCTTCGTACACTTTTTCGTAAATAGTCATTTATTAACCTCGAATGATATTATTAAAACGCTCAGTATCTTGTTGATTAGCTTCTGTAGTATAAGAAAACTCAGGTACAAAGTAGAAGAAACTTCTACCTTTAAATTCACTTCGTTTATTCTTGGCCCAATCTAGCTCTATAACAGGCTGAATGTCGGCATAGCCTTCTCTGTTATAAAATACTTTAGCATTATTTTTATTTTTGCTCACATCGTTATGAACAAGGAATACGACACTTGCATCGTATTGGTATCGTACTGACTCCTTAAGGTCGTCAAGAGATGGTCGACCGTTATGATTTAATTTTCTTAAATGTGCCGTACCAAATACTGGAACTTGTAAATCGACATTCGCCAATTTTTTAAGTTCTTCCGATAATGCTTCATGACGTTCTTGCGGCTTATTAAACGTTCTATTTTTAAACCGCAAGTCAGATAAGGAGTCAATACCGATAATGATATTATTTTCCGGATTTACCGATTTGACAAATTCTTGAGCTCGTTTTGCGTGTTCGCAAATATCTTCAAAAGATTGAACTCTAGTTCCGTCGGTCATCATAAATTGATGGCTCTGTTCCTTTAATAGTTGAATGCCGTCTTTTCGACGTTGAAGTTGAGTTTTAATTCTTGCGAAATATTCTTCTTCTTCAGGGCATCGAGGAATAATCGATGATATTTTTTGGTAGCGTTTTGGTTTACCGGCAATCGCGATCGGAATTTGTTGATCCATCGCAATAATACGAGGAATAACTTCTCCGACAGTATCGTCTAATGTATAGTAAATAGCTAATAGGTTATTCTTAGGATTAGTCCCTAAATCTTTTAATAGATTAGACATAATAGCTGTTTTACCACCATTAGATTCGCCGGCAAAAATATATAAGCCTTTTGTTAAGCCGCTTAGATTCTTATTAAACGAAGGGAATCTAACCGTATCATAACCCTCTTCTTCGTCTTTTTCGCTTTCTATTTCATATTCTTCATAGGTCGCTAAAGACTCTTTATAAAAATCAATACTCATTTTTAACTCCATCTGTAGAAAACTTTATCTAAACCAGCTCTATGGTTATCCCAATAAATAGATTCAACTTTCTCAAGTGTATCTATTTCGTAATTAGTTAAGTTAAGTAAAGAACTAACTTCGTGTGCATGATCATCGATTAGATAAAGCAGAATATCTAATGAATCCATAAGTTGACGATTATATCGATTTAATAAATAATCGATAGCACCGACATCTCGTTTTGCATCCCGTATCGTTAAAGAATTAGCTTTCTTGTAATAATAGGATAGCAATTGTTCTTTCGTATAAGAAATTTTCATTTCCTTAAAAAACTTAACTTCTTCGACTTGAATATCGAGTCCGATATTAAGCTTAGGTGGTCGTGATAAAATTTGTAATTCTGGATGAAAATAATAAGTATCTCTTTTAATGAGTCCATTCCAAAGAGAAGATGGCAGATCACAATATTTAATAAATTCTTTACGAAACGTGGACAAAATTTTTACGATATCGTTTGTACTGTAAAAATTATCGTATAAGTAATCTATCGTATATTGTGTAACATACGTTTTATCTGTCGTATGGCCTAGTATATTTTCTTCGTACCATAATCCACTAACCATATAAAATATCCTCCGATTAAAAATAATACCTTCATGAATTATTATAGCATAAGAACTCGAAAAAGAAAAGGCCCGGACATTAAGCCCGAACCTTTAAAAATTCTATACTATACATTGCTTTTTTAACCGGAATGTCGGCATAGAATACTTTTGTATTTCGAGAGATCTGATTAACGATATCTCGAGTATGAGTTTCGATTGGATATAATAAATTACCGTTAGATAAATAACTATACAATTTAATATCCATTTCGCTGCAAGTCGTACTATGCTTACTATATCGATTACCGACTTCATCAGCAGTTTGATCAGATATAATAATATTATCGTTGATATACTTAATTAAATTTTTATATTCATTTTTAATAACGATATTACTATTCTCCGTATCGAAGTTCGCATTATATAAATAAATGTGGCGCAATCCGAATGGATACATACCGAGATTATTTACGAACGTTAGTTTGAAATTAAGCACCATTGTCTTAATACTATATGTATTATCGAATAAGATTCGTGTATCTTCTAATGGTTGATCATAATCGATAACGCTAGCTTTGTTACTTAATTGAGTACCTGGTGTCGTAATAATCGTAATATTTTTTAAGATAGACGCGCCCGCTAAGAACGGAGAAATTTCGATAGCGTTACAAGTCGCAGAACCGACAATAGGGTTATCAGGAAACTCGATTGTTAGTGTAACAGTATCGGAAGAATATTGAGAAAATGTCGGCATCTTATTTAAGATTGTATCGTGTTTTAATACGTCGATATATTCTTCTTTAACTTCTTCGTTAATAGAAACTGTTGCTGAATTTTTAAAGATATAACCAGCAGCAGAATTAAAGTTAAGTAAGTTATCTAAATTACCGACAATCTTAGGGTGGATACAATTACCATATTTCTCATAATTAGAATTAGCTTCTAATACTTTATTTGTATCAGCAAATAAAATCTTATTAGCATTATAAATATTCTTTTTTAATACTGTTTCACCGTCGAAAATAGTTTCGTTGATGCGGTTGCCATCCTTAAGAGAATCGATATAGCGAGACATCTGATTATTTAAATAATTACTATATTCTAATACAGCATTCATAATCTCGAGCTTCTTATCATAAGAATTATGTTGTTTAATAATCGATGTTTCTAAATCGTTATATTCTTGTTGCATTGACTCAACAAGTTCAGTAAAATACTTAGATGTATTTTTTAATTCCATATTATACCTCAATAGAAATTAGAATACTGACGATATGTTTTAGCTAAAATATTAGATTCGACTAATTTTTTATACGTATCATTTATGGATTCATTTTGGGATTCTAACTTTAATAATTTTTCTTTAAGTAATTTAATTTCGTTAGCCAAATTATAATAATTTAATACGAATTTATCGTACTCCCAAGATCCATTAAATCTGATATTATACTTGATCATATTCATTATACCTATTCTGCTTAATCGCTAAAGAGTTAATTTTAAGAGTATTGCCAGATGGATTTTCAATCACGGCTACTGGATTATCATAATTAACTTCTTTATCGTAAGTAATAATTTCTAACATATTATCGTAGGCGCCATCATAGAAAGTTCTAGAATAAATATGATTATCTTTAATAATACAGTTGTCGACAGCCGCAAAAACGATGCCATCAGTATTGAAAGATACTTGTCCATAAGGCGGCATTCTAAATTTAAAGTATTGCACTTTATCGGTAATCGTTACTAAATGATTATTAATATTAGTTTTAATAGGATCCAATGTAAAACTAAAATCGATATGTGTACCTTTATAGATATAAAATTCTACATCGTGTTCAGAAGAATTTTGAACGTTATTATATTGATTTAATTCTATACATTGATTATCGACTTTAATCATATTATGGCCAGAATACAAATAATACTGAGACTTATACGTATCTTCAAATTTTTGTGGTAATTGATAGCTACCAAAATATTTATTACCGGAGTCTAACGAGAAAAATTCTGTTTTAGTCGTAGGCTCACCTGGAACTTGATATAACGATTCATTAGATTCGTAATTAAGAATATTTTCTGTCGGCGATAATTCTAAAACTACGTTCGCATTATTATCTTCTAGATTGGCTAAGAAAGCTAATGTAGCTCCAGCATATGTCGTAAATGCTGGCAACTTAACGTAAGTCTTGCCATCTTTATTCTTCATATCGAAGTTATTAGATTGGAAAACTAATGTATCGCCAAAGATAGCGATTGTTTCTAATTTGGATCGATTATAATATTGATTCGCAATGCGCTCTAAATTACTTAATTTAATATTTACCAAATCTTTAGTATTATTAAATTTCTCGACAGTTAATTCATAAACAGTCCTATATAGTATTAATAAGTCATTATATAAAACATATAATTCACTATTAAATTCATTCACATTTAATTTAGAACCTTCTTGAATGTAACGATGTTTAAATAATGCTAATTGTATATCATATTCTTCTAAAGCAGATTCTAAAGCACTATCGCTAATGTACTCGCCAGATTTTAATGCTTGATCGATTAATCGTTGACGATAATATTCTAATTTATAGATCTGATCTTTATACATTAGATACCTGCTTTCCTAAACATAATTTTAAATTAGCGATATATGGAGAATAATCGTAAGCAGTCGGCACGATCATAGCAATCTGAAGAGTCGTAATTGGCTCATCGATATACTCAATATATTTTTCTTTAATAGGATTTTTAGAATACTTAACTAACTTAATTCCTTTTTTGTCGCTGTTAACAGGAACAACGTTATATGCGACACCGTTAACGATTAGTTGATATTGAACATCCTGACGTAAAGCATCTTGTATAAAATCCGGAATATATTCATTACAGAATATACCGGCGCATACTGCCTTACCAGAAGTTATAATATTTTGAGTTGTGCCAGAGCCATCTTTAAAAGAATTGCGACGAGCTTGCATCGCATCGATCTTAATAAACTTACGATACACACTGTCTTTTATTTGATCGTTAATCTTTATCTTTTTAGAATCGACAGCATTGCTATACATCGTAATTCTTAATAATTGAGTAACCGGAAATACTAACGCACCACTACCATATATATACGTAAAGTCAGAATAGCTATGATCTTGTTTATTCGGCTGAATGTCGCCATTAAATACGGTACGCCATTCTACATTATTATCAGAAACTTCAATCTTGGTGATATGTGTAGTTGCATCATCGTCGAACACAAGTTCATTGAAGCCATCTTCAGATTGAGACTCTAACGTAATTTGAACGGTAGCCGGTATATCGTCTATGTTGACTAAATCACTTTTGTTGACCGAATCATAACTAAACAATCGGCTATATTCCCAAGCACTATTTCTAACGCCGTCAAAAACGTTTTCCGTCAGGGATGTATCGAACAGTTCTTTTTGTAGCACATCGTATTGATCAGAAACTACATATTCATTACCAGAATAACCGTTGCCGTTAATATTTACGATTTTAATCGGAATATCTTTTTCGTAAGTTTTACTTGAAGTAATACAATTTCTATATTGATATAAATTAGATTTAATAGAAAAATGCCCAGACGTAATCGGAATAATAGAATTAAAATCGGAAATATTACCGCATATCATATTAATATCTTTTACGCGTTCATCTTCGGCATCTATCTTTTCTTGAATAGAAGCAATCTTTAAATCAACCTCGGACAATAAGTTTTCGATATCGTACGCAGAATCGATACAATTAAAACTTAAATTCATAATATCGAAAATAGATTCTAGTGTATTCTGATGTACTTCGGTATATTTAGGCTCATCTTCTTCGCTAAGATAATTAGGTTTAAATAAAGGAGTCTTTGAATCTTGTAAACTTTTTTCTTTAAACTTATCCGTTAATCCTTCATCGGCTAATGCTTGAAGGTACGCATTTTTAACGGTCGTATTTTTTAAATCTTCCAATTTAATTTTCCTCCATGAGCATTAACGATAATATTATCTATCTTAACCGGATTCTTTCCGAAATAAATTCTTTTAATTAGTTTTACGGCAATACGATTATCGATCGGCTTAATTCTTTTAGCATCGAACGGTACATAACTAATAACCAATTCCTTAGATTTTTCTTTAAGAATATTGTTTAAAGAGTTAATGCCGGCGAGATACTCGTCATAATTAGCATATGTATTATATAACACTAAACCATCTTTTGTTTTTTCATGAATCGTAATCTGGTAATTTTTGTTAATTTTAAATCGAGTTTCGAGATTATAAAATAATTTCTCATATAATACTTGAGTTTGATTATATGGGAGAATCGGAACTTCTTTGTTATTATCTAACAAATAAAATTCTAAAGAATATTGTTCATCTTTAGACTGTTCTTTTAACGACGTTATAAGTGTTACATAATCACAATTCTCTATCGTAATAAATTTAGAAATAATCCCGCTCACGCTAGTCGCGTTATTATAAGAGAATTTAATATTATTTATACCAAAATCATAAGAAACGACAGTAGAATCTAATTGAATATTTTTAATCTCGTCACGTCGAGGAATTGGTCGAGCAGTCGTACTAATCGTATCTTTATCGTCGAGTACGATACCGATATCTTTAACGGTTAGAGATCTACTTATCTTTGTTTCTTCTGCCATTAGCCTCACCTATATATTTCGTGACATCATTTTCGTAATAAATTTTAGCCATACGCTCTTCTTCTGTCTTTTCACTACCTTTATCAAAGTAGGCAATTCCAGCATAAGCGTTGTCCATAAATCCTTTAGATTTTGCATATAATACCTTCTTCTGCTTAACTTCAGGATTACTAGAATTCAAAGTAATAACAATTAAAGATATTTCTTGTGGATCAAAATAAGAGTTAAAAGAATATTGATTAATACTATTATTAATCGTAAATGAGCCAATACAATTTACTAAATCACAAGATATATAATTTAACATAATTGGCTCGCTTAATTTAATCATAAATGTAGCGGTCTTTTTATTTAACTCTGTAATCATATTACGCTCAAAAGATATAACTGCAGATCCATGATCTTTATCTATATTAACAGAATAAGCTTTTGTCGAAGAAATATTTTTAAATAAATCTATTTTGCCTTCTTGTTGAACGACATAATCGACTTGAGATATCTGAGTGCCATCTCGGTCATAAACAACTTTTGTATCGTCGAAATCTGGAGAATAAGAAATAAAATTTTTATTTTGATATAAAGAATAATTATTTTCTAACGCAATTAATTTATCGCTCAATTCTTTATATTTCTTATCGACAATATTGTTAACATACGTAACCATATATTGATTACAATCTTCTAACGATCGTATCATTCCAGTTAAATCGTTAAGAGATTTTTCAATATCGGCATAATAGTTATTATATTCTTCAGAATCCATAATCTTAGAAATATCGTATGCCGGAATAGTAATCCCTTGTTTGATTACATTAAGTTGTTCTAAAAAATCTTTATGATCGGTAATCATAGTCAATCCTTTAAAATAAAAAAGCCGAGAGCTTTCGCCCCCGGCTATAACAGTTCGTTATTCGAAATCAGAAGCAAAGCTTACTGTAATTTCTTTTAGGGAACCCATTTGTTCTTGTTTCGTGATAGAGCTATCACTTAATTCAGGATTTTCCCAATATACTTGAACTTCGAAATCATTATAATCTACGACTTCTTGTCCTTCTTCATATAAAGGTGTTTCAAAGATTAAACGATCGCTAACGCCGTCCATATAAGAATGTACGTCTTTAACGACTTCAGTAAGCGGGACAATGAATCGTTTAAACTGACCTTTAGTAATGATACCGTCTTTGAATTTATATTCACGTGCTTTGATAGCTACAACGTAACCAACACGATAAACAGGATCATTATCGTTAACCAATACTGGACTAATTGTCGTCATAGATTCTGTATTGAAACCTTTTACCTTCGTGATATTTTCACCGATGATAACATCGACTGGCATAGAGATATCGGAAGGATCACCACGACGCAATTCCATTGGTTTATTAATTTCAGTTTTCAAACCTAATTCATGTACTGAATTAATTGTACCATTTTTTGGACTTCTTTTCAAGGTAATTGCTTCAGTCGTAAACAAAGATGGAGAACTTAAAGTACTAGCTTCATATAAGCCTTCACGTTTAATTCTTAGTTCGACACGAGCTTTAGAAGCACGTTGCAATCTACGATTGTAAATATGTGCAGAATATAAACCTTCGTTTACAGGACTAGGTTGATTAGTTAATTTTTGTTGAGTTTTAAATTGGAAATAAAGATCACGTTTTTTAGTTTCGTCTGTTTCTGTTAATGCATGAGCAACAGCAACATCGGATTTGCGTTCATAATCATAGAAGATATTATTTAATTGAAGGTCAGATTTATTATGATTAATCAATTCAATTTCATAATAATTATCGGTATTAACTTCCATGAATTCTACGATTAAACAGTAACGTGTAGGATCTTGATAGTAATTATCCGGGATAATAGGATATTTACCGTCTTGTTGGAAACTAAATTTTACATACTGACGTTCAACGGTCGCACTAACTGCTTTAGGTTGAGTCTTAGCAAAGAATTTAAACTTATCGTCTTTATTAGCTTGAGAAGACTTATAAGCAGCTTCAGCTTGTTGACCGTTTTTAAATAAGTCGACATCTCGTGCATCAATTAAATAACAATTAACTGGGCCTGGATTACCGTAAGCTTTTAAACAAAGCTCGACAGTTTTTAAATAACCAGTTTTACCTTCGCTAAATTTTAAAGTAGTCGCATAACCAAAGCCTGGTTTCATCATCTTAACGAATTCACGACTTGTATCGTCAGTTTCGCCAGATGCATATTCTTCATCGCCCATTACTGTTTCTAAAGGGCGAGCAAATAAGAAGTCGCCATTATAAATAGCACCATAAGATTTATATACTTGATAGTATTCTGCATTTTGAAGAATAACGCTATTCGCAATATTGCGATCTAACGTTAATTTAAAATTAGCTTTATCAACAGCAGCTACTTGACGAATACATTCTAACCCAGTATTGCTGTTTACGATAGCAATAAAATCATATTGAGAGAATTGATCCATATCAGTATTCGCTGGGAACACTAAAGATTTTCTATCGGTCTGAACTGTATTTTTAGTATTTGCTAATTCTTTATTTAAATGAACTTGATTAAAATCATGGAAGCAATCATAATATCCATCATAATAACCGATATCTTTTACGTAACCATTTTTAGCTAATTGACCACGAAGTTGATATAATTCGTCACGCAATGCTAAAATATCGCTACCAAATTTAGATTTAATATTTTCAGTTCTTTTATTTAAACTATTACCTGTCGTAGTAGTCATATAATCGGCAGCTAATTTACCGCCGAGTTTTAATGCGTTAGGAACTGTTTCACGATCACCGTCGATACTTACAGCGATGTGGTCGGCAGCAATGCCACCGACCTTATCTACATCTTCTGCTTTAGTATCACTATGATCCCTACGGTATACCAAATTACCTTTTGCGATGACTGTTTCAGTAACAGCATCCATATCGATTTGGTTTATTGTAACTTTAGTAAAGTCTTGTGCCATTAAAGTCTCCTGCGTTATACGCGATAATCATAAGTGATATAATGTTTTATACTTGTTGTATATTCTGATTTTCCAGTACGCTTTTTCCACGCTTCCATCTTTTCGGGATTTTCATATAAATCGATATACAATGGATCATTAGCTAATAGCGCAGCGACTTTTCTATCAGTAAACGTAATACAGCTTTTATATTTATTTAAAACATATCCATTTACTATATTACGACTCAAACCAGTGAATAGACCATTTATATAGAATAAAACTTCATCCTTGGATTCAAGAACTTGAGGATCGATTTTATAATCGTTAATCGGGAATTCTGGAACACGATTATATCGCATTTTAAATGTTTCTTCTTTGCGTTTATAATCTTGACGAATTTCGATCGTAATTCTGTCTGGTTGATGATGATGTACAGTATAAGACGTATCTGTTTCTTTCTTATAGAAAGATTCATTAGGATAATTACTTGCTGTTGTACCGATATAAGGACGATCGGAGTTAGTAATTTGAATTGTTTTATTTCCGATTAAAGTCCAATCTTCTTTCGGTAAACGAACACCGTTACGATATACGACTAATCGACCTGGATATAAATATAATTCTGTTTGCGCCGGAATTTCGTACACATTCGTGCCAATAGAATTAGTATTATCTAACGTAATAACGTCCATTACTTTAGAAGCACCAGTTTCTAATTGTTCGATCGTATAATGAATCTTTTCGTTAGATTTAATATCGTTAGCAGGACCTAAGAATTTAATAGATGCACCATCTTCATTTTCGATATAATCGATATCGAGAATTTGACGAACACCATTTCTAAATACTGTTAATGCATTTACACGAGGAGAATATTTATCGTATTGCATATAGAAAGATCGGTTAGTAGGATCAGTAGAGTCCATAATAAAATCGCCAATCTTAATTGCATTTTCGCTATCGCCAGCAAACTTATAAGCAAAGATGTCGATACTATCTTCCGGTAAAACAGGAACATTCATCTTAACTGCGGATACAGTATTTTCATAAGATGTACAGATAGTTTTAATATCCTTAAGTTCTTTATCGTTAGCAAGTCTCCAGATCTTTTTATAATCGTCATAAATTTGAACGGTTGCAGCATCGGTTAAATCGTCAGGCATAAATAACACGACTTCTCCATCGGCCGTACTTTGTTCACGTTCTTTAGGAGATACCGGAGAAATTAATGGTTGTTGGTTACATAATAGTTTGCCGTTATGATACACTAAACTGTCGCTTAATGCTCCAGTAAAATATGTATCCATAGCACTAGCGCCATCGAATAATCGATCGTCAGGATCTCGTAATAATAAGTATTGTTGACCTGGGAATAAACCATCTTTAAGTGTTAAATAATGATAATCTTTATTCCATTCAATATTCTTAGGATTAATTAACATACCGTCTAAGAATAGAATAATTTCATCGGTATTCGTAATAACACGAGGATCGTAATAAATTATGTTTTGTCCGCTATGGCCGATTTGACCTTGTTGAACGATAAGAGAATGTTCACCATTATTATATAAGGCTGTCGCATCGATATTTGGTGTACCAGTTTCAGTCGCTAATGTACGATTAGTACCGGCAACAATATTATTGTCGAAGTTTACAGTACCGGCAGCATAAGCATTTTCTTCGCCAGGGATATACGCTTCGATGACTGTCCACGGCATATTTACTTTAGCACGAGGAACGAAGATTTTATCGTCGCGGAAAATTAAGCCACCGAATAACGGATGAATTAATTCGCCGGCTACGAAGACTAACGGAGATTTAAATTTCTTGTGTAAGTAGATAACACCTTGATTATCCAAGTTTGTTTCTACGATATAGCCAGAGTCTTTAATATAATTTTTAAAGACATGTACTTCATCTTCTTTATAGATTTTATCTTCTAGTTTTACTAGCTGATTTTTAACGTCGACATCGTAAAACTGTTCTTCGAGCATTAAGCCGTCGAAGAATAGATTAATAGATTCTGGAAGATCGGGAATATGGAAACCTTCGAATAAGTTGCCATTATTTAACTTCTTCAAAGAACCGGTATAATTAATCCAGTTGAAATCATAAGTAACAGCTAAGATATAATCATAGTTTTGAACAGTACGATAATTCAAAGAAATTTTCTTATGTAAGATAACATAATCACCGAAGCGATTATCGGGGTCATCTTTCATAGTAATATCCCGACGCATTGTTCTATTTTCAACAGTTACTTTATCTGGTTTATTATAATTAATTCCAGGATTTAATTGTGCATTAATTTTATCGACACCAGGAATACCAGAGGTATTATCTAAAGCTCTTGCTGTACTATGCGTTAATCCTGTTTCTACTTTTTCATAGTAAGGATATAAATGATCGCCTTTGTTCTCACCAGCTCTAAAACCATAAAACTCAGTATTATTAGGATTAATATCGATAATAGCATTTGTATTACTATCGTCTTTATTAATTTTAAATAAACGTTTAGTAATGTTAGATAATTTTTGTGCGTTAATATGTAATGCACTCAAATTCTTCTTCTGAGCTTTTACAGTCGGATATTGGAAACAAACAGTATTTACTTTTTCATAATCATTAAGTAAACTGTTCTCCATAAAGATTCTATCGTGATTAACGTTAGGAATAACGTATTGTGTTCTATGATTAGGATCGACTAATTTATCGTGAGTCGGAGCCGTAAACGGATCTTCCCATTCAAAGTCGAATGTATCGACTTCTTCGACAGCATTCTTTTTAGAACGTTGATATCCAGTCTTCAACTCATTTTCATAACGCTTAGAATCGCCATCTTGTAAGCTCGGTACAGTTACATGTCCGACAGAAAGTAATGGACTAACGAGAGCAAAATCAGCGAATGCTGCTTCATTAAATTGTGCATCGTCAGCCGGAATCGATTTAATCGGTTTCCATTCTCGACCATCGAAATACAACATAATGCCGTTGTAAATCCATAACTGACCTTTAACAGGATTTATCGGAGTTGTTTCTTCGGTCAAATGTTCGATAATTTGGAATTTATTATCGAATACATTAACCCATTGTTTCTTGACGCCGTCATAATATTTTAATTCATTAGTTCTATCTTTACGCCAGAGAGAACCATGAATATTGTTGTCAGGAACTGCACTAGCACCGACAATTTTTTCTTGCTCGGTGATATCTGGGTTAATATCTTTGACAGCAGTAAAGATATCATACAGCTCTTGATTTAAGAGTTGTTCAGATCCACGACCTTGTTTAAATGTTCGATTTTTCTTCATTGACTATCCCTTAACCCATATTCTTTGGAGCATAAATCATATATTGAAATTCGATATTGGCAGCACCGGTATTTCCGACATAAATAAAATTAGAATCTTTTTTAACCCATATATCGCCAGCTTTCGCTGCACTATGCAATGGTTTAATCGATACAAAATCAGGAGTAATCCCGACGTTTCTATCGTCATGTAAATTGTGCGGAATTCTAACTTCATTAGATTTACCTAAAAATGTAGCTTGGCCTACTTTATATAAAATAGTATTGCCACCAAATAATCTATATTTATTTTTATATTTTAAATAAAAGCGTTTCTCGCCATTATGGAAATAAGCATCGTTATTATTATCGATATCAAAATGATTATCGGTCGTAACAAATTTACTTATCTTATTATTATATTTATCTTTACTAGCTTTAGATACGAAACGATGAAGATTGTTTGTTTTAATCGCTGTCGCGAGTATTTTAATCTTTTTAATTTCTTCGATACTGGCAAGTTTATCGAATAAGCCCAAGTTCTTAATCGCTTGGGCTTTATCGGCTAAATCATTTAAATTATAAAATATCGAAACGTATGTAGAAAATGCTAAATCTTTTATTTCGTCTTTTAATTTAATTGACCATTTCATCGATTAACACTTCCTAACGGATATACAATCATACATTGGAATGCACCAGTAAAAGAACCAGTATTGTAAATATTAATAAGCTCAGACGTGTAAGACACGGATACTTCACCAAGATCGCCGCCAGTATATTCGACACATTGAACGTCGACAAATACAGGAGAAATTAATGTACCATCTTCGTGTGTTTTAGTGTTACGGATAATAGTCGGTTGAGAATTACCGGAGAAAAATCCGTTAACGATTTTAATATTATCGAGAGCAGAAGCGCCACCGATAAGAACATTTTTATTATTTAAACCGATATAGAATTTTTCGTTTACTTCATCGAAACCAATTTGATTTTCTTCCAAGTTGGTTTGAATTTCGACTGGTTTATTTAATTTATTATTCCAGTTATTCTTATCGCTATCACTAACGAACTGATGATCGGCATCAGTTTGAATATTCTCTGGAGTAAATACATCTGGTAAGAACCCAGATTGAAGAGCTTCTTTAGAAATAAACTTATCGTATAAGCCAAGATTTGTAATAGCCGCATCTTTATCTTTTACATCAGATAAGTTTTTATTTCTATCGAGAATTTCGTCAGAGGATATCGGAACCCACTTTTTAAGTTTGTCGACATAAACACTAACTTTCATTTCGACCTCCTTAAATCACGGCAGGACCGGCTACACGAATAATACGACACATTTGAGGCAAACCTTCTTTACCAGTAAACGTATATGTTTCAGGAAGCATAATAGTATGAATATTATCGCATGCAACAAATGCACCATCTCGAATAGTTTTTACGGATGGCAAGAACACCGTATTCAAATTAATACAGTTTTTAAATGCAGAAGCATTAACGTTAGTAACAGCCGGAAATTCTAAATGCATAATTGTTTCACAGTCGTGAACAGCATTAGAAGCAATACCGATATATGCTGTCGTTGCTTTCGCAGCGTTTTCAGTATAGCTAGCAGAAATAGTATCGGCTTGAACGATAGTCGTAGAACCGGTTACGCTAAGAGTTTCGATAGCATCGTCAGACGTAATGTCGTCGACTAAAGTACTACCAAGACCAGACATATAAGATAACGTTTTAATAACGTCGACTGCATCAAGATCTTTTAAAGATTTTGCATAGTTACTGTTGGTTGCCATAGAAGCAAACTGAGTATTAACATTATTTAACTGTGCATTATTTGATGCTACAGAAACAGCGACATCTTTTAAACCTTTATATAAAGCGAATAAAGATTGAATAACAGTTGCTTTATTATTAGTATTAACATTGTCTAATAAATTTTGAATATAGCCTTGATATTCAGTATCGTTAAGTAATGCATAATCGCCAACATAAGTCGTTTTTAATGTATCGACAAAACCGGCAGCTAGCGCTTGATTAACAAGTGTGTTAATACGAGCATTAATATTAGCGTTTAATTGGTCGATCATATTAAGCTTAGCTTGAATACTGGTATCGAGATCAGACATATTAATATCGTTATCTAAACGACGATATTCAGATAAGTCGTTTCTAACGACTACATTATCTAACTTATTATAGTTAGACTGAAGAGAAATAATTGCTGGACGTAATGTATCGTTAACATCGTTTACAGTAATCTTCTGATCTTGTAAACGATAACGAGCGTCGGCAAAATCTCTTGTAATAGCAGTGTTAGGTAAATCACTAATGATACGTTTTAACTGTTCGATATCATTAGCGACAAAATTAAGGCCAGCAAATGTTGTATTTAAAGCATTTACTTTATCTATAATATTACGAATCTGAGTTTGAAATTCTTCACTCAAATCTGTTAATTGAAGTTTTTCAGTTTTAGCACGATATTTATTATCGGCATCAGAGATATTTAATTTAGTTAATAATGCATCTGCGAAATCTTGCATATCGTCGATAAGAGATTGCATTTCAGCATTGAGCATTTCTTTTGTTAACTTATCGGAAGTTTTATTAAACCATCCAGTTTTCGTAGCAGAGTTTTTCTCGAGAGAAATTACTCGATTACGAATCTCGGAGTCATCATAAGAGATGACTCCTTGAGATGCGTTTCCGATATTCGTTAACAATGTTTTTAATGAAGCGTCCAATTGATCCATATGGACTTGAGTTAAATTGCTGACTTGATTGATCTTATCTTGAAGATCTTTAGACAGCATAAATTCTTCTATTTTTTTAGCCATTGATTAACCTCTAGTACTAGAAATAATATATTATCGTTGTTATATTACGGGTTTTCTTCCGTATCAACTACTTTTTTATCGTTTAAAACAACGGCCATAGACTTATCAAATAATTGCTTTTCCGGCACATCTTTATTAATAAAAATATTATAACCAGGCTGAGTCATTTTATATATGTCGTAATATTGAACATCGACCCAACATCCCGGGATTAATACATCGAGATCGATACCGATTCTTCGACTCGTTAACTCTTGTAATTTATAATTCTTATCGTTACATTCTATCGTATTATTAATCGTAGCCGAGATTAAATTCTTGTTCTGGATATAAGATCCTTTATCGAGTTCAAATACAGCAAACCAATCCTTTTGGTAACGATAAATAAATTTATGTCGACGTTCATTTCTATGATTTATATAAGTAATCGTATCGTTTTCTTTATCGATATCGATAACCAAAAATGGCTCTTTTATAATACGATTGCCGTGAATAATTAAATTAGAATCTTTATTTAACACTTCTTCAACCGGAGTCCAATCGGTTTTACCTTCTAATTTAATCTTTACCTTACCGTTTTCTTCATCGATTAAAAGAGACCCATTAGGTAATAGGTCCCATTTATAATCGCTATCACTATAAACAAAAGTAGCTCGGCCATTACTTATTAATCGAGAAGTTATTTTTTTACTTTGTTTAATTGGCATTTATCTAACTCCTATAATTGATCTAAGCTACTGCTCGGAAATTCTAATGTTTGATCGATATAGGCATAAGCCGATAATTCAAACATAACGTCAGATTTAGTTTCCCATGGATTATTAGGATCAGTACCAATATGGTCTAAAACCTGGCTATACACAGGAACTAAATAAGTATATGTATTCCCGACCTGTTTAATTAAACGAATACGACCTTGAGTTCTAGTGTTATAAATCTTAGGAATAATTTGAACACTAGGAACACTATTAGGAACGATTAAGTTTAATTTCTGATACTTAACGCCGGCAATTACTTTTATTGGTTCATTACTCAACTCTAAATGAGCCCTAATTTCTTTTGTTCGCTTAGGTTGAATACTCGTCGTAACGACAGTTGATACGGCATTTTCTCTTGTATCGCTAGCCATGAAAGATACATATTGCATATTATTAGATAATGTTACATTATACTGATAATCATAATATGTTTTACCGTCTTCTTCACCGTTGTTCGACGTAATGTATCTTAAATTTTCTGGATTATTAGAAGCAGTAATCAAAGTAAGTTCTTTATCATAAGTAGTACGAACAAATAATTTAGCTATTTGACTATAAGTATTAGGAACCATATATTCTTTAGAAACAATTCTAATCGGAATTTCGACAGGGTCTTTTGCTTCGATTAAGATCCGTTCTAAACTAAAAGATAACTTACCCTGCTTGTGCGCCGTAATGTCGACATAATAAGATTTGTTCTTACGGTCGAAACTAACATCATATGCATTATTTAAATCGTCCGGAACAAATCTAACATTAGAAGTGTCAGCAGTACTATATACAGTAAATTTTAAATCGGGTTCGCCAACTAAATGTAAATTTATTTTATCTTTTGTTAACGATAAATTCTGTAATGCAATATTTACTTTAGAAGTAGAATGAATATCGCGAGTCACTTCATTGGTTAAATAATCATTATTCTCGCCGACAATTCTTAACGTATAAATTTCGTTATAGGCCAACGGAACTTTAATCGTCGTCCAAGATCGATTACTTGTTTTTGTTGCAGCTAAATTCTCACCTTTATAAATTTTAAAAGTACTATTGCTAATCGATTTCAAAAGGATAGAAAGCTGCATACTATTATAATCGTATCGTATATACGGAGTAATAGGAAGCTTTTGCTTCATGTGTTCACTACGCTTACTATTAATCCAAAAATCACCAGGTTCAGGATTTACTGGTTCATCTTCTTGATTGTAGAATCGAGGAACAGGATTTCCGACATGATATCGTTCGATATAATACACATCGATTTCACAGCCTTGTTCTAATTGTGTTGAATTAAGAACGAAGTGTATGCTATCGAGTTCTTTAAGAGTTTTAGTGGCCGGAGAACATTCTATCGCATTGTTAATTAATGCTTTAATATGATGATTACCCGGAATATATTCACCTTTATCTAACTCAAATACAAAGTTATCTTGACGAGTTAATTTAGATTCTTTATATACACCATTAATAGAATAATAAAGTTTGCCTTCGATACGATCATAATCAATAAATATAATTTTCTCACAAACCATCCTAGAAGATTCTTCTACGATTAATGATTCACTAGCGGGTAGCTTAAGAGCTACCCAGCTAGGACCATATTTAGAGAATGGATCTTTTGGATCTTGATTATCGACATTATATTTTAATTTAATACCAATATTATTATCTTTTAGATCGACAACTATCGTACCGAATTTTGCGGAGTTCCAATCATATGTTTCATAGTCATGATATATAATAGGAAGACCTATCGTTTTTTCAAAATAATCATTAAGCTTAGACATATTTAATTTTAACTCCTAAAACTGTTTCTTCGTAATTTCTACGAGCTCTTCCTTTAACGATAATTTCTTCAAGAGCTGGCCATCTCATTTTTTCAATAGTTCGTTTATCACTAATCCAATCACCATTTTTATCATTTAAATAATGAGAACCTCCGACAGCATTATTAATATCTTTTGAAGGTTTATAATAACTATCTTCTAATGTTATTGTCAATTTCTTTATTTTTATATCAGATAAGTTTATCGACTTATCAAATAAATAATATCGATAATTTGGAACAGGTATTTCTAATTCTAGATTATTTATAACATTTTCAGATTCTTCTTTAGTAAAATATGAATTATAATAACCATTAGATTTACCAAGAAAATCTTCAATAAAATAACTTGTAGGTTTAATGAAATCATAATCATCATTTATCGGGAAGAATTTAAAATTATCTTTTTTCGCAAAGAAAGACATTTTTGGATTACCGATATTTAAATGATTTTTATCGACAGTATATCCATATTTTTCACAATAAAAATATTGTAAATTTGGAGCAATAACAATATAATTATCGTTATTGTTTTTCATTGAATCTACGTTAAAAATCTTATCTTTAAATTCTAATATCTCTAAAGAATTTGATTTTATGTTAATCTTATTAAATTTTTGATAAAAGAATGATGCAGAAATAAGTAAATTACTATAAATATTTAATTCTTTAATATTCTTATTGTCACGGAAAGTTATGTATGGAATGTTAATGAATCGATTTATTATCTTATCGATTTCTTGTTGACTTATATTTGAGTCAGCAAATACAGCATCACCTAACATGATACCTTGATCATCTGATGGATTTGTTAGACCAAGGAAACTTTTATCTAAATTAATTTGGCTACCCAAATGATCGATATTTATTTTTCTATTTTTATAAACGAAAGATAAACCATCAGAAGAACCATAAAAAGAAGCATATCTAAAAGTATCTATATAATTTAAATTAACATCTACTTTTAAAAGTCGTGCTCCTCTAAAGAATTCTGCAGGAACAATATTAGTTGAACATAAAATAAAGTCTAAATTATCTATTGTTTTTAAATTAGAACAATCCGTAAATGGCGCAACAGCAGTATTCCTATATGTATTTAGCATATCTATATTTGCTAAATATGCACTAGGAAAAATTATTTTTTTAACGCCTGAAGAATCAAAATCATGCGCATACAAATAATAATTTGTAAAATAAGATAAGTCTATTTCTTTTAACTTCTTTGTGAATCTAAAATGTCCAAAAAGATCATATCTGCCAATACCATTATTAACAATCTTATTTTTATTTAAATCATGCTTCGTAAAATAAAAATCATAATTTATAGTTAGCCCTAAATAAGTATCGTTATGTTTGTTATCATATCTTATAGGGTTATAGTTTTCATCGACAAATGTTACGCTATTACAATTATATTCAATATCTTCAATAGCAGAATAATTAAAGAATATATCAGATATACCAATATCTTTAGTTGAAGTCAATAAAACTTTAAATGGATCTGAATTATAATTCGGCAATGGGCAAATTTGTTCGACGATATCTAAGTCTTCTTTTCTAGGATTTTTTATTGTAGTAAGTTTACTAGCATCACCTAAAAATGGATTGTATTTTCTATTCCCAAATTCAAACGTATTTGAATCACTAAGATTAAATGCTGTAATACCAAAATTAATTGGATACCTAAAAGCATTATCTCCAATATTGAGCATCCTACTATAATGAAAGAAAATTGAAGAATAATAAGAATTACAAAGAGCGTCTTCTCCAATAGATTCTATTTGATTAGTATAAATAAGATTATTATAAAACCAAACATTTTTATTTGAATTAAAATTGCTTGGTATATTTTTCATCTTACAAAATAAAAATTGATTTTTAGAAGAGATTGGATATATCTCAGGATAAAATGAATGAATTTCTCTAGGATGATATTCTTTAAATATTGTTTTTATTTTTTCTTTCCATTCTAAAGAATTTATTTTATTCCCAATAATAATATCGTCAATATTATTTTGTTCGACGTCTAAAACAATTGTATCATCAACAGGATAATATTCTTCAAAATCTCCAGTAGAAATAATAGAATAAGAAGCATTTAAATAAGCGAACATCTGTGGATACAATAATAAGTTATGCTTAAATGTAAGAACTGGAGCATTTCCATTATCATCAAATACTTTATTCCCGTAATAGAGATAATTATTCCATGTTTCACGAATATCGGCAACATGTTTTGGTAATTCTAAATTATATTTATTTCTAATTTTAGAAATAAATTCGTCGCTTTTTTGTTCTGCTTCTCTTCTATCTTCTTCTGTATTATTACTAATATATTTTGTAAATTTATAAGCAGCAACTGTTATCTGCAAAAATAAATTAGGATGGATATATTTTATATGATCATTAACTTCTTTATATGTGAATAACTCATTTAAAATTATTCTTTGACTATTCGATTTATTAGAAGCATTATTTACTTGTGAATGCTTAATCCTAACTGCTCTAAGTTTGTTTTGAATATCTTGATAATCATTAGACTCTGTAGAATATTCGCTAAATTTATCTATATTTTTCCAATGAAGAATAGTCGTCGGAACATTAATATCGTTAGTTGCTTTATTATTAACTTTAATATTAATATTTCTATTTTCCATTAAGTCATAGAAATTATCAACTTTAAAAATAAAGTAATAAGATCCATTATCGCCTTCATATGCGTTAGATAAATAATCATTAATCTTAGGTAATACTGTTAATGTTTCTTCATTAGATAAATCATCTTTACCGTAAAATTCTAAATAAGAGGATTTGGAGCCATTAATTTTATCTAAAAGATTTGACCCAAGATATTGAATAGGCTTAGCATTTGTTCCGCCATATGATAATGTTAAATTATTTTGAATCTCTGGATGAGTATCGAGAGTTAAATGAACTCTATCTAAATCATCAGTCGTCTTATATAATTTAAGTTCTAATACTTGATATGCATCAGAATTATACATATCGGCATATGGATTAATAACGTAAGTATTTAATAACTCGATTTGATGATCTGGTAAATGCGCGCCAACTACTGTTCTCGTCACTTCTTGATCGTTATACAAAGGATGAGTACAAGTAAATCTTACAGTATAATCATTATTCTTTTGTTTGAAAGAATAATATCGTCCAGCAAAATAACGCATTGTTTCGTCTGATGTCGTAACAATACTATCTGTATTATCTTTAGTTTTAATTATATTATTATTCGCATCATATGCCGTAATAGTCGATCCTTTTGTATAATCGAACGACACATCCCAAATTCGATTATTAAATGCTACATTGCTTACATTAAAAGGAGTTTTTGCATTTACTTTTTTATAGCCATTAACAGTAACAGTCTTAGACTCTGGAACTTTATTAGTTTTATTAGCTTCTACCGTAAAAGTTTTTACTTCTGGATGATAGAATAACGGAATTCTATAAAGTGTTTCTTCGACAGATAAATTAGAAGGCTGTCTTGTGTGAATAACGGCACCGGAACTATCTTTAATTACGATAGTAGAGCCTGATTCTGCTTGAATCGATAATGCATTTGTTCCTTCGTAATCACCTGTTAGAGAATCTTTTCCGTCGACTACATAAACAGAAAGAGGCGTAGCTGGAGTATGAAGTAATATTTCAATATCTTTACTAACGGTATTATCTGCTTTATCGTTAGAAACTGTTACCGTATATGTTTCAGCTTGTTGCGCCAAAGGAATATTTACTTTATATTTTCCGTTGTCACCGACAACAGCATCTCTAGCGATTACTCCACCGGCCATAGGACCAGCTCCCATAATCGTTATTTTTGACCCAGGCAAAGTTGTCACGACAACTTCTGTTCCCGAGGTCGTTGTGACATAACTAATATCGGCCGTTAAAATTATTTTTCGACGGTCGACAGTTAATACTTTTTCTTTACTTAACCCATTACTAGGATTACGAACTATAACAGTAATATTATACGGATCTTCTTCACGAGGTAAATTGTATTGAACACCCATACCAATATTTTGAGAAGCATATAATTTTTTACCGTCACGTTTAAATGTTACGATATTACCGATTTGTGTTTTTACAGAAGCTCGACCCATTAAAGCATTAGGATATAACATTTCAGCATCTAACGTTAACTTATCTGTTTCAGTTTGAGTACCTTTAATTAATGCTTTGCTATAGTTAGTTTGATAACCGAAGTAAGTCGAGAAGAGATTTAGATAATAATCGTGTACTTTGCGCGGCACTTTAAATTTAGTAATGCTACGTTTAGTCACGTCGTTAAAGTATTCGTCACGGCGATGTGTCGCAATTAATCGAGATTTTTTAGTCGTAAAAACTGTAACTTCGGCATGAGCTGGATCATCGGCTGGATAAGAAACTGTGTAGCTCATCGGTGTAATAGCCAAACCGTCTTCCGATACATTTTCTGCCGTATTAATCCAGATATCTTTATCTTCGAAGAACCAAGGGTATCTTTCTTGAATGAAGATAAACGGATATAATTCACTTAAACGTTCATAGTTAATATAACGAACTGTAACCGTCGAACCTAATCGAATATCGTCGGCATCGATTTGGAAATACTTCATATTAATTTCTTCGAGACTATCGTCCAAAGTATTACATCTTACAGTGTCGTTAATTAATACTTCTAATTGATTTGTCCCCGGAATATATAATCCAGAACCAACTTTAAATTGAGCCTTGCCGTCGATTAATTTACCGATACGAGTAATTTCTTCTCGGTCATGATAATAGAATCGATTATGCTCTAATTCGAATTTAACGATCGTATAATATTCGACATTGATTACGGCATCTTTAACGAGCTTATCTGTACCATCTTTACGAATACCGACTGGCACCCAATCCGATTCACCAGTTAATTTAATACTAAGATTACCTGTTTTGTCATTTACTAATAACGATCCATCAGGAATATCGGCCCAATAATAGTTATCTTTTTCGCTATCAGTAATAATAATAGCTGTGTCTTTACTTATGCTGTATTCATTTAATTTTCGAATACCCCAAGTAGGTTTCATTATTTAAAGGCCTCCTTAATAATATACAATATCACAAGTTAGTTCTTTGAGATCGTTAATTTTATACTTAAGATCTTTCGGTAACTCTATTACGATATTAAAATCGTAATAATTATGTTCGCTATCTCCTTTATTCGGAGCGCCACTAAGTACGACTTCATTCGTTAAGTTAACAGTTAATGTGTCACTTAAACGAGTTGTCGGTAACTCAGTAGAATCTGCATTTAAGATTTTAATATAATCTAATAATACAGAATCTTCAATATCGGTGAAATAAAAATTAACACCGAAGTTTTTTAAGTCTGGCTGCTTCTCGATACCCATATAATTATTATATAGACGAACCGGAATTACAGTACGAGAAGCCGAAGTAATAACTCCGGCTTTATAAGTACTATAAATATTAAATTCTTGTTCGTCGAGAACCATCCATGTCAATGTATTTTGCATGAATTACGCTCCAAAAGAAATAACCATAAATTTAAGTTTTCTTGTATTTCTAATTAGTCCAGCCGATAATTTAATTTTATTATTATCGACATAGACATAATCAGTACCATAGTTTAAGATCGTACTAATATTAGCGTTATCGATTTTATTAGTACCGACATATTGGTCTAATAATACAAACGATAATTGTTTATCGGTAACAGTATGTTGTAACGGATAAATCGTACTAGTTGGATCGATCGTGATTTCATACTGTTGAATAGTTTTAAATAAACCATTCTTAACTTCGTCATCCAACATAGACTTAGTAATCTTTTCACTACGCTTAATAAAGTTATCGGTATTAAGTGTCGAAGTTTTAAGATCTTGAATCGTCGTTTGCATTGCCGTAATTGCAGGATCGATAGAATCTGTAATACGACTATATTTATTGTCGACTGCCGTAATAAGATCTTTAGTTTCCTTAATGCCGTTTTGTGCATTAGTAATGATAGATTCTAATTGTTCGTAAGACCAAGTATAATGAGAAATTCGATAAATGATGCGGTCGCCATATTTTAAATTAACGTTATTATTAATAATAAATTTATTTGTTAATGTCGGATTAGGATTGTCTTCAGTCGGAACTGGAAGTACTTCATTAAAGTCGACCTCATCAGAAGACCCATTATGTAATTTTAATCCATTTAAGAATACTTCAATTTGCTGTTTACCGTACTCATAATATGTAGGTAACTTAATAACACGAGTATTGTTAGGATAAGAATCTTCGTTATAAATAATACGTTTTTCTTCGACGAATACGGCAGCACGTTGGAATACACCGGATTCTTTACCTTTTTTAATTGTATGGCGAACGTTAACTTGTACGACAGTCGGTTCGTTTAATGCATAGTTTAATTTAAAACCGACACCTTTTACGATATCGCTCATTTTATATTTCGCACTATCAGGTACGATTAAATGTTTGCCTTTAGCATCTTGTTCTTTAAGCATGACCATTTCGACGTACTGGTCTTTCATAATATATCCTTGATCGATATATACGTCTAAAGAATTAGATCTCGGGATGAAGAACATGTTAACATCGTCTTCATCGAATACGAATGTTTGCTTTTCGTTTTCTTCGTCGGTTAAATTTTCATCTGGAATAAACAATTTAGTTTCGTGAAGATCCATCGTACTGTGTTCATTTACCGGAACCCATTGGTAATCTTCACCGTTAAATTGTCGCCATATATATAGAATATTTGTATCACTATCATACCATAAGTCGTTTGGTTCAGGATGCTCTGGTTGAATGAAGTAAATAAATTTACGTTGATTCTTAGAATATAATTTGCCGTAGAAATAAATATCGCCAAATTCATCGACATAAATAGCTCGAGTATTTCGGTTATCATAAAAGAATTTAACAGAGATACCTGTTTCATCGACTATCCAATAAGCCCAGCCTAATACGATATCGCCAGCATCTTCAAAGTTTTGCATTGGCGGGAATGCCGGTGATGCTGAAAAAATACCGTAATGATATTTAGGATATAATTCAGGAGTTTTATCGTTGTACGTAATTGTATCGATATGAGATGATGCATAATGATATACGACACCGACTTTTCTGCCGACATTTGCTTCTGGGTCTACGATATGAATAATCTGTTTATTGATAGAAGCAATCTGTAAACTTTCTTGAGTTTCTAAATCGTATACTCTAAATTCTTTTAAATCTGGAAGTTCGCCTTGAACTCCAGAAATATATGCTACTTGTTTTAATTGAGATGGAGAATATACTGGGAAACGTAATGTAATTTGTCCGCTAGCATCCAAAATAAATTTCTCAAAATACTGAATAGCTTGTGGAGCACCTACGTTAATGGACGCAGCGTCAAGATTAATTCGATGGCCTTTTTTGTTGATTAATTCACCAGCTGCTACATCGATAATAAACTCATCGCCACGTCGACTGCATTCAAAACCGGACACAACGCCCCAGCCAGCAGACTGAAGACGTTCTGTGTCGATCCAATCTTGAATCATTTCAAAATTGTCGTTAATAGGTTTAGCTTTTACGCCTTTGGTAAAATCAACCTTTGTTAAATAATTTTGTGCCATTTATTAATCCTTAAATAATAATACTGCTGCTTCCGACGAAGAAATATGTTTGTCAATTTGTTCCTGTAATTGGTCTCTATGACTTTCATATTTTTTAGGTAATGTGATTACCATAGAAGTACCAATTCTATACGGTCTGCCAAGTATATTACCTGTATCGATATATTCGTAATTGTCGAATTTACTAGATCCGCCACCAATTATTCTTGTGTCGGTAGGCTCGATTTTTGTATCGAGTTTAATAATAATATCGGCAACTTTAATATCGTTAGATGGTTCATCGACCGGAAGAATATAAAATCTTTGATCTTTTAATATGCCCGTATTCGTCATATATAAACTATAATTAGTTTTTATATTTGAGATATTAATAATCGTTTCTTCAGACTTAGCGATATTATATTTAGAACTATAATATTGACCGATAATTAGCTGAAGTTTTTCTTTATCATAATTATAACGTATGGAAGGTAACTGTTCAATGTTAAATAAAGAATAATCGACATTATCGATAAATTTTAATTCTTGGTTTACGGTGTAAATTAAAGATTCATTATTATCTTTTTTAGGTTCGTCATCGATAACTTTTTTAAAGTAAATATCACGAGAAGGTGTCGCATAATCGAAAATAACGTTTTCGTTTGTTGTTTCGACATAAACTAATTTATAATCGTGATTATCAAGCGAAGTTAAAAAAGAGATATCTTTATCTAAATTAATTTGAGGATGTTTCATATTCAATCGATTATTTAAACTATAGTAGTAATCGATTAAATTATTAGAAATAAAAGTATTAATATAGCTGTCGGCTTTCTCTGGAATACGATAGTAGCCAATGCTATAAGCATAAACAATATTTTCAGCAAGAAATTGAATTAAGCGAGGTTCAGTAAAGATTTCTTTACCGCACAACAAAATAGTTTTAAAATTCAACCGATCTTGCATGATGAGTATCGGAGTATGATTAATCGTTAATTTAATATAATCATATGTAGCACGAGGGAATAGCGACATTTCCAAATCGTGATTGAAGATATCCCATGACGGTTCAATTACATATTCAGATTGGTTAAATAAAACAGGTTTAGCTACGTCAAATATCTTAGGCTTATTATAAAGAATCTTATTACCGTAAGTAGAATTTACGATATAAATATTGCAATTATCTTTATAACCGCCGGCTTTCATAGCCTTTAAGAACTTATCTTCTCCGTTATAATATTTAATATCAGGATTATCAGTAACACTATTAAATTTAATATTGTTAGGAACAGTAATACCTTGCAACATAGATTTTACTTTTTCCATACCGGTAAAATCTATGTTGATATCCCAACTACGTCCAGAAGAAAACGGAATATTTCTTTGGAGAATATATTTATATCCGAACACTGTCGGACGATAAGAAGCTTTTTTAGATGTATCTTTTATCGTAATAATGCCGTCTTTATCCAAAAGGTAATCTTTTTGTTCTTTGGCTGGAACATAATTTTCCTTAAATAAAAGTAAATTTTTATCGATCTTTTGATATAAAGATATAGCTTCTTTTTTATTTAAACTTAATAAATCGTTATTAAATTTAATGACGGTATCAGCATAAACAGAATTATTAACCAAATAAGATAATGGCATATCCTGATCGTCAAGCAATACAGTATTCGCTACTTTTTTCTTGTTTCTATAAATCTTCATACCGTTACCTCATAACAACATATTCATTTGGTATCATATTTAAATCTGTTATTCTATATTGATCGATCGCTTTAGTTTCTTTATTTTGATCGTAGATAATCTTAATATCTTTTTTATTAGAAGATACTTTCACTTCGTAAAGATTAGAAGCTTCTTTCCCGATTAGTACATTATATTTTAAATCGTTAATGCAATAACTATCTGCTTTCAAGTATTCAATAATATAATGTTTGTAATTATTATTATGGAGAACGATTTCATTTCTTTTAAAATCGATATCGAATTGACTATTATCTAATACATCATAATTAGTAACTGCTATTTTTACATCGGTCGTTTCTTTTTCTTTTCTAACACGATAGAAATATTTTTCATCCACTTCGTCGTTTGTAGCATATACAATAATATTATTAAACGTATCGAGAATTGGTTTAGCTAACTTTAATTCTTTTTTAGTATTAGAAAATACTTCACGATTCCAGTTCGTAAAACGATACATATATTCTTCTGCATGCGGATACACGATAATAATATATTTATACTGTTTTCTAATTTCATTAGAAATGTTAATAGAATTATGCTTAATGTCGACATCGGTATTATAATTAAAATCTAAATACACATATCCAACATCGGATAAAATAAATTTATCTAATGTTTTAGCCAACGGATTCACTTCGGTAAATTCTTTAATACCGACTACTTGTATATCTTCTAATTCATACACATTAAGTTTTTTAGATAAATTAATTGGTGTATATCGGTTAAACATTTCTATTTGAGTAGAAGGAATAATAATTTCTCGATATGAAGAGCTTAAGTCAAGCGGCTCGTCATCTTTATCTAAACATAAGATAGGAGATGTTATTTCATCGGTTACATAAGAAATAAATTCGCTTACATTAAGAATATCTTCGGTTTTATTTTCTTTATTAGTAATAATTAATTTAGATACATAAGCATCGATATTATAGAACATATCTAGATATCGAGAAGAATATTTATTTAAATGAACGTATCCACCTGGATATGCGATAGTTAATGATTCACGATCGTATACGATTCTAACGTCTTCATTAAGAGGAAGCTCAGGCGTATATTCACGGCCATCATATTTAAAATAATAATATTTTAATTTATCGGCAATAGGAAGCTTCTGAATATTAATAACGAGTTCGATTCTAGAAATATTATCTAAATCGAAATGCAAATAACTTCCTTCTTGTTTAGAACCGCTACCAGAAGATGGAACGTATTCACTATTCTCATATTCCTGTAACGAAATATTTTTAACGGTACCGTTTCTTCCGGCAAAACGAATAGAAATGTCGGCGTCTTTTTCGAGAACTATTCTATTGCCATTTAACAATTCTTTTTTGTTTATATCTGTACTATCACTATTAGATTCAAAAACATAAGCGATAATATCGCCTTCAATATCGGCTTTTAAGAAGTACGTCCCTTTCTTAAGCGATATGAAATCAGTTTCTGTTTCCGCTTCATAAGTACAATTTTCAAATTGTATTGTATTATCATAATAATAGATCCTACCACCAACAGTACTTGCAGAATTAGCAGCCCATCCAATAGGAAGACCAGTTGAGATTTTGATAGACTTGATAGTATTTCCATATTGAGAGTAAAATCCTATTTTATAATCGTCAATATCGATCTTAAATTTCTCGATAAATGTAACTGTTTCCTTTTTTGTTTTAAGATAAAAATTAATTTCATTGTTAATTTTTTCTAAAACCAAAACAGCATCATCGTTGTTTATTAAATGCTTAAATTGTACGGTAGAATATTCTTGAATTGTTTGTGTACTTACTCCAAGCAAGTCGACAACTTTATCGATAACAGAATATTCATTATCGCCAAGTTTAAACATGTATTGTTTAGGAGATTTAAAAATGTCTTCGGCATCTTGAATTAACAAAATGCCGAATCCAGAATTAACATATTTTAATTGAAGTTCAATTCTACAATCTCCAGAATATAAATAATCGGCAGTTATAATATCTTGATCATAAAAATAACAACCATTATTTTTTGTTACACGAGCTTTATTAAAAAATATCATATAGCCGTTAATCCTATTCTGTTTAATTTAATAGTAGATTTATTATTTAATAACTCAATTTTAAATTGAAATATATCGGTATCAGTAAACGATACAGGAGTTAATGTGCCAGATCGATATAAATCTTTCCAAGCCGTAAACTGATTATTCACACCTTGTTTGCGTAACGATCTTACTTTAATGCTGACGTCGCCTTTAATGTCGGCATCGATTGTATCTAAATTATAAGTGCCTTTTTCAGATACCATAAATAATCGAGAAATAAAATCGCCACCAGCAACAGGTAAGGACTCAATAGCTTGATCTTCTAATTCATCATAAATATTATATACGTCGATAGAACTAATAGAGCTATTTGCGGGGATATCGATTTCGAATCTAATATACTGTACTAATTTATCGTTAGATAAAAGAACATAATCGCCGTCTTCTATAACGGCAATAGTAGCATATTTAGAATAATAGTTTTCAGAACCTAATACTCGAATCGTAAATTTATCTTCGCTAAGAGTATTAATTTTCGCAGCCATATATAATATATTTTTAAGATATTTATACCAATCTTCAGATTTAGCTTTATATTGATTATGAATTAAATCGAAGATTTCTGTCGTAACAGTTCCTGGCTCATTCAACGTAATCAGTTTATTGCCGCGTAATAATACTTTATCTAACTGACAACGTTTTAAATCGGCTGTCGCCAATAACGTAGCATCATAATCGATTGTTGTACCATATTGAATTACGTCGTTGTCATCGACATCAATATTATTATCTGTTGTATAGTTAAACGTATCGAAAACAATTTCGTTTGTAATATTGTTTTTCTTTTCGGTTAAATCCCAGCTATACTTATCGATATTCTTACTATGAGGCTCTGTTATTAATTTATCGGATAGAACGATTTCCTCGATTAAACCGACTGTGCCAGTAACGACAATATAATAATAGAAGTCTTTGTCGACATCAAATTGAGAAAAGGCAAAATCGTCATTAATGACGAAATCTTCTACTTTTTCTAAGAGCGGTTTCTTTTGCAATCTGAAGCCGTTTAATTTCTTTTCTTTATACAAAGAAATTTTTAAGTTGCCGGCTTTTTTAATATAACAATATGATATAGCATATGCATACTTGTCGATTCTAAAAATAGCATATCCTTCTTTATCGAATTTAAAATTAATAACGTAATTTTTATTTAATTCGATTAATGTTGGATCGCAGTCTTGGAACGTCCAATTATTAAATGTATTTGCCGTCGTTAATGAATGAAGCGATGAAATTTCGGAGACTTCTTTTTGCTCTTTAAAGTTAACATAACATAATGGATTTAATACTTTCATATCCATTAAACTATTCGGAATGAAGTTCTGTCTTTCTGTCTGCATCTTAACAAGACTACCTTGTTTCTTAGTGCTATTTAAATCGACATAATGTTCTTTATGATGATCGACTTCTGTTTCATATACTGGAAAATAATATTCTTTACCGGCTTCATAATAATAACCAGATTTAATAGCAACCTTATTATCTAAACTATTACGATATACAGACACGACATTATTTACGACAACTGCAGTAAAATTAGGGTCCAGTGCTTTGGCATATACTTTATCGATATCGTTATTAGCGATATTTAAATTTTTAGAATCGCCATCCTTCATATCTTTAATCGTCATTAATGTTTCTGTATCGTAAGCATTAATATTATATTCGACTAATTCATATAATTTATCTAAATTAGTGAATACGATTTTAGAAGGATGTTTATAAGTATATGTTGCTTGTAAGCTTAATGAATCATGATCGTAAATAGAATTTACTTGAATAATACCCGGCGTTTCATATAATACATATTCATCTTCGGCTAATGCTGTGCCGCCGATAGACAGTTCGATATTATTAGAAGATACATTAGAGTATTTAAATTTACCTAATCCATCTTCTGTCAATTCGATTGTTTCAGTATATCTTTTTTCATTATATACGATAGTAGCATATGAAGGAACTGATAGAATATATTCAGATAAATTATAATCGACGTTATCGATTTGATATACATCTTGTAAGCTTAATTCAGAAGCAAATAACGTTGTTTCTAATTTTTTATTAACCGAAATATTGTAATCTGATTCATTATCGTTCCACATGTTGGCGAATATAGAAATTTCTGGTGTTAAGATATTAATATTATTACCTAATAAACACCATTTAGATAAAACTTCTTTATTCTTGTGTTGATATCGAATATATTGTGTCGATTGATTATAACCGTCTGGCAAATTAATTTCGACAAAATAAACTTGTTCTGCCGACAATTTAGGAATAAAGTTATCCAAAATGATCGGATATTCTTTTTGGTTTTGAACGATCGTTTCAGAATGATGTAGCGTATGATTAGAAGAGTTCTTTGTCGCCAATAAAATTTTATGTACTTTATTTTCGGTCGATGCCTCAGTCGTTTTAATTAAGCCTCGAGCATCGTGAATATAATTAACTAATAGCGTTGCCGGAATTTCGGATATAATTTTATTATATTCGAGTTCAAAATATGCACCGAGAATTTCGACTTCTTTAAACGCCGACTGGTCCATATTTTTATTATAAATAATTACACGACCATCGTAAGTAATAAATACAGCATCGTTTGATTTATCGAAGGAATAACGATTAGTTAATATATTTAATAGCGATAGCGATTCGATTTGCTTTTCATAATGATCGAACGTTAACGTGATATACTTTGTTTCGCCATCAACATTAATATAATCGACATTGTGTTTGTTTATTTGACCTGTAAGGATAGGGAATTCGCTCTTAGATATATTTTGTTTATCGACGAGTAAAGGAAGCCTTCCTGGGCCAATAAATGAATCGTAAGTATCATAATTATCGTCGATAATATTATTATCTTTATATAATTTTAATACTGTGTCTCTCGATTTAATCTTTAAATTAACTTGACTATTAGGAGGAACCGTAATCGATTTTTCATAATATTTAAAGTTAGCGTATTCACCAGCAATAGAAATATAATTAATTACTGGATTAGAGATACCAAGATAAGAATGAAGAGATAACGTTAATATTTTATTATCTGGATTATCGGGGATAGAATATGTGTTTAAAGATTTAGATAATGGCTGCCCATTAATCGAGAATACTAATCCGTTTGCAGTAGCGTTAATATATTTAATCTTAAATCCGCGTTGACCGATTTTAACGATCGAAATATGTTTTAGTTTCGCATCTTCAGATTCGAAAGAGAACTTCATATTTTTAGTGTCGGTATTTAATTCTTTAGACGCTAAGATATTATTATTGTCATCAGTAATTAAAATACGACAAGAGCCGGTATTCGTTTCATTATCTAACTTATCGATTTCAAATTCGAGAGAAGTAATAATTTGATCGATATTGATTTGACCTTGAACGTCGGAATCGATATAAAGATAATTATCGGCTTGGTTATATTTAAAATTATTTAACTTAATTAAATCGAAACGATTAATAATATTAACAGGAGTATCTTTAATAGAATAATTGATTGTTTTTAAACGCATATTATCTGTTAAAGGAATACTCAAAGTTCCGACAGTAGATTTAGAAGTGTCAAGTTTAATACCGTCTTTCGTATTGATTACGTTAGAAGAGGAAGCAAAGTCACTAATACGAGTACCGTAGAAATAATTATCTAAATAGGAGATGGCTCCATTTTCTTTAATAAAGTAATCATTAGTAAATTCACTATTTAACTGTTCAGTATTATCAATTTTAAAAGAAGTTAAATAAATATTGCCGCCTTGATATTTAGGATAAGCAATAACTTTATATGTTACTTCTTTATTGGTATCGTTAACGAGTAAACCTTTATTTTTAATCGTAACGTTTTTTGGACCGACTTCATAATCGACAAAATCTTCTAGTGGTAAACGATATTCACCGTTATAAGTCTTATAAGATTTAAAGTTAATTATTGAAGGATCGACCTTAACTGTCGAAGTCGCTTTTAAATTATATTCGACTTGTACCGGTTTAAGTTTTAAATCGAACTTCTTTAATCCGATACCGATATTTACGTTCTTATTGCTATTTAATAAATATTGACTAACCTTCTGATTAGATTTTTTATACCCGATAATTGATACATCAGTTGTATCGGAAGAACTAATTAAATTAGATGTCGTAACTTTTAAACTGTCATAGTAGCCGACGCCGTCTAAATAATATTCGACAGGTTGATCCCAGATATGAGGAAGATAATCGAGTTTCTTAAATTCATTCTCCCAGAATGTAATATCCCAGATCTTTTCTCTCGCAATATCTTTATTTAATTTAGCAATATAATCATATACTTTCTGATCTTTTATTACTTCTTGGATATTAATATTATTTAGTTTATCGATTTTAATATCTTTAAAAGCGATACCGGCATAAGCCGATAATAAATTTTTAATCAGATATTTTAGGCCGAACTCAGTTGAATTAAATCGATGTTTATATGTATTAAGAATATTAGGATCGTCGAACAATATATTATTATTTTTATTATTCTTCGTTCTTAACGCATCATATGTTCGGTTAGATAAACTAAGATTAGATTCATTCGGGAGTCGATCGATTCCGGCAAACCATGCAAACTCATCGAAGATGTTCCAAACAGGTTCTTGTTTTAAATTAACCGTATAATGAAACTTATTAATAGTATACCCAATCGGAGTACCGTCTACTTCATCAAGTTTAAAATAAAGATTACCGTTTTCATAGTAAGCATATTTTTTATTTTTATAGAACTCGTTCAAGTTTTCTGTAATAGTAAATTCATTATCTAACTTTAAACCATCTTCTAGTTTACCAATGTTTGCTACATAGATTTGAGAGATAATAGAATCTTCTCGACCAGCATAATTTACTAAAAAGAAATCTTTAGTATATTCATCGACCTCTTTATAGATAGAGGTCATTTCTTCAATTACAGCTCTAAGTAGATGTCCGGATGTAGACTTGTATGGTCGGCGTCTAACTTGCATCCACTTTGGAAAATACTGTAAAGCTCTTGCAAAATTTTTATTAGTAATTGCATCCATTCATTAAACCTCTATCCATTGAATTGTATCGAGAATCATTTTGGATTTAATATCTTGTAATGATTTTAATGCTGTCACAGATACACCATCAACGAATAATCCTGTAACATTAAAATAACTTACGCCAGTTTCGTTAATGCCCATTTTGTTGATTACTCCGATATCTAAATAAGAATCAGGAGGAATAGCATTAATATATTCAGCAATGCGTTGTTCTAAATTCTTTTTAATATCAGCTAAATTAGAATTATCGTTAGATAAAGTAATCGATAATGTCACCGCTTTTAGCGCCGGAGTCACATACTCTATATATAATGAAGGGCTTGTGACATTCTTTAAGCGATCTTTTGCTTCATTTAGCGCGGCTTCAATTTTTTCGACAGTATATTCTTTAGGAATAACGTAACAAATAGCCGTACCTGTTCCATATACCATCGGTACGTATGTTACGTTAGAAGCATTTTGTAAATCTAATAGCGCCGCATCGATTGCAATCGTATTAGATTTTTCATTAATTAAAGACCAATTAATTAATCGATATAATAAGTTCTGATCACTTTCACCTTCTCGACGAGTGAAGCCACAGAACTTAACCATATCATCTAAATTGGAACCTTTTAAATTTGTGTATATATGAGGATTTTTATTGGACTCAATATACAAATACGCTTCTTCCATTTCTTTGGAATTAGCTAACATAAATAAATCGACAACAGAACCACGCTCAACAGTATCGTTAGTTAGTTTCTGAAAAATATTTTTAATCGATTCATGGATTTGTGTAAATGTCTTCATATAACGAATCCTTTTAAAACCTTTCCAGTTCTTTTATTAATAATCTTAATATGAATATTATGCCATGCCATAATTTGATGATCATCGACATTAGGTGTAACAGATGTATCGTATAATGAAGTGTCGACAATACTGTCGACAATTGCTTTTATCTCATGTAAATTTGCTTTATCAAATTTATCTTCATGACGATATTCAACAAGTCTAGATCCATAATCAGAATAAGGCTGAACTTCACCTAATTCAGTTTTTAGTCGCAACATGATTTGTTGGATTTCATAATCTTCATTATCTTTACATATGTCGACAGAAGATAATTTTTTATTTAAATAATCATCTTCTTTAGGCTTAATATTAAATTTAATATTTAAAGCATTTACTTTATGCTTTGGTCGAGTAACCGATTCAACAAAAAATTGAATCTTTAGTTTATTTGTTTTCTGACCGATATTAAATTGAATAGCTAATGAATTAGATCGTCGACTCGGACCTAATATGATATCATCTTTATTTGTGTCTAATAAGAAATCGATCATTTGTTATCCTTAAATTTTAAATTTACCGAGTGCCGATTTAGCAATCTTACCAATTTGTTTACCGATAGCTCCAAGTGCCTTAGTCGCTAATTTAGTAACTTGTTCTGTCGCCCATGTTTTAGCACGATCTAAAGCTTTTTTAGCGATCTCGTTATACTTAACTAAATACTTATTAACACGTTCTACTTGTTTACTTACATAATCGATTTTAGATAATTGCAAATTCATATTAACTACTTTTGCAAATCCACCAATCTTTGTATTATCTAATCCAGATATAGCAGCATTTAACTTGTCTTCTAAGGCTACAGCTTTATCTAAATAAGTCTTACTTGTCTTATTAGCAATATCGAGATATTGAGTAGCTTTTGTATACAAGTTATCTATTTGTTTTCCACTTTGTTGTTGTGCAATTAATAGATATTTATTTTTAGCATAGTTGATTTCTTGATCAAGTTGTTTATTGATATTAGTCGACAATTCTTTAACGAGAGTATTTGCTAACTCTGGATTAGTATTTTTAATATGTTTATACGTTTTAATAATCGCTACAATTTGTGAACGTTTATCGCCGATTGCGGCCGGAACAGCCTTTAAGCTATCGACATGTAAAGTATCGTAAATACGTTGAGTAATTTGTTTATCTAAAAATTTATCTAAAGCTAAGTAAGCTAAATCTCTTTTGTCGACATATTTAAGAATATCTTGCGCATTGACATCCTTAGATATTTCAGGAATATTTTTAATATCCTTAAGCACTTCTTTTGCTGCCTTAAGATCTTTTTTGCTTAATGCTTCAGCTAGTTTAGATTGTGTATCTTTAAGTTTTTTACGAATCGTATCATCGATTTTTATATTCTTATCATGCAACAAAGTATTAATTTTATTATTGGCACCATTAAAATCTTCCTTTGTCGGATTCTTTTTATAAATTTCATGATATTCTTTCGATACTTTATTCTTAGTTTCTTCACTAATCTTTCCTAGTATCTGATTGTAATTCATATTTATTTTTCCTAATAAAAAATTAAATCTAGTACCAGTATTATTACCAGTACTAGATTTATATTACAATTACTGCTTTTTATTAGCATAATAATTTGTTGCTGCTTTTAACAATAAATCATATGCTTGAGTAGCTTGTTCTATTGAGTTTTTAGCACTAGCATCACCTTTAGAAACTTGTTCGTTAAAACCTTTAACAATGTTTTCTTTTTTGGTGTCTAATGCTTTTTTGAAATCATCTATAGTCTGATAATCAGAAACTTTTAAATCATAGATATTAGATTCTAAAACTTTTTGCTCGGCAGGATTAGCTTTCGCTAATGCTTCTTTTGCCGATTTCTCTGTAATCGGAGAATCGCCGGCAAGCATTGCTGCTGTAAATGGAGCAAAGTCTGTTACTAACTTAGTAGGATCTTTTAATTTTAATCCTTCAGCAATTTCGACAGTCGTCGTTGTTTTACCGAATAACGGTAAATAAATATCGCGACGGATTAAAACATACCGAGCTAAATTAGGCTCCCACGATTTAACAAGAACAGTTCCTTTAACCATGAGATCACCGATAATAGAACCTTCTTGATCTGGAAGTTCTCGAAAATCGGCAAGTTCAAATATCCTATTATTTAACTTATGACCGTTAATAATTAATTCATCACAATCTAAATGAATTCGATTAGCTTTAATTCTATGTGTTTGAGATATAGAACTAATGCTTCCTGAATCTAAAGATAGTTTTGTATCGTTACCGATAGATAAACCAATAGACTTACCCATCTTGATAACGATACTAGCTAAAAATCTTTTAATCGACCAATCTTTAATTCGATGTGGATGTTTAGAAGATTCTTCCATTTCAGTCGCATTAATTTTTAAATCTTGATATACTTTCTGATTATCGATCGCAGAACCGTCATCGGGAGTATCTTTAATTGCTTCAGATACTGCTTTGTCGGTTTTAGCGATATCGACGTTTTTAGACGTTTGATTTATTTCTGGCATTTAATATACTGAGCCTCCGTTATCCTGACCATTTTCATCTGGGAAGATGTCACTCTTTAGCTCACTTTCTTGGTATATTTCAGTGCCATAATCTGCAATCCAGCGACCAGTTACAAGAGGACGATCCCCATATGACTCTATTATAACATAATCTCCGCCTTTTGGGAACCAATCGTCAGGTGAATTTGTTTGTACTGGCATAGCTGGTTCAGTTATTGTTTCACCAGTTTGTGAAGTATAAGTTACCGAACAAGTACAAGTTTTAGGGTCAGATCCTAAGACTGACCCTTTCAACTTTGCAAATCCGTCATTACGGATCTGTTGTCCAGCATATGTATCTTTAAATTTATTTTGTATCGTCGACATTATACACCGAACTTAGGAATATTAACATTGACTTGATATACCTTACCATCGTCGTTGTCGTATACTTGATAAGTTATTTCGTCTTTTTCTTTTAATGTATCCATAATAACTTTAAGATTTTCTTTAGACTCGCCATGAGCAATCAACGTAAAGCCAAAACCGGACCCCGGGAATATTTTCTTAGTACCAAATAAGTAACAACTTGTTAGTGTTATATAATCATTCGATACTTTGTTAATATACGTATTTTGATCGGTCGTAGTTTTATAAGATAACATTTGTTCTGCTTGGAATATAATTTTACGAAGAGTATTTAAAGCAAATGGATGCAATAATGGAGCGTCAATAATTTCATTGCCGTCGCCATCTTTACCTTTAATACCGATAACCTTAACAGGTTTACCGCCTTGGTTAATAGAGAATTCGACAGTATTTTTAGACTCTTCATTATTTAACGCCTTTTCATGACGAACGACGAAGAATTTAAATTGTTTAAAAATATCGAACTCAGGACCAGGAACCGGAACTAAAGGATCGAGAATAGACGTATTATCTTTTTGAACGTCTTCAATCTTATGCATAAATTGTTCAGCTCTCATTTTAATCTCTTGCTTATCTTTTTGATTTTCTTCGTTATTACGCATTAATAATTGTTCGACAGAACGAATGCTACCACGCTGCAATAAGCCATCGACATAGTTTTGATTTACGAGATATTCGTAATCACCACCCATGTTATTAGCATACATATTGCCATCAGCATTTAATTCGTAACGTTGTAGAGCATCGGCAGGACCGCCACCCATTGAAGCATTTAATAAGAAACTCAATGAACCGGCAATAGGATGATATCCTTCTTGATCTTGGAAACGATGATTAAATACAGAATCCATAAGGTCTAATACTTGACCACGTTTCCCCCAGTTAGGACTCATAAAGATTGTACCGCTATTACCTGCCCATGCCGGTATAAATGGCATGCCACGTTTAAGTAAAGGAGTAACACTTAATGTTTTATAATTCTGAATGAAATCAGAAATCATATCGCCCCATCTACCTAATGTATAGGCAGCAGCGACCATTAATACGTTACCACCAATTTTACTACCAAAGTTTAATGCCGAAGATAAATATCGTCCTAATCGAGTGCCGGCAATTTTATTAAATAATTGAGCTGCCTTACTTCTCATAAGGATATCCTTAGATGTAGCATCTAATATCTTTTTAGTTATTTCAGGTTTAGCTTTTAATGCTGCAAGAGTTTCTTGACCTTTTTTAGTATTATTAATACTTTGAACATCTTTAATTAACTGTTGAGTTTCTTTGCTGTATTCTTTTAACTTATCTGCTTTTTGAATATATAAATTCCCATAATTGGTAGTAGCTTTTTCTTTTGCTAATCTAATATGCTCTTCTGTATATTTGCCACCAGTATCAAAAGCCTTATAATCTTCTTCGATAATTTTTTTATAGTTCTTATCGATATAACTTTGCTTATTTGCTTTAAAGTCATCTAATTCTTTACTAAGTTTTTGGAATCCTTCTGATCTACTACTGAAGACCTTTTTAGCAATTTCTAAATTAGCTTTTTCAAAATTACTATTAGCTTCAGCCCAAGAATTAAGTATTTTAGAAATACCTTCCATTCCTTTAACACCACGATCACCAAATGTAATCGATGGCTTAATTGGATCAAATCTTGCAAGTCTTTTGTTAACGACAGCAAGTCTTGCTTCGGCCTGTGCAATTTCCGCAACATTTTCAGATTTCTTTGCTGCTTCTAACATTCCTTCAATGTGAGCCTTTTTATCCTCTAGCTTTTTAACAATTCTATTGATAGTGTTATCACGCTTCATTTGCTTAGCAGCATCAGCTACATTCTCAGCATATTCAGCAGCTGCCCAACCTTTTGCTCTAGCGAATAAACCCCAGCCATCATCGATAATGGCACGAACGATATAAGCTCGTTGTAAATTATAAACACCGAGAGCGTATACGGCCCAACGCATTATTGTAGACGTAATAGCCATGTTAACGGCTTGAGTTGTCTTATCATTAAGCACGTCTACAATAGCGTCAGGTGTAATTGTCGTAACAAAACCTGTCGTAGCCGATAAGGTATGAACGACTTCACGAACTCTTGCTTGACCTGTCATACTACTTGGTTCATCGAATATAGAAATTCGATCGTGAGGTTTTACGGTAGGGTCACCGTAAACTACGAGATTGCCAGAATAAATTTGTTCGACAGATTTTTTTAATCGAGACAGTGTCATCAATCGAGCGGTTTGAGCATGATTATGCTCAGGCCCGCCATAATTATCTGGAGCAAAATTAGAAATAGCCCAAGAAGCTACTTTCTTTAAGCCTAGTTCTAATGCTGTACCAATACCACCACCTGCGGCAGCACCGGCGGTAGCACCTAGTCCGCCGCCACTAGCACCGACTACACCACCCACACCAGCAGCAAATGCACCGGTAACAGTAGCGTAGCTATCTAAAGAACCGATTTCACTATCGATTGCAAATGTATTTTCAGAAGAAGTTTGAAGTTGAGATCTACCATGTAACCATGTATCGACTACCATAGAACGTTGATATTCAGGATAAATATCTCGGTCGAAATAAATATCTGGAGTCGATTTTTTAACTTCTTCAAACTGATACATACCTCTAGCTACGGTAGCTACTTTATTAGAATTAGTTTGAATTTGGTTAGATAAAATATCGTGATCTGACCAATACATATGGAATTGAGAATAAGGTTTCCGTTTTTCGAGAGTATTTAATTGGTTATTGTTCTTAATGTATTTATAAGCATAATACCAATTAGGTAGTCCCATAAATACAGTACTTCTAAATCCAAAGTAATCGGTTGCACCAATATAGGATGGATTAGCACTTGCTGCGAACTGCAAGATATCCCATACTGTTCTGCCTTGCGTTTTAATACTGATGAATTGATGGCCTTGTTCTGGGGGATCAATCCCAATAACACTTCCTAATGAACGATACCAGGATTGCTGTCCTTGTTCAGATGCGCCATTTTCAAATTGTAAACTATCACTATTAAATAAATTGGTGATATCAGTATTCTTACGGAAGTTATAATAATGAGCAGAAGAGTCATTAGTAACTTCGTAAATATTTTGTACTGGCTCACCATTAACAAAGATATCACGATAATATGGATCGCCGTAATGGTAAATACCGAATGGATTATTAGAAAATACTCTCGATAGTACATTCCAATTCTTTTCACGGAACAATTGACTAAACCAGTTTTGATCTTGACATGTTAAGAATGAACTTACCAATACTCTAGGACTTACACCACCAAAAGATAAACCGTAAGGAGATTCACCTAAATATTTTACGCCACGGTTTTTAATCTTATCACCGAAATTATCTTCACGAATAGGGTTAGATAATTCAATACCGTCACCTTGGCCTACAATACTTACGACATCGCCACCTTGAATCTCGGTAACTGTACCGTTAAACATAACAGGTAACTTAGCTGCATCGGCAGAGTAACCCATTCGAATATGCATACGAGCACCGGCTACTAATTTAATAGAATTTCTTTCAGGGATTAACGCTTGCTTTTCACTTAAATTACGAACATAGGTGCGAGGATTAAAAATACTATCGTATATATTTTCAAGTCCGGCAACACCGTATTGTAATTGTGTCGTGAAGTTATCGCCTTGTCCGTCATCTTCATATTCAGACAATATATTTTGATATAAATTATTTAACTGAATAATAGCAGTATCGGCCGCAATATTTTTAGATTTAACGACTTGAATTGAACTTACAGCATTCGTACTATAGAAACTATCGTGCATCTTCCAGAATCCCGATGAAGCACCTTCATCGATAAACATGATCTGGAATGTCGGGAAACCTCGAAGCATTCTGCCACGAACATCGGTTTGAACCATATTGAGATAGGAATCTCGAATGCGTCTTGCCAATGCTTTTGGCGTCATTGCGTTTGCTTCTAATTCTAATTGCTGCATAAACTCACGTTGAATTTGAGCGATAGGATTATCGGTCGCAATATCGATACCGAGTTCTTCAATTTTTTCTATGAGACCGGAAAGAACTAAACCGTATAATAATTTTCTTAGATTTACTTCGTCGTTCGTTAACGGAGCCGTCGTCGTTATGTTAGGCGTAATTACTTTATGAGTTAACGCATTTAATGCATTATAATCACGAGTAATAATTTTCTTAATTAAAGAAGAATCTTTACACATTAATGATAATGCTGTCGCAACGAATAGTTTACCTTTAACAAACTTATCTTGATTATCTTTAACGAAATTCTTAAGAGTTTTTACATTCTTTTCTTGAACATCGTTAGCTAATTTCATGTCTTTCATGAACTCATATGCAGAAGCTTCACTTACCGCATTTTGGAACATGATATCAGTCATATAGTTAGGATAGATATTTTTTTTAATTAAAACACATAACCAATATAAAACATTTCGTAAGAAAGCATGTTTAGCATAATTCATATCATGCATACAATATTTCATATATTGAATTGTTTCACTATGATCAGATGTTTGATAATAAGGATCTAAGAAGTAATATCGATCAGACGCTTCAAATGTAAAGCCTTTATCTAAAAACTTTTTGCGACGTTTATTATAATCGATCGGTAAGAATTGAAGCATAGGATTATCTTCAAATTCTTTTTGAGTAAAGCAAGGTATGCCATAAGGGCCTAATTCAGTACAAGAACCATAATTATAAAATTCGGAAGTATCGTCCAAATGACGAACATAAGTTAATCCATTAATCGTATATCGTGTCGGCTTAAAGTTTTTTACGTTAAAATCTAAGTCGCCTTTTTTATCTTTAGGATCATTCTTATCCTTATTATAGTTAGGATCATTAAAGATACTATTAGATTTTCCGTTAAGTTTTACCGATTGGCCCCATAAGCCATATTGACCGCCGTTTTCTTGAGCACCATCAGCTAAAGCTTGACCTAAGTACATAATAATGCTTTTTGCTTTTTCGGGTTCAAGATCAGTAGAGAATCCAGAACCTAATGCGGCCCAAGCAAATTTATTTAACCAATCATTAATATCAGCGTCCCATTTTGATGTTAGTTTTTCATCGACAGATTTTGTTTCGACAATAATATTTTTAAAGTATTGGATTAAAGCTTCTTCAGAACCTTCATCTTCGATAGAAGTTTCAGATAAGAACTTAAGAGCTTTGTCAGCTTCCCATTGGAATGTATTAATACTGTCGACGATTACAGATTTAAGAGCGTTCTCTCCGCCCTCTTTTTTAATCTCGTTAGCTTTCTTTTCAGCGCCTTCTTTAACATCATCACCGACAACGTCAAATTCTGTATTTTTTTCAATTCCATTTGTAACAACTGGAGCAGCTTCTTTAACCTTTTCTCCAGCCTTCTCAACTTCTTCTTTGCCACTTTCTGTATTTAAATTATGATACAACCATGCATAATATGGTTCTAAGAAAGTAACGCCGATAGATTTGCCGACTTTCCATTGACCAGTAGCAATACCAGATTTGAAGAGTTTCATACGTTGTTCATTCTCTTCTTTTTTCATTTGGTTAAGTTTATCTTGGGTTAACTGCCAATCTTCAGCCGTCATTTCAGATATACCACCATTTTGTGCTATCATACCATGACGCATAGAATATTGAGCAGCTTCACTTAAATCAGAGAGTACTTTTAATTCACCAGACGGATTACCGTCTTCGTCAGGCTTAGCGAACATTTGTAACATCTTACTATCTTGTAAGATACAGTCTCTTAATAATTCAGAGAATAAATGTTCATGATAGAAGAAATAAAAATCGGGATCGACGAATACTTGATCACGAGGATTTTTATAACGGATAAATTCGAAACCTAATTCACCGAGTTCTTTAATTGTCGGCAATTCTAAGTCTGGATATAATTCAGCTTTAGATAAATTTTGATCGATCTCGAAATAACCTAATGCTGCTTGTGCAGCACGTTGAGCCGTTGCTTCTTTTGACGCAAAATTATTTTGTTCGAATTGTTTATAAATAGCAAAACGATTACGAATCGTTCTATCTGTTTGCCGTAATGTTACATTAATTTGATATAAGCCAGGATAATTTACGACAGTCGAAATCGATACTTGTTCTACAATTACTTCGAATATGCCTAATAGGCGGGTAAATTCAGAATCAATTCTAAATGGATAACTTGGTAATGCATTAGGATATTTCTTTTTAAAATAAGAAATAATCTTCGGAATTTTATCGAATCGGTCAACAGTTTCTCTATCGTATGTCATTACAGAGAATGTTAATGTCGCATCTTGGCCACCCATAAATTGAGGAGCTTGACCATGATACGTATTCAATGTCATATTTGCATATGTATTAGAGAAGTTTGCTGTTAAACCTTGTACTAATACATCTTCTAAATATGTCACATACTGAATAGAACCGATACGTTCAAATTCGGAGTCTTCATAGTTTTCATATGTCTCTTGATTACCGGACATTTGAACAGAACCATCAGCATTTTGAACGGCCGCAAACTGAGATGCACAATATTCTAAAAATTTAGAGTCGCCATCATAAGGAGAATATTCTAAAGTACATTGACCATTATTTTGTTTTAATACGATTCTAAAGTTAAATGCATTATCGGCAAATACCATATCATAATAATTAGTCTGTAAATCGATTCCAGACTGATCGGTATTACGAATATTATCAGACATATTCTGATTGCCGCCACTCGTTAAAGTAGAAACAAATTGTTGTCTTAATAATAAAGATTCATCTCGATTATTATAATCGACAGCCGGAATGATTTTAATTTTTAAATAATCATTATCTGGATCCTCGTCAAAACTATATTGAGGTTTAGCTTGTCCGCCGCCAGCAATCGATAAGGCGTAATCTCGAACAGATTTAACGACGTCGATATGTTTTTCTAAAATAGAATAATCGGACGGTATATTTAATGCTCGTAAGTAATCGACGATCTCACGACCTGCAGTCGACATAACAGAAGCTTTATCGCTATAATTAAATTTATATTTTTTAAGAATGTTATTAATTTGATCGCTATGAATCGTTTTATAATATTGATTTGCTATCGCAAATAATTCTTTATCTTTTTCAGATGGACGATAATAGTTAGGAGCTTTATTATTACTATGAGTAAAAGTCTGTCTAACCTTTTCCATCTTAACAAGTTTACCTTCGTCAGGCATATAAATATTAATTCTAGGATTTAATGTATCGACCGGCATATAAGCAGATCGATTTGCGAACAATGTTTTCTTCATAAAATCTTTAGAAGAAATGTTCATTTTTCGATCGTGAAGATCTTGTCCTAATTGCAATGGTCGTTGAATATACCAACGCAATAAATCATAGTTAATTGTTTTCGCAAAGAAGTTGCGATAAATATCGATAACGCCATCTTGTAAATCACGTTGCTTAGGAACTTGAGGCATAAATACCTGATAATCGAATTCCTTAAGTAACAACGTAACTTTTAATAGCTTAGGATAATTTGGAACTGTTGCTACCGACATCGATTCAAAACAAATAGCATCGATATCGAGAACTTCGTTAATATATTTATTCTCGATTGGCATATATGGAGCAAAATGGAATTCCGAGAGTAATGCTCTGAATCCATTCATATGATATACGACTTTTTTCTTCTTATCGCTAAGATTTGTATACCATTCTACAGGTTGTCCGTTAATACCACGATCTTCGTTGAAGTATAATTCTAACTGTAAAAATCGCTCAGGTTTTGCATTTTCGATATTAGCAGAACCTTTTGCACGAAGCAATGGCACAGAATTCGTATAAGCTTGTGTTACCGTATTAATAGAAATAGGCGGAACAAATAACGTTACATCACCGATCGTACAAGTCCAATCAGAAATAGAGTTTAATCCTTTTGTAATATTGTTCCAACCAAACGCTTTATTTTGAATATCGTGACGATTATCGTACTGAGATGTAGCGTTCCATACTGCATCAGTCCAAGCTTTCGTATCGTATTGATACGCCCAAGGTTTAAGGTGAGGATTCGTAAAATCAGAATACTTTAAAATAGAAGTATTACGATGGCGAGCAATGATATATTTATTTAAATTAATCCATTGTCCGTCTCTATCTTTTACGAAAATAACAGCTAGGTTACGACGATAATGTTCTAAACCATATGCGTTAATGCCTGTTTCTTGGAATACGGTAGGATCTTGCCCAGTAAAGAATTTATTAAATGTATTAAAATAGTTAGCTAATAATCCATTACCAGGAAAGCTAATCATATTCTTAGGATATGCCGTAGTTTGGTCCTGCTTAGAAGAGCCATTGATATCGATAACGGCACGAACTTCTTGTGCATTCTTTACCATGTTAACGACATCATTAGCTGCAGCATATGCTACTTCTAACGTACCATAATTAGTTCCGTCTGCCATTAAGCCAAATACAGGTTTACGTCCATTTAATAAAACAGATGATCCACCAAAACGTTTTTCGGTTAGATAATCATTTACTTGGATCCATTTGTTATCGAATTCACCGATTTGAGCAATCGTAACAGTATCGCTATCTTTATAGCGTTCCCATTTAGAACCATTTTTATTACTACTAGAATCATAAGCCTTCGTTAAAAAAGCTTGATAGTTTTGAACGGCTTCACCATATGTAACTTGCTTAACGTCGGTTGCATATACGATAGACCAGTGATGAACTTCTGGTGCATCATAAAATAAAAAACGGAAGCCCATATCATAATCAAGACTTCTATTTTCATCTTTTACATTATTAGCATCGAGAACATCTTCTGTTGCCTTTTTATTGCCGGCTAACCATGCTCTCATGTTTTGTTGACCGACACATAAATATTCTAATAATTCTGGATCTTTTACTTCTGCTTTTCTTAGGTCGGCATATAAAGTATCGCCATCGACAAAACCAGCATGTAAATCTTCATCTGTAATTCTGAAAGCAGATGGAGGAAGGCTGACCATAGCCAGCCCTCTCAATCTATCGATACCGGTATTTTCTAATGGAGGATTTTCTTTATAGAACAAAGCCTGTTCTTTTGAATCGCCCATCTTCTTAGCGAGCTCTTCATAAATTCTCATGTCGACTGCGCCTTCTTCGAAGTCGGCCAATTCAGGTAGACTCATTTGAGTATCTCGAACCATCTGATCAAATTCTTCTTTTGATCCTTCAGTCGGATTATTAGGAGTATCTTCCTGTTTTGTTTCGACTTGATCAGAAGCCTTCTTGCCGACTTTTTGACCTAAATGTTGAGTCGCATAGTTGACACCTGGCTTTTTATCTTCCGCCATAGAATTTCCTTTCATTTATAATACACTATCTAAATAATTGCTAATGTCGTTAGCATTCATATCTTCATATTTAGATGTAACTCTTGTCGTAACAGTTGCGCTACCGCCAGAACCAACAATATTTGGCATAGCATTTAATGCAGCAACTGCAGCTTGTGGATCTTGACTTGTCGAAGTTGCTACATTGATTATATAACCACCGTTAGCAGCACCTTGTTGAGGTTGAACTAAACGAACTGACGTATTAGAATTATTAATTTGCTGAGCCGGAGTATTATCGACATCCGGAATCGGAGAAGCCGATCCATAGCCAGCAACAAGAATCGAAGAACCTAAAGCAGCCATTGCACCTAAAACCGATTTACTTCGCGCTTTACGAACAATATCCATAACTTTAACTTCGCCACTTCTTAATTTAGCCATACGTTCAGCAACACCGGAACCAATTAAAGACTCATTCATCTTAACGGCTTGAATTTGTTCTTCAGGATTATTTACGATAGGCGCCATATTGTTTAAAACAGCGTTATTTATAACCGCTTCTTGAGATGCACTATGCATATCGGCTGCACTTCTAAACGTAGCATGTCGATCGCCAGTAACACTTACACCGAGATCTAATTGAGACATCGTAAAATTAAGATTTAATTTATTTTTCTCCATGTAAGAAGCAGTTGTCTCAAACATATTAGATACATGCTGTTTATATTGTTGACGAACATATTCATCGGCAGCACCTTGAATCTCTTCAGCACTTCTACCTTGTAGTCCACTGTTTGCGATAAAATCAGAGTTATTAGCAACGGCATCGACCATTGTCGATAAGGATTCTTGTTTACGTTTCATTTCAGACCATATAGCTTTATTATATGTATCGTCTGTAACAAGTCGGCCCATATTACGAATATCTTCAGCTGTTTGACCATGTCTTGTTAAATCGGTGAATACATCGGCAAACTGATTCATTATATCGGCAGTAGCGCTACCGGCATTTTTCGCCGATAAACGAGCTTCTTGGACACCGATAGCTACAGTAGAAGCCGTATGCCCTAATCGCATTCCGCCAGAATATTGAGTCATAAACTCTTCATTAAATCCGACGTCGTTAACTACTTTTTGTAAATTCTTTAATGGGTTATATGTTTCACCAGCATAGCTTGAAGCTTTTTGAGTTTTGGCAAGAGTATTACCATCTGCACCTTCTATTGTAACATCACTTACAGTTTTTGTCGATGGATTATAACTTCTTCTTGCTGTTTCTTGGAATGTTACAGCGCTATTATCCATAGAAGATGCAAGTAATAAACTATCGTCGGTCATACCAGAATTAGTGATAATATCTTCGTTCATCTTAATTAATTTAATTTGGTCGCCGTCATAGTCGAGGCCTTTACCTTTAGCCATGAGTTGGTTAGTTCTTACTTCATTCTCGGCAAGACCTTTATTTAAATAAAGTTTGCCGAAATCGACGGATGTAGGATAGTCGAATGGATAACGTCCGACGCCCATTGCCATACCTTCAGTTTCGAGTTGTTTAATCTTAGCAGCTCGACCTGCAGCATCTAAACCGTCAAATATGCCTAGCTTTTCAAACACATCAATAGATGCTTCACCAAAGCTTGTGCTTAACCCTGCCTTTTGAGCCTCTTTAATCGTCATTCCGCCAGCAAATTTTCTCGACGAAATAAAGCTCTCGTCGAAGTCAAATACGTTTGTAGCAGCAGCTTGAATACTTTCACCGAGATAAGCAGAACTTGTCGATTCTAATATATGACCTTTACCTCTTAAGTTTTTAGTAACATTATCACGTAAACTATTATAAGCTTCATCCATATTATTCTTTAATTTAGCTGCTTCTTCGGTATATTGAACACCGTCTTGAACTTCCATTTCAGCAAGCTTTTGTGCCGAATCAAAGAACGATTTAACTTGCGCTCTTGTTTCTGGACTATGAGCACTTTGCGGAATAAACATTTCATATTTTCTTCCGCCGATCGTTTCACTAAACTTACCTGATTTATATTCACCAGTCTTTTTATAGTGATTAATCATTTCGTCGAGAGTAAGAGGTGTATCTATATCGTTAAGAGCTTTTTTAAATACTTCTCTTTCTTTATCGGTACCGTGACTACCAGCAATGATATCGGCAAAATCTTTAGTGTCGTCGGCCATACGACCGCCTTTATTATTACGATAATCAGCAGCATGATGAGATAACCGTTCAGCAAATTCTTCGACATAATCTTTAGTAGCTTTAATGCCTTTTTCATCGAATAAATCATATACGAATTTTTCTAACGATGTATCGGCAAAGTCACCAGCTTGAGCAAGTTTCTGACGAGACTTTCTAACCGCACGAGAATAGCGAGTTCCGTTCATTGCTGCATCAGATAATTTTTCACCGTAATTAATTTCGCCGGTTATATTATCGTATACACCAGTTGCTGCTAAAGATTCTTGTAATGTTCCAGTCGGATCTATTACTTTTAATAATTCTTTAGCTGTTCCCGCACCGACTTTTAATTCTCTTACTTTCATTAACTCGTTTTGGTTAAATACAGCATGTTGTAATTCACCGATATAATCTTTTGAATACGCCGTAATTTGTTGAGCCGTTACTTTACCGGAAACACTCATAGTTAATTTATCGACGTCGCTAAGTTTTTGTACAAGTTTTTCGTCTTGATCTTTAAGCATAATCTTAAAGATATCGCCAAGATTCTTACCGTCTTTTATTTCGTATACGCCGTCAGTAAACATAATTCTATTTAATTTCTCGTCGAAATAAATAGCACCTTTGTTAAATAATTCTATGGAACCAGACTTATTTAAATTATCGACGGCTTTTCTCATAAACGCACGTTTCACGTCCATAGGCTCGTCGGCAATATTATCTAACCATTGTTGTGTTAAACCTACGATATCTTTACGTTTAACCATCTCTTGTTCACCTTGAATGATATCGATCGGTGATCCATGGTTAACGGTTTTAGCTAATGCATTAACGATAACGTTACGTTCGGTATTAATACGTTTTTTAATTGCGCTATACACTTCTTCTTTAGATGCATTCTGTGTTAAGCCAACCTCTAATCGTAAAAGTTTACGCATTTCTTTTAAATTCTGAGTTCGTTGGCCTTCATCGCCAGAATAATAATGGTAAGCAATTTCGTTAAGGTCGCCAGATAAGAATTTAGCGATACCTTCTGTATTGAATTTCAATCCGACCATATTGCCAAAACCTGTTTTATTTAAAATTTTAGCAATATTTTTATCGACTTCACCTAAGCCAAAACCCAATGTCGACGTTGTTTGTTTAGCATTGCCGACAAATAATTTATGAGTCGTATCTCTTAAGTTGTACAATACCATTCTAGTATCGATGCCTTTAGATTTAAGCAAGTCAATCATATCTTTAACATCGTTAGGTCTTTCACCGACATTCAATTCTTGTAACATCTTTGATATCTTAGATTCAGAAACAATATTATTGTCGGCATCGACGAAATAAATTCGACCAAATAAATCACTCTTAGCCGTTTTAGATGTTGCACCAGAGAATTCAGTATCCATCGAAGTCTCGACAATATCTTGACCTCGTAAGAATACCGCATCAGATACTTCTTTTAATTCGAATTTGCCATCGGCATTCATTTTAATCGGAACGTGACGCTCAATAAATTCCTTGCTAATATCTTTATTACCGGCTAAGTTAATAGCTTCACCACCATGTAATCCATAAGTAGCTTGGCCTAATGCATCGGCTAACTCCGGAGAAATTTTAGCAGAACCTTCGATACCGGATTTTAAAGCTCGAGAATATTCTCCATATAATTTATCGACTTCATTCGAACTTAAAGTACGATGATACTCGTTTTCGATACTCGTTACAATTTCATTGAAAGACTTATCGATAATTTCTTGGCCTTCTTTATCGTGTTGTAACAATAAAGTATTCGTATTTAGTACAGCTTTGTTTGTATCGGCTTTAGTAGATCCTATCCAAGATTTATCGGTATAATAACGAGCAGGATCATCGCCATGATCGAGAGCAACTTGTTCAACACCTTCTCGTAGTAATGTTCGAGATTGACCAGAAGATTGCTGATAACTACGCTCATTGCCCGGACTAATAGCAGAAGCATTTGTCGCGGTATCATATCGTTTAGCACCTTTAAGTACTTTAGCGTAATGATTTGTTTCGCTCTTAGTAATATTTTGTTCTTCATATTCTGTATCAGATAGAATAGAATATTCACTGCCAGAATATCGAGTACTTGTTTTTAGCGTACCATCATCGTTAGAAATAATTTTACCGTTTTCATCATATTTAAAATCATAAATATCGACGCCGACAAAATTCTTTTCGATAAATGACTCATCGTGTAATACTGCATTTAACCCTTTAGACGGATCTTTAGGATTAAGTAATGCACTAATCGCGTTCTGAGATTTACTAGACGGAGCCATATTTTTAAATAAATCTCCGGTCTTACCATCCCATGCTGGATTAATTGTCTTAAAGAAATTAATTACGTCGTCTCGGCCAGCGCCCTGTTCAACAACGCCCATCTTAACAAAATGGTCGACAGTTAATACGTTAGTGTTAAATAACTCAGGAAGAGATCTCATGATCTCTGCTTTATGGTCGATAAGATTTTTTTGTGCGATATTTAAATCGGACAGTCTTAATAATTCTGGCTTAGTTACATCAAAACCTTTATCTCCAGGAGATAAACCTATTTTATTAGGATTTGCTTGAGCATTTTTAAGAACGTTAGTTAATACTTCACCGATACTAGCATTCTTATCGGTTTTTAACCATCCTTTAACAGACGGAAGTATATGATCGTAATAAGATAATTCTCTTGCTACATATTGTAATGCCGGTTTTACTTTTGCTTCGCCGCCATCCATATGAACAGATTTAACGGCTCTCTCGACAAAACTCATATCGACAACACTGTTGCCGTGTTGGAAAGCAAAGTTACCGCCATTAGCATATACTACTCGAGATAAATATTTACTAATATCGTAGAATTTATTACCTTCGACAATCGCGACAGTATTACCTCTAATTGATAAATTAGCATTATTACCTAAGCTAGCTACAATTTGGTTAGCAATACCTTGCATTTGTTTTTCGATCGTATTAAATCGAGCCGATAATACTTTATCAGACACAAGACCTTTATAGCGATCGACGAACATGTCTTCTGTAAGGCCATTCATTAAATAGCCTTTTAATCGTTGACTTGCATCGAGTGGGCTTTTACTTAAACCGTTTGCAGCAGATTTAGCTACCGATCTTAATACAGTTTTCTGCGCATCAGAAGTTATAATCGCTTTACCAGGAGTTAAATCAAAACTTCTAAATGCTTCATCATGAGGATTACGTTGTTGATATGTTTGTAATTCTCGAATAAAGAATTCAGACATATCTCTAAATGATACATCGTCTTGAGATTTTAAATCGTTAAAACGTTTAGTAATGTTAGATAAAGCTCCGCCACGTTTTTCGAGCTTGTCTGCAAAATAATTAAAGCGATCGATTAACTGTGTCGGAGTAATCGTCTTATTAGTACCGTAAGTTCTAAGCTTCTTCTCGAGTATAGCAGCAGCCATATTAAAGTCTTTTTCTTTTAGACTTAAACTAAATTCTACTCCACTAAGATTTTGAGGGCCAGCGAGTCCTGCCAAGAATTTATCGTCAATTCTAAAACGAGAATCATAAGATACTTCATGGTTACGAATCATACGAGTATATTCGTTCATAACAGATTGCATTACATAATCGGATGCAATCTTGTCATGTTCTAATCCACTTGCCGCGATTTCTCTTGCGGCTGTCGAGATTAAGAAATGATTATCTTTAGAATTAATATTATTTAAAATTTCTTTAACGGCGCCGAATGACGGGATATATCCTTTTTCAGGATTATATCGTTCTTTCATTCCGGCTGCTATTTTTTCGATTGAACGAGCAAATGCTCCTTTATCGATACCGCCAAGATCTTCGATCGAATATCCTGACATTGCTTCAGCAACAGATTTACCTAACTCGATATGATCTTGAAGAATTGTTGCGGCTGCTAACTGTTGTTTTTTAGTAGAGAACGTACTAACTATAGGATCGATAACAAAGTTTTCTCGACTATAAGTCGCAGACTGAATTTTATCGATAACGTTACCACGAGATTGTCGTTGATAAGAATGTACTAATAAGTTATTAAAAGTATCTTCTGCCGTATTTGCCATACCGATACCTAAAGAATTAGTCGCAATTTTCATGCCAGGCATATTATATTGCATACCATCTTTAGTTCGTTGAGCAATCGGTACAAAAGATTCCATAAATTGATTTTCTAAGTTTTCTTTTGTCCCGACAATATATCGTAATGCACCATCGCCGCCAGTTAGTTCTACCATATGTAAATCATGGCTACCGTTAATACCGAGTTGGCCAGCATTCTCTGCAATATAACGACCGAGATTAAGATCGTTATGATCGAGCTTCATTATCTTACTTACTTCATAAACACTATTCGTTTTAAAAGTAGAACCTCGATATGCCGTATAATTCTTACCGTCGACATGACGCATATTATATTCTGGGAAAATATATTCTCCACCATTACGTTCAAACGTTAATAGACCAGAGTTTCTTCCCCATACAGAATTAATATTGCTTACGAATGTACCAGCTTTAATCTCTTGCATTGTCGATTTATTTTCGGCAATTATTTTAGAAGCTGATTCTAAATAAGATCGGAAATATTCATTGTTATATAATTGCTCTAACGCAGAGATATCGGCGCCGGCGTCATGGGCTTTAGATACATCGATACCGAGCATACGAGCAAAGTCTTCTTGTCGCAAACTAGAACCTTTAATATAATATGCTCCAAGTCGACCACCTTTAGTTTGTTTAGCTCCACGCAATATAGAGTCTTTATATGCTCGAGACATTGCTTCAGGATCTAACGTAATAGCTGTTTTAATCGTCTTAAAAATATCGAAATGATTTTTAGTCGCTATTTTATTAACAGCTCTTGTCCCTAATGTTCTCGTGATATCAGGAGACTCACGCAAAGCAGTCGATACTTTATTTACGTCGAAGAACTGACTGTTAAAACCGATTACTTGTGTACCAGAAGAAATATGTTGATCTATTTCTCTAGCTATATTATTTAAACCGTCTTGATGGTTGTTAGATAAATAATCGATACCACGTCCAATTAATTTGGTCTTATCGTCAGCATCTGTTAGTGCTTCAAGTGCACCGCCAGAACTCATATTATTTGCGTTCTTACCGATACGAGCTAGTGTATCGTAAGCAACTTTTTCTTCTCGAGTCGCAGTATCGTAATTAAATGTACCGTTATCGAATTTCAATCTTAACAAAGATGCTTGATCTTTTGTTAAGCCATTCATAACGACACGAGTACCGCTCTCGTCTTTTGCAGCATACTGCCAGATAATATCTGGTGTTCTAACTGCTCTATCTTGACCGTCAACATTTACGAGTACAGACGGAATTGTTTCAATATCGAAGAAATAAGGTTTTGCGTCAGGAGACGGCAATACCTTAGCTTTATTATTTAATGATAAAGCGGAATTAGACGCTGACTCAATCGCCAGCGTCATATCCTTTCTTTTATTTAAATTTGCTTTTTCTAATAATTCAATAAGATGACTAGGAGGACCAAACGACTCTTTGTTAAAAGCATCGTATGCCGGTCTCCTAGTTATATAAGTAAAATCTTGATCCATTATTTAATCCTTCTATAAGAATGATAACGCTTTGTCTATTTTGTAACCAAGAACAGAAGTTACATTAGTTACTATATCTATTATACCATCTTGTTGCGTAGGATTCACCTGTATTTGTTTTTCAGTTAAACCGATACCACTTAATACAGTATTAATTTTAGCTCGGACAGTAATAGGATCATCGCCGTTCCTAATATTCTCTATATTAGGAGCATTGATAACTTCTGGATCTTCATATGTCGAAGAATAAATTCCGAAGTCTGCAAATTGCATTCCTTCGTTATATATTACTTTTGCCTTAATATCTTCAAGGTTAGAAGATGCTTCCCAACCTTGCCATAATGGTCCAGGAAGATTATGAGTCGTAAAGTATGATTCATTAGATTCTGTTTCAGTTTCTTCTTGATACCATACAAGTCTTAACGCTTTAGCTAACGATGGAGATACATTACGTAAAATAGCACGTCGCTGTTTTTCGTTCGTTACTTTAGCAAATTCGACGAAATATTCTTTTTCGGTGCTAGGTAATGCACGGATAATATCGGAATATTCACTATCTTTATTTAATGCATATACAGTAGATTCAGCTACTTGATGATACATAATAGCTTGTTCTGTCCATTCACCGGCAGCAAGCGTTGTCATATCTTCACTTAAACGACCGAATTTTTTATTAATCCATTGTGCTAATGGATCGTTAGACGGAGTACCAGAAGTTAATACGGATGCCATCATATCGGTAATTGATACATCGCCATCCATTTCGGCACGAAGAGCTTCTTGATGTTGATATAATTTATCGACATCGACGCCTTCTTCGGATTTAGCTTTTTCTTTAGCTGCTTCATATAGACCCATATATTTTATATAACGAAGTCTATCGAAGTATTCTTCTGTATCCCAACGTTTTTCTACGTTATCTGGAGTATATACATGATCGAGACCGAGAGCTTCAGTAATCGGATTATTCTTAGCTAATGCAATCGCTAAACCAGTTCCGGCAAAAGCGGCAGCTTGTAGCATACGACTAGCACGAGTTCGTTTAGCAAAATCGACTAAACTTTCAATACCTTTGTTATCGACGCTACCAAATAAATGTTCGGCAAATCTACCGATAGAAGACTCATCGGAAACAAATTTATCAAATAGATTTAAATGGCTGCCGATATCGTAACCCATACGTCCCCATGCATAAGTAGCATACATAGGATCGTCGGTCGATGTTGCCATTGCAAATGCATTGCCGGCAAATCTAAATGCACGAGATAATTTTTCTTTTCGTTCAACAGCATTCGCGCCAACAAAAGTAAAACGACCTGTGATTTCACCGGCTAGTGCTGGGCCATCTAAATATGTCGAAGCAAATTTAGCAACAGCTAATCTTGATTTAGAAACATTATCTAAAGTTCGACTATTTATACCTTTGTAATAACGATATGCACTATCGGCCACTAAATCTTTTACAAACGATGTTTTGCTTTGCTCGAATGTCGGAACAAGCATTGTATCGATAATGTCTTCCCATGAAGAAAATCCACTACCGTATAATTGATCGCTACGATATTCTTCTAATGGATCGTTAATTCTCATGAACTGACTATGAAGAATCGGAATTTGTGCATGCGTTACTAATTCGGCAGCACTACCAAAAATACGTCCAAACGTATTATAATTAGCATATGCACCAGCCGCAGAACTATCATCCATATCGTATTCAGCTAACCCGACTTCTCGTAACGTATCTGAGATGTTCTCGCCGTTCAAGAATAATGCTGCACGAATTGGAGCTTGTGGTGCATCTGGATTATCGGTACGTTCTTCATCGTCGATACGCATCGTTACTCGTTGTCCTGGCTGGATAACTTGTAATAATTGTTGTTTCGACATGAAACCGTTTTCTTTAAACTTAACACCGGCAATTTGATACAAACGATCATCGCCAGCAATTTTAAATTTACCGTTAGATAATACTTCTTCGATGTGGCCATCTTGAGATACGGTAGTTTTACCTAAAAATTTATAATTAAAGAAATCGTGTTTTTTACCCTGATGTTTAACCATTTCTTCAGTATCTTGTAATACTTTTTTGGCTTCATCAGAGTTCATCATCTTAACAATTTGTTTCCAATATTTGTATTCTGGACTATTAGGAGCTATATCGGCTAATATTTTATATCGGTCAATTGCACCATATGCACCAAACTGATCTGGATGCAGCTGATTAATCGCTTCATATCCTGCACCTGGTAAACGTGCTTCGCCATTAACAAGCTTAGCTGCATATGGGTCACCAATAAAGAATTTTTCTGGAAGCCATGGATATTGTTCTGCCATCGTATTCATCAATGGATTAACACGTCGTCTTCTCGAAAATTCCGGCAAGAAACGACGACCGATTTCGGCTGTTTCACCACCGAGACCGCCTACACCAGCATCCCAAAATTGACGAGTGAATGAATCGATATCGCCAGCATTAGCGATAAATTTAGATTCGTCACGACCAAATACACTAGAACCAATATAACCATAAATACCGGTTAATAATCTCGAAGTAGTTCGTAATTCATCTAAATAATCACGACCACCATTTGAATTCATTAAATTATTATATAGGTCGGCATTATTTAAAATCTCTTCGAGAGATCCTTTAGGTCTACCACGTCGAACACGTTGTTGAATATACATACCATTAGGATTAGTATAAGGAGAGCTACCAGAATAAATAGCATTATTCATTGCTGAAATAGCGCTACCGGTACCACTCGTAACCGGTTGTAAACTTGCTACTTCAGGATTTACGGTTCCGTCAGGATTAATATACTTAACGTAATCGGCGGCTGATGCATACATCGGAGCTTGTGGCGCATATTGTTGGTCACCACTTTGTACATATTCGTTATCAGTAGGATGATCGAATGCTGTAAAATCATATACACCAAGACGTCCATTTTGGAATATTAAATAACGAGTATCTTGAGACTGCTCTTGTATCTGTTGATTCATATGGTACATGACTGCTTTAACGTCACGACCGAACCACATTCTATCATCATGATATTTTTTCTTAGGTTTAATTATTTCACCTAATGTCGGATTAAGAATTAAACCTTGAAGAGTATTGGATTCAAATAGAGGACCTGATTCTAAATACGGTCTATCTTCTGAATGCATCTCTTCTAGCCAATAAGGATTAAGCGCATATATTAATGGAGATAAAGGGTTAGATAATGTCGGTATTGGACTGTGCATCCATTTATTAAAATAGCCGCCATAAATACCTTCAGTCTTATAATCAGACTTAGCTAATTTTAAACTATTGTCTTCCCAGTATGAAATACTAGAACCACGGAATTCATTTGAAGAACCCCATACCCAATAACGACCAGCTCTAATCGGGTCTTTGCCGTTTTGATAATAATCTAATCGTTCTTCATAAGATTGATAAGGACGATAGTCACCGCTGATATACTGAGCCATTGGATTAGCCATTTTAGCCAACTTAAATGCATCAGTTAATCCAGTAGCATCGGTAAATTTTCTAAAGCCTAAATCGATATTCGCCAAACCAGTTTGGAAGTTTTCATTTAAATTAAATGTATCGTCTGCCCAATCTAACTGAGTATATAAAAAACTAGCTGGCAATACACGTTTAAATAAAAGTTTATCGATGATTTCTAAACTACTTCTTGTAGCATTTTCATGTAAACCAAGACCATGTCCAATGTTAATAAACTGAGCAATGCCTCTAGTTAACCAGTTATTTACGACACCGGTAAATGCACCAGGGTCAAGCATATTAAGGCCACCGCTTAAACGATGTCCCATCTTATATAGATATGCTCCAGCTACTGATAAATCATTGCCTGTCGTATTATTAGAAAAATCTAAATGACCGCCAGTAATTTTGCCTAAGAATGTTGTTTGACTTAATTTAGAATTAGCAAATAATCCTTTAGCAGAATCAGAGATACCTTGCATTAATCCATTAAGATCGCCACTATTCCAAGAAGTAATTATCTTCTTAACGTCGAGTGATTTTCTTGCTAAAACTGGCGCGGCAGCATTTCCCTTTTTACCGAAGTCAAAATGAATGTCTTTACCGTTACCTAAATAATGACCTAGTATTCTATCGGCTTCAGGACTATCGTCTAACGTTTTTTGTATCTTATCAAATACAGCAGAACCAATATCTTGCTTATCTCGATTAAAGTTATGTCGATCTTTAATAACGTTAATGCCAGATTCTTTTTTATACTTTTCGATAGTATACATATCTTTCAGTTTTTGTTTTTCACCTGGAGATATGTTTAAAGAATCTATTTTAGCATAAGCTTCGGCTTGTGTTTTGCCCAAAGAGTCGACAGCATTTTTAACGACGGCTTCATTAACTGTTTCTTCGACAGATTTAATTTTATATAATGCTTCACTACCGATACCGATACCGTCATCACGTAAACGAGCATTAATTTTTTTGCCGTCACTAGCCGCTTTAACGACACTTAATAAATCTAAGTTATCGACCTGATCAACGTCGATATCTCGTAAGATTCTTCTTTTAGCACTTTCACTTTTTGCATGATATACATCACGTATTTTAGAAAGCGTATCTTTTTTAATACCTTCTTTTGATGCGGCTAAATCGAGAACGATCTTTTCAGTATTTTTTTCTAAGTCGATATCAATACTTTGTACGGCGCGAGCATGAGAATAGGCACGTCTGCCTAATGCAGATAACTCTGATTCGCTTAGCTGATTTATATCGATATTTCTTAATGCATATAAATTGTTGCCGTCGACATCGGTTAATCGTTTAGCACCTTCGCTTCGACCAAGTTGAGCCCAATTCGTTTTCTCTTGTTGAACTCCGTATTGGTTCATTAGACGACCATAATGAACGATATCATCATTAGCAGATTGCCAATTGTATCCGCTAATATCTATTTCTTCCATCTTACCGGTCGTAAGATCTTGACGATATAATTTATCGCGGTTACGAACTAATAATGTTCCTTCCTTTTGGAAGTTGGCCATACCGAGTTTAAATTGAGCATTAGAATAAACATCGATACCTAATTGGTTTCGAGGTGATAAATCATCGAGACCGAATAATTTGCCGACTAATGTATCGCCGACAATTCCTCTCGCTTCAGATTTTATTTTATCTAAATTCGGAGTATTTAATATTTCGCCATCGATATATTTAGTACTGTCATTATATTTAGCATTCTCTAATAGATCGGCTAAGAAAGCAGTTCTGTCATTACTACGTATCTTATCAAGAGCATTATCGATATCGATGATGTCTCGTTTACCGTTACGAGATACGATCGGAACATCGAGAGCGCCTTCATCGATAGAAGCATTAACTTGTTTTTCTTTTAAATAATCGGCAAGCGCAAAGTCATGAACTTCTCCAGTCTTTTTGGCCTGATGTTTAGATAATAACTCTCCGGCATCTCTAATTTGATTTTCGATAAAGTTATCGACTATTTTTTCGCCACGACCACCAACACTTTGCCAGTCTGCGAGACTTTCTTTTCTCGTTAAGTTTTGAATAGCTCTTAATGCTACATCTGTGTCATTAAATGCCGCATGTTCTGATTCGCCATCCATAACGACGTCTCTTAATGTATTTTTAAGACGTTCAGAGAATCCGAGGCTACCGTCATATCGTTGAGACGGAGCAATGCTATTAATGGCGTCGACCATATTGTCGATCGTTGCTTGATTAACGCCGGCATCTTTAAAATCGGTTGCTATCGAATCCACTACTTGAGCATGATACAAATTTTGTGAATACTTTTCTGCATCAGCTTGTAGATTTAATATACGATTAGCCGTATCTCGAATAATATCGGTTTGCTTATCGGCAGTTACGACAGATGAAGGTTTAGGAAAATTTCCTCGTAATGCTTGATTAGCATATCCTTCTAATTCGGATAGCGTAATCGCATTAGCACCATCATCTGTAATCTTTGAGAGTCTACGTTCTACTTGTCCTATAATAGGATCGAGTTTAGATAAAACTCTCGCCCCTCTTTTTGTTCTAGAAAAAGCAAAAGCGGCCCCGACGAGTCCGCCGGCAGCCGCTACTGTATCAACAAAAGAGTCGGCAGGACTATCGGAAGGAGCTTCTATTCCTTTAAATAAATAATCGTCAGCCATATTTTTCCCTTGTTATATTAATTTAATTATTATTTCTAAGTTCAGCCAACTCTGCAAGTGTCATATCATGTGGATTTTTACCACTTAACGCTACTTCACGAATAGAGTTTTCATCGCCTTGATTAACAAATGCTTCTGGGAACATAGCTTTTAGTTCGTCTTCAGACATTTGTTGTTTCCGTCTTTGAGGACGTTTAACTGTTTGTTTTGGTTTCTTAATTTCTTCTGGAGGTTTTTCTCGCTGCTCTCTTAATTTATCGAAGTATTGTTTTTCTTCGTTAAATAAACGAGGATCGTCTTGTTTAAATGATACATTGCTACCGGCATCGAGAAGTTTTTCCATATCGAGACCGCCACGACCATGGATATTTTTTAAGATCCATTCGCTGCGAGCCAAGAAATCCATTGTTCTAACCATATCCCAATTATCGATATCTTCTATATCGTATTCAGGGAATGCTTCATGGATTACACAAGAGATCTGCTTATCGACATTTTCCATATTATCGACAGCGTTTAAATAAAGAATTTCTCGGCCTCGTTTACTCATGAAACTAGCGTCGAGAATCTTTTGTGCTAAATCGGCAATAAGACCGGCTGGTTGCGCACCGATATCGAAATTTTCAGGATATAAGATACAGTTATAACAAACAATATCTTCACGTTCAACATCCATTAACTGTTCATTTTCGAACAATTCATAATATTGTGAACGAGTTAATGGTCGATAAATTACGATACCGTCCGGGAATCCTGTGTAAGTAAAAACAGTTTTATATTTATCTTTTAGTTGTGTGAATATTTCATCGAAACGTAATTCTTCCATATTAACACACCTTACAATGGGTTAGAAATAGTATTCTTTTCATAACCAGAGTTTACTAAAATTTCATTTACGACAGTATCGATAAAACCACCAAATGTTTCTTTACAGTATTCAATTCGTTCTGGGCGTGGAAATAAAACGAAATAACGAAGAATATTATCGCTACGTAAATCTTCTAATTTTTGGATACGTTCTTCATAATCTGTAATTGCATCAAATTCAGCTTGTTGTTCAAAAGACAAGTTCGTCATAAGATGTTGTTCGGCACGAGTAATAATTTTATATACGATGAACTGATCGTTTAACATTCGAAAAAATCGAACGTTTTTATTTTCTTTACGAATACGAACAGCTTCACTATTCATTAAGTATTCTGTCTTGGAAGGGTCGAAATCATCGTCATGTTTAGTTGTCGTAACTTCGACGACATCGACACCACCAGTCATTTCACGATCGATGTTATCGACAGGATTACTTGTATCCTTTACAGATTGAGTTTCTTTAATGTCGATACCTTTTTTATGTTGTTGATTATTAAACTTTTGTTTCTTCTTATTATTAGTTGTCATAAATCAGTTTGTCCTTAGCTATTAATTACCTTACGATCTCGAGCTAAAAATTGATATTGCTCTAACACTGGACGACCAGAAGAATCGAGTACTGTTTGTACATTCATTATATGACAGTCTAATAAAATAACATGTAATGGTTGACCCATTACATCATCATCTTGTCCATATACAATATCGATTTCAAACCCTTGTCGCCATATAGCATCATGCTCAGGATTAGATTGTACAGTTTGAGATAATCGATGTGGTTGAACAATTTCTTTATATTCGACTTCTTCTGTTTTATCTTCGGCAACAAGTGTAGCTTTCTGATATTTTTTAATCATATTATCGATATAAAGTGGTTCAGTAAAGTTAATCGTAAACGTTCCTTGTACTAACCGATTACCGATAGCTAATTCGTCATAGATATAAGAATTATAACCGAACAATGGCATATCGTGTTGAGATAATCCATAATTAATATTCTGGATATCGGTAACTAATTTATCACCGAACCATACATTTGCATCGATCTGAGAATAATATCTTTTATATGTCGGAGTATTTTTAGTATACCCAGACGAAGATCGAGTTATTTCTTGTTCAACGTTTTTATTTGTATAGGACAATAGACTGCTTAAATGATTATCGAAGCGCTTTCGTCTCATAATATATTATACTCCATTTTTATTTAAAAGTCTATTTGGTTCTTAACTAGAACATTCCAATTAGCCAAATAATAATCGTTACCATTTCTCCATACTGTAACTAATCCAGTATGAGTTCTAGTTTCTTTATCGTATATAGATATTACAGTATAGTCTGCATCGTCATATGTTATATATGCAGCATTATCTGTTACTTTTTTATATTCAAAACGATAGTTTTCTCCGCGTTTAAATTTAACGGCAGATACTATCATATTTTTAATATCGTTTGGTATGATTACTCGATGAGATGTTTCTTGATTATATACATACATACCGATATCTTTATGTACTTGTTTAGAATAACGATATACATTTAAATAATGAATCATGTCGAGCAATTCATCATACGGATTAATTTGCACAAATCGATCGATAACTTTATCGTAATAGTTAGATAATGTTACATCGCTATTACCGATACAATCTGTAAAATAATGATAATATTTATTTACGTCTTCTAATTCGAATTCTTCTTTTAAAAATGCCAACAAACCAGTCTGTTCGTAACGAAGAGTTTCTTCAATATATTTATGTTCGATATCTTGATCGATATTAAATAAACAAATCGGACTTAAAATATTATTATCTTTATCGGATAAATAACTAAAGTAATTACCGTCGTAAATAGAATTACCTTGTGTCGGCAAATCGATTACTAAATTATCGATTTCTTTTTTAACTAATACTTGATCGGCGGCTAATCCTTCCACATCTGTTATACAGAAATAAATCGGGCCGATATCTTGATATTGATTAGCGCCATCGATCAGTGCTGTTATTTCGCCGTCTTCGACTACGATTTTAGGCATTTGCAATACAGGATTATCGATATGCTTATTGAGTAACATGCTAATGGCTAATTTTGTATCGTCGTCAAATGATTGATATGCTAACGGTAAGTATCTAAGACTATCTGTTAAATCACTTATCTTAGTCGCAATTATATTTAATTTATCCCAGATAAGATTAGCCGACGTTAAAGATGGATGAATCGTATAATAAGAATTAATGATATTCTGATCCAAGATCAAATCGATACGATATAAATAATCTTTATCTAAAAATCCTAAATCGATATTTTCATCTTTAAAAGTTATCGTATCTTGATACTCGTAAAACTTACCAGTAAACTTATATAAATTAATTTTACCTTCTAAGAATCCATTTACGATATTAGGATGTAATAATGATTGATTGTCAGAGTTTAAATAAAGCGAACTGTTGTTATTGATATTGTTATAGAAATTGTTAGCATTATAATGTTTAATAGCCGCCAATAATAAATAGAATAATCGATATTTATTTTTCTCTTCTTGATTAGTCATATAAGAAAAATATAAAGTTTCGACCAAGTTAAGTCCACGCTCATCAGATACTTTAATAATAAAATCTTTAAGTTCTTTATTTAACTCATCGTTAAAGATTAAATTATTTAAATACGTTAGCTGATATTCTAATCCTTCTGGATATACTTCGATATATTTATCTTCAGATTGTCCGTCAGGCCCTTTACTAAATACTCGATAGATGCCAGACTGTAAATCGTTAATAATAGCAGTCGGTTCTTCTAATTCATATTTAGTTAATTCATTTCCGTCATCGACATATAGTTCTGTGTGACCGTTAAAATAATCGTTACAATAGAGGGCAACGAATGTTTCAAATTGCCACAAAAAAGTAATGCTAGATGTGCTCAAGTTCTTCGTTGCCTCCTTCTTTTTTATTAGTAACGTTATCGGTAATAATTACGATATTCCCATTTTCATCGAGACGATATTTAGTAGCGTCTTCTTCATCGACTGTTTTAATATCTTTTCTAAAATTAGAATAATCTGGAAGTTTAGTATCTTTACGTTTTTCAGTTTTTCTAAATTCATCGTAAGACGGAATATTGCTATTATCCTTTTTAGGATCTAAACGATATTTACTATAATCAGGAATATCCTTAGAATCGCGAATTTTGCCGTCTAAGCGATATTTAGAGTAATCGGGTACATCACGTCTAGACGTATATAAAGATGTTCTAAAATTGTCATATTCTTTATTTATTTTAACTCTTTTATGTTCGAGGAATCTAACTTTCTTTTGTTTCTTAGAAAGTAATGCTTGAGACGGATAATACTGTTCTGCTTCTGTGCGCAAATCGTAATAATCTTTTTTAAGCTGAGCCATCTTTTCAGATTCTTTCTCACCCATAAATTGATCGGCTAATTTTTTATATTTACGATTAAGAGCTTCCATATAAGATTTAAAAGAATAATAACCGTCTTTAGAAAGCTCGAGTACATGTTGCCCATATTGAATCTTAGGATTGTAACGAGAAATTTTAGCATTTGTCGTCGTTAACCATGGATTAGATTCGATAATACTTTTTTCATTTATTTTATAATAATCGTTAGATTCTGTCATATAATCGATATCGGTCGCATAATAATGATATGTATTTTCTGTTAAGATATCGTTAATCGACATAATCTGACCTTCGTCTATAATCGTACAGTTATAAACGCTAATAGTAGATTGGTGGCCATATTCATTCGCAAAAGATAATGTTACATCGAATACAGGTAATTCATCCATTAAATAATGTTTATTTAAATAATTGCCACGTTTAGTAACTTCATCAAATATTTCATAGATAACATGTTTATCTAATACTGCAAATACAATAGAGCCGGCGATAGTTCTTGGGCCGCTTACATATGTAATAGCGTTAACATCACCTAATGTTCGTATAGGAGACTTCTCTTGATGAATACTATAAGAGAAAGTTTGAACACTCCCGAAAACATATGAAATCATATCTTGTCCTGGGATCGTGATATTTACAGATGCCACAATATCGCATCCACTATAGGATGTATAAGTTCTTGTATATTTAGAAGTCTGAATAACTTCCTTATTCCCTAAAGAATAATCAGTTGGCATATTTCACCTTTAAGTTGTATAGCTTCATATATTGTTTTACTCTGTTATCAACTAATGTGATAATATGAGTTTTGAGCTCGATGTTGTGCTCATCAATAATGTCATAGCAAACTTTTAACATTTCTGATTTCATATCGATAGGATATTCACCAGAAACTAGGACATCATTGATCAATGTTTGTAAGCCACGATTTAAGTATAAAAAGATTTGATTTGTGTTTTCTTGAGGATTCACGCCTAATTCTCCTTAGAAAAAATAAAAAGGCGAGGAAAAACTTCCTCGCCAAATTTATTAATACTTGTTGTCAAGTAAATATTTATTTTCTACTGGTTGCAAGTAATCGACAGAGCGAGCAATGTAAGTACAAGCTTTATCAGTAGTTGTAGAATCTACGGAGAAGCTAGAAGCTTCGTTCAAAATTTCACAGCCATAGATAACCATAACTGCGGATTGACCATATTCATTTGCAAAGGACAAAGTAATGTCGAATGGAGGAATTTCGTCAGAATATTTTGGCGTAGATTGAATAGCTACGTTTTGTGTAACTTTGAATGGGTTAGTAGAAGCTACTTGGCTATCGTTACCATTGGAGCCCAAAGAGTTAACTACCATGTTAGTTAATTTTGTATCCCATTCAGTAATTGTATACGGTTGATAGTTAATATCGCCACCGATACGTTGGAAGTAAGCTGCTTTAGCAGCACGAACAGCAAGTGCGTCGACTAGAGCATCACGGTCAAATA
>ENA-OWND01000016-OWND01000016.1-metagenome-genome-assembly--contig:-NODE-16-length-109800-cov-9.025723_pt1 | contig 109800 bp, 106 predicted proteins | sample MGYA00245342_ERZ651119 | MGnify/ENA primary metagenome ERZ651119 (study PRJEB26857, sample SAMEA4031756) | metagenome | biome: human; feature: oral; material: saliva | place: Philippines | collected 2014... | reverse complement strand
ACCGGGTTTTGATCTCGGCATCCCTAGGTTCGAATCCTAGTACCCCAGCCATACTTTCTTATCCTTTATATCTTCTTTATTAAACTTTGATTTAACTCAGATTATTTCTTTTGATTTCCTTAAAAATTCATTAAAATACCCCTAATATTTTATAATTAAATTAAAGGAAATCACCATGCAAAAAATCAACCCAACAACTACAGTCGCTTGGCAAGCATTAGAAGCACATAAAGCAGATAATCTTACCATTCCACAGCTTTTCGCAGAAAACCCAAACCGTTTTGAACAATACTCTTTAAACTTTGCTGATCAAATCCTTGTCGATTACTCCAAAAACGCCATCAATGAAAAAATCTTAGGTTTATTACGCCAATTAGCAAGTGAATGCGGTCTAGCATCAGCAATAGAAGCAATGTTCACAGGGCAAAAAATTAACCGCACAGAAAATCGTGCGGTACTACATACTGCATTACGTAACCGTTCAAATGCTCCTGTTTTAGTGGATGGTAAAGATGTTATGCCTGAAGTGAACGCTGTATTAGCAAAAATGAAAGATTTTTGTGAGCGTGTGATTTCAGGTGAGTGGAAAGGCTATACAGGTAAAGCGATTACCGATGTGATCAACATTGGTATCGGCGGTTCAGATTTAGGCCCTTATATGGTTACTGAAGCACTTCGTCCATATAAAAACCACCTCACAATGCACTTTGTGTCTAACGTGGACGGCACACACATTGCGGAAACCTTGAAAAAAGTGAATCCAGAAACAACGCTTGTGCTAGTTGCTTCAAAAACTTTCACTACACAAGAAACAATGACCAACGCTCACACTGCACGTGATTGGTTATTGGCTGCAGCAAAAGATGAATCTGCGGTAGCAAAACACTTTGCAGCACTTTCAACTAACGCAAAAGAAGTGGAAAAATTTGGTATTGATACCAACAATATGTTCGAATTTTGGGATTGGGTGGGCGGTCGCTACTCGCTTTGGTCTGCTATCGGCTTATCTATCGCTCTTTCAATCGGCTTTGAAAACTTTGAGCAATTGCTTGCGGGTGCACACGAAATGGATAAACATTTCCGTAACACGCCAATCGAGCAAAACATCCCTGCAACTCTTGCATTAGTGGGCATTTGGAACAGCAACTTCTTAGGTGCAGAAACTGAAGCATTATTACCTTATGACCAATATTTACATCGTTTTGCCGCCTATTTCCAACAAGGCAATATGGAATCAAATGGTAAATTTGTAGGTCGTGATGGCAATGCAGTAAACTACCAAACAGGTCCTATCGTATGGGGCGAACCTGGCACAAACGGTCAGCACGCATTCTATCAATTGATTCACCAAGGTACCAAAATCATCCCTTGTGATTTCATTGCACCTGCTCAAACACACAATGCCGTAGGCGATCACCACGCAAAATTACTTTCAAACTTCTTCGCTCAAACCGAAGCATTAGCGTTTGGTAAATCAAAAGAAGTGGTTGAACAAGAGTTCTTACAAGCGGGCAAAAAATTGGAAGAAGTTGCAGAAATCGTGCCATTCAAAGTATTTACAGGCAACAAACCAACTAACTCAATTTTGGTGCAAAAAATCACCCCATTTACATTAGGTGCATTGATTGCGATGTATGAACACAAAATCTTTGTTCAAGGTGTGATTTTCAATATCTACAGTTTCGACCAATGGGGAGTTGAGTTAGGTAAACAATTAGCAAACCGCATCTTACCAGAGCTTCAAAGCAACGAAAAAGTAACTAGCCACGACAGCTCGACGAATGGTTTAATCAACCAATTCAAAGCGTGGCGTTAATTTTGTAATTTAACTATGATTCAAGCGGTGTAATTCGTAAATCTTTTTGCAAATTGCACCGCTTATTTTTTGATATGGCAATTATTTTAGGCATAGACCCAGGCTCAAGGCTCACAGGCTACGGCGTGATTCGCCAAACAGGGCGACATTTAGAATACCTCGGCAGCGGCGTGATTCGTACTGCTGCAGACGATCTCCCAACACGTTTAAAACGCATTTATGCAGGCGTAACCGAAGTGATTACCCAATTCCAACCCGAAATGTTCGCGATTGAACAAGTCTTTATGGCAAAAAATGCCGATTCTGCCCTTAAACTTGGGCAAGCTCGTGGCACAGCAATTGTCGCAGCGGTTAATCACGATCTTCCTGTGTTTGAATATGCGGCTCGTTTGGTGAAACAGACGGTGGTAGGCATTGGATCTGCCGATAAAATTCAAGTGCAAGATATGGTAATGCGAATGCTACAGCTCTCTGCCAAACCACAAGCGGATGCGGCAGATGCTTTAGCGATTGCTATTACTCACGCACACTCGATTCAGCACTCCTTAGTCGTCGCAAAGCAGAGTAGCCAAAAAGTAAGTAGCGAAAAAGAGCAGATTTTAGCCCTAATGAAAACTCGTTACAGCCGCGGGCGTTTTCGTTTAAAAGGCTAATAGGAGGGGAAAATGATTACCAAACAATTCTTTGTTTTTGGGCGTGTGCAAGGCGTAGGCTTTCGCTTTTTTACCTTACAACAAGCGGGAAAACTTGGCATAAAAGGCACAGTACGTAACCGCATTGATGGCAGTGTGGAAGTCATTGCTCAAGGCACAGAAGATCAAATAGCCTTAATGCGAGCTTGGCTTTTGGATGGACCGAAAACAGCAACGGTAGAAAGAGTAGTTGAGAATAACTATTCTGAAGATAAATTGTTTGATAAATTCTCAATGATTGGATAATAAAAATGCGATCGTGTCTGATCGCATTTTTTATTTCCAATGTGTAAATTACTCGGCTTTTTCCACCGCTTTCACCGCAATTGCTAACTCTTCCAACGCTTGCGGATTTGCATAGCTTGGGGCTTCTGTCATTAAACACGCTGCTGCGGTGGTTTTCGGGAAGGCGATCACATCACGAATATTTTCTGTACCAGTGATAAGCATTGTCAAGCGGTCTAAACCGAATGCCAAGCCTGCGTGTGGTGGTGTGCCAAATTTTAATGCATCGAGCAAGAAACCAAATTTTTCTTGTTGTTCTTGTTCGTTAATGCCTAAAATATTGAACACGGTTTGTTGCATTTTCGGATCGAAAATTCGCACAGAACCACCGCCCACTTCGTAGCCGTTGATCACCATATCGTAAGCGTTCGCTACCGCATTCACAGGGTTTGTTGCTAATTCTTCAGGGGTTAAGCCTTTTGGTGAAGTGAATGGGTGGTGCATCGCTGAAAGATTACCCTCTTCATCACGTTCAAACATTGGGAAGTCGATAACCCATAATGGTTTCCACGCACTTAAATCAGTTAAGTTTAAGTCACGACCCACTTTTAAGCGTAATGCACCCATTGAGTCGGTTACCACTTGCCATTTGTCTGCACCGAAGAATAAAATATCGCCCGTTTGAGCGTTGGTGCGGGCAATTAATGCTTTGATTACCTCTTCATTTAAGAATTTCGCCACGGGGCTTTGTACACCTTCTAAGCCTGCGTTCACATCGTTAATTTTCGCCCACGCTAAGCCTTTCGCACCATAAATGCCGACAAATTGAGTGTATTCATCAATTTGTTTACGGGTTAAAGTTGCACCGTTTGGCACGCGTAATACTGTTACACGTCCATCTGGTGAGTTCGCTGGCTCGTGGAATACTTTGAATTCCACGTCTTTTAAAATATCTGCAACATCAACTAATTCTAACGGGTTACGTAAATCTGGCTTGTCTGAACCAAAGCGATTCATTGCTTCATGCCACGTCATCATTGGGAATTTACCTAAATCCACATTTAAGCGATCTAACCATAAACCGTGGATCATTTCTTCCATAATGGCACGCACTTCTTCTGCAGTTAAGAATGAGGTTTCCACATCAATTTGGGTAAATTCAGGTTGGCGGTCGGCACGCAAATCTTCATCGCGGAAACATTTCACGATTTGATAGTAACGGTCGAAGCCCGACATCATGAGTAGCTGTTTAAAAAGTTGTGGAGATTGTGGCAACGCATAGAATTTGCCTTTATGCACACGGCTTGGCACTAAATAGTCACGAGCCCCTTCTGGAGTCGCTTTGGTGAGCATTGGCGTTTCGATGTCCAAGAAACCGTGTTCATCCATAAAGCGACGTACAAAGCTAGTAATTTTCGCACGAGTTTTAAGTTTTTCTGCCATTTCAGGACGGCGTAAATCTAAGTAGCGATATTTTAAGCGTTGCTCTTCAGTGTTGTTCTGGTTGAAGTCGAGTGGCAGCACATCAGCATTGTTATAAACTAACACATTTTTCACTAACACTTCGATTTCGCCCGTTGCCATATCCTTGTTGATTTGCGACTCATCACGAGCAATCACTTCACCTTGAATTTGCACGCAGGCTTCTGCACGCAGGCTGGATGCTACTTTAAATAACGCTTCATCTTTCTCATCGAAGAATACTTGCACCACGCCTTCACGGTCGCGGATTTGCATAAAGATAAAACGACCAAGGTTACGCACACGGTGTACCCAGCCACTTAAAGTTACATTTTGTCCAACGTGGCTACGGTTTAATTCGCCACAATAGTTTGTACGCATCATAATTATGTCCTTTTGAAAATTAGCTCCCGATAAAGGGAAGATAGCGGGAAAATTGTGGGAATTATAGCGGAATAGGCGAAAGATGGGTAGATAAAGGCTACCAAGCGGTGAAATTTCTTTAAGATTTTGCAACAACAAAAAAGAAAACCTCCGAAGGAGGCTTAGATTAATGATCCCTTTGGAACAGGGCAGTGTCTTCCGACCCAACGTCGTCGCGGCAACGCGAACTTCCGTCGTGAGTCTCAATCCCTTTGGAACAGGGCTGTGTCTTCCGACTGCAGTGGTATTTTGAAGCCTTGTGGCACAAGGCTTACGAGAGCCACTTCCCAACTTTTTCCGAGACTTAGAGAGTTGGGTCTTGATTTGATTAAATGTCGTACAACTTTTAACATTCTATTCACTTATCAAGCGGTCGAAAACGGAAGGGATTTTACCAGAGTTTTTAGATTTTACTAGTCTTAATTCCTTAAAAATCCCCAATAAATCTTAAAGTAAGCCCAACACCTTACGTCCGTTAATTGAGGCGATGTTCGACATTTCTTCAAGATTAGTAAAGCGGCAGCCTGCAGAAAGGAGACTGAGTTCTTGCCACATATCGCCCTCGCAGAGCGGTACCATATAGTCACAGATGTTATCTGTACCAATTGCCACGGTAATGCCTTCCGGGATTAGCTCGTCGGCTGGGGTTAAAGCGTTGTGGAACGGTTGTAAGTCTTCTTTACGACCGCTATCAATCCACGCCATTGGGCAAGCAATGACCATCATTTGGCTATCACGCATTTTTTGATAAAGCATTTTGCGGTATTCTTTAGGATGTGCACCGATAGAAATCCCGTGAATTGCCACTACACGACCTTCCATACCGTGTTCAATCGCTTTATCGCAAAGTTGTTCGGTCTCTTTCTCTTTTGGTGTGTTGAATTGATCCACGTGCACGTGCAGCATTTTGCCGAGTGATTTGGCTTTATCCATCAAAATATCCATCGCTTCTAAACCTTTACCATAATCCAACTCATCACGATAAGGTAAACCACCAATCATATCCACCATTTCTGAGCCAATATCAAACCATTTTTTTGCGGTTGGCTCAATGACACCTTTTAACGTTTGGTTAGCGAATTTCAAAATAATATCGCTTTTGTACACCTCGCGTGCTTTGTGTGCTGCGATAATGGCACGATCTTCACATACGCCATCAATATCTACGAAAGTACCGAATGCGGTTACTCCTTGAGAAATCATCAGCTCAATCGCTTGTGAGAAACGGCGGTAATAGTCGTCTACGCTGGATTGACGTTTTACTTCATCCACTAAGTCCCATTTTTGCTGTAGATTAGCATTTTGGTAGATGGTAATTTTTTCTGGGGTCATGGTGAATGCTCGGTCAGCGTGAGCGTGTGCATTTACCCAGCCTCCTTTTTTAATGATTTCATCACGAATATGACCTTTCAGTGTACGAATTAATTGGCTCATGTTTGCTATCCTTTATGTAAATTTCGGGCGAAAAAAAATCGCTTGTGAAAAAGCGATTTGATCAAATTAAGGAAAAATGAATAAAAAAACAGCTACGCCTCGAAGAACGATGCGTAGCTGAAAAAATAATGTATAAGGAGTTAATATATGAAGATTCATTTCTAGTTTCTACGTTTAAAACTAGGTGCGTAGTATAGCGATGTTGTTAGTAAAAAGCAAACGGTTGCAAGCGGTTGAATTTCTCTTTTTTTTTGCATAGAATTCGTTCTGTTCTCATCGGAGTGCAAGGATTAACAATCTATGCTGAGAGGTGTAAGCCAATCCGTAGAACCTGAACTGAATAATTTCAGCGTAGGGATTTGAGACGAGTGATCGACTTAAATCCTTTGATTTAAAATTTAAACAAAGGAAACATTATGAAAACTGTATCTTTGACTTTATCTGTCATTGGCTTAGCCGTTGCTACTTCTGCTTTTGCTACAGAAAAACCTGTACTCAATGTTTACACTTATGATTCGTTCGCTTCAAAATATGGACCTGCTTCTCAATTAGAAGCCAATTTTGAAAAAGTGTGTCACTGCGATCTGCGTTTTTTACCATTTGATAATGGTGTAACAATGTTGAATCGTGTTCGTTTAGAAGGTAAAAAAACCAAAGCTGATGTTGTGGTTGGCATCGACAATTTTACTCAAGCCGAAGCAGAAAAAAGCGGGTTGTTTGCTGCAAATGAATTAACCTTACAAGATACCGCATTACCGATCACTTGGCAAAGCCACATTTTTTACCCATACGATTACAGCGAATATGCATTCATTTATAATAAAGAGAAATTAACAAATCCGCCGAAGTCGTTAAAAGAGCTTTTTGAGCGTCAAGATTTACGCATTATTTACCAAGACCCGCGCACTAGCACGGTAGGGCGTGGATTACTTGTGTGGGCAAATCAAGTACTTGCTTCAGAAGGCGAGATGAGCAAATGGTGGGAAAGCTTAGCAAAACATACGGTAACTGTTGGTAAAGGCTGGTCTGAAACTTATGGTGCCTATTTAAAAGGCGAAGCGGATATGGTGTTGAGTTATACTACTTCACCGCTTTATCATCAATGGTATGAGAATGATAATAAAAATGTAGCAGCCATTTTTGAAGAAGGGCATTTGATGCAAGTCGAGCTTGCTGCCATTTTAAAAAGCAGCCAACAAAAACCGCTTGCTCAGCAATTCTTACGTTTCTTACACGAGCCTGAATCGCAAAAAATTATTACGAAATCGAATATCATGAAGCCTGTTGTGGCGGGTGAGATTGATCCCCTTTTAACATCTTTGCCAAAAATTAAAGTATTGGAAACACTACAGCCTAATGCGGATTTAGTGCGTCAGTGGTTGGCGAATTGGCAAAAAGCGGTAAGTAAGTAATACACATTCCCCTCTCCCCTTGTAGGAGAGGGTAATTTTACCTTAAGTAGAGAGAACTAATAAAAACAGAAAGGAATGCTGTTTTTTTGCAAAAAGATTTGCCAAACGTATTAACTTCTGTTATCTATAGCGTCCTTAAAAATCCCTATACTTTTTCTACCCCTTTTTTGCTCCTTTTAAGGTAGGACTAGGGGTAACTTAACTAACAGGAGTGTAATATGGCAGTGGGCAATACCACGTCTTTAGGTTTATTATCTCTCGCAGGGGTAAAACCTTACGAACTGAAAAAGAATGAAGAATATATGAATGATGCTCAAAAAGAGCACTTCACTAAAATTCTAAAAGCGTGGCATTCTCAAATCATGGATGAAGCCGCTCGCACGAAAAACCAAATGCAGGAAGATGTGACTAACTTCGCAGACCCTGCAGACCGCGCAACTCAGGAAGAAGAGTTCAGTTTAGAATTACGCAACCGTGATCGTGAGCGTAAATTATTGAAAAAAATTGAACAAACTTTACACAAGATTTCTGATGATGATTACGGTTATTGTGAAACCTGTGGCGTAGAAATCGGCTTAAAACGCCTTGAAGCACGCCCAACTGCGGATTTATGTATTGACTGTAAAACCCTTGCTGAAATCCGTGAAAAACAACTTGGTTTATAAGATAAACAACGGAGAATGGTCGCATTCTCCGTTATTACTTTTAGCCTAATTTAAACGAGGTGAATTATTTTTAATTACATTAAATCATTTTTTTCTCGTCCTAAAAAAGCAAAAAAATCGGCAGAAGAGATTGCTATTTATACAGAGAAAAAAATTGATAATCGCCCAATGCGTCCTGCTGTTGAGCTAAAACGAACAGAACGAGCGACATCCAAAGGTAAAAAAGCTCAAGATGGCGTACCCTCCCATATTTTGCATAAAAAACATACCACCCAAGCAGGGCAATATGGCATTAGTCCGAAAGATTTCCCGAAAAATGCGTTAGCTATTGTTGAAAAATTACACCGTGCAGGCTATGAGGCCTACATTGTAGGCGGTTGCGTTCGAGATTTATTGCTCGGTAAAAAACCAAAAGATTTTGATATTTCAACCAATGCTCGCCCTGAAGAGGTGCAGAAAATTTTTGGGCGTCAATGTCGCTTAGTGGGACGCCGTTTCCGCTTAGCACATATTATGTATGGCCGCGAAATTTTTGAAGTTGCCACTTTCCGTGCGGGTCATGAAAATCACACTAACGATAAAATCTCTAAAGTCAGTGATGAAGGAATGCTGTTGCGAGATAACGTTTACGGCACATTGTTTGAAGATGCTGGGCGTCGAGATTTCTCCGTCAATGCGTTCTATTACGATCCTCGCCACAATTTAATTTACGATTTCTTCAACGGGATTGAAGATCTGCGTGCAGGTAAATTGCGTTTATTAGGTGATCCAACACAACGTTATCAAGAAGATCCTGTGCGAATGTTACGTGCAGTTCGTTTTATGGCGAAATTGGATATGTTCTTGGACAAAGAGACCGAAGCACCAATCAAAACCCTTGCACCGTTGTTAGGCAACATTCCAGCTGCACGGCTCTTCGATGAGTCATTGAAACTCTTGCAATCGGGAGCGGGTTTTAAAACATACGAATTGTTGCGTGAGTATCATTTATTTGAGCAACTTTTCCCTGTGCTCACGCCGTTTTTCACCGAGCATCAAGACTCAAATGCGGAGCGAATGATCAAGCGTGCCTTGATGTCTACCGATGACCGCATTCGCGATAAATTGCCGGTAAACCCCGCATTTTTATTTGCGGCGTTATTCTGGTATCCATTGCGTGAAAAAATTGATGAGTTGAAAAACGAAGGCGGATTAAACACGCACGATTCAATGATGCTTGCGGCAAATGAAATTTTAGACGAAAGCTGCAAAGCCGTGGCATTGCATCGTCGTCACACGGGCATTATCCGAGAGATTTGGGCGTTACAATTCCAAATGACTAAACGCACAGCTAAGCGTGCCCTACAAACCTTGGAAGTACAAAAATTCCGTGCGGGTTTTGATTTACTCGTGATGCGTGCCGAAACCGAAGGTGGCGATCTGGTTGAGCTTTCTGCTTGGTGGCACGAGTTCCAATTCAGCAACGATAAACAGCGTGCTGAAATGTTGCAAGCGGTAAAAAAATTACCGAACTTTGCCAGCGAAGAGACCAAGAAAAAACGCCGTCGCAAAACATTTCGTCGTAAAAAACCTGCGAATAAAAAAGCGGAGGTAAATGCCTAATGAAAACCGTTTATGTTGCTTTAGGTTCGAACTTGAACGATCCGCTTAATCAACTTAAACAAGCGGTGCAATCGTTACAAGCATTTGCAATTAACTTTGAAGTCAGCCCATTTTACGGCTCAAAACCTGTTGGCCCGCAAGATCAGCCTGATTATGTGAATGCGGTCGCAAAATTTGAGACAAATCTGACCGCTCTTGAATTATTAGACAAGCTACAACATATAGAGAATTCGCAAGGGCGTGTCCGACTTCGTCGCTGGGGCGAACGCACGCTAGACTTAGATCTCATTTTATATAGTGATGAACTGATCCAAAATGAGCGTTTAACCGTACCACATATTGAAATGCAAAACCGCGAATTTGTGATCGTGCCGATGTATGATCTTTCGCCAGATTTGGTGCTCCCAAGCGGTCAAAAATTGGCAGAAATTTACCAACGGTTTAAAGATCATCAAATGGTGGTTTTTGAATAATAAAAAATGTTTGCTCTCTCCGTTCGCGGAGGGAGGGAAGTTAAATATAAGGAATAACCATGTCAAACCCATTACTCAACTACACAGACTTGCCGCCATTCTCGCAAATTAAACCTGAACATATCCAACCTGCGGTAGAAGCTGTGATTAAAGAGTGCCGTGAAACTATTGAGCGCGTTTCACAAATCGACAATCCAACCTGGGAAAATTTCTATCTGCCACAAGTGATGGCGGGCGATAAATTTAACCGTGCGTGGTCACCCATCGGGCATTTAAATGGCGTGAAGAACTCGCCTGAATTGCGTGAAGCCTATCAAGCTTGCTTGCCGTTGTTATCTGACTACAGCACTTGGGCAGGGCAACACCAAGGTTTGTATCAAGGCTATGTGAAGCTCAAAAACTCTCCAGAATTTGCGACCTATTCTGTGGCACAGAAAAAAGCGGTAGAAAACAGCTTGCGTGACTTTGAGCTGTCCGGTATCTCATTACCCGTAGATAAACAAAAACGCTACGGCGAAGTTTCCGCACGCTTATCAGAACTCGGCTCACAATTTAGTAATAACGTGTTAGATGCAACAATGGGTTGGGATATTGTTGTGACAGACGAGGCACAGCTTAAAGGTTTGCCAGAATCAGCATTAGAAGCGGCAAAATTGTCTGCCCAAAGCAAAGGCAAAGAGGGTTATCGTTTCACCCTTGAATTCCCAAGCTATTACCCTGTGTTAGTCTATTGTGAAAACCGCGAATTGCGTGCAATGATCTACAAAGAGTACGCCACCCGTGCTTCCGATCAAGGTTCAAATGCAGGCAAATGGGACAACTCAGCGAACATTGAGGAGAAATTAAAACTTCGTCTTGAAATGGCGCAATTGCTTGGTTTTGAAACCTATGCTCATCTTTCATTAGCGACCAAAATGGCGGAAAACCCGCAACAAGTGGTCGATTTCTTGGAAGATCTTGCAAAACGTTCAAAAGAGCAAGGCAAAAACGAAATTTGCGAATTGAAAAAATTTGTTAGAGAAAACTACGGTGTGGAAACCCTAGAACCTTGGGATATTGCTTTCTACAGTGAGAAACAAAAACAAGCGTTGTATGCTATCAACGACGAAGAACTTCGTCCGTATTTCCCAGAAGATCGCGTACTTTCAGGCTTATTTGAGCTTATGAAACGCATTTTTGGCTTACGTATTGAAGAGAAATTTGGCATCGATACTTGGCACGAAGATGTGCGTTTCTTCCAAATTTATGACGAAAAAGGCGAAGAGCGTGGCTCGTTCTACTTAGACTTATACGCTCGTGAAAATAAACGTGGTGGGGCGTGGATGGATGATTGCATCAACCAAAAACGTTTGGCAGATGGTTCATTACAAAAGCCCGTGGCGTATTTAACCTGTAACTTCAACAAGCCAATCGGCGACAAACCTGCGTTGTTCACCCACGATGAAGTGACCACGCTTTTCCATGAATTCGGACACGGTATTCACCATATGCTGACCCAAATTGATGTAGGCGATGTGGCGGGCATCAACGGTGTGCCTTGGGATGCGGTGGAATTGCCAAGCCAATTCTTAGAAAATTGGTGCTGGGAAGAAGAAGCCTTACAGTTTATTTCAGGGCATTATGAAACGGGCGAACCGTTGCCGAAAGAGAAACTCACGCAGTTACTAAAAGCGAAAAACTTCCAAGCAGCAATGTTTGTGCTTCGTCAGTTAGAATTCGGTTTATTCGACTTCCGCTTACACTTAGCCCAACCGCATGAAGGTTTGGTATTAGAGACCTTACAAGCGGTCAAAAAAGATGTCGCTGTTGTAAAAACGCCTGAATGGGTGCGTACCCCGCACAGCTTTAGCCATATTTTTGCAGGCGGTTATGCGGCAGGCTATTACAGCTACTTATGGGCAGAAGTGTTGTCTGCAGATGTATTCTCAAAATTTGAAGAAGAAGGCATTTTCAACCGCCAAACAGGGCAACAATTCTTAGATTGCATCTTAACCCGCGGCGGTTCCGAAGAGCCAATGGTGTTATTCGAACGTTTCCGTGGACGTAAACCAACCCTTGATGCACTGCTAAGACACAAAGGGATTGCGTAATTTCAAGCGGTTAGATTCTATTGGACATTTGCAAAACCGAATGGAATCTAACTGCTGATTATTTTTCCATTTTCAATACAAATAATGCGATCGAATAAAGCTCTGCTTTCTTCAATCTGATGGGTTACCATTAACAAGGTGAGTTTACGTTCTTGGCAGAGTTGTGCTACAAGTTGTTGGAGCTCTTCTCTGCGTTTAGGATCAAGGGCTGAAAAAGGTTCATCTAATAATAAAATCGGCTTATCACGTAACAATGTACGAGCCAGTGCGACGCGTTGTTTCTGTCCACCAGAAAGCTGATCGGCTCGACGATCTAATAATTCAGTGATACCCATTTTTTCTGAGATATTAATGATTTGCGATTTTTGTTGAGTAGTTAATGACAAACGAGGTACTAACGCCAGGCCAATATTTTGAGAGACAGTGAGGTGTGGAAAGAGATTGTTATCTTGAAATAGCATAGAAACAGGACGATGGGAAACTTCTGTGTGCGTATGATTACAATTATCCAACCAAATTTCACCGCTTGTGGGCAATTCAAAGCCTGCAATCAAGTTGAGTAGCGTACTTTTCCCCGCTCCACTTTCACCAATAATGGCAATTTTTTCCCCCTTTTTCACGGAGAGAGTAAAGTGCATTGGCATTTGCTCATAATCGAACTTAATATTTAGTGCTATCATTATCATATTTATTAAATGTTATAAAGTCGTTATTATGGCACAAAAAACTGCTATTCGGCTTAATTCGAATAACGGTTTATGTTTATTGCATTATACTCCTAGCCACTTCTCTGCTTTGGAGCGAATTTCGTGAATCAGCTCTGGTTTATCCCTAAGTTTTTCGCCATAAGAAGGTACAATCTGTTTCAACTTCACTTGTAATTCGGGATGTTTTTCCACAAAACATTTTGAAAATACGCTCAACATGGCATCAACTGAAGTAGAAGCACCGGGAGATGCACCAAGTAATGCTGCTACGCTTTTATCTTCGGAGGTAATCACTTCTGTCCCAAAGCAGAGAGACCCCCGCTCATTGGCTAAATCTTTGATAATCTGCACGCGTTGTCCCGCGATAATTACATCCCAATCTTCGCTTTTCGCTTCTGGATAAAATTCTCGTAATTCTGCCATTCGTTGCTCTTTGTTGAGCAAAGCTTGCTTGATCAGATAATTTGTAAGCGGAATATTTTTTATTCCTGCAATCACCATGGTTGCAAAATTATCAGGCTTGAATGAAAGCGGGAAATCAAGCGGTGAACCGTGTTTAAGATACTTCATTGTAAAACCAGCAAATGGCCCGAATAAAAGCGATTTTTTTCCTTCGATAAAGCGAGTATCTAAATGCGGCACAGACATTGGAGGAGCCCCAATTTTCGCTTTGCCATAAACTTTAGCGTGATGTTTTTCCACTATCCCAGGATTACGGCAGACCATAAAAATACCGCTCACAGGGAAGCCACCAATATGTTTTCCCTCTTTAATGCCTGTTTTTTGTAGTAATGGCAACGTGCCACCGCCACAGCCGATAAAGAGGAATTTGCAAGAATGTTGCAAAATTTGATCGCTTGAATCTTTCACGGATAGTGTCCAGCCTTCAGTAGTTTTCTGAATATTTTGCACTCGATAACCCAGTTTTAATTCACAGCCCTGCTTTTGCAGATTTTTAAACAGTTTTCGTGTTAATTCGCCGAAGTTCACGTCTGTTCCATGCTCAATCAATGTGGCTGCAAGCGGTTCATTTCCTTGACGATTTTGCATCATCAACGGAATCCATTTCGCTAATGTTTCACGATCATCGGAAAATTGCATCCCTTCAAACAACGGATGCTGAGTAAGTGCTTCAAAACGTTTGTGTAAGAACTTCACATCTTTTTCGCCTTGCACAAAGCTCATATGTGGCAGCTTACGAATAAATTGGGCAGGATTTTCAATATCACCTTTTGCAACTAAATAAGACCACATCTCAAGCGAAAGTTGATATTTCTCGTTGATACTCAAGGCTTTTGTGATATCAATCGATCCGTCGGCTTTTCCTGCAGTGTAATTCAACTCACATAAGGCTGAGTGCCCTGTACCCGCATTGTGCCATTCATTTGAACTTTCTGTTGCCACAGCATTTTGGGCTTCAAAAATGGTGATACTCTGTTCTGGTAGAATCTCTTTAATCAGCGTGCCAAGCGTGCCGCTCATAATACCTGCACCGATTAAAACAACATCAGATTGGTTTGCCATAATATCCTTCTTATTTACTCTTTTTTAGGTAGCTTTATTATTTAATAATAATCGGGAAAAATCAGCTTTGCAAACGGTTGCGAAAAGATATTTTGCTGAATCGTTTTAGCTAAAAAATAAGCAGAATCAATTGATTAATTTATGGCAAAATAGCAATAACTATTGGTAATGTAGCTAGGAGGAAAATATGAAATGGAAATTATCTGTAAAAGATATTTTTAATGCCTCACCTGTTGTGCCTGTGATGGTTATTAAGCAGATTGAAGATGCAGAGCCAATGACTCAAGCCTTGCTGGAAGGGGGGATTCGCGTATTTGAGATTACGCTTCGCACTGATGTGGCATTAGAAGCAATTAAGAGAATTAGCAAGGCTTTTCCCGAAGCTATCGTTGGGGCGGGAACAGTTATTAATATTGAACAGTATGATGCGATAGTCGAAGCTGGAGCTAAATTTGCTATCTCACCTGGGGCTACAGAAGAATTGTTGATGCATGCGGCAAAAGGTAAAATAGCCCTCATTCCTGGAACGGCAACACCATCGGACATGATGAAAGCACTAGCGTTAGGCTACGATCATCTGAAATTTTTTCCAGCTGAAGTCAATGGTGGAGCAGCGGCACTGAAAGCGATTTCGGCAGCATTGCCCCAATTGAGATTCTGTCCAACAGGAGGGATTTCTGAGAAGAATCTTGCTCATTATTTAGCATTAGATTGCGTGGCTACCGTTGGCGGATCTTGGATGCTACCGAATGATGCGATTGTTGCAAAAGATTGGGCAAAAGTAACTGCTTTAACAAAACAAGCGGTGGATTTGGTAGCAATAAAAGCAAAATAATTGGTATATAGGAAAAAAATCCCTAAGCAAAATGCTTAGGGATAAAGTAAAAAATAAAGTATAACTACTTTAACTTAACCAAGGAAATATCTATGAAAACATACTTTCTTACTTAATGGCGGTGAGAGGGGGATTCGAACCCCCGATGCAGTTTCCCACATACACGCTTTCCAGGCGTGCTCCTTCAACCACTCGGACATCTCACCGAATCAATAAAAAAGACGAGCTAATTCTAGCGTTTTTGGACGTTTTTATCAAGATATTTTTAGTTTGTAAAATAAAGTCGGAATTTTACCGCTTGTTATGATTTAAAGACCAACACCTGCACAACGTGGGGAATCTGGTCTTTGTTCGCCAATCGCCTGCCACTCTTCTGGTGTGTAAGTATGTAATGCTAATGCGTGAACACCGCCTTCTAATTCAGCGTTAAGACATAGATAGATCGCTTGATGCCGAGCTACGCTACGTTTGCCGTTAAATGTGTCTGTTACTAATGTCACTTTAAAGTGTGATTCTGAGCCACGTCCAGAACTATGCATATGGCTTTCGTTTTCGATTTGTAAAAAAGTAGGATTAAACGTTTCAGTTAATTTCTTTTCAATAGATTGTTGGATGAGCATGATTAGTTCTCGTAGGGTGGACTTCAGTCCACTATGTCTATATAAAATTCGGCGGACTGATGTCCGCCCTACAAAATAGCCCACATTTTGTGGGCTATTTACGTTTTAAATTAATGTTTTTTGCGTAATGCTAATTGGCTTAGAACCACGAGTGAAAGTGAGAACACAATCATAATGGTTGCCAGTGCATTTACCTCTGGCGTTACGCCTGTCTTCACGAGTGAGAAGATTTTAAGCGGTAACACTTCGTAACTTGGGCTAGTTACGAAAGAGGAAACCACTACATCATCAAGCGAGATAGTGAAGCTTAATAACCAACCTGAGATGATGGAAGGTAACGCAAGTGGAAGAATAATTTTGCGTAAAATCGTCACTTCACTTGCTCCTAAATCTTTCGCTGCTTCCAACATTTTGCCATCAAAGTCACTTAGTCGTGCTGAGATGGTAATAACCACATAAGGTAAACAGAAGGTAATATGAGCAATCAATAATGAGATAAAGCCAAGCTGAATGCCTAACATCATAAAGAGTACGAGCATTGATACTGCCATAACAATATCAGGCGACATCATTACAATAAAAAGCAAACCGCCCACCATTTGTTTACCGCGGAATTTATAACGATAAAGGGCGATTGAGGTTAATGCCCCTAAAATCGTTGATAATGTTGCCGCAAAAAATGCAATGGTGACCGAGTTTAATGTGGCTTGAACAAGAGTATCGTTGTTAAATAAACGCTCATACCAGTTCCAGCTAAAGCCTTTCCATTGCAAGCCGTATCTGTCCGCATTAAACGAGTTTACTACCAAGATAATAATCGGAATATAAAGGTAGGCAAAAACCGCGAACATAAAAAGATTTCTAAATGCCTTTTTCATTATTCAAGCTCCACCTTTTTATTTAATAATTTATTCGCACGATAGTAAACATAAAGCATTAATGCCATTAAAATGGTTAATGCGATACTTACTGCAGAGCCCAACGCAAATTGGTTGGTATTTAAGAACAAGCTCTTAATAATGTTACCTACCAATGGTGTTTTACCGCCACCAAGTAAGTCGGCAACGTAGAACATCCCCATCGCTGGAAGAAGTACTAATAAACAGCCTGACACAATACCTGGCATCGTAAGCGGAATAGTGACGCGAATAAAGCGTTGGAACGCATTTGCCCCTAAATCTTTTGCTGCTTCTAATAAACGATTGTCGATTTTTTCAATCGAAGAGTAGAGCGGTAAAATCATAAATGGTAACAAAATGTAAACTAAGCCGATGATAATCGCAAGCTCTGAGTTTAATAAACGCAATGGTTCATTAATGATGCCTAACCACAATAATGCTTCATTTAGCAAACCTTTCACACCTAAGAAAATCTTGATGCCGTAAATACGAATAAGCGAGTTAGTCCAGAACGGCAACACCACTAAAAAGAGTAAAATTGGACGCACTCTCGCAGGCAATTTTGCAATAATAAATGCAAAAGGATAGCCAATAATCAAACAGAAGAAAGTGGCAATCCCCGCCATATACAAGGAGTTCCAAAGTACTGTGGCGTAGGTGTCGTTAAAAAGTACTTGATATGCACTCAAGCTAAACGCAAAATCAACGAAATATTGACTTTGGCGGTTTTCAGTTAAGAAACTAATGACAAACACGAGTACATTCGGCACTAATACGAAAAGTAAAAGCCAGCCGAAAATCGTTGCCACCGTTCCTTTTTGGAATTTATTATTCGTCATCGTTTAGGACAACCTCCCAACCTTCGTGCCACGTTAATGCCACTTTTTGACCCACTTCGTGGTCAATGTTTGGATCATCTTCGTTGAAGAATTCGCTTACTAACACATTCATACCGTTGTGATCGAGTTTCACGCTAGACTCAAGCGTCATACCTTTATAGTTACGGTCGATAATGTGACCGATGATCGCTTTTGAGCTTTCATCTTCGTCTAACTCTTCAATCACAATATCTTCAGGGCGAAGTAATACTTTCAGTTTTTGATTTGGCTGAACGTCTAACTCTTCCACTTTAATATTGCAGATACGACCTTCTATGTTTGCTTTCACGTTAGTTGCGTCTACACGCTCAATCACGGTTGCATCGAACACGTTAATTTCGCCAATGAAGTGTGCCACAAATAAGTTTTTCGGCTCTTCGTAGATTTCACGCGGTGTGCCATCTTGTGCGATTTTCCCTGCATTCATAACGATGATACGATCTGACATCGTTAAGGCTTCTTCTTGGTCGTGAGTCACGAAAATAAAGGTAATGCCTAATTGACGTTGTAAGGCTTTCAACTCATTTTGCATCTCTTTACGCAATTTGTAGTCAAGTGCCGAAAGTGATTCATCTAAAAGCAATACTTTTGGCTTGTTTACCACCGCACGCGCAATGGCAATACGTTGTTGTTGACCACCTGAAAGCTGTGCAGGTTTTTGTTGCGCACGGTCTTCTAAGCGCACCATACGCAACGCTTCCATGACACGCGGCTCAATTTCTGCACTTGGCACTTTTTGCATACGCAAGCCAAAAGCCACGTTTTCAAAAATAGTCATATGCGGGAAAAGCGCATAGCTTTGGAATACGGTATTCACAGGGCGTTGTTCAGCAGGGATATTAGATACATCTTGACCATCAAGAATAATTGAACCCTCTGTTAAATCTTCAAAGCCCGCAATTAAACGTAACGCAGTTGTCTTACCACAACCTGAAGGACCTAAAATTGTTAAAAATTCACCATCGTTAATGGTTAAATTCAAATTTTTCAGAATCGTTTTGCTACCGTAGCTTTTGGTAACATTGCGAAGTTCGATAATGGGTTTGTTATCTAACTTTTCCATTTACTGTTGTTTTCCCCTATGAAGAGAGTTGAGAAAATGAATTGCAAATTCAATAAAAATTGCTTGATTTGCAACGCGAAATGAGAATAAATCAATTTGGTATCATATAGCGAATAACTTGATTTTGAAAGTAAAAATTTACTTTTTGAGCGATAAGCGGTGGATTTTCTGGCGGATTTCGCAAAATATACAAATCAAGAAAGAAATTAGACCGTTTACAGGCTTTAGGCTAAAATAGCTTCTAATAAAATAAATAGATAAAACAATGAAACTCAACAACCAACAAAAACAAGCTGTGGAATATGTCGATGGGGCTTGCCTTGTGTTAGCGGGGGCTGGCTCGGGCAAAACGCGGGTTATTATCAACAAAATTGCATATCTAATCGAACATTGCAACTATTCGCCGAGAAATATCGCAGCCGTAACCTTTACCAACAAGGCAGCACGTGAGATGCGTGAGCGTGTGGCTCATTCTATCGGCAAAGGAAAAACCAAAGGGCTGACAATTTCTACCTTTCATACTCTAGGCTTTGAAATTCTCAAACGTGAGCATAAATTGCTCGGTTTTAAGTCTGGAATGACGCTGTTTGATGAACATGATCAAATTGCTTTGCTCAAACATTTACTGCCTGAAAACGTGGCGGAAGATAAAGATCTCTTAAAAGCGCTGGTTTCCACTATTTCAAATTGGAAAAATGATCTGCTTTCTCCTGAAATGGCGATACATCAGTGCAAATCGGAGCGAGATCTCGTTTTTTCACACTTTTACCAACGCTATCAAAATCAGCTAAAAGCCTATAACGCCCTCGATTTTGATGATTTGATTATGTTGCCGGTATTGCTTTTCCGCCAATTTCCTGAAGCGAAAGTCCGTTGGCAGCAAAAAATTCGCTATTTGTTGGTGGATGAATATCAAGACACCAACACTAGCCAATATGAGTTAATTAAACTTATCGTAGGCGAAAATGAGAAGTTTACCGTCGTGGGGGATGATGACCAGTCGATCTATTCTTGGCGTGGGGCGAAACCTGAAAATATGCAGCGTTTACGGAAAGATTTCGACCTAAAAGTGATTAAATTGGAACAAAATTACCGTTCTAGTCAGCGGATTCTGCATTGTGCCAACATTCTGATTGATAATAATGAACATATTTTCGACAAAAAAATCTTCTCGGAATTAGGGCAAGGCGAAAGGCTGAATATTATTGAGGCGAAAAATGAAGAACACGAAGCAGAGCGTGTCGTAGGAGAAATTATCGCCCATCGTTTTTCCAAAAAAACGAAATATAAAGATTACGCCATACTTTATCGAGGCAATCACCAGTCGCGGTTGCTCGAAAAATTGTTGATGCAAAATCGTATCCCGTACAAAATTTCGGGCGGAACATCGTTTTTCTCTCGAGCTGAAATTAAGGATATGATGGCGTATCTGCGTTTGGTGGTGAATCCTGAAGATGACGCTGCATTTTTACGCATTGTGAATGTGCCCAAACGTGAAATTGGTCCAGCTACGCTTGAAAAACTGGGTTTGTTGGCAAATGAAAAACATATCAGCCTGTTTGATGCGATTTTTGATTTTGAGCTGATTCAACGCTTAACACCAAAGCCTTATCAAGCCTTGCAAGATTTCGCCAATTGGATCGTAAAAATTGCCGAGCAAGCGGTCCATTCTAATCCGATTATTGCAATGAAAGATATGTTGGGGCAGCTTCAATACGAAGCTTATTTGTATGAACAAGCAACCTCGCCCAAAGCAGCAGAGATGCAAAGCCGCAATGTGCAAACGCTGTTTGAATGGGTTGAAGCGATGCTGGCTGGCGATGAAATTGAAGCTCCGATGACGTTGGAGCAAGTGGTTAATCGCCTGACTTTACGGAATATGCTTGAGCGTGGCGAAGATGATGACGAAGCCGACCAAGTGCAGCTAATGACGCTACATGCTTCAAAAGGGTTGGAGTTTCCGCACGTTTTTCTCATTGGAATGGAAGAGGGCATTTTGCCACACCAAAATAGCCTCGATGATGACAACGTGGAAGAAGAACGCCGCTTGGCTTATGTGGGGATTACTCGTGCTCAGCAAACGTTGACGTTTTCCCTCTGCAAAGAACGCCGTCAATATGGAGAACTGATTAAACCTGAACCAAGCCGCTTCTTGCTTGAGCTTCCGCAAGATGATTTAGTTTGGGAAAGCGAAAAACCACAGCTGAGCGAACAACAGAAAGTGGATAAAGTGTCCTCAAATATTGCCGATTTAATGGCAAAATTAAAAGCGAATAAGAGATAAAATGTCACTTTTTAAATCAACTAAACAAGAAGAGCATTGCCCCGAATGCGGGGCATTACTTCAAATTAAACAAGGTAAATACGGGCTATTTCTAGGCTGTTCACGCTACCCAGATTGTAGTTACATTAGACCACTACACCAAAGTTCGCATGTAATAAAAACGCTAGACGAAATTTGCCCTGAATGTGGTCATTTTCTGCAAATTAAGCAAGGGCAGAATGGAATGTTTATTGGTTGCAGCAACTATCCAGAATGTCATTTTATTGTGCAAGAAGAGCAAGAAAAGCCTGAAGAAAGTTGGCTTTGCCCTGAATGTAAGAAACACCATTTAGTGCCACGTAAAGGACGAACGGGCAAAATTTTCTATGGCTGTGAAGGCTATCCGAAATGCCGATTTACCCTTGCAAGCCAGCCGATTGAAAAAGAGTGCCCTGCGTGTCATTTTTCATTAGCCGTGCTACGTAAAGGCAAAAAAGGCTATCAATGTGCGAATAAATTGTGTCAGCATATTTTTGAAGAGCAAGAAATAGAACAAGCGGTGAAAAAAGATGAATCATTTACAAAAAATCATTGAGAAATTTCAACAAAATGAAGTGATTGCCTACCCAACTGAAGCAGTTTTTGGTTTAGGTTGTAATCCAAACAACGAACAAGCGGTCAGAGCCTTGCTTGCTTTGAAAAAACGTGAAGAAAGAAAAGGGTTGATTTTAATCGCCCCAACGGTAGAACTGCTTTTGCCTTATTTGGATGAAACTAAACTCAGCGATAACGAATGGCAACGTTTTGGCAAAATTAGCAGCCAAGCGATTACATGGATTATGCCTGCCAAACCGAATTTACCTCGTTTTCTCACAGGGCAATTTAATTCGATTGCAATGCGATTATGTCGAACCCCAGCGGTGGAAGCCTTATGCTTAGCAACGCAATCTGCGATTACCTCTACCAGTGCCAATTTATCAGGACTAGAACCTTGCCGTACAAGCCAACAAGTTTACGCTCAATTTGGCAAGGATTTCCCTGTATTAGAAGCTGAAACCGAAGGGCGAACCAACCCTTCAGAAATTCGAGATATTTTTACCCAACAGGTTTTGCGAGCAGGTTAAGCTTTTTCATATAAAGGGGTAACCAATTGACCGTTTAAATATTCGCCAATATAAACCTGATTTATCGTCAATTTTTGAGCTTCAAGTTCGGCTTTAAGCCACTCTTCATCTCGGTTGATGATGTCTAAAATATCATGGTCGAGTTGTCCATCAATAACCAGAGGGTAGCGTAAATCCTGATCGCCATATTGAATGATCGAAAGTTGCCCGTTTTGTTCTAATACGGCTCGTTTCACCGATGCGATTTCATATGACAAAGCCTAAACATCTTAATGTTTAGGCTATTTTTGTAAATAAAAAAGATTAACGCTGAATCAAATAACGCAATTTCGTACCATCTTGTTCAACGCTTAGCAATGTATAACCATGGTTTTTTGTGTCTACAGGAATATTGTTAATCGATTGAGCACAATCGCTTAATAGCTCTAAAATCTCGCCTTTTTTCAATTCTGGCATCGTTTCAAGCATCACGATGGCAGGATAGGGGCAAGGCTCGCCTAAGGTATCCAGTGTGTAATCTGGGGTAATCTCTTTTGGATCTCTATCCAATTTTTGTACGACAGTAAATGCCATAATGTTCTCCTGATGTTTTAGGTTATGTGGTATTGATTAGTTACAGCCGCAAGAAGCTGCCGCTACTTTCGTTTTGGCTTTAGCAAGGAAGCGTTTTTCCCACCAAACTACGGCAACCAAGCAAGCGATTAATAAGCCATAATTAACGAGTAAGCCACCGACGGGGCCGAACTCTTTGAGTAAGTTAAGTTTGTCGTAATCTAAGGCGAGTACTGGTGCGATGTCGTCCCATACGTAAGCAAGGTAGGTTGAGCCGATAACGTTACCTACACCAACCCACATAAAGTGTACTTGCCCTTCCATAGAGCGATACATCCAACCTGTTTCGCAGCCACCTGCTAATACGATACCAAAACCGAATAATAAACCGCCGATAATCGCATTTGGGCCTGCCCACATAATTTTAGGAGAAACGCCTAATTGAATGTATGAGAACACCCCAATTGTGCCAACGAAGATTCCAAAGATAATCGCTTTTGCCATATAAGCACGACCCGTTACCCATAAATCTCGGAATGCGGAGGTAAAGCAGATTTGTGCACGCTCAATCAATAACCCGAAGATTAATCCGCAAAGCATTGCAAAACCAAGTTTGATAGACGATTGCATCACATAGAGGGAAGCGGTCAAATATGCTAAAAAGATTACCATCCCAATGCGGAAGCGACGTGTGGCTTGTTTTGGATCACTTTCTTTGATTTTTGCTGCCCCTTTTTTGAGTTGCAATTTTACGCGGAACATTGGCAATAAGGTTACTTTCACGCCAAAGTAGGTGCCTATAGCTGTGGCAATGGTAAAGAACCATGCGTGAACAGAGAATTGAGGAATCCCTGTGAAAAGTGATGCCAAATTACAGCCCATTGATAAACGGGCTCCAAAACCAGCTAAAGCACCGCCAATGAGTGCTTGAGCAATACGACGTTTATGCGGTTGGTTACGCCATTTTACATTGTTCGCCCAAAGTGCAGCCGAAATACAGCCCGCGAACATCCCCAAAATCATTACGCCATCAATACGGGTAAAAATTGTACCTTGCATCCCGATGATTTTGTAATAGCTCCATTCGCTTACATCTATGCCAAGAGCTTGTAACGCGTGGCCTCCCCAGCGAGTAAACTCGCCTGTTACTGCCCAATAAGTGCCTGTTACACCGAAATAATAAGCCGAAAGTAAACCTGCTGCGATTACTGCTGCCACAGGGTTCCAATATTTAATCAGATAATCTTGTTTGAATTGTTGCCAAATCTCTAACATTTCCTTAAATCCTTAAGAGAGTCAATGATTTGCAAGCGAAGGTATATAATGAAAAATAGAATTGAATTGAGAAAAACAATTGGATTTGTCCATTTCCTATACACAAACTTGCGATATATGAATGAATTACCGTTGAGGTAGTAAAAGTATAATCAAAAAATAGAGAGAAAACAAACAAGATTGATAGATAGCAGATAAAATAAAACCTCAAGTCAAATAACTTGAGGTTCTGTTTTAACTGAATGAGCAAAAAATTATTTAGATTCAACCGCTTCTTTTACGGCATCCACTTTTTCGCCAACTTTGTTCATCATTTCGGATGTTTTTTCAGTTGCTTTATCTGCCATTGCATCTGCAGCTTGTTTTACCTCTTCTGCTTTATCTGCTGCGGTATCTTTTACATCGGCTGCTTTTTCAGCTACTGCTGCTTTCACTTCTTCAGCTTTATCTACAGCAACTTGTTTGATTTCTTCTGCTTTTTGAACTGCAGTCGCTTTCACTTCTGCTGCTTTCTCTGTTGCAACTGCTTGAGCTTTTTCAGCTGTTTTTTGAGCTTGATCACAAGCTGTTAAAGCTAATGCTGAACCTAAAACAAGGGCGAATAATGATTTTTTCATAAGAACTCCATAAAGTTAATTTTGCATCAATTGCTTACACTTAGTATATGTTTCTAACAAAAAGTTCATTTATTTATTCAAGAACTAAAATTAGTTTTATTTTTGTGTAAGGTATTTTGGTTTAAAATTGAACAAATAAGATTGGAATCAGTTTGTAATCCATTAAAGCGGCTTTACCATTTTCAAATTCGAAATCAGTACGCTCTAAATATTCACCCCATTCGCCTGCTTGCATAATCCAAGTACTGTTTTGGTAATCTGGTTTACATGATATTGTTGGTTTGTATTTTTCGATAAATTGATTTTGCTCATCGAAACAAACAGTATCGTATGTATGACTGTATATTAGAACAAAAGGATTAAGCCCCAAGTAATAGCAAAGAGCATCATTGCTACGAAAACAGCAGCAGAGCCAATGTCTTTGGCACGCCCTGAAAGTTCGTGATATTCCGAGCCGATGCGGTCGACAACTGATTCCACTGCGCTATTGAGTAATTCAGTAATCAAGACAATAAAAATGCTACCAAGAAGTAAAATTTTCTCGATAGCATCATTGCCGAGCCAAAACGCCAGCGGAATTAAAATAATTGCTAACCAAACTTCTTGGCGAAAAGCCGCTTCATTGATATATGCTGATTTCAAACCTTTCATTGAATAGCCTGCTGCTCGAATGACTCGTGCAAAATTTGCTTTGTTTTCAGGTTTCATAACTTAATCCAAAAAAAGAAAAACGGGCGATATTTTACCTAAAGAAATCGTTTGTAACAAAGATAAAATCACTTTTTGAACAAAAATTAACCAGTTATAACGTAAATAGGCATAATTTTTTATCTGAATTGAACTTTTCCCTATTCCATTAAAAGAAATTTTCGGCTAATCTGAGAACTCATCATTTATTGATGAATAATTGGTCTTTTATTTTTTCAGAAGTGAAACATTATGAGTAATTCTTTATCTTCAAAACTACTGGGCGGTAATCTTGTATTACGTATCGCAGTAGGTCTAATCTTAGGGGTAGGTTTAGCCCTTGTGAATCCTGAATGGGCAAAAGATGTTGGCGTTTTAGGTCAATTCTTTGTGAAATCCTTACGTGCCATCGCACCGATCTTAATTTTCGTATTGGTTATGTCGACCATCGCAAATAAAGAAGTGGGCTCAGATAGTAAAATCAAGCCGATTCTTGTGCTTTATGCACTCGGCACATTCGTTGCAGCATTAACCGCTGTGGTGTTGAGCTTTATCTTCCCAACCACTTTAGAATTAGTAGCAAGCCCTGATGGTTTAGCACCACCAGATGGCATCGGTCAAATTATCAAAACCGTGGTTTTCAACCTCGTGGATAACCCACTTCAAGCCCTTGCAAACGCAAACTTCATCGGTATTTTAGCGTGGTCTATCGGCTTAGGTATTGCATTACGCCACTCTTCACCAACAACTAAAACATTCTTAAGTGACTTTGCAGATGCAGTTTCAGCAGTGGTTAAAGTAGTGATTGCGTTAGCACCAATCGGTATTTTCGGTTTAGTTGCAGATACTTTTGCAACCAATGGTTTAGACGCTTTCATCGGTTACGGTCGTTTATTATTAGTATTACTAGGTGCAATGGCGATTGTTGCATTCATCTTAAACCCACTTATCGTATGGTGGAAAATCCGTCGCAATCCATATCCTCTAACTTTCCTTTGCTTACGTGAAAGTGGCGTGATGGCATTCTTCACCCGTAGCTCAGCGGCGAACATTCCAGTGAATATGGGCTTATCAAAACGTTTAGGTTTACGTGAAGAAATCTATTCTCTTTCTATCCCGCTTGGTGCAAACATCAATATGGCAGGGGCGGCAATTACTGTTACTGTATTAACACTTGCAGCAGCTTATACACAAGGCATCGTACCTGATTTCTGGTCTGCATTATTATTAAGCATCGTGGCTTCAATCTGTGCTTGTGGTGCATCTGGTGTTGCGGGTGGTTCACTCTTATTAATTCCATTAGCATGTAGTTTATTTAACATCCCGAACGATATTGCAGCACAAGTAATCGGTGTGGGCTTTATTATTGGGGTTATCCAAGATTCAGCAGAAACTGCGTTGAACTCTTCAACAGACGTATTATTTACCGCAGCAGTAAGTATGGCTGAAGATAATAAAGCAAATTCATAAGGAGAACAAAATGGGTGCATTTGGTTACGCAATGATGACTGTTGTTGCATCGCTTGCTATGATCTGTTTTTTAGCATTTAGTATTTTCTAGTAAATAATTTAACAAAGGGATAAAACAATATGATTGTTTTATCCTTTTTTAATATGTTAGTTTTTAAGAAAATATTCTCATTTATCCTCTCTAAATGAGAATTCTTATTGTTTAAACTTATCAAAACTGAAATTTTGTTAGAAGAAAGCTATTAAAATACTTGATTACTTTTTCAACTTTGATATACTTGTAAGTGTTTTAAGGGTAGGAATTTTTTCTGCCTTTTGTCATATATAGATTTCTAAATGAGAGTATCTCTCATTTCATTTACATTCTCATAATATTTGCATAGGAGAAAATATGTTACAACAATCTATCGTTGATAAACTCAACGAACAAATCAACTTAGAGTTCTACTCTTCAAACGTTTACTTGCAAATGTCTGCATGGTGTTCAAAAAATGGTTTTGCGGGTGCAGCAACTTTCTTACTTCGTCACGCAGATGAAGAATTAGAGCATATGCAAAAATTATTCGACTACGTTTGTGAAGCTGGTGCAACGCCATTATTAGGTAAAATCGAAGCTCCACGCAAAGAGTACGAATCATTAAAAGAGTTATTCGATGTGGTTTTAGAACACGAGAAACACGTAACAGCTAAAATCAATGAATTAGTAGAAGTGACTTTCGCTGCGAAAGATTACTCAACCTTCAACTTCCTACAATGGTATGTGGCTGAACAACACGAAGAAGAGAAATTATTTGGTGAAATTTTAGATAAATTCGTGGTGGCAGGCGAAAGTAATAAATCACTTTACTTTATCGACAAAGACTTGGAAACCTTAGATCAAGGAGCAGAATAATGTTATCGCAAAATATCATCAAATACTTAAACGACCAATTAAACTTAGAATTCTATTCTTCTAACGTGTATCTTCAAATGTCAGCTTGGGCAGATAACAACGGCTTCCCTGGTGCTGCAAAATTCTTAAAAGCACACGCAACTGAAGAAATGGAACATATGCGTCGTTTATTCACATACTTAAATGAAACAGGTGCGTTAGCTGAAATTTATGCGATTGAAGCACCACAATCAGAATATGATTCATTAAAATCATTGTTCGAAATCGTATTAGAGCATGAAAAACACGTAACCTCAAAAATCAATGAATTAGTGGAAGTGACTTTTGATGCGAAAGATTATTCATCATTCAACTTCTTACAATGGTATGTGGCTGAACAGCACGAAGAAGAGTTTTTATTCAACTCTATCTTAGATAAATTCCGTTTATTAGGCGAAGATGGTAAATCTTTATACTATATTGATAAAGATTTAGAGCAAATGGCAGCAGCTCATTAATTTACGTAGCATTCTGTTATCTTTAATGTGGGAGTGAGCTGCTTACGGCCTAATATTTTTGGTGATGTAGTAACCTCCTACTTAGATAACCAACCCATCAAGCGGTTGATTTTTCATGATACTTTGCAAATCATTGTGAAAAATTGACCGCTTGTTTTATGAATTTATAAGCAATCGTTTGCTTATTGAAAGGGGATTCTGTAAAATTCTCCCTAATTTTTTCTACATTAGGGGTCTTTATGTCTTTATTTAATTTTGAAGAACGTGGTTCAAACGTTCGTCAAGAGGTAATCGCGGGATTAACTACATTCCTGGCAATGGTTTATTCTATTTTTGTTGTGCCTGGAATGTTAAGCCAAGCAGGCTTCCCTGCTGAGTCGGTGTTTATTGCAACCTGTTTAGTGTCAGGGTTAGGCTCAATTTTAATCGGTTTATGGGCAAACGCACCAATGGCAATCGGTAGTGCAATTTCATTAACTGCATTTACCGCATTCAGTTTAGTGCTTGGTCAAAGAATCTCAATTCCTGTGGCACTTGGTGCAATCTTCCTAATGGGGATTGTATTTACTCTTATTTCAGTAACGGGCGTGCGTTCTTGGATCTTACGCAACTTGCCTTCTAGTATCGCTCACGGTGCAGGTATCGGTATCGGTTTATTCCTTTTATTGATTGCAGCAACCAACGTCAAATTAGTTATTAATAGTGGCATTGATATTCCTGTAAAAATGGGCGAGTTTACTTCATTCCCTGTAATGATGTCGTTACTTGGTTTGGCGTCAATTGTTGGTTTAGAGCGTTTAAAAGTGAAAGGCTCAATCCTTTGGGTAATCATTGTAATTACTATTATCGCTTTAATTTTTGACCCGAATGTAAAATATTCTGGCTTCTTTAAAATGCCAAGCTTTGGCGAGAACTCATTATTCTTAGAATTAGATGTAATGGGGGCATTAAATGCAGCAATTTTACCTGTGGTATTCGCATTAGTGATGACGGCAATCTTCGATGCAACAGGTACAATTCGTGCTGTTGCGGGTCAAGCAAATTTATTAGATAAAGATGGTCAAATCTTAAATGGTGGCAGAGCTTTAACTTCTGATTCATTAGGCTCAGTGTTATCAGGCTTATTCGGTACTGCACCAGCCGCAGTTTATATCGAATCAGCAGCAGGCACAGCCGTTGGCGGTAAAACAGGTTTAACCGCAGTAGTGGTGGGTATCGGTTTCTTATTGATGCTTTTCTTCCAGCCATTAGCAGGTTTAGTGCCAAGCTATGCAACCGCACCAGCATTAATGTATGTAGGCTTATTGATGTTAAGCAACGTATCAAAATTAGATTTTGATGACTTCGTTGGTGCAATGTCTGGCTTAGTGTGTGCAGTATTTATTGTACTTACCGCTAACATCGTAACAGGTATTATGCTAGGTTTCGCTACTTTAGTGATTGGTCGCTCTATTTCTGGCGAGTTCAAAAAATTAAACATCGGCACAGTGATTATTGCGATTGTGTTAGTTGCATTCTATGCGTTAGGGTTAGCGATTTAGTATTAAATATTATTTCATAGAAAAAGAAGCGGTGGATTTTGTTTAGCCTTTGAAGGGCTCTCAACAAAATCCACCGCGTGTTTATAAATTGATATTTTTTAGCGATAATTACGACTATACATTTTAAAGCTAATGTTTGCTAGGCTGCAAATACTCCTCACGATTTGGATCAACCGTTTTTGATTTTCTGATCATTGGTTCAATGGTTGAACCTTGCACAAGAATCGAGAACATGACCACCGCATAAGTCATTACTAAAATTAAATCTTTTACATCAATGGAGCCTGCAAATGCAGTCTTGCTTGGAATGGAAAGGGCCATCGCAAGAGCTAAACCACCACGTAAACCGCCCCAGGTCATAATTTTTAGCGTGTAAGGGTTGTAGGTTCTGAATTGTTGCATTCCTTTGAATGGAATCCAGAGACTGAGATAGCGTGAAATCAAGCAAACAGGAATAGCGATAATCATCAATACAATCCCGTAGAATTCAAAGTCTACTAACAATAATGCAAAGCCGATCAGGAAGAAGAGCAGTGAGTTTAAGAAGTGGTCGATCATCTCCCAGAAATGGTCGAGATAACGTTGGCTCTGTTCCGAGAAACCTGAACGACGCGTCCAGTTACCAATCATAATCCCAGCAACAACCATTGCAAGTGCACCTGAAACGTGTAGTACATTAGAGGCAAACATAAAGCCTGCGGTTGGAATAGTAAGTGTGATGAGAATTTCCATTGAGCCATCATCGGTTGAGGAAATCAGCACGTGGGCAATAAAGCCGAGTAAGAAGCCGAATAAAATCCCGCCAATAGCTTCGTGCATAAAGAGGCTAAAAATATTGCCAACAGAAGTTTCTTGACCACTAAAAGCCACTGTAAAAACGGTTACGAAAATCACTAAGCCGACCCCATCATTAAACAGCGATTCCCCTTCTACTTGCATTGATAAACGTTTGGGAGCTCGTAAGTTTTTGATAATCGCCAATACTGCGATCGGGTCGGTTGGAGAAATCAACGCACCAAAAACGACGCAATAGATAAAGTCAATTGGTAATCCGATAAGGTTAGCGGGCATCCAAATCAATAATGCGATCAGGAAAGTGGAAATGAGGGTTGAGATAAGAGCGAATGCAGTAATTTCCCATTTTTGGTCTTTAAGTACGGGTAATTTTACCCCTAAAGAGCCCGCAAAAAGTAAGAAGCCTAAAATCCCGTTGAGTAAGAAACTTTTGAAATCAATTTGCTCCATCACATTTTTTGCGATAACGTCAATTTTAAACCAACCGAATGAGCCTAAAATCCAGACTAATAATGAGCAAAACATCGCAGCTGCAGTAATAGCAACGGTTGACTGCACACGAGCAGAAATTTTGCTTGTAATAAATCCAAGTAAGATAGAAAGAGCTGCCAGAAAGCAAATATAAGCATAAATATTCATCAAGAAAATCCAGTATGTTTCTGAATAGAGAAAATAAAAAGAGGGTGTATTCTATCATAAATCACTTTATTAGGGCTTGTGTACGTTTCAAAAATACTTGTGTTGTTATTTAAAATTGCTTCTAGAGTAAGCATTTTTGAATAACGCTAAAAGCCCTAAGAATGGAAAAATCAGATTTGAGAAAAATTGAGTTTAAAGTATAATTCCTAGCATTTTTATATTCAGTATATTAGGGAATAGTCCATGATTGAAAAATGGCATGAACGAACCAATAGCGTTGGTTTTAAAATTATCTTCTCATTGGTATCACTTTCATTTGTGCTTGCAGGTATCGGTGGTGGTATTGTTGGTGCAAATACTTCTGCCGTAAAAGTGAACGGACAAGAGATTTCACAACGTGATTTTTCTGATGCAAAGAATCGCCAACAAACTATTATGTCAAACCAAATGGGGGCACAATTCTGGGACTTATTAGATAAACCTGAATTTGCAAACGAATTTAACCAATCAGTCTTAAATAATCTCATCAATGATGAATTGCTCCGTCAATACATTCAAGAATTGAATTTAGGAGTAAGTGTTGATCAAATTAAGTCTGAGATTGTTCATAGTCCAAACTTTCAGCAAAACGGCAAGTTTGATAATAATCTTTATCAGCAGACGTTACGCAATGCGGGATTAACCCCCGATGGCTATGCTCAAATTGTAGGGCAAGGCATTCTCTTTTCTCAAATGGAAAAAGGAATTTTAGGTACTAGCTTTAATGTACCTATTCAAGAAGAAAACTTAGCTAAATTGTTATTCCAAAAACGCCAAGTGCGTTTAGCGTCTTACTCTTTAGCAAATGAAGTGCAAAAACAGACCGCTTCACAAGAGGAGTTGCAGGCTTTCTATGATAAGCATAAGACACAATTAGTGATGCCAGAGCAGTTTGTGGTGGAATATGTAACTTTATCTCCAAAACAAGTAGAAAATAAGGTGCAGGTTACGGATGAGCAAATTGCTACTTATTATGAAGCGAATAAAGCACAATATGTCACCAAAGGCGAATCTCAATTTGCACATATTCAAGTAGCAAATGAAGCAGAAGCGCAAGCTATTGAGCAGCAATTAAAGTCAGGTACTGACTTCGCAACCCTTGCCAAAGAAAAATCGTTAGATAAATTATCGGCAACAAAAGGCGGTGATTTAGGTTGGGCAAAAGCGGGCACATTTCCAGCTGAGTTTGAAAAGGCTGCTAACGCATTGCAAGTAGGGCAAGTTAGTCAACCAGTCAAAATGGGCAATGAATATCACATTATTAAAGTGTTAGATCGTAAACCAGAAACAGCTTTACCACTTGAGAAAGTGAAAGAAAATATTGTGAATACTTTGCGTCACGAATTAGTGGGGGCAGAGTATTCAACGTTAACTCGTAATATGGCAACTTCTGCGTATGAAAATGCAGGCTCATTGGAAGAAGTCGCAAAAGTGGCAGGCGTTGAAGTTCAAACTACCCCTATGTTTACTCGTGAGACATTACCAGAAGCATTAAAATCTGATGCAGTAACTAAAGTGCTTTTTGAGGGTGATTTAGCTCAATCAGGTCAAAATTCAGAGGCATTAGAAGTGGGCAATGAAAATGCTTCTCGCACAATGTTCCTGCGTGTAAAACAATATCATCCACAGCGTGAGAAAACGTTTGATGAAGCAAAATCAGAAGTGGAAGTAATGGTAAAGCGTGAGAAAGCGGAAACGGCATTATTAGTTCAAGCAGAGGCTCAAGCAAAAGCATTAAGCGAAGGTAAAAATGAGGTTACTTTCGGTGGAGCTCAAACACTTGTTTATGCTCAAGCACAAGCAGAACAACCTGCATTTGCCAAATCGGTATTTGCAATGCCAAAACCAGCGGGCAAACCAACTTTCAGTGTCGCTCGTAATACTCAAGGCGATGTGCTATTAGTGGCATTAGATAAAGTAGAAGATGGTTCATTAAATGAATTTAAACCACTTCAAGCTCAATTTAATGACGTAAATCGCACTACCTTACGTGCCGATTTAATCAACAATTTACGTGAGCGTGCGTCAATTGATGTGAATGAAGAGTTTATGCAACAGCTAAATTCGACAGCACAGTAATCATCTATTACGTTATTTTAGGGCAGAGATTATGATATCTGTCCTTTTCTTTATCAATTTCTCCAAATTAGCGTATAATAGCCATAGTTTAGAAATCTACTCAGGTATTTGTATGGCTTATTCTCTTTTTCAATCTCAAGCGGTGAAATTTGCAAAAAATTTTGCAATATTTACCGCTTGTTTTTGTTTCTTTTTGTCAGCGAATGCCAAAACGGTAGAGAAAGTCGCTTCGCCAGCTAAACTTTGCACTTATTTTTACGATTTTAATTTTCACGATCCGCAGTTAAAAAAGCCTGAAGTTCGCCAAGCTATTAAAGCGATGGTCTTTTCAAATCGCATCAAATATGAAAATGGCGAAATCAATTACCATATTTTGCCGAAATCGTTACAAGTAGAAACGGAAAGTCATTGGTCGCCCATTGCGGTTGAGCAGTTGCTGATACAGAGTGGCATACGCTCCAAGTCGCCACTGTATTTGAATATTCTGTTTGAAAATCAAAAGCCGCATAATGTGATTGGAAGGCAAATTAGCCGCGCATTAGCACAATCGGATCTTATTCGTGTTCATCCACAAGCGGTCAAAAAATCGGAGCTGATTGCACAACGAAATAAGGGCAACTATCAGCTTATTCGCAGCGAGCAATGTGTTGAAAAACCAAATCCGATGCTCTTTTTAGCCCGTTTTGCTTCAAAAAGCCCTGAAAATCGCAACGGATACGCCAATGTAGAAGTAGATAAATTGCTGGCAAAATTACAAACGAAAAAGTTAAATAGCAGTAAACGTGTTGCGTTAATGCAACAACTTATTGAGATTTTAGAGCAAGAAGTTGCGATCTTGCCATTATATGAATTTTCTAAATAACCTCTTTTTAGGGATTGATTCTACCGTTTAAATCTCCTATTTTTGCGATCACCTACCAATTAAGGATAATTATGAACCAACTCACTGAACAACAACTAAACGACATTAAGTTCGTGCTCCAAAATTTCACGCACGAAACGTTACAGAAAGATTTAATTGCACTGAATACGCTTAAAAAAGCAGAGCTAGGTGCAGGTATTTTACGCCTTGAATTTACTATGCCATTTGCGTGGAATAGTGGTTTTGAAGCCTTAAAACAAGCAACGGAAGTAAAGTTAAAAGAAGTTACTGGAGCGACCGAAATTAAATGGATTTTGCATTACAACATCGCGACCTTAAAGCGTGCAAATCATCATCCTGCAGTGAATGGAGTGAAAAATATCATTGCGGTGACCTCTGGTAAAGGTGGTGTGGGAAAATCTACCACTTCGGTAAATTTAGCATTAGCTTTAAAAGCACAAGGGGCTAAAGTGGGTATTTTGGATGCCGATATTTACGGTCCCTCTATTCCACATATGTTAGGTGCGAAAGATCAGCGTCCAACTTCGCCAGATAACAAACACATCACGCCAATTGAAACTTACGGGATTCAGTCTAACTCAATCGGTTATTTGATGGCGGAAGATAATGCGACCATTTGGCGTGGCCCAATGGCAAGTAGTGCATTAAGCCAGTTACTTAATGAGACTTGGTGGAATGAGTTGGATTATTTGGTTATCGATATGCCGCCAGGAACAGGCGATATTCAACTTACTCTTTCGCAACAAATTCCAGTTACAGGTGCAGTTGTAGTGACTACGCCACAAGATATCGCATTGCTTGATGCGATTAAAGGGATTTCAATGTTCCAAAAAGTGTCTGTACCAGTGTTGGGAATTATCGAAAATATGAGCGTGCATATTTGCCAAAACTGCGGACATCACGAAGATATTTTCGGTACAGGCGGGGCAGAAAAAATAGCGAAACGCTATGGCACACAAGTGTTAGGGCAAATGCCGTTGCATATTCGTTTGCGTCAAGATTTAGATGCTGGAATGCCAACTGTTGAAGCTGATCCAACCCACGAAATTAGCCAAGCTTATATTGAGCTAGCAGGTAAAGTAGCGGCTGAATTATATTGGCAAGGTCAGGTTATTCCGTCTGAAATTATGATTCGTGAAGTGAAATAAGAAAATATAGTTGAATGTTAGGGCAAATAATTATTTGCCCTAATGCTGTTTTATTTATATTCCTTATGATATTTCTTTCTCATCTCATCAACCTGTTCAATCATTTCTTTTGCTTCGGCTAAATTGCCTGCTTTGGCTTTTTCGTTGGCTTGATTTACTACATCAATCACTTCTTGCACGCCTGCTTGGTAGCCTTTGAAGCGTTCTTGATCATCTCCTACACTTTTTGGCATTGTATTTTGAGCATCTTTTGAATATTCGATAAATTGCTCGGCAGCAGCTTGGAATTCCTCGCTGGTTTGAGATTGGTGAAGGGCGTTGAGTTGTTTTTTCATTTGAATCATCTCTTTCATCACGCCTGCTGAAAGTGCATTCGCAGAAAATGCCAATAATCCTACCGCTAGAGAAGTTTTTAATAGCGTTTGAAGCTTCATTTAAAATCCTTTATTCAAGATAAGTAAAAAGAAATGCCATTTTAATAGAACAATCGCTTGCTACAAAGGGGTATTTCTTAGAAAATAATCGCTTTATGCCTTTCATTCTGAGAGGCACTGACTTGTAATCAGAAGAGAGTAATCATGACTTTAAAATACGCAAAACCTGAATTGTTATCGCCTGCGGGCACGTTAAAAAATATGCGATACGCTTTCGCTTATGGTGCAGATGCCGTTTATGCAGGGCAGCCTCGTTATAGTTTACGTGTGCGTAACAACGAATTTAACCACGCAAACCTTGAAATTGCGATTAAGGAAGCGCACGAGCTTGGCAAAAAATTCTATGTGGTAGTGAATATTGCACCTCATAACTCTAAGCTCAAAACCTTCATTAAAGATCTACAAGTGGTTGTAGATATGAAACCGGATGCATTGATTATGTCAGACCCTGGCTTGATTATGCTTGTGCGTGAACATTTCCCTGAGATGGATATTCACCTTTCTGTGCAAGCGAATGCAGTAAACTGGGCGACGGTAAAATTCTGGAAACAGATGGGATTAACCCGCGTGATTTTATCGCGTGAGCTCTCTCTAGAAGAGATCGAAGAGATCCGCAAACAAGTGCCAGATATGGAGCTTGAAATTTTCGTGCACGGTGCATTATGTATGGCATATTCTGGTCGTTGCTTGCTTTCTGGCTACATCAACAAACGTGATCCAAACCAAGGCACTTGCACCAACGCTTGCCGCTGGGAATACAAAATGGAAGAGGGCAAGCTGGATGAAGTGGGTAATATTGTGCCAAAAGAAGATACGGTGCAAAAATACCAACCTGAAATTGAAGTGACTAATGTTGCCCCAACGCTTGGCGAAGGTGCGGTGACGGACAAAGTATTCCTTTATACTGAAGCACAGCGCCCAGATGAGCAGATGACAGCGTTCGAAGATGAGCACGGTACTTATTTTATGAACTCGAAAGATTTGCGTGCAGTCCAGCATGTAGAACGTTTAACGCAAATCGGTGTGCATTCTCTGAAAATTGAAGGGCGTACTAAATCGTTCTATTATTGTGCAAGAACAGCTCAAGTTTACCGTAAAGCAATTGATGATGCCGCAGAGGGAAAACCATTTGATAAAAGCTTGCTGGATACGCTTGAAAGCCTAGCTCATCGAGGTTACACCGAAGGCTTCTTGCGTCGTCATACGCATGATGAATATCAAAATTATGAATATGGTTATTCTATTTCTGAACGCCAACAATTCGTAGGAGAATTCACAGGCAAACGCAATGCGGAAGGTATGGCGGAAGTGGCGGTAAAAAATAAATTCTTAGTAGGTGATTCTGTTGAGATGATGACGCCAAAAGGCAATATTGTGTTTAAAATCGACCGCTTGTTAAACCGTAAAAATGAAAGTGTGGAAGCAGGGCTTGGTGATGGACACTTTGTTTTCTTAGATGTGCCTGCGAATATTGATTTAGATTTTGCATTGTTGATGCGTAATTTAACTGATACCAATACGAGAAATCCGCATAAAGCGTAGCCATAAATTTCCTTCTTCCTCTTTTCTAAAGAGGAGGTATAAAAAAGCTAACTAGAATATTCCAGTTAGCTTTCTTTTAATTTAACAATCTAGCTAGTAATTATAGGCTTTCTGTGAAAGTACGAGTAATTACATCGCGTTGTTGTTCTGGAGTTAATGAGTTGAAACGAACTGCGTAACCAGAAACACGGATAGTTAATTGTGGGTATTTTTCTGGGTGTTTAACTGCATCTTCTAAAGTTTCACGACGTAAAACGTTTACGTTTAAGTGTTGACCACCTTCAACTTTAATAGTTGGTGCAACGTTTACTGGCACTTCGCGGTATGCGATTTGACCTAATTCGCTGATTGCAACAACTTGGTCTTCTTTGTAAGCGTCACCTTTAGCTGCGATGCAACGAGCTTCGTTTTTCTCGTCGTCTAATAACCAGAAAGAGTTTAATAAGTTGCTGTTTGTTGATTCAGTAATTTGAACACCTTTAATCATTTTAAGACTCCTAGTATAAGAAATTGAAAATAAACTACAAAAAATTTGAAATATTCAACTTTTTTTGAATGGGGGGATTATACCCCTATCGAGATAGAAAGCGATAAAAATTTGAACATTTTTTACAAAAGTAGCGTTAATTGAGTAAAAAATAATCCAGTTTATGTGTTTATATGCATTAGTTACGCACAAGAGGTTATTATGAAAACGTGGAAAGAAGCCATTGGCGAAGAAAAAGAGAAACCTTATTTCCAACAAATTTTGCAACAAGTACACCAAGCTCGACACGCAGGTATCACCATCTACCCGCCACAAAATGAAGTTTTTAGTGCTTTTTCTCTGACTGAATTTAATCAAGTGAAAGTCGTGATTTTAGGGCAAGATCCCTACCACCGCCCAAATCAAGCCCATGGCTTATCTTTTTCTGTCAAACCACCCGTCGCTCCGCCTCCATCGCTTATCAACATTTATAAAGAGTTAGCAACAGATATTGAAGGTTTCGTTGTTCCAAGACATGGGTATTTAGTCGAATGGGCAAAGCAAGGTGTGTTGTTGCTCAACACCGTGCTTACTGTTGAAGAGGGTAAAGCCAATTCGCACGCTAACTGGGGCTGGGAAACCTTTACTGATAAAGTGATCGCACAACTCAATGCTCATCGTGAAAACATTGTTTTCTTACTTTGGGGAAGTCACGCCCAGAAAAAAGGGGCATTCATCGATCGTAATAAACATTGTGTTTTAACTGCTCCTCACCCATCGCCTTTGGCTGCTCATCGCGGCTTTTTTGGTTGCCACCATTTTTCTAAAGCGAATGAATATTTGAAAGCACACGGAATGGAGGAAATCAATTGGCAGCTTCCGCTTGAGGTGTAAACAATGAATTTAAAAGAACAGCTTGCCGAATTTAACAGCGAGCAAAGCACTCAATTTGCTTCAAGCGATGTAATGGAGTTATTGTACCGACGCAGCGATTTCTATGATCAAAATTTGCTGAAACTCTGGCATGATTTTGGTTTTGCAGATCGTCAAGATCTCGCTCTTATTACCGTTGGAGGGTATGGTCGCCGTGAAATGTTCCCGCTGTCAGATTTAGATATTTTAGTGCTTACCGAAAATCCATTAGACGAGCAAACTCACGCTAAATTAAATGAGCTATTTAACCTGCTTTGGGATGCTAAATTACAAGTAGGGGCGAGCATTCGCACTTTGCAAGAGTGTTTAGACATCGGTAAGCAAGAGCTTTCGGTTGCAACCAATATGTATGAAGGGCGTTTTTTATACGGTAATGCTGAGCTTTGGCATCGTCTTGTTGAAGCTCTTTTTCAAGATGATTTTTGGGCAACTCCCGATTTTTTCCAAGCCAAAATGGCAGAAAAAGAAGAGCGTTACGCCCGTTATCACAATACGAGCTACAACCTTGAACCCGATCTTAAACATAGCCCAGGTGGACTTCGCGATCTGCATTTAGTGCTTTGGATTATGTTACGTCATTATGGTGCACGCAGTTTTGATGCTCTCTTTAACAAAGGTTTGCTTTTTCCTGAAGAATATCAAGAGCTTAAACAAGCGGAGAACGTACTTTTCCGAATGCGATTTGCGTTGCATACGCAGCTCAAACGCTACGACAATCGTATGCGATTTGACCGCCAATTACAACTTAGCGAATTGCTTGGCTATCATGGTGAAGGCAATCAGCCCGTCGAAGCGATGATGCGAACCTTTTTCCAAGCAACACAATCGATTTCGCAACTCAGCCAGCTTTTGTTAAATAGCGTGAAACAGCGTGTTTTAGGTTTACAAAATAGTGCAGAAAAACAACCGCTTGATGAACATTTCTATCTACAAAATCAGCAAATAGCGGTGGAAAATCATCGGATTTTTGCAAAACAGCCAGAAACGATATTGGATCTCTTTTTGCACCTTACGCAACACCAAACATTGCAAGTTGATCCGATGACACTACGTCATCTTCGTATCGCTCTTCAAAAACGCCAGCAGCCTTTGTGTGAATTGCCAGAAGCTCGAAGCCGTTTTATCCAAATTATTCAGCAGCCACAAATGGTTAAAAATGCGATTGTGCCGATGCATCAATTAGGTGTGCTTTCGGCTTATTTCCCCGCATGGCAAGGCATTACAGGGTTGATGCAGTTTGATATGTTCCACATTTATACGGTCGATGAACACACCGTTCGAGTAATGTTAAAGCTCGAAAGTTTTCTTGATGAACAGACCAAAGCTATTCATCCACTTTGTCATCAAATTTTCGCCGCTTGCACGCATAAGCCATTGGTTTATTTGGCTGCGTTGTTGCACGATATTGCGAAAGGTCGTGAAGGCGATCACGCAGAGAATGGAGCGGTGGATATGTATGAATTTGCTCATCTACACGGCTTTGATGAGAGCCAATCCAAGCAAATGGCGTGGTTGGTAAAAGAGCATTTGACGATGTCGATCACCGCTCAACGCCGTGATATTCACGATCCTAATGTGGTGCAGACTTTTGCAGAAATTGTGGAAAATCAGACCGCTTTAAGCGATTTGGTTTGCCTCACGGTAGCGGACATTTGTGCCACTAATGAAACCCTTTGGAACGACTGGAAACGCACGCTGCTTTCACAACTTTTCGAGTTCACCACTCAGCAACTGGCTGAGCAATTGGACTACAAAAAAGAGGCAGAAAACAATCAAGCTGAAGCCTTAGAAATTATGAAATTGGCACTGACGCCTTCTCAGCACAAGCGTTTGGCAACCTATTGGGCGAATGGGTCAGAAAGTTATTTTTTACGTAATAAACCCACTCAACTCGTGTGGCACGCCTTGGCATTACTCAAGCAAAATCAACTGCCATTGGTATTAGTTTCCAACGAATACGCTCGTGGAGCAACGGAGATCTTTATCCATTGCGAAGATCAAAAGCAACTTTTTGCCCGTATTGCGAATATGTTGAGCAAGAAAAAAATTAGCATTCATGACGCCCAAATTATTACTAGCCAGAATGATCTTGTTTTCGACAGTTTTATCGTTACTGAGCAGAATGGACAGGCTTTGGATGAAATCCGTTGCGAGCAAATTCAACAAGCCTTGCAGAAAGAGCTTACTGAACCGCAGACCAAACCTTTTGCCGTGGTGAAAAGACCAATAAAACACCAAACCTTTAAACGCAAAACGAAAGTCCGTTTTTTAGTAAACTCTAACCAAAATCAGACCGCTTTTGAACTTTTCACACTTGACCGTGAAGGTTTATTGGCTCAAGTTAGCCAGATTTTTAATCAATTGGATCTGGTTTTAATTAACGCCAAAATTACTACCATCGGCGAACGTGTAGAGGATTTTTTTGTGGTGAGTACGCAGGAAAATCAAGCATTGAGTGAAGAAATGAAGAAAACGCTGAAAAATATTATAACGACCGAGCTAGATTCTTAATAAGAGTATTTTTTCTTTAATATTAATCTATTTTAGTTATCCCTAAAACGAGGTAAATCCGACTAAAACAGTCGGATTTTTATTGCTCAGAAAGTGCGAAGTGATAGAATAACAGCAGTTTTATTATTTATCATTGAGAAAGGAAATTCTATGGAAAATCTAATCTGCTACAAACAAATGCCCGTTTGGAATGTCAATACACTCCCACAAATGTTCCAAGAACAGCATAATACTAAAGTCGGCACTTGGGCAAAATTAACCATTTTGAGCGGTTCATTAAAATATTTTGAATTAACTGAAGACGGTGAAGTTTTAAGCGAAACCGTGTTTGATACCGAACATCAACCGCCTTTTGTTGTACCTCAAGTTTGGCACAAAGTCCAAGCCCTTTCTGATGATTTAACCTGCCAGCTCGCTTTCTACTGCACGCCTGAAGATTTTTATGCGAAAAAATATAACCTAACCACCACACATTCTGAAGTGTTAAACGCAGTTAATTATGTGAAAGGCGGAAAAGCATTGGATTTAGGCTGTGGACGCGGTCGTAACTCACTCTATTTAAACTTGCTTGGTTTTGATGTTACCGCGGTCGATCACAACGAAGAGAGCATTGATTTCTTAAATCGTATTATCGAAAAAGAAGGACTCTCAAATATTTCAACAGACATTTATGATATTAACCAAGCAACTATTGGCTCTCAAGTAGGCGAATTTGATCTGATTGTTTCAACTGTGGTAATGATGTTCCTTAATCGTGATCGCATTCCTAGCATTATTGAAAATATGCAGAAAAATACCAAAGTGGGTGGGTATAACTTAATCGTGTGTGCAATGAGCACCGAAGATTATCCTTGCCCAATGCCGTTCTCATTTACCTTCAAAGAGAGCGAATTGGCGAACTATTACCAAGATTGGGAATTAGTGAAATATAACGAAGATTTGGGGCATTTACATAAAACTGATAGCGAAGGTAACCGCATTCAGCTTCGTTTTGCAACAATGTTGGCGAAAAAACTAAAATAGCGGTAAGATCGGGATTATTTTCAAACGTTCGAATTTGATGAAAAATCACTCAATAAAAAACATTACGGAAATTTTGGAGAACTCCAGTCTGGTTAAGATTGTCCAACGTGCAAATCAATTGAATGAGCTTAACGAGAAAATTCAATCGCTTTTGCCCGCTCAATTCCGTAAGCTTTATCGCATTGTTAATTTGGTAGAAAATCACTTGATTATTGAAGTGCCGAATGCGACCATTTCGCAAGGTTTGCAGATGCAACAAATGCAACTGCTTTCAATGATCCAAAAAATTTATCCGCAGATTGATGAATGTGTGTTTAAAATCAATCCCGATTTCAAATTGAGTTAATTAAGGAGATTGCCACGATGAAAAAAATTGTATTAGTTTTAACCGCAAGCTTATTAGGTGCGTGTTCAATGCTTCCAAATAAAAATGTTGCAGGTACCTATCAAGGCGAACTACCTTGTTCCGACTGCGACAAAATCCAAGCTGAATTGGTGCTAAACGCAGATAATACCTATCAATACAACACAGTTTATTTCAAAAATGGCAAACAACATCCCTTTGTTGATAAAGGTAAATTTGCTTGGGATAAACAAAAATCTGGTGTGATTCGTTTAGAACAAAACTCAGGCAATTTATTGTTAAAAGTAACCGATAAATATGCGGAATTATTAGATGCAGATGGTAATTCTGTTACGAATACGCAATTAAATTATAAATTAATGAAAAAATAATTAAGTTATTTTTACTCAATTTAGGGCGTGTTATTCACGCCCTAAATATTTATAAAACTACCCTCTTTTCGCCTTCAAATGCGCCACTTTGTGTGCGCGGTAAATCGCGTTGATGGCGTGAATTAATGCTCGTGCCGAGGATTCCACAATGTCTGTCGCTAAACCAACGCCGTGGAATTTACGTCCTTCGTGTTCCACCACAATATCAACCTGCCCTAACGCTTCTGCCCCTTCGCCTTTCGCGGTAAGGTTGTAGTGCGACATTTTTAGCTCTAATCCTGTGATATTTAAGATCGCATTGAATACTGCATCCACAGGACCATTACCGCCATTTGATACTTGGCTTAATTTTTCGCCATCGAGTTCCACTTGTACAAACGCAGATGCTGGCAAGGTGCTGATGGTTTGCGAAGTAATCACATCTAATTTCAAACGATCCTCATCGCCAGAACGCATATCAATGAATGCAAGGGCCTCTAAATCATAATCGAATACTTGACCTTTTTTATCGGCAAGCTCAAGGAAGGCAGTATAGAGTTTATCTAAATCGTAATCGCTGTCTTGGTAACCCATTTCTGCCATATGATTTCTCACTGCAGCACGTCCTGAACGAGCGGTTAAATTTAACTTCTCTTTTTTCAAGCCAATGGTTTCTGGCGACATAATTTCGTAGGTGTTTTTGTTTTTCACCATACCGTCTTGGTGGATCCCTGATGAGTGAGCAAACGCATTCGAGCCTACAATCGCTTTATTCGGCTGAATTGGCATATTACAAAGCTGGCTTACCATTTGGCTTACGCGATGAATTTCTTGCGTATTAATGCGAGTGTCCAAGCCGTTGAACATATCTTGACGTGTTTTGATTGCCATTACTACTTCTTCAAGTGCAGTATTCCCCGCACGTTCTCCGATGCCGTTAATGGTACATTCAATTTGGCGAGCGCCGTTTAACACTGCGGTTAAAGAGTTTGCGGTTGCCATTCCTAAATCGTTATGGCAGTGCACCGAAATTACAGCTTTGTCGATATTTGGCACGCGGTTTACTACATCGGCGATAATGCTGCCGTATTGGGTTGGTAAGCAATAGCCCACTGTGTCTGGAATATTTACCGTTGTTGCTCCAGCTTTAATTGCAGCTTCAACAATACGGCAGATATTATCAATCCCTGTACGTCCTGCATCTTCACACGAAAATTCTACGTCATCGGTATAACCTCTTGAACGTTTTACTGCGTGAATTGCCATTTCAACCACATCATCAAATGAACGTTTGAGTTTCGCTTCAACGTGTAATGCAGAGGTGGCGATAAAGGTATGAATACGAAACGCTTCCGCTACTTTTAATGCTTCTGCAGCGACATCAATATCTTTATCCACTGCACGAGACAGGGCACAAACACGGCTGTTTTTGATGTTTTGTGCAATGGTTTTGACCGAGTCGAAATCACCTGCCGAAGAAACAGGAAATCCCACTTCCATGACATCCACGCCTAAACGTTCTAATGCCAATGCGATTTGTAATTTCTCTTTTACAGTTAAACTGGCTTTCAGTGCTTGCTCGCCGTCACGAAGGGTGGTATCGAAAATAATTACATTATTGTTTGCCATAAACATTTCCTTATAAACGTTCGTTTATTGTGTTCAGAATAAAAAAAACCCACATACGAGTATGCGGGCAAAGTTTGGATAGTGAACTGACTTCCTTCAGATAAACCTTAGCCTCGCATGAAATACGATAACAGAGATAATCGGAGTGAAAGTAGTTTTTCCATGTGTGTTGTGTGTGTTTATGTTTGCATTATTATTCAGTTGATGTGTCTTATCATAGCGGTAAAAAAAACTATGTCAATAGCACTTTTCACTTACGCAAACGTTTTTATTGTGATTTTTTAAACTAGATAAAGAATAAAAAACTAATTATGTGCAATTAAATAGTTTTAAATATAATGAATGTTTAAAGCTTGCCATATAAAAGTGAGATAGAATTACAAATAGAGGATTTTTTCGCTTTACAATTAATTTACGAAAAAAATAAATTACTCTTTGATCTATTTTATAAGAAATAGTTATTTCCTTTGCTGTAGTAAGGGAAATTTGATAGCCTAACGGTCATTATGCTCAAATCCCCAATTGTAAAGGAAAGTAAAGAATGACACTCCCATTTAAAGCGATTATTTCTGATTTAGACGGCACTTTGCTTAATGCTGAACATAAAATTGGCGATTTTACTATTAAAATATTAAGCGAACTATCTCAAAAAGGTGTGGATGTTTATATTGCCACAGGTCGAAATTTACCTGATGTGCAGCATATTATTCGTAAAGTTAATGTAGATGAAGCGATGTTAGTAACTTCAAATGGTGCTCGTGCGAATTTTCTTTCTGGCGAATGTGTCTTAAATCATCACTTACCCGAAGAGCTTGCATTCAAGCTAATGAATATTGAATTTGATCCTACGCGTGTATGCGTAAATAGTTATCAAGGGGATGAATGGTTTATCAACATTGATTTAGAATCTTTACGCAAATATCACAAAGATTCTGGCTTTATGTATCAAGTGGTCGATTTTGCTCAGCATCACGGCAGACAAACCGAAAAAGTCTTTTTTATTGGTAGAAAATTAGCAGATTTATTGCCAATTGAACAAAAAATCAGAGAAACCTATGGTGATCAAGTTTATACGGTTTATTCCACACCACAATGTTTGGAAGTAATGAATAATGGCGTATCAAAAGCAAACGCATTGGAAGAACTGGCTGAACGCAGAGGCTACACCTTAAAAGATTGCCTTGTTTTTGGCGATGGGATGAATGATTTTGAAATGCTAAAACAAGCAGGAAAAGGTTGCGTGATGGGCAATGCAGATCCGCGTTTAAAAGAAGCATTACCAAACAATGAAATGATTGGGTTTAATAAAGATGAAGCGGTGGCGAGATATATTAAAAATGTATTTGATTTATAAAATAATTTGCTGAACCAATCTGCAAAAAATCAGTCAATTATTACCGCTTGTTAAACCACCATTTGGATATTGAATGAAATTAAAACCGATTATTTTAGGCTCGCTACTGGCAATGGGTGTAGCGAGTTATTTTTATATAAAAAGCAATGATAATGCTGAGCAAATTTACTACATTACCGAACCTGTAACCAAAATGACACTTGATAAAAGCGTGCTTGCGACAGGCTCTGTGCGAGCAAGCCAACGAACCGAAGTAGGGGCTCAGGTGTCTGGTAAAATCATTTCTCTTAACGTAAAACTCGGACAAGCGGTCAAAAAAGGCGATTTAATTGCAGAAATTGATGCAAGCAACCAAAGTAATAGCTTAAGCACGGCAGAAGCGAATTTAGCCTCTTATCAAGCGAAATTGAAATCGGCACAAGTCGCACTTGATGTCGCACAATCGAATTACAATCGTTTGAGCCGACTCTACAAAACGAACAGCACCTCACTTTCTGAGTTAGAGACAGCAAAAAATACATTAGCATCCGCTAAAGCGAGTGTTGATGAGGCTAAATCACAAATTAAGTCTGCTCAAATCTCGGTAAGTGATGCTAAAACAAATTTGAATTACACTCAAATTCTTTCTCCGATGGATGGAGTGATTGTTTCTGTGCCCGTCTCGGTTGGACAAACGGTAAACTCAAACCAAACGTCACCAACGATTGTGCAAGTGGCAGATCTTTCAAAAATGTTGATTAAACTGGAGGTTTCAGAAGGCGATATTGCCCAGGTACAAGCAGGTCAAGCGATCCGCTTTACCACACTTGCTGAGCCAAACCATTCCTATGAAAGTAAGATTGATACGGTTGACCCCGCTTTAACGACATTAACCGACAACAATTACACGGAAGAATCAGGCAATACGGAGGCAGTTTATTATTATGCCAATTCGTTTGTAGATAATGCCGAAAATAGATTACGAATTGGTATGACGGTACAAGGGCAAATCAATATTGCCAAACGTGAGAATGTGCTTGCAGTACCCACTTCCACGTTAAAAAAACAAGGCGATAAAACAATTGTACAAGTGCTGAAAAATAACAAAGTGGAAGAAAAAACTGTGCAAACAGGCTTAAAGGATAGTCAATATACAGAAATTCTTTCAGGGCTTGAAGAAGGTGAGCAAGTGATTGTGACACAACGCTCAGGGCAAGAAAAAGTTGGCTTTGAACTGAAGAGAAGGATGTTTTAAGTTAAATAGGTAATGTGTAAAAACATTACCTATTCTTTTTATTGTTAAAATAGTGTGATCTAGATCACGTTTTTCAATATTTCTATTACATCTTTTCTTAAAATCCTTTCTATAATCAATTTAACAATTCATAAAAAGGAGTGATTATGAAAACATTAGGCGAATTTATTATTGAGAAACAAGCGGAATACCCACAGGCAAAAGGGGAGCTGAGTGGCATTCTTTCTTCTATCCGCTTGGCGGCAAAATTTATCCACCGCGAAATTAACCATGCGGGCTTAAGTAAAGATATTTTAGGTGTTGCAGGCTCAGAGAATATTCAAGGCGAAGCCCAGATGAAATTGGATGTTTTTGCTAACGAAACAATGAAAAAAGCCCTTATTGCACGTGAAGAAGTGGCTGGATTTGCCTCTGAAGAAGATGACACTTTCATCTCATTTGATACTGAACGCTCTCGTAATGCAAAATATATTTTAATGACTGACCCGCTTGATGGCTCATCAAATATTGATGTGAATGTATCTGTGGGCACGATCTTCTCTATCTATAAACGTGTTTCACCAATCGGTACGCCAGTGACGATGGAAGATTTTTTGCAAGAAGGAAGAAAACAAGTAGCGGCGGGTTATGTCACTTACGGTTCATCTACAATGTTGGTTTATACCACGGGTAACGGCGTAAACGGCTTTACTTATGAGCCATCGCTTGGCTTGTTTATTCTCTCTCATCCTGATATGCAAATGCCTGAAAAAGGGAAATATTACTCTATCAACGAAGGGCAATATGTTACCTTCCCGCAAGGTGTAAAACGCTTTATTAAATACTGCCAAGAGAGTGATGAAGCAACCAAACGTCCATACTCTTCTCGTTATATAGGCTCATTGGTTTCCGACTTCCATCGTAATTTGCTCAAAGGTGGGATTTATATCTACCCAACCTCAACTGTTTATCCGCAAGGTAAATTGCGTTTACTTTATGAAGGCAATCCAATGGCATTCTTAGCTGAACAGGCGGGTGGTTTAGCAACTGATGGCATTAACCCAATTTTAGATATTAAGCCAACTAAACTCCACCAACGTGTGCCGTTTTTTACAGGCTCTAAAGAGATGGTTGAAAAAGCGGTTGAATTTATGCATGAATTTGCAGAATAATATTTATAAAAAAGAGCTGGTATAAACCAGCTCTTTTTTAATAACGGTGATTATTTAGACGCTTTTAACTCTTGGTAATATTTCTCGTAAAGTTCGATTGCATCACCCACATCGTCTTGCCATTGTGATTCTTGCAGCACTTTTTGTGTTGGGTAAATCGCTGGATCTTGCGTAATCTCTTTCGGTAATACTTCTAATGCTTTTATATTTGAAGTTGGGTAACCGATAGCAAGCGTAAGTTGCTCAGAAACTTTCGCACTTAATAAGTAGTTGATTAACTTATGTGCATTCTCTTTATTTTTAGAGTTTGCTGGAATCGCTAAAGTATCAACCCAAAGTACCGGGCCCTCTTTTGGGAACACCATATCAATAGGGGCTTGTTCTTTCTTCGCAATACGCACAGAACCGTTCCATAATTGACCTACAGACACTTCACCAGAGATGAATGAGTTTGCAGGGTTGTCAGAGCTGAATGAAAGTACGTTTGGGCGTAATTTTTTTAACTCTTCATAAGCTGCTTTGATCTCTTCAGGATCTGTGGTATTTGGATTTTTGCCTAATTTTAATAATGCGATGTTGAATACTTCACGTGCATCATCTAACAATTGGATTTTGTTCGCAAATTCAGGTTTCCATAAATCCCCCCAAGAGGTGAATTGGCCGCCTTTGTAGTTGTTAGTGTTAAATGCAATGCCTGGGGCACCTAAAAGTTGAGGTAATGAATATTTGTTACCTTTATCGTAAGGTTTGTCTAACCAGTCAGGGTTTAATTCTGCGATAACGGGTAATTTGCTGTGATCAAGCTCCGCTAACATTCCTTCTTTTGCCATTTTAGACACAAAGTAATTGGAAGGTGCGATTACATCATAACCGCCATCTTTACCTTGAAGTTTTAACTTCGCATACATTGTTTCGTTAGATTCAAGGCTAGATACCTCAACTTTAATACCAGTCTCTTTTTGAAATTGATCTAACAAACCTTCAGGTACATACTCAGTCCAAGTATATAAGTGAACAGTGCCAGCATCAGCTGGGGCAGTAGCCTCAGTTGTTTTTGCCTTTTCTTCATTACAAGCTGTTAATGCCAATGAAGCCACACCTGCAGCGAATAAACCTGCGAATTTTTTCATTTAGTTTTCTCCGTTAAGAAAAAAGATAAAAGCGGTCGGATTTCTCCGAAGTTTGACGAATCTTCCACACCAATCAATGGCAATGAAATCGAAGGGATTTTAAGCTACCCCCCATATTTTGCAAGCCTTTTTTGCCCTGAAGAAGGATTTATTTTCCTATTCTTCTTGAATTTCGCTAATTTGCTATTATATTAAACCAGATTTTATTTTACTGAATTTAAGAGGATTTTGTATGACTACTCAACAAGAAAAAGCACAAGAGCAAAGCACAGAACAAGAAAATGTAGAACTCCAACAACCTGAAGCGGTTGAAGAGCAAGTACAATCAGAAAATAGAGAAGAGCAACCTGTAGAAGCTGAATTAGCGGCAGCTTATGCTCGTATCAATGAATTAGAAATTTACGTTTCAGAAATTGATGCCCGTGAAAAAGATATTCAATTACGTGCCCAAGCAGAAATTCAAAATATTCGCCGTCGTGCTGAGCAAGATGTGGAAAAAGCCCATAAATTTGCATTAGAAAAATTTTCAAAAGAGTTATTAACAGTGGTAGATAACCTTGAACGTGGCTTAGATGCATTAGATAAAGCAGTTACTGATGAAACAACACAAGCGTTAGTTGATGGCGTAGAAATGACCCACAAAGAATTCATTTCAACCTTAGGCAAATTTGGTGTAGAAGCAGTAGGTGTTGTTGGTGAAGCATTTAATCCTGAACTTCACCAAGCGATTTCAATGCAACCCGCTGAAGGCATTGAGTCGAACCACATAAGTGTCGTGTTACAAAAAGGCTATACACTTCAAGGTCGAGTGCTACGTCCAGCAATGGTTATGGTGGCAAACTAACACGTGTACATTGTCTCTAATTATATCGTTCAGCCCCACTTTAATGGGGCTATTTTCATATTTAATCCCTGAAAAATCAGTATGAAACCAACATCTCCCCAATTTTCGCCAAAAAATCCTAAAAAACGACCGCTTGATGACACACAAAAAGCGTTGATTGCTCAATTAAAAGATCTTACCACCAGCGATTATCGTCGTTTGTGCTCTCGCATTTATGGCTTATCTAACGTGAAAAAGCCAGAAACAAAACAAGCAATTCAAACAGAAATTGAACAAGATATTCTCACAGCACAAGCCCATTTTTCTGCTCGTAAAGCTCATCAAGAAAGCCTTAAAATCAACTATCCTGACCTGCCTGTTTCGGGACGCCGTGAGGAAATTCTCAAGCTAATTGCAGAGAACCAAGTCGTAGTGATTGCAGGAGAAACAGGCTCGGGCAAAACCACCCAGTTACCGAAAATGTGCTTGGAGCTAGGGCGTGGCGTGAAAGGCTTGATTGGGCATACCCAACCGCGCCGTATTGCTGCCCGAGCAGTGGCAAACCGTATTGCCGAAGAATTGCAATCAGAGATAGGCACGACGATCGGTTATAAAGTGCGTTTTAATGATCAAGTGAGCGAAAATACGTTAGTCAAATTGATGACGGACGGGATTTTGCTGGCTGAAATTCAGAACGACCGCTATTTAAACCAATACGACACGCTCATTATCGACGAAGCCCACGAACGCAGCCTTAACAACGATTTCATTTTGGGTTATCTCAAACAGATTCTACACAAACGTCCTGATCTGAAAGTGATCATCACCTCGGCGACTATTGATGTGGAACGCTTTTCACGCCATTTCAATAATGCGCCGATTATTGAAGTATCGGGAAGAACCTTCCCTGTGGAAGTACGTTATCGCCCGATTGTGGAAGAAGGCGATCAAGACCAACTGCAAGGTATTCTAAATGCGGTAGACGAACTGCAAGCCGAAGGACGAGGCGATATTCTGATCTTTATGAACGGCGAACGTGAAATTCGCGACACTGCGGAAGCGTTACAAAAGCAGAATCTGCATTTTACTGAAATTCTGCCGCTTTACGCTCGCTTGTCTGTAGAAGAGCAACAACGCATTTTCCGTCCGAGTAGTCTGAACCGTATTATTTTAGCCACCAACGTGGCAGAAACATCGCTTACCATTCCGAATATTAAATATGTGATTGATACAGGGACGGCACGTATTTCACGTTATAGCTATCGTACTAAAGTGCAACGTTTGCCGATTGAGCCGATTTCACAGGCTTCTGCCAATCAGCGTAAAGGGCGATGCGGACGTGTGTCTGAGGGGATTTGTATCCGTTTATATTCAGAGGAGGATTTTAAAAGCCGCCCTGAATTTACCGATCCTGAGATTTTACGCACCAATTTAGCTTCGGTTATTTTGCAGATGGCATCGCTTGGGTTGAGCGATATTACTGCATTTCCATTCGTGGATTCGCCCGATGTTCGCCAAGTGCAAGACGGGATTCGCTTGCTTGAAGAATTACAAGCGTTTTACATTCGCAAAACTAAATTTGGCGAAAAACATGAACTCACCCCAATCGGTCACCAATTAGCACAATTACCTATCGATCCACGTTTAGGAAGAATGGTGATTGAAGCGGCGAAAAATGGCAGTTTGCACGAAGTGATGATGATTGTCTCCGCACTTTCGATTCAAGATCCGCGTGAACGCCCGCAGGAAAAACAACAGGCGTCAGACGAAAAACATCGCCGTTTTGCCGATAAAGATTCTGACTTTTTAGCATTTGTGAATCTATGGCATTACATTCAAACCCAGCAAAAAGAGCTAAATAAAAACCAGTTCCGCAAGCAGTGTCAGAAAGATTACCTCAACTATTTACGCGTGCGGGAATGGCAAGACATTTATCATCAACTCCGTTTGTCGGTACGTGAAATGGGCTTGCCGATTAACACGATTGAAGCAAATTATCAGCAAATTCACACCGCTTTATTGGCGGGCTTGTTATCTTATATTGGCTTAAAAGACAGTGAGAAAATGCACTATCAGGGGGCGAGAAACACACAGTTTTTCATCTTTCCAACTTCTGTGCTTTTCAAAAAACAGCCTAAGTGGGTTATCGCTTCCGAGCTGGTTGAAACCACCAAACTCTGGGCAAGAACGGTAGCAAAAATCGAACCTGAATGGGTCGAGCCGTTAGCACAGCATTTGGTGAAAAGCAGTTACAGCGAGCCACATTGGGCGAAATCCAAAGGGGCGGTAATGGCGTATGAAAAAGTCGCCCTCTATGGCATTCCGATTGTGCAAAAACGCTTGGTTAATTATGGCAGCATTGACCCAACGGTGAGTCGCGAAATTTTTATTCGCTCGGCAATGGTGGAAGGTGAATGGCTGAATAATTACAAATTCTTCAAAGAAAATAACCGCTTGATCAAGGAAGTGGAAGATCTTGAACACAAATCTCGTCGTCGCGACATTTTGGTGGACGAGCAAGTATTGTTTGACTTCTACGATCAGCGTGTAGGCACGGAAGTGGTCTCTAGCCGCCATTTCGACAGCTGGTGGAAAAAGGCAAGCAAAGTCGATCCTGAATTACTCAATTTTGAAAAGTCATTCCTGATGAACGAGGGAGCGAACAAGGTTTCCGAGCGAGACTTCCCGAATTTCTGGTATCAAGGGAAGCTAAAATTGAAGCTAACTTATCAATTTGAAATAGGTTCAGAGGCTGATGGGGTGACGGTGCATATTCCGCTGCCATTGCTCAACCAAGTAGAGCCTGAAGGCTTTGACTGGCAAATACCAGGGCTACGCCACGAGTTAGTGGTAAGTTTGATTAAATCATTGCCGAAAGCGGTACGTCGTAATTTTGTGCCTGCACCGAACTATGCCGATGCTTTTTTAGGGCGTGCCGAACCGTTAGCTAAACCGTTGCTAGAAAGCCTGACTTACGAGCTTCGCAGAATGACCGGCGTAGCGGTTGAGACTGAATTGTGGGATTATTCGCAATTGCCCGCACACTTAAAAATGACTTTCCGCGTGGTAGATGAAAAAGGCAAAAAAATCACCGAAAGCGGTGATTTAGATGCACTAAAATTCCAGCTCAAAGATCAGGTGCAAAGTATGCTTTCCAACATTGCCGACGATGGCATTGAGCAAAGTGGTTTGCATCTCTGGAGCTTCGCTGATTTACCGCAATGCTACGAGCAGAAAAAACAGCATTTCAGTGTGAAGGCGTACCCTGCGATTGTTGATGAACAAACCGCCGTGGGCGTGAAATTGTTTGAAACTGAAGCAGAACAAACGCAAGCGATGCAAGCAGGTTTACGCCGTTTGTTATTGCTAAATGTGCCTTCGCCCATCAAATATTTACACGAAAAACTACCAAACAAAGCGAAACTCGGCTTATATTTCGCCCCGTTTGGCAAGGTGTTGGAACTGATTGACGACTGCATCGCTTGTGCGGTGGATAAGTTGATTGATGAGTTCGGCGGTTTTGTCTGGACGGAAGAAAAATTCCGTGAACTTCAAGAGTTTGTGCGTGTCAATCTGAACGACACTACCGCAGAAATCGCCTTGCAAGTGGAAAAATGCTTAACTTTAGCATTTGAACTCAACAAACGAATGAAAGGCAAAATGGACTTCACGATGGCGTTTGCGTTGTCGGATATTAAAGCCCAATTGGCAGGCTTGGTGTATCCGAATTTCGTGACTCAAACTGGCTATCAACGGCTTGCCGATCTTTACCGATATTTGACCGCTATTGACAAGCGTTTAGACAAACTCGGTACAGATACCAACACTGATCGTGCTAAAATGCTACGTGTTGAGCAGGTTCAAGAAGCCTACAAACAGCTGCTTGCTAAACTGCCAAAATCGAAAGCAATTCCAACAGAAGTGCTAGAAATTCGCTATATGATCGAAGAACTCAGGGTAAGTTTATTCGCTCAACAAATTGGTACAAAATATCCGATTTCAGATAAACGAATTTTGAATTTAATTGCGGATATGAAATAATAACGCAAATTTATTTTTTAGGAAAAATTATGAAAACAGTTGCAGTCATTACCTCAACAATTGGGCGCCCTCATCTTGAAAGAGCGATTTTAAGTGTTCAACAACAAACTTATCCTTGCAAACATTACGTGTTTGTTGATGGAGAACAATTTGCGAAAGATGCAAAACAAATTTTAGATAAATATCCCCATGTTATAGCAACTTATTTGCCGATGAATACTGGAGCAAATGGTTGGACAAACAGCAGTATCAATGCTATCGCCCCCTTTTTAGTAAAAGAAGACGTAATTTGCTACTTAGACGATGATAATTGGTATGAAGCAAATCATGTTGAAAATAGCTTAAAAGTACTCAATGAAACAAATGCAGATTATGTTTTCTCATTGCGTAATTTGTATGATGATCAGGAAGAATTTATTTGCCAAGATTTGTTAGAATCCATAGGGCATTATGATAATAATTTACCAAATCCTTTTCCGTATTATCTCAACATCAATGAACAAACCTTCAAATGCCAAACTGAAGTACATAAAAAAGAAGGGCATATTGATACTAACTGCTATTTAATTAAACGTGCATTAGCCTTACAGGTTTCTCACTTTTGGTATAGCGGACAAAACAACGATACCAATTTTTATGCAATCTTGAAAAAAATAAAAGCAATCGGAAAATGCTCTAAAAGTTTTACAGTCAACTATGTGATGGAACCTGAGAAATTCGATCCGGGCTTCTATCCTACCATACAAACTATAGCACCAAATATGCCAAAACCAGTAATGGCACAGATATTTAAAGAAATGTTTAGAATGAAAATGCGTCAAGTGATGGAAATTAATGGCGGTGTTTATCCTTGGAATAGGGATGAATAGTGATTAGGTCTAAGCGGTTAGATTTCTGCAAAATTTTGCAAGAAAATAACCGCTTATTTTTTGTTGGAACCATAATTAAAATTTCTAATGATAAAAATTCTATTCATAAAATTACTTTTCTCTTTCTTTTTTACTGAAAAAGTTCTCTTTTAACATACTTAAAGTTTAAAAAATAATCATTCAAGCATAGTTTTTCTAATTTATTGCATTATTTTTTATAATCTATCTTTTCAAATAAAAAAAGTTTTGATACATTGCAAGCCATTCCAAAACACAGCATTTCTTAAAAATTTAAAATCTTACAGGAGAAAACTATGAGCGACTTAAACGCACTGTTCCAAAAAATCAAACAACGTGATCCTAATCAAGCACCATTCCATCAAGCTGTTGAAGAAGTTTTCGGCTCTTTAGCACCGTTCCTTGCAAAAAATCCACAATACACTAAACATAGTATTTTAGAGCGTATTGTTGAGCCTGAGCGTGTAATTACTTTCCGAGTAACGTGGGTGGATGACAAGGGTAATGTACAAGTGAACCGTGGTTATCGCGTACAAATGAACTCTGCGATTGGTCCTTATAAAGGTGGTATCCGTTTCCACCCAACTGTGGATTTAGGCGTATTAAAATTCTTAGCGTTCGAACAAGTTTTCAAAAACGCATTAACGACATTGCCAATGGGGGGCGGTAAAGGTGGTTCAGACTTCGATCCGAAAGGCAAATCTGATGCAGAAGTTATGCGTTTCTGCCAAGCGTTTATGACTGAATTATCTCGCCACATCGGTGCAGATACAGACGTACCAGCAGGCGACATCGGTGTAGGCGGTCGTGAAATCGGTTATATGTATGGTCAATACAAAAAATTACGCAACGAATTTGCTTCTGTATTAACAGGTAAAGGCTTAACTTGGGGCGGTAGCTTAATTCGTCCTGAAGCAACAGGTTACGGTGCGGTGTACTTTGCAGATGCAATGCTTGCAACCAAAGGTCAAGGCTTTGAAGGCAAACGCGTGGTGATTTCTGGTTCAGGTAACGTAGCGCAATATGCGGCTGAAAAAGCAATCCAAAAAGGCGCGAAAGTGTTAACCGTTTCAGATTCAAACGGCTATGTGTTATTCCCAGATTCTGGTATGACTGAACAACAATTAGCGGATTTATTAGTGCTTAAAAATGAACGTCGCGAACGTTTATCTGTATATGCGCAAGAGCAAGGCATTCAATACTTCGAAAGTCAAAAACCTTGGGGTGTAAAATGTGACATCGCCCTTCCGTGTGCAACTCAAAACGAATTAGATGGCGAAGCGGCAAAAGAATTAGTGAAAAACGGCTGTATCTGTGTGGCTGAAGGCGCGAATATGCCAACCACATTAGAAGGTGTGGAAGTGTTCATCGCAGCGAAAATCCTTTACGCACCAGGTAAAGCAGCAAACGCAGGTGGTGTGGCAACTTCAGGCTTAGAAATGAGCCAAAACGCAATCCGTTTATCTTGGACACGAGAAGAAGTTGACCAACGCTTATTCGGCATTATGACCGCAATCCACGAAAACTGTGTGGAAAACGGCACAGAAGCAGACGGCTATGTGAACTATGTAAACGGTGCAAACATCGCAGGCTTCAAAAAAGTGGCAACCGCGATGTTAGAGCAAGGCGTTTTATAATGAACTAATCCTTCTTAGGATTGTGATTAAAATAAGCTTGATGCCAAGCCGAACTTCGTGTTCGGCTTGTTTTTATTTGATATTTTCCCTCCTCAAAAATCACTTTCACCATACCCACCTTGGATGTATCTAAAATCTGCACGCCATGCTTTTCCAGTCGTTCGACGACATTTTTATTCGGCATTTTCCACGCATTCCAACGCCCAACTGAAATCACCGCAATATTAGGTTTGGTTGTTGCCACTAAAATCTCGCCTGTGCTTGTTTTACTACCATGATGCCCGACTTGTAAGAAATCGATTTTTCCAATTATCGGAGAAAAAATTCGCTCTTGCTCTACGCCTGCATCGCCCGTAAAAAGCAATTTCAAGCGGTCTATTTCGACTAATAAAGTGCAAGAATGTTGGTTTTCTGCCCGCTTTGTGATTTGTTCGGGGAAAATTGCAGTCAGCTTTATGCTGTCAAATTGCCATTCTTTGCCTGCAACACAAGGTTTTGGAATACGCTGAGCATAAGCTGTTTGTCCACTTGAAAAGAGCTGAGCATGAGGGTATGCCACCAGCAGATCGGCAATGCCCCCTGAGTGATCGTTATCATCGTGGCTGATAAAAATCGCTTTAATCTGAATATTATTGCGTTTTAAATAAGGCAGCACCTCTAAATTTGCCATTGAATTGCGTTGCGATCCTTCTCCCCAACTTGCTCCCGTATCGTAAAAAATTGCCTGTTTTTGACCGCTTGCGTCTTGGTAAACCAAGGCTTGAGCCAAGCCCTGACCAATATCAAATGTAATCCATTCGATGTAATGATCTTTTTTCAGATAGCCAAGCCCAGCAAGATAAATTGAAGCTAAAACGGTGCTTAATTTGGCAAAAAACTGCCAAGATTTCAGCCAATTTTTCGTATAAATACCGATCAGAATCAGTGTATAAAATGCGAGCAAATGCCATTGATTTTGTTGAGATAAGGTTATCCACGAATGAGAAAGTGGTTTAATTAGCCATAAGCTAAATTGTGCTAACCAGTCTGCCAATTGCCAAGTGTAGGTCAGGTTATCTGTTAAGAGAGTAAATAGAATCACCGGCACAAGCACAAGGCTGTAAAGAGGGACGATTAATAAATTGGCTGTAAAACCAAGCGGAGAATAACCTTCAAAAAAGAAAAATTGTACGGGCGAAAAAAGGAAAAAAATGCCCATTTGTAAATGCAATAATGATAACACAGGCTTGAAAAAGGGGCGGTTTAGCCAATTCGGAATGAGCCATTCAAACTGTTTAAGCGGGAAATAGCGATACCACAAAATCAGGCTTGCTACAGCTAAAATTGAAAGCCAAAAGCTGTCAGATAATATCGTAATCGGATCTAAAATCAGCAAGATCGCAACAATACGCCACCAAAATTGGCTAGGCGTGTAATGCTTGCGTGCAAATTGGCAAAGCAAAATCAAACTAATCGCAAAAATCGCTCGAATGGTTGGAATAGCAAAACCAGCCAAATAGCTGTAACTTAAAGCAAAAGCAAAGCCCATTAAGCGAGGAAATAGATAAGAAAATCCCATTCGCTGTACAAAATTATAACAACATTTTGCACGGAGCATAAGCCATTGCCCTAGCTTGGCGAACCAAAAGCCGAAACCAAAGGCAAGCACGATATGCAGCCCTGAAATGGCAATCAAATGCGCGGTGGTGGTTTGTTGGAAAATTTGCCAATGATCTGATTTCAACCAAGCACGTTCCCCAAAGGCAAGAGCTAGTAATAGCCCTTGGGTTTCAAGCGTTTCGGTTTGTTGATAAGTGCGATTTATCCATCTGGTTCGCAGGGGCAAGTGATTGGCGTGAGCAAATTCTGCCTTGCGAACAGTCGCCAGCCCATCAATATCATTAGCGAAATACCAACGTTGACGGTCGAAATTACCGATATTGCTACGTCCAGAAATTGGGCGAAGATTGAGCTCTGCTTGATAAGTGGCATTTAATTGCAAAGGCGTTTTGGCTTGCCAATTTAGATAAATTTTTTGACCGCTCGTCAGTTGCCCAACAGCGGTTTGGTATTCTTGTTGCTTTAAAATTTTAATGATTTCAATCTGTTGCGTGCTTTTATAAGCGGTAAAATTTTCTGCCTGATTTGCAATTTTTAACACTTGCCCATAACTTAGCAACATTATCAAGCTCAACATAAACGGCAAAAGCTGCTGCTTAAAGCCAAAATAAAGCATCAAGAGTGTAGCGAATAACATCGTAGGCAATAAAGCCTGTTGTGGCAGCCATAAAACAGGCAAAAAAGAGAGACAAAGAAGAATGAAAAAGCGGTCTAATGTCATAGCAATCTGTTTTTGCTAGACAGTATGCCAAGAAAGGGAAAAGTGTGCAGAATTTTCTTTCAAATTTTCGAGCGTGATCGAAAAAATTTAGCAACTGCATCTATCTAAAAAAGAAAAAAATACAGCTGCTAAAGGATAAGATTTATGGTTTCCGTCTCATCACTGCCAACGCCACAATCAAAGCACTTAAGCTATAAAGTACCGTATTGCCCCATAAACTAAATGGTGTTTTGCTTATTACAGGAGAAACCTGAGCGGTAAGTACTCCTTTCTCAAATTGCGGCAATTGATGAACCACTTTGCCGTTTGCATCCACTATTGCAGTGATTCCTGTATTGGCAGAGCGAAGAAGTGGCTTGCCAAGTTCTAAAGCTCGCATTCTTGCCATTTGGAAATGTTGCCAAGGGCCAATAGAAGTTCCAAACCATGCATCATTAGTAATAGTTAAGAGATAATCGCTATTGTGGTTTTTTTGGTTTTGTTGCACTTGATCGCCAAAGATAATCTCATAGCAAATCGCTAAATTAAAACGGGTATTTTTCGTCTGTAATGCAGGTTGAACAAATTCCCCTTGCGATAAATTGATTGGCAGAATAAAGACCTCACGCATCCAATCTAACACTGAGCCAAAAGGCACGTATTCGCCAAAAGGCACGAGGTGATGCTTTTTATAGCGAGGTGCTTGTTCCGCATCATAAGGTTGTTCATTCAGTAATAACGCACTGTTAAAGAGTTGATTTTGATTATCTTGATAAAGCGTGCCGATAATAATATCGCTTTGGCTTTCCGCAGACGCATTTTGCATTGAGCTAAGCAATGGGGAAATCTGATTTTCCAATGCGGGAATTGCCGATTCAGGCAGAATAATCACCTCACTTTTTCCAAGCAATGGACGAATAAGATCCACATAGGTTTGCACTGAATAGTCGAAATGAGCAGGATCCCATTTCATTTTTTGTTCAATATTGCCTTGCACAAGGCTCACGGTAAGCGGTTGTTTTTCAGCATCAATTTGCCAGAAATTGGCAAAACGTGTGGCAAAGCCGACCGCTATGAGCAATGCAAAAGTCGCAAGCGGTTTAATTTTTCGATTTTCTTGCAAAATAAATTGAACAAGATAAGTAGCAATCACAATAATGAAGAAAGTAACACCTTCTACGCCAAAAATCGGGGCGATATGGGCAAAAGGGCTATCAACTTGACTATAACCGAGCTGAAGCCACGGGAAACCAGTAAGAACGACGCCACGGAGATATTCCGTTCCAGTGAAAAGGCTTGCAAGCACAAACGGATTTTTCAGCTTAAATTTATGCACACCCCAAGTAAAGAGCAGGTTGTAGAGTGCGAGGTAGCAAGCAAGCAGCAGAACTGCAAGATAGCTAATCACAACAGGTACACCGCCGAATTGAATCATACTGACGTGAATCCAATTTACACCAATGCCAAAATAACCAATCGACCAAGCAAAAGTTGCCCACAATGCGGTTTTTCGTTGTGATAAAGTGGCTGACCAGATTAAGCCAAAGGCGGAAACAAAGGCGATAATCCAGTAATTAAAAGGCGAAAAGGCGAGTGTACCGATTGCGCCAAAGAGAAAACTGATGATGCAAGCGATTAAACGAGGGGGATTTTTTATAGAATTTAACATAATGAAGAACTCAAATGGGTATGCAAATTGAAAAATGTATGGTAATTGTACGTGCTCTTCACGTAGGGCTACTCGAAAATCATATATGAAAATAGGCGGGGATAACCCCCGCCCCTGCGTTTAAATTAATTGATAGTACTATTCTTCCGATTCTACCTGACGGCTTTCCATTCGTTCTAATTGCTCGTCTGAAACGGTTACACGTAATTGAATCAAACGGCGATTGTCTGCAGAAGTCACTTTCACATTCATTTGTTCAAGCTCAATCTGCTCACCACGTTGTGGCAAGTGTCCGAAAGCTTGCATTACCAAACCACCAAAGGTATCTACTTCTTCATCGGTAAATTCGGTGGTGAAAAAGGCATTGAATTTTTCAATATCCGTTAAAGCGGAAACGGCATAAGTATGGCGAGAAAGTTGGCGGATTGGTTCGACTTCTTCTTCATCAAACTCATCTTCAATATCGCCCACAATTTGCTCTAAAATATCTTCGATGGTGACCAAGCCAGACATCGCACCGAACTCATCGACCACCAATGCCATATGGAAGCGTTCAGAGCGAAACTCTTTGAGCATTCGATCCACGCGTTTACTCTCTGGCACAATTACTGCAGGGCGAAGAATGGCTTCCATATTAAATTCTTCTGCATCAGAACGGAGATATTTGAGTAGATCTTTAGCAAGCAAAATGCCTTGAATGCTATCTTTGCTATCATCTAAAATCACAGGGAAACGAGAATGGGCAGATTCAATAATAATATCCACGCAAGCTTCAAGCGGCAGTTTTGAATCAATCGAAATAATTTGAGGACGAGGGATCATAATATCACGCACACGAAGTTCGGAAATTTCCATCACTCCTTCAATCATCTCTTTGGTATCGCTATCGATCAACTCATTTTCGACCGAATCACGGATCACTTCTACCAAATCTTCACGGTTTTTAGGTTCTGTTTGGAAGATACCTAAAAACGACTGAATTAAATTCTTTTTCTCTGTTTTTTCTGTTGAGCCGAGGCTCTGATGTTCATCACTCATAATCATTCCTGTTAAAAAATTAGCGTGATTTTCCCACAAAAATAACGCCTTGATAATAAAATTATTTCTATTTTGTTTAATTTAGCATAGCATAGACATCACTTTTTTTAAATCCATTACAATTTAAGGAAATATGATGAAATTAGCAAAATTGATGATGACAACGACCGCTTGTTTGGTGGCAACGTTTGCGACTGCGGGCACATTAAAAACCCCTAACTCAGTGGAAATGTTAGCGTTAGATGGTCAATCCGTAAAACGCTGGGAAAATGTCCAAATTAACGATACTAAAACGCACCAAGTGGTGGTGAGTGTGGGTGATATTGTGGATGGGAAATATTTTTCAATGAATCCAATAGTATTAACTTTTGAGGGAACAAATGAAGAAATGACACTCGTTGTGCCTCAATTCCGCTCATCTCACGATGTCAATAAATTCCAAGCAAATCCAACCTTTAAAATTCAAACCGCATCAGGCAAAGAAATCCCGTTTAAACAAGATATGTTAAAAGGCGAAGGCTTTGCACCGAATAGCCGAATTGAAGACAACCTTGTCAAGTATAACGCAAGTAAAGGCGTGGCGGCTGTTCCTGCATTTGTGAATGCGACTTTTGAAGCAAAAGGGCAAATTGTGGTAGAAACCAAAAATGTAAAAGAAGAGCAATTGCAATTACTCTTCTCTAAAGCAGATAAAGAAACACAACAACGTTTCTTAGAATGGGCAAAAAAGAACGCTAAATAACTTTAGCAAGCAAATAGCTCCCAAAATGCCTTAATAATCGGCTCTTGTAAGCGTTTTTTTTGCACACAAATGCCTAATTCGAAAGGTTCAATGGGCTTTTTTAAGTTAAGGTAAGAAACTTGATTTGCTACGGGGCTATGCTTAATCACTACATCGGGCAATAATGCTACACCACAACCTAATGCCACCATCGGGACTATCGCTTCGTGTCCTGCAACGGTGGCATAAATTTTAGGTTCTTTAATTTTTTGCGATTTAAACCACGCTTCAATACGCTGGCGTGCGGAGCCTTCAAGCGGTAAGATAAACGGCATATTTTGCCAATCAATCGGATCTTGCTGAAGCAATTGTGTTGCAGAGCAAGCCACGCGAGGAATAATCAATGAAAGCGTAATATCGTCAATATGCTGAAATTCGATATTATTTGGCAAATTGTTTGGCTTACCCGCAAGGGAAATGTCAGCTTGTAAGGAATGCACCGCACTGACTGCATGAGCTGGGTCGCCCGTAATCAATTTGATTTCAACCTTTGGATAACGCTGACGAAACTTCTCTAACATTGCAGGCAAATGGCTATAAGCTGCTGTTACTGAACAGAAAAGTTGCAACTCGCCTTCTAATTCTCCTTGATGGGGAGAAAGTGCATTTTTCATCGCTTGCCAATCTGCCCAACTCTGTTTTGCAAATTCCAAGAATTTTTCACCAGCTTCTGTAAGATGCACTTGGCGGTTATCTCTGACTAAAAGCGGTTGTTCTATCTCCTCTTCCATTCGCTGAATATGGCGTGTAAGAGTTGAAGCACTCATATAGTTTTTTTCCGCAGTGCGGATAAAACTGCGGCTTTGGGCGAGGTCAAGAAAGAGTTTTAGGGATTGGAAGTCCATTATTTACCATTTTATTTAATAAAGATTCTAATTGAATAGCTATCTTTTCTTCCGAAAAGTCTAAACTACGTTGAATAGCTTTTTTAGAATAAGAGTCTAGAATATCTTTATTATTTAATAAATGATAAACTGTATTTACAAAGTTCTCTTTATCATGCATATCAATTAAATAGCCATATTCATGATTTCTTCCAAGAATTTCTGCAGGGCCAGTCGGGCAATCCATTGCAACAACAGGCGTTCCTAATGCCATACTTTCTAATAATACAGTTGGTAACCCTTCGGACTCCGAAGTATGAACAAAAAGATCTGCGTGCTTAAAATAAGGATATGGGTTTTTAATTTCTCCTAATAATAAGCAATCATTTTCTAGACCAAGCTTCTTGATTTTTTCTTCTAAAAGAGCTTTGTTTTCTCCATCTCCAATAAAATAAAGTTTATGTGTGATGCCTAAATCTTTTAATTTCTTATATATATCAAGGAGTTCGAAGTGTCCTTTATCATGACAAAGTCTAGAAACTTGTAATAAGAAAGGACTTTCTAATAAATTAATAGCTTTTTCATCTATTAATTTACTTTTTTCCTCTAACTCATTTATATTTATTGGATTAAATAATACCTCTATATTTTTCTCATTATATGATAATAGATTAATAATCTTTTCTTTCATATCGTGACAGATTGCAATAACAAGATCATGTTTAGAAAAGACTAGCTTTGATTTAATAATATTCTTAGGATTTGGGTCTAGTTGACTGTGAATCCATCTAATAGTTTTTTTATTAATCTTACCATCTTTTATTAAAAAATCTAAGCAATCAGAAAAGTTAATAATAACATCATATTCAGCAATAACACTCTTTACCTTTCTAGAAAATTTGATTTTATAAAAAAGCTTTAAGAATTCATAGTGTAATTTTCTAAGCAAACTTTTCTTTCTTAGGTTGTTTGCTAATAAAAATGAATCATAATCACTTTCTTTGAAAATATAATCTAAATTATAAAATTTTAAATCTTGCTTAAAAAAATCATTTTCTAGATTATATTTTATTATAATATCTACCTTATGATTTAAGGTGTATAAAATTTTAGCGTAGTTAGTAAGTATTCTCTCTACCCCACCTGCTACTAACCATTTATGTATAATAAGAATTTTCATTTATTCACCGAAAATAAATCATAAATAAATTTGTTTACATTATCTTTTGTTTTATATATTTCTCTTAATATCTTTGTTTTTAAGCTACGTTTTCCTTGTTGTTTATCTACTGGAATATTACTTTCTTTTGAAAAATCTGGCTCAACACATGCAGGAATAATTGCAAGATGGTCTAATTTATTTTCCCAGTATCTCTCCATCATAATATCGACATCTAAGATCCACTCGTTACAGTAGTCTAGTAATTTTCTTGCTGCATTAGGATTAATAAAATATCCTGTCGCATTTCCCCATCCTTTTTTATATCGAGCGACTTGGAGTTTTTCTGAAGAGTAAACTACTTTTCCTTTCTGATTTCGTCTCGCAGGTGCAGGAGGACTTAGCCAGAAAAACTCAAAAGTATTTTCATTTGATTCAATAAAATTCAATACATCAGGAAAATTAGAATAAATAATAGCATCATCCTCTAAAACTATAATTCCTTGATTTAATTCAATACATTTCTGCCATAATAGATAATGACTTGCAAAACAACCTAACTGAGATAAACTCATATAGTGTCCTTTTCTTGCAAATCTTTTCTTCTCATTATATTTTGAGAATAAAGGGTGGTTAGGTTCTTCTTTGCCATACACCGCTTTAAAGAATTGATAACCTATCTTTTGAGGTAAGTTATCAAATTGGTTATATATAAAATCTCGTCTTTCTTTGGATTTTTCTAGGTTTATTATATATATTTTGATTTTAGTATTCATGTTATCCTTTTCTAACTGTATTTATTACTGGTTTTAAACGAAAATGAAAGAATGTACAAATTATTTATATATTATAAGAATGGGATGATGGTTTGTTTTGCAATTCTTTTTTCTTTCATTCTTTTCGGTTTTGTAATAAGCTTGATTAGCTTATCAAAGATATTTTCTTTCTTCTTTTTATTGTATGCACTATGTGCAATTTCACTATTGAAAGAAGGCGATTTTTTATTTAATGTAGTGTCTTGTATACACAATGCGGGAGTTAATTGGTAAATGTCTAAGTTGGATCCTTTTAAAAAAGTATCAAACATAAGCACATCTAATGGTTTTATATCTTCAGGAGAAAGCGTTAAAAATAGCTGGGTAAGTACTTTTGCTGCATTATTTGTAATTACATATCCTGCTGTACCAAAATGTACGTTTTCAAGCAACCTAATTTCTCTATTTTTATACTCTTTTTTATAACTTTTTCTTGTTTCATCAGGTTTTATCGGCATAAGGTAAGTTTCAAGTCTAATAATAGAATTTTTATTGTCTAAAAATAAATTAGATATCCAATTATTACCCGAAGATAAAAAGTCGTTAGCATTTTTACCCAGAAAAATATCATCTTCAAAAATGAAAATATAAGGTAAATTTTCATCAATACATTTTTGCCACAATATATAATGGCCCATAAAGCAAGCTTTCTCACCTTCTGAAAGAGATGCTTGAGATAGATTTGGAAGGTATTTCTGGATTAGCTGATTTAGTTGCTCAGAAGGCATGAGAGCATCATAAAATTCAAAAGGAATATCCTGTTTGCCAAATTCTTGTTTTATATGTTCTCTACGTTGAATAGCCGTAGGTAAACTGATAATGTAATTAGTATGCATATATAAATATTGAGGATTACTTTGTATATTATCTTATTTTAATAGAAACATATTCTATTTCCATTAAATATGCTCCAGCACCCAACAATTATGAATATGTGGGTTGCGTTCAAAATCTAGCGGAAGCGTTTTTTTCGAGATATTTTCTGCTTTTAAGCCTAACTCGGCTAAGCCTTCCATATCCATTTTAAAGCCACGTTTATTGTTTGAGAAAATAATCGTGCCGTCTTGGGTAAGAATGCGTTTGAGTTGGCTCATTAGTTTGATATGGTCGCGTTGCACATCCCAGCTTTCATTCATTCGTTTTGAGTTAGAGAATGTTGGCGGATCAACAAAAATCACTTCAAAACGTTCACGACATTCAGTCAACCATTGCAAGCAATCGGCTTGGAATAAGCGATGATTTCTTAATGGAATTTCGTTAAGTTCTAAATTCTGTTCTGCCCAATTAAGATAAGTGTTTGACATATCCACTGTTGTGGTCGCTTTTGCTCCTTGTAATGCGGCGTGAACGGTTGCTGAGCCAGTGTAAGCAAATAGATTAAGGAAGGTTTTGCCCTTTGCCATTTCACCCACCATTTTACGCGTTAAGCGGTGATCTAAGAACAAGCCTGTATCAAGGTAATCGGTAAGATTCACCCACAATTTTGCCCCATATTCATTTACGTAGAAATAGTCGCCTTTATTTGCCAATTTTTCGTATTGGTTCGTGCCTTTCTGTTTTTGGCGCACTTTGAGCACCAATTTATTGGTTTCTACACCTGTTACATAAAGCGTTGCGGAAACCGCATCCAACAAGCGTTGTCGAGCTTTTTGTTCATCAATATTTTTGGGGGCAGCATATTCTTGCACCACAATGTGATCGCCATATCTGTCTACTGCTAAATTATATTCTGGTAAGTCGGCATCATATAAGCGATAAGCATCTAAGCCTTGTTGCTTCGCCCATTTTTCAATTTTCTTGATGTTTTTGGCAAGGCGATTTGCGAAATCTGTCGCTACTTGCTGCTCTGGTTTAAATGCCAGTTCGTTTTGCTCTGTGTTTTCAAGACGTTGCGTGATGGAGTAGTTTTTTTGCACGCAATCAAGCGGTCCATTTTTCGCTTTAAATTGACGAGCTGAACGCAAACGCAAGCAGTTAAGCAATTCAGGTTCGCCGCTGAAAATCGAAGCATTCCAGCCTGTAAATTGCTGTTTTAAACGCTGACCAAACACTGAATAAAGGGCGATTAATGTAGGTGTTGTGCCTAAACGCTCACCATAAGGCGGGTTACAAATCACCGTACCTGTTTGCTCTGGGCAAGGATTTTTAAGTGCTGCAATATCGCCTTGTTGCCAGCGAATTGCCTCGCCAACGCCTGCATTGATCGCATTTTGTTTAGCTTTTTGCAGTACACGATGATCGAGATCAAAACCAAAAAATTGACCGCTTGTCAGTGCTTTTTCAGCTGATTTTGCTTCTTTCCAAACTTCGCCCCAAAGTGCTATATCGTGCCCCTTCCACGCGTGGAAACCCCAATGCTTACGCTGAATCTGCGGGGCAATATTTGCCTGCATTTGAGCCGCTTCAATCAGTAACGTGCCTGAACCACACATCGGATCAACCAATGGAGTATCTTGTTGCCAGCCAGAGCGTAATACAATTGCTGCAGCTAAAGTTTCACGCAATGGCGCTTTGCCTGTGTCTGAACGATAACCACGCATATGCAAGGCTTCGCCACTTAAATCAAGCGAAATCACCATATCATCACGGTTTAAATAGACGTGAATACGCACATCTGGAGCAATTTTATCCACAGTAGGGCGTTCAAAGCCTTTGCGTTCGAAGTAGTCTACGATGCCATCTTTCACACGCATCGCACCGAATTGAGTGTTGCGAATTTCACGGTTTGTGCCGTTGAAATCAATGAAAAATGTATCGCGAGGATCGAAGAGTTCCGCCCAGTTGTAGCCAACGACGGATGCATATAAATCTAAATCACTAAAGATTTTGGTGGTGACCAACGGCAGTAAAATGCGAGAAGCTAAACGGCTATGAAGCAAGGCTTGATATACGCCTTTTTGCGTGGTAGTAAAATGCACGCCGCCTTGAGTGACTTTACAGCTTGCTCTACAAATTTGTTCTAGCTCAGTTTTGAGCATCTCTTCAAAGCCACGTGCAGCAGTGGCAAAATAGGTTATTTGAGTGGTCATAAATTCATTCTTTTTATCAAAATTGAGGCTATTATAGCGGAACAAGCGGTTAAAAACTTACAAAGTTTTGCAATTTTTATTGGGCAAGAAGATGGCGATTTTTTTAGCTTAGATCAAAAAGAGTGCAATCTACCCAAAATGGGTAGCTTGTTTTAGGTAATCAGAGTGAGAAAATAGTCATCTTAATTAGTGTATAATAAGTATGAGGCAAGAAATGACTGAACCTTATAAAATTCTTTTAATTGATGATCATCCTTTAATGCGTAAAGGAATGCGTCAAATTCTTGAGCTCGAAACGGATTTTGTAGTAGTTGGGGAAGCCAGCAATGGCTCAGAGGGCGTTGCTCAAGCATTAAAACTTCAACCTGATTTAATTATGTTAGACCTGAATATGAAAGGTATCTCAGGCTTGGATACTTTGCGTTCATTACGTGCTCATGATGTGAATGCCCGTGTGGTAGTGCTTACTGTGTCGGACGAGCAATCTGATATTTTAGCGTTAATGGATGCGGGCGTGGATGGCTATTTGTTGAAAGATAGTGATACGGCAGAACTGATTGAAAATATCCAAAAAGCCGCACGTGGTGAAATGGCATTAAGCGAAACCGTGCGTCAGCATTTGCTTCGTCAACCAGAAAGCGATCCGCTTGCACAACTTACCGATCGTGAATTGGATGTTTTACAATGGATTGCAACAGGAATGTCGAACAAACAAATTGCCGCTCAGCTTTTTATTTCTGAAGAAACGGTGAAAGTGCATATCCGTAATTTACTTCGGAAATTAAATGTACATTCACGCGTTGCTGCAACAGTGCTTTACTTAGCTCAACAAAAAGGCTAATATTCGCCTCTTTTTTGAACGAAAGGATGGCAGACAATGGCGTTGTTGATTACCGCAAAATGTACCAACTGTGATATGTGTTTACCTGAATGCCCGAATGAGGCAATTTCGGTGGGCGATGAGATTTATGTTATCGATCCGTTGCTTTGTACAGAATGCGTTGGGCATTATGAAAAGCCTACTTGCCAGAAAGTCTGTCCGATCACCAACTGCATTATTACTGATAGCAATCATCAAGAAACCCAAGAAGAGCTTTGGGAGAAGTTTGTGTTGATTCATCATGCAGATCAGCTGTAATTCTTAATCAATTAAACACCGTAAGCAAATGCAAGCGGTGTTTTTTGTTGCTCATTTTCCAATATGTATTGAGCATATTTACGGAGGCAAATTTGAAAAAAAGTATTTACGATACCCCCATCTTTTTTGAACGCTATCAGCAGTTACGCCATAACCCTATCAGTATGAATGAAGTTGTTGAAAAACCTACGATGTTTGGAATGTTACCTGAATTGAAAGGCAAAAAGGTTCTTGATCTTGGTTGTGGAATGGGGGAGCACCTTGCTTATTATTTAGAGCAAGGTGCAAGTCAGGTTGTTGGATTAGATTTATCTGAGTTAATGCTTCACAAAGCGAAAGAAACGCTGTCTAAGAATTGGCAAGAGGGGCATAATTTTAAGCTCTATTGTTCGCCGATGGAATCTCTCGATCAAATAACTGAAAATCAGTTTGACCTCGTTGTGAGCTCTTTTGCATTTCACTATATCCATGATTTTTCGGATTTACTTGCAAAAATCTCAGCAAAAATGGCCGCTTACGGCACACTTCTTTTTTCACAAGAGCACCCTATTGTAACTTGCTATCGAGAGGGTTATCGTTGGGAGAAAAATGCACAAAAACAACAGGTTGCATATCGCCTAAATTATTATCGTGATGAGGGAGAGCGTAGCCGAAACTGGTTTCAACAATCTTTTAAAACTTATCATCGTACAATGGCAACCATCTTTAACCAGCTCATTCAAGCCAGCTTTGACATCGCTCAAGTAGAAGAACCTATGCTTGCGGATAAACCAGAATGGCATAACGAGTTTAAAGATTTACAACATCGCCCACCACTTTTATTTGTTAAAGCGGTAAAAAAATAACATTGTTTCGTAAAATTTGACTAGGGCATCTATGGCGTAATCTCGCTATAATACGTTTATTGATTTTATGCGAAAAAGGGCGAGATTATGCCACAACCTCATTCTACTATTCAGTTACCTCTCGAAATCTTGCGTTTCATTCCTAAAAAAGGGGCAATCACTGCCGAGCAAGTTCATCAAAAACTCTCTGAACTCGGGATAAAACGTGAACTTCGAACCATTCAACGCCAAATGAAAAAGCTCTGCGAGCAATTTGACATTGAATGCGATGAACGTGATAAGCCTTATGGATACCGCTGGAAACCAAATGCAAAAGGGATTGATTTGCCGATTTTAAACGAGCAGCAATCTCTTGTTTTAATGCTTGCTAAGCAGTATCTCAATGGTATTCTCCCCGCTAGCATTATGAGCTCAATGGAGGGATTCTTCCAACAAGCGGAATATAATCTGGTTTACGACAGTCACAAAAAATCGGGAGCAGAATGGCTGGATAAAGTCGCCATTGCACCAACCAGCCAACCCCTTTTGCCTGCTAAAATTGAACCGAAGATTTTCACAGAAATTAGCACCGCACTTTATAGCAACCGCCTATTAAATGTGCATTATCGCAATCAAACGGGCAAAGAACACAAAGCAGACGTTAAACCTCTCGCACTTGTGCAACAAGGCGCAGCCCATTATTTAGTGGTGCAATATGAAGATGGCAATATTTTCCATCTTGCCTTGCACCGTTTTCTCAATGCTACTGCAACCACGTTCACTTTTGAACGCCCAAAATTCAACCTAAAACATTATCTTGCTGAACAACATTTTGGCTTTGGTAACGGCAAGAAAATTCGTCTGACTTTCCGCATTGGTAAGCCTTATGGTTTCCATTTAACCGAAACGCCGTTGTCTACAGATCAAGAAATCACAGACGAAGGCGATACTTATTTAGTTCGTGCAACAGTGGTGGAAAGTGAGATGCTGAATTGGTGGATTGCGAAGTTTGGGGAGGAGATTGAGGAAATTAGTCGAGAGTATCTTTAATGCAACAGAATTTGTCGGATAGTTAGTTAAGATTTTCTAGGATTTTATTTAGGAGGAAATATGAAGGAAACTCTCAAAAATAAACTTAAACCATTGTATGAAAAATTATACCAAAAGTTTGGAAATGAATCCTTTGATAGTGAATTATCAGCTTTTTATGTTCATGTAGGTAGCGAATGGAAGCAAAGAAAAGGTATTCTCTTTGTTGGTAAGGCAACGAATGGTTGGAAAAGTGAAAAAGATCAAGATAAATTATTTGCTCATTTTGTGGAAGATAAAGAACCTATAAAATGGGTTGAAGATCAAATTGGTAGCAAAGATAAATATAATACATCTAAATCTGCTTTTTGGCGTGTAATAAGAAAAATTACTTATTTATATTTTTCTGAAAATTGGTATAAAAATATTGCGTGGTCTAATTTATGTAAAGTTGCACCAGCGAATGGGGGTAACCCTTGTAATGATGATTTTTATAAACAACGAGATATTTGTAAAGAAATACTATTAACAGAAATTGATATCTTAAAACCTAAAGCTGTTATTTTATTTACATCAGATTGGAATATATTAGATTTACCTAAAGAATCTAAAATTGCTGAAGAGAAATGGGAAAATACATCATCTATTTTATATAAAGTGAACGGAGTTTATTATATTCATAGTGTTCACCCTCAGGGAAAAAAAGAGTTACCGCATAAAGAAGCAATTAAAAAACTGATTTCTATGATTGAAGATATTTAATAGTATTCTGATGCGACACAAAATGTCGCTTTCTCCCCTAAAATACCTTTCGTCAAAAGACGAAAGGTATTTTTTATGGAGCGATAATATGTCAAACGTAGAAACAATGCAAAAAGAGTATAAGTTAAATTCGCCAACAGTATCAAATTACACCGAAAAAATGATGCTAAAAGTGTTATTTGAACATAAAGGATTAGAAACGCTTTTTGAAGAAGCTCGGTGGAAAAGTGATGAGGTGGCACAAGCATTGGGATTACCCAATAAATTGGAGCAAGAAGAAAAATTACCTGAAATCGTGGCGGAGTTATTAAAACCACGCTACGAAATATTACAGAAGATGCCTACATTTTCTGATGAAAATGGAAAGCAAGTAGAGGAAAATTTAGCTCAATTAGCCTCATTGTTATCGCTTAATGAGGCTGAAATGAGCGTGTTACGTTTGTCGTTACATTTAAAAATTGAAAGTGATTTTTCCTATATATTTAACTTTTTTTCTCCGAAAAGTTTGCCTCAAGCGGTCGAATTTTTAGTGGAATTTCTGAATGTTAGCCGTGATGAACTTCGCCCCGTCTTGAAGAAAAGCAGTAAATTATTTCAATATGGTTTATTACAACGTAGTTATAGTCCAAGTGATGTTGATGATTATGTAGAATGGGGTGATACGCTTGATGCAGATGAATTTACGTTATTACCTTTTGATGAAGAGAAATTACTTAAAAACAGTGTAATTTTAAGTAATCCGCCTAGATTAAATTTGACGCAATTTGAACATATTTTTGATACCCATTTAATGATGCAAAATTATCTGCAACAAGCGGTCGAAAAACAACAAAAAGGTGTTAATTTTTTAATTTATGGCAAACCTGGTACAGGCAAAACAGAATTAGCAGGATTATTGGCTAAAACATTAAATTTAACCGCATACAATATTGCTTATATGGATGAGGATGGAGATGTTATTCGGGCAGAAAAGCGTTTAAATCATTGCCGTATGGCACAAACGTTATTAGGTAGAAATAGCAAAAGTCTATTAATTTTTGATGAAATTGAAGATGTATTTGCAAGTTCATTCTTCGAACGTTCGATTGCTCAGAGAAATAAAGCATGGATGAATCAATTACTTGAAAATAATAGTGTGCCGATGATTTGGATTTCTAATTCAGTAAGCGGAATTGATGAGGCATTCCTACGCCGTTTTGACTTTATTTTAGAAATGCCTGATTTGCCGAGTAGGAATAAAGCGGATCTCATTCGAAATTTAGCAAACGATAAATTATCGGCAGAATATATCCAGCATTTTGCTAAAGAGCAGTCATTAACGCCTGCGATTTTGGATCGTGCGATTAAAGTGGCAAATCAAGTTAATCTGCAAAATAAAACCTTTGCGGAAGTGCTTTTGAGTTTGTTTAATCAAACATTACAATCGCAAGGAAAAGCGAAAATTCAACCGCTTATTAAGGGCAAAATGGCATATGATTTAGATTGGGTTTCTTGCAAGGATGATATTCATCGGCTCAGTGAAGGGTTAAAACGCACCAAAAAAGGGAGGATTTGTTGCTATGGTCCACCAGGAACAGGCAAAACGGCTTGGGCTTCGTGGCTTGCTGAGCAGTTGGATATGCCTTTGTTGCTTAAACAAGGCTCAGATTTACTTGATCCTTATGTGGGCGGGACAGAACAAAAAATTGCAGCGGCTTTTGAGCAAGCAAAATCGGAAAATGGTGTGTTAGTGTTAGATGAAGTCGATAGTTTCCTGTTCTCACGTGATAATGCACAACGGAGCTGGGAGCGTTCGCAGGTGAATGAAATGCTTACCCAAATTGAGCGGTTTGAGGGTTTATTGATTGTTTCTACAAACTTAATGGATATTCTTGATCCTGCAGCATTACGCCGTTTTGATCTTAAATTGAAATTTGATTATCTTAGTGCAATTCAGCGACAAGATTTCGCCAAAAATCAGGCAAAATGTTTAGGCTTGGGTGAGCTCAATGAAGGGGACTTGCATTTCATCGAACGGTTGAATTTGCTTACACCAGGAGATTTTGCGGCGGTTGCTCGCCGTCATCAATTTGTGCCATTTGAAGAGCCAAAAAGCTGGCTCAACGCACTACAAGAAGAGTGCGAAATCAAACCGCAGTATAATCAGACAAGAAGAATTGGGTTTTAGACTGCTTATAACGAACTAGAACCAATCAGAAAACGAGTAATAAAAACGGAGAAAACTATGACAAAACCAATTTGCGTCGTTCTCACGGGTGCGGGCATTAGTGCCGAAAGTGGAATTCCGACTTTCCGTGCCGAAGATGGATTGTGGGCAGGGCATAAAATCGAGGAAGTTTGCACGCCTGAAGCCTTGAAGAAAAATCGTGCGAAAGTGTTGGAATTTTATAACGAACGCCGCCGTAATGCACAAGCCGCACAGCCGAATGCTGCACATTTTGCGTTGGTGGAGCTAGAAAAAGCTTATGAAGTACATATCATCACGCAAAACGTGGATGATTTGCACGAGCGGGCAGGAAGCACCAATGTGTTGCACCTTCACGGCGAATTGAACAAAGCTCGTAGCAGCTTCAATACTGATTACATCGTGCCATGTTTAGGCGATCAGCAATTGGACGACAAAGATAATCACGGGCATCCAATGCGCCCGCATATTATCTTTTTCGGCGAAAACGTACCAATGTTACCGAAAGCGGAAAAATTGGTGAAAAAGGCAGATATTGTGATCGTAATTGGCACATCGTTGCAGGTTTACCCTGCCAATGGTTTAGTAAATGAAGCCCCTTATGACTCACTGGTTTATCTAGTTGATCCAAATCCCAATACGGGTTTCGTCCGCCGTCGGGTGACGGCTATTAAAGAAAAAGCAGGGGAGGGCGTGCCGAAGATAGTGAAGGTGTTGTTGGATAAGGCAATGCCTAAAAACGAATAAGAGCGGTCAAAAAATAAATTCAATTTACAAATAGCGACAGAGATGTCGCTATTTTTTTATTTGAAATTATAGCGACGTGATTTGTCGCTTTAATTGCCATAATTTCTTCGTAAATTAAGACTGCCACAAACGCTTGAGTTTGAACGTTGCTTTAGCAACGGCACGAAGTATGAGCGAAGCGAATAAATTTTCCCTCCCTTTCTTTTGCTAAAGAGGAGATTGGATCGAGGGAACTTTGAATTTTAGTGATTTACTTTTATATCGTTATATCGCTCAAATAATAAATAAGCCAGCCGTTATTAATTTATTAAAGAATCCCCTCTTTAGCAAAGAGGGGTGGGGGAGATTTGGCAGAATAAAAAACGAAGAAATTACTTCTTACATCACTCAAAAACCAATAATAAACAAGAGGCATATTTATGGTGAAAGATCCACTTTTACCTGACGCAAAAAAATTTATTTTAGAAACCAAACAAACATCAATTTCTGCTTTGCAACGCCATTTACGAATCGGTTTTATGCGTGCCACAAGAATGATGGAACAGCTGGAGAAAGAAGGCTTTGTTTCTAAAGCGGATAAATATTTAAAACGAGAAATATTAGGAGATAAATGATGGGAAGATCACTTTTACACCAAATGGTCTTGAAATATTTTGTTTATTCTAGTTTGGATGAAGAATATCAATTAAATATTATCTATCATAAAGATTATATTGAAATGCGTTCTCCATTATGGGATAAACATTTAACACTTTGCTTTTCTAAATATAGGGAGGATTGGTGTATTAATATGCCTTTTGAAAAAGAAGGGGAAATTATTGATTTTATGTTTGATATTGATAGTTCCGTTGCTTATTGTGAAAAAGGTTATTATTGCCGGTTATGTGAAGATAAAAAATATTTTAATTCTGTAGAAGAATTAATTTACGATGAATTATTTAAACCCATTATTCAAGATCTAACCAAAGGAGAATATGAAAAGAAAATTATCTTTGGCGATGGTTGGGCACAATTTGTGAAAGAGGAATAAAGATGAAAAACGATCTTAATTACGCCGTAGAATTAATTCAAAAAGCCGACGGCATCTTAATTACCGCAGGGGCGGGCATGAGCGTGGATTCTGGCTTGCCGGATTTCCGTAGCGTGGGCGGATTTTGGAATGCTTACCCAATGTTTCGTGAGCATAACATCAATTTTGAAGACATTGCCACACCGCTTGCCTATCAGCGAAATCCCGATCTGGCTTATTGGTTCTATGGGCATCGGCTGGTGCAATATCGCAATGCAGTGCCGCACGAAGGGTATCAAATTTTAAAACGTTGGGCGGAGGCAAAACCACACGGCTATTTTGTCTTTACCAGCAATGTGGATGGGCATTTCCAAAAAGCAGGGTTTGAAGAAAGCCGTGTGTATGAAGTTCACGGCACATTGGAGCGGCAGCAATGTGTAGAAAATTGCCGTGGATTAAGCTGGCAAGCGGTCGATTTCCACCCTGAAGTGGACAATGAAAAATTGTATCTCACCAGTGAAAAACCACGTTGCCCTTATTGTGGCGGTTTGGCGCGCCAAAACGTGTTGATGTTTAACGATTGGACGTATTCCAGCAATTATCAAGATTTCAAAAAATTGCGACTCGATGCCTGGTTGAAAGAGGTTCAAAATTTAGTGGTGATTGAACTGGGGGCAGGCAAAGCCATTCCAACGGTGCGATATTTTTCCGAACGCACGGCAAAAATGAAAAAAGGCGGCTTTATTCGCATCAATCCTCAAGATGCAGGCGTGCCGAAAATGCATTTTTTAAGCCTAGAAATGACCGCATTTGCGGCATTAAAAGCGATTGATGAATTACTTTAACAATAAAATAGCGGTCGAAAAATGGAAAATTTTTGCGAAATTAGTTCCCGCCAACAGGCGGGAAAAAATAAAAGACATAATCAAGATGTATTATTTAATGGCGAAGATGTTTTTCAATATGTGTTTAAAAAGCCTGAAAAATGTATCGAAACCCGACCGCACTTTATTATTGGCGTGGCGGATGGCGTTTATAATAGCACACGCCCAGCCAAAGCGAGTAAAGTAGTGATGGAAGCGTTAAAAGAAATTGATTCATTAAGCCGTGAAACCATTATTTATTTACAAGATAAATTATCAGAAGCACTTGCAGATAATTATTTTGGCTCAGCAACTACTTTTGTGGGCGCAGAAATAAATCAACAGGAACGTAAAGCTAAAATATTAAGCGTAGGAGACAGTGTGCTTATTTAATTTCTAAAGAAGGCAAATGGCAACAAATTACCGAAGATCATTCAGTGCTTTCTGAACTATTAGAAGAAAATCAAAATCCTGATGATTACGCTACGATTTATGGTGGTGTTTGTTCTTGCTTGGTTGCTGATAATTCCGAATTTAAAGATAAAATATTTTTTAAGGAGATTGAAATAAAAGAAGGGGAAACGCTTTTACTGTGTACTGATGGTTTAACGGATGATTTAAGTCTTTATAAATTAGAGGATATTTGGGAGTGGAAAGGTGATGTGTTAGATAAATTGAGACTGTATCAGATTGAAGTGAAGAATCCTTTGTTTTATGATGATTTGTCTATGATTATTGCTCATATTTAGGGTAAGATATTCGAGAAATTACAAGGTGGAAAAATTTATGGAAAACGTTAAAGCAGAAGCTCTTTCAGTGAAAAGTATTTTGGATAAATCACTATCAATTCCTGACTATCAACGCCCTTATAAATGGCAGACTAAACAAGTCCAACAGTTACTTGAAGATCTGTTATTTCATTATAAAAATAAACAAGATTACCGTATTGGCACTGTGATTGTTCATCATCAAGGAAGTTCTTTTGATATAGTTGATGGTCAGCAGCGAATTACATCGTTGCTACTTATTTTAAAACAATTAGATAAATCTATTGATAGCTTTTCATCTAATTTAGTTTATGAACATAGAGTTAGTCATAATAATATTATTAATAATCTTTCATTTATTGATAGTTTTCTAAGTCAAGTTAGTAATTTGGATAATGTACATTTTAGCGAATATATTCTTAATACTTGTCAGATGGTATACATTGAATTGAAAGATTTAGATGAGGCATTTCAATTCTTTGATTCTCAAAATTCAAGAGGAAAGAGCTTAGAACCTTATGATTTATTAAAGGCATACCATTTGCGGGCGATACCAAATGATGAGCCAGAAATGCTCACTTATGTAGAAAATTGGGAAGAGGCAGCTTCTGGATTAGATGAAGAAAAGAAAGATCTTGGTTTTATCATTAACTTAATGCTGTTTAAATTAAGACGTTGGCAAAAATACAAAGATGGATCTGTTTTTACCACAGATCAACTTGATACGTTCAAAGGTGTAGATGAAAGTCAATACTATCCTTATCTTACACCAATTAAGGCAGGGCAAGCACTGTATCAACAAAGTAAACAGAATCCATTTATGTATAGAGATGAATATAGCAAAATACCTTTTTCTATTAGCCAGCCAATCGTTAATGGGAGATTATTTTTCCAATATATTCAACATTATTGCAATCTTTATGATGAACTTTTTAATAAATCATCAGGAAAGTTAAAACAGATAATTATTGAAAATAAAAATGTTTTAGAGCTACTCAATTATGCTAAAAGCGGAAGAACAGGAGATGTTTATGTTCGCCGTTTATTTCAAGCTGTCGTGCTGTATTACTATGACAAATTTGGTGATTGCGATCTCAATATTGCGGTACGGCAAATTTTGAAATGGGCATATCGCATAAGAATTGAGCAAGATAGTGTAAGAGTTGAAACTATTGAGAACACAGCGAAAGATGAAAATGGTTTATTGCATTATATTGATCAAATACTTCACTCTAAAGAAATGCTTAGTTACAAAGTTGAAGATTTAAAGAGCAAAAAAAGAGTACAAGAAGTTGGTCATATTTGTGAACTATTTGGAATAACAAAGGAGTAAGAAATGAGTAATGTTGAAGATAAGATTGAGTATTTTTCAATTAGAGATGTATTGGATGCTAAAAATGGACATTATATTATTCCAATTTACCAGAGAAATTACTCTTGGGGAAAAATAGAAATTGAGCAATTAATTGATGATATTTGTAATGCAGCAATCACACAATATGAGAAAAATTACTATATCGGAAGTTTAGTTGTTTATAGAAGAAAAAATGGTAACTATGAGGTTATTGATGGTCAGCAGAGATTAACAACATTAACTATATTACATTCAGTTTTGAGAAGAAACCTTGGATTATCTTCGGAATTTCCTAATTTGGGTGGAAATCTTTCTTTTGAACATCGTGATCAATCTAGGAAGCAACTAGATAAGTTATTTTCTAATGAAATTGATATTGATAAAGTTGATAAAATTTCAGAGGCTTATCATATTATCAATGATAAGTTGAGTTCTTCTAAAGAACTAGATTGGAATAAGTTTAAGAACTTTTTATTTAATAAAGTACAAATCTTGAGAACCGAGGTTCTTCCTAACACAGATCTTAATCATTATTTTGAGATTATGAATAGTCGTGGAGAGCAGCTTGAAAAGCACGAGGTTCTAAAGGCTCAATTTATGAGTGAATTTCAAATAGAAGAAGAAAGAAAGCTATTTTCTATCATTTGGGACGCTTGTTCTGATATGGATCGCAGTGTCGTAATGGGCTTTGATATGCCACTTAGAAAAGAGCTATTTTTCAGTAGCTCAGATGATAAACGAGAGGAATTTAATTATTCCATGGATTTTACTAGCTTAATGACAAGTTTTAAGAATGTTTATAAGGAAAAATCAGATAGAGATGCAAATTTTCAGAATTTAGGTAATGATGGGGCTGATTCAACCTCAACAGGTGAAAGAACAAATCAATTATTGGATATTTTATCTAAGCGACAAGATTATCTTAACAGTGAAAAAGATAAAGATGATAAAGATGTAAATACTCGTAGTATTATTGATTTTTCTAATTTCTTAATGCAATCGCTTAGATTGTATAAAAAAGACACATCAATCAGTCTAGATGATAAGAAAATCATTAAGTATTTCAACGATAATATTAAAGGTTTATATGAGATTAAAGATTTCATTGTATTTTTACTAAAAGTAAGAATTTGTTTTGATAAACACATCATTAAATACACACAATCTAGTTATGATGACTGGTCTTTAATGATGCCTAATATAGGTAAAAGAAATAATTCTACTTATATATATTACGTGAATACATTTGATGATCAAGAAAAACAAAATGAAATCGTGTTGCTACTTTCTATGTTTCAGACTATTTATACACAAAGAAACAATAAGAATTGGTTATATGATATTCTTTGTTGGTTTAGAGATGAAGATTGGACGTTAGATAGTGAAAGTAGTTATATCAAAGAATTACAAAATTTAGCGGAAAAGTATGCAGACGCTAAAAACGATAATCTTGATGTAGGCACAGGTGTTAAACATTTTATTTTCAACTATTTAGATTATTTGATTTATACAAAATTTAAGACAGAAGGTTTAAATGATTCTTTGCCTTGTGATGGCAAACGCATAGAGGATAATCGATTAGGTAAGTATTTCGATAATTTCAAATTTTCATATAGAAGTTCTATTGAGCATTGCTATCCACAGAATTTGAATAAAGAGCATTATTTAGGAAAATGGGCTGATAATGTAGAGATTATTGATACATTTGGAAATCTTTGTTTGATAGAACCAGAGTTTAACTCATCTTTATCGGATAATAGTATTAACTTAAAGCGAGCAAAACTCATTGAATTGTTAGAGAAAAATGATAAGCGTTCGGCTAGCTTAAAACAGGTCATTATGCTTATGTATAATGATGATTGTTGGAAGTCTGAAAACGCAAAAGAGACGATTAGGGAACATCGAGAAAAAATGTTTAAGCTCTTAGGAAAAGAGCATTAATCTTCAGCCTAAAATAGATAAAATATTTAAGGCTTTTTATAATGACACAAAATGTCGCATGACCATTTAAAATTACCACATCAAAAACATAAAGGAACTCACTATGCCAATACTCATTTACACTATCGGCGATTATTTCGCGATGAAAAGAAAAGATTTCTATATGGTTACGTTTAAGAATGCGGATCAAGCAAATTGGAGAAATTTACCTGAGCGAGAAATGATATGGAATTGGTTTAAAGAAAATTTACCCAATACAACAATTTTCCCTGTTGCGGAATATGCTTAACCTGGCTTGTTAAGGGGAGAATATCGGGGGGCAATCGGGATTGAGTTTGATGATAAATCTTTAGCAAAATTTGTTGAACGTTGGGAAGATGGTAATGATCAATCTATTGATCCTCGTTTTCAGTGCTATTTTCTTTCGCTTGAAGATTATATAAGACAGATGGGCGAAGATATTTTAGATTTTGATTATGACAATATTTAGGCGTAGATTTTGTTAATTTTGCGATCTAGCTCGAAAAATTAACCGCTTGTACTTGCCGAACTTCTGAAAATTGAGTAGGGTAGATATGTTTTTATTTACAGGTGAGTTTATGGATAATCAAATTCAAATTTATCAATCAGAAGATGGGCAAGTTTCTTTACAGGTTTCGTTGGAAAATGAGACGGTTTGGCTTAATCAATCGCAAATGGCAATGCTATTTGATACGAGCATGGATAACATCAGTTTACACTTAAGAAATATTTATTCAGATGGTGAACTTGATGAAAATCTAACCACCGAGGATTTCTCGGTAGTTCGTCAAGAAGGAAAACGCCAGGTTAAGCGTACGCTTAAACATTACAATTTAGATGCTATTATTTCTGTAGGTTATCGCATTAGTTCTAAACGTGCGACACAATTCCGCCAATGGGCAACGAATGTATTAAAGCAGTTTTTAGTGCAAGGCTATGCCTTGAATCACCGCCGCTTGCAGGAAAAAGGCGTAGAATTTAACCAAGCACTGAGTTTGTTAAGTCAAACTTTAGTGAATCAATCCCTGATTTCAGAAGATGGCAGAGCGGTTATTTCTGTGGTGCAAGATTATGCGAAAACATGGAGTTTATTGCAGGCGTATGATGAACAAAGCCTGAAAGAAATTGCGTTGAAGCAACAGAATATGCAGGCGTTGATTTTTGATGATGTTTTGAAGGCGATAACAGAACTAAAACAAGAATTGATAGCAAAAGGCGAAGCCACTGAATTATTTGGGCAATTACGCAGCGATGGGCTGGCTTCTGCGATTGCGACGATTGAGCAAGGTTTTGGTGATGAGTTGTTTTATCCGAATATAGCGAGCCGTGCTGCACATCTTTTGTATTTTGTGATCAAAAATCACTCACTTGCAGATGGCAATAAGCGTACAGGTTCTTTCCTGTTTTTATGGTATTTGCATTTGAATCAGCATTTATTGGCAAAGCCTGTTGAGCGGTTAATCAATGAGAATACATTGGTTGCACTTGCCTTGTTAGTGGCAGAAAGTTTGCCTGAGCAGAAAGAATTGATGATTAAGTTGGTTGAGCATTTTGTTGAGATGAAAGATTAACCTTCTTTTTTACCTGTCAAAAATTTCCCCCTATTTATAGCGACACCATTTGTCGCTTCTTCCCTTATTCTATTCACATCAAGAAAACAACACGAGGTATTTATGAAAAAGATCCTTTATTTAGATATGGATAATGTATTGGTGGATTTTCCGTCTGGTATCGCTCAATTAGATGAGCAAACTTTGCAAGAATATGTGGGGCGTTATGATGAGGTGGAGGGGATTTTTGCCTTGATGAAGCCGATGGAAGGGGCGTTGGAAGCGGTAGATGTATTAGCGAAAAAATACGATCTCTATGTGCTTTCCACTTCGCCTTGGGATAATCCTTCGGCGTGGCGAGATAAATTGGAGTGGATTCAGCGTTATTTTGGTAAAGATGCCTCTTCGCCACTTTATAAGCGGTTGATTTTATCTCATCACAAAAATCTGAATGCGGGAGATTATTTGGTTGATGATCGTCTGAAGAATGGAGCTGATAAATTTGGCGGTGAACATATTCATTTTGGTACGGAACGTTTTCCTGATTGGGCTGCTGTGGTGGCATATTTGATGGAGAAAAGTGATGAGTAATGGTTATTATGTTTATGTGCTGATTAATCCGAGAAATAACCAAATTATTTGTATTGATAAAGGTATTGGTAATAATTAACTTATTTTGGGGTTGAATGAAAGCGTAATCAGAAACTGCTTCCAATGTTTTTATTTGAGTATCCTGAATGTCAAAAATTAGTTAAGCCAGGTGTTTTCCCTGATTATTTTATTTTGAAACAGGGATTAATTGAAGATGAAGCTAATTTATTAGTTGAGCCTTATAAATCTACTGGAAATGATAGGAAAGATTATCAAGTTAATATTTTACCTTTCTTAAAAGATTTCTGTGGTGAGCAACATTTGTTTTGTTATGATGATGTGTTGCTTGAGAACAATCTCTGTTTAGCTGTAAATAAATTAGAAATGGATATTAAAGAGAGCGGAAGTATTTAAGCTAAAAACAAAGCCACCTCTGGTGGCTTTTTAGCATATTTATTAACGCAAAAATGCGGGGATATTTTTCTCATATTCTGCGATTTTATCTTCATGCTGAAGAGTTAAACCGATATTGTCTAAGCCTTCGAGCAAGCAGTGGCGACGGAATTCATCGAGCTCAAAGTGGTAAACTTTATCGCCAGTAGTCACGGTCATTGCTTCTAAATCCACATCAATTTGTTTGCCTTCATTTGCCCATACCCATTGGAAAATCTCTTCTACTTCTTCTTCGCTTAAGCGAATCGGTAGCATATGGTTATTCAAGCTATTGTTATAGAAAATATCTGCAAAACTTGGTGCAATCATTACTTTAAAACCGTAATCTGCTAACGCCCAAGGTGCGTGCTCACGTGATGAGCCGCAACCTAAATTTTTACGGGCAAGTAAGATTTTTGCACCTTGATATTGCGGATAGTTCAACACAAAATCTGGATTTGGCTTTGTGCCTTCTGCATCTAAATAACGCCATTCATGGAAAAGATGTTTCCCAAAGCCCACTCGGGTAATGGCTTGTAAGAATTGTTTTGGGATGATTGCATCGGTATCCACATTTGCTGCATCAAGAGGCACGACTAAGCCTGAAAGTTGTTTGAAACCTGCCATTATTTTATCCTTATTAATTTAATGCCACTTGGCGAATATCTACAAATTTACCGAACATTGCGGCGGCGGCTGCCATTGCTGGGCTTACTAAGTGCGTGCGACCATTACGACCTTGGCGACCCTCGAAGTTACGGTTAGAAGTTGAAGCACAACGTTCCCACTCACCTAAGCGGTCATCGTTCATCCCTAAGCACATCGAGCAACCTGGGTTACGCCATTCTGCACCTGCTTCGATAAAGATTTTGTCTAATCCCTCTTTTTCCGCTTGCTCTTTTACTAAGCCTGAACCTGGCACAACAAGCACACGTTTGACATTATCCGCCTTTTTACGCCCTTTCATCACTGCAGCTGCTGCACGTAAATCTTCAATACGAGAGTTAGTGCAAGAACCGATAAAGACTTGATCGACAGGAATTTCTTTAAGATCGGTATTTGGCTCAAGACCGATATAGGCTAGTGCTTTTTCTGCAGAGGCTTTTGTGACAGGATCTGCCATCTCTTCAGGATTTGGTACAACTTGGTCGATGCCAATGACTTGACCAGGGTTTGTTCCCCAAGTTACTTGTGGAGCGATGTCTTTTGCTTCCAACACAACAACAGTGTCAAATTGTGCATCATCATCTGATTTTAAGGTTTTCCAATATTCAACTGCATCATCCCAATCTTTGCCTTGTGGCGCATGTGGACGATTTTTTAAGTAGGAAAAAGTAGTCTCATCTGGTGCGATTAAGCCTGCTTTAGCACCCAACTCAATCGCCATATTGCACACTGTCATACGACCTTCCATTGATAGATCGCGGATAGCTTCACCGCAAAATTCTACAACGTGCCCTGTACCGCCTGCCATCGAGGTTTTACCGATAATCGCAAGCACAATATCTTTTGCCGTAATGCCTGGGTTTACTTTACCACGTACTTCAATTTTCATACTTTTCGCACGGGCTTGTTTTAAGGTTTGAGTGGCTAACACGTGTTCCACTTCAGAGGTACCAATACCGAACGCCAATGCTCCAAATGCCCCGTGAGTTGCAGTGTGAGAGTCACCACACACAATCGTCATCCCTGGAAGGGTTAAGCCTTGCTCTGGTCCCATTACATGCACGATACCTTGTTCTTTTGTGCTCATATCGAACAATTGAATGCCTGTTGTTTTCGTATTTTTTGCCAGTTCCAGAACTTGGATCTTCGCCTGACCTTCAAGTTTGTTTACATCACGCACTTGGGTAGAAATACTGTGATCCATCGTTCCAAATGTTTTGCCTACTTGGCGAACTTGACGCCCTGCTACGCGTAAGCCATCAAATGCCTGTGGACTGGTTACTTCGTGAATAAGATGACGGTTGATATAAAGAATCGGCGTTTCGCCTTCGGCTTCATAAACAACGTGTGCATCGAAAAGTTTTTCGTATAGTGTTTTTGCCATAATAAATTCCAACTCAAAATAAAATCGAATAGAGCGATTGCAAAAATTTCGCTTTTTTAACCGCTTGTCTGAAAACGCTTTAACTATAACGGTTAGATAAATGAAAGTAAAATGCTAATTTAATGAGAATAGACGATTTTTATGCTAGTAAAAAAGCCTAAAACGAGGGATTTTAGGCTTTTAGCAGAATAAAATATTAGAACTAAAAACAGACTCAGAGGGTTATCTAGCAATTTCACTGCTTTATAGGGTAATTTACTTGGAAGGTTTTTCGTCTGTTTTTGGATTAAAAGGGAAAAGCTATCAATTTTTAATTAAATCCATAACCATCCCCACCAAACAAGCGGTCGATTTTTCGGAAAATCTTGCAGAAACAGGCACATACCACCAATTTTCTTGGGCGAAGGCTTTGCATTTTACGGCATCTTTTTCGGTCATCATAAGCGGGAGATTTTGACTGAGCTTTGGCACAATCATTTCAGCGGTAAAGGCTTGGTGATCGGCAAAACTGAATGTATCCGCAAGTGGAATGCCAAGCCCTTTGAGCATATTAAAGAAACGAGGTGGGTAGCCAATGCCAGCAAGAGCGTAAACAGGTTGGGTAAATTCGCTGAGTTTGCGTTTTTCACCCGTTTTAAGGTTAATCGCAAAATCGGGTTCGAGGTGCATTGCGTGTTCACCTGCATTTGCATTTTTCCCGTTACAAATGACCGCTTGCACCTGCTTTAATCGACTTGGCAATTCACGCAATCCGCCTGCTGGGAGCACGAAACCGTTACCAAATCGGCGTTCTCCATCAACTACCACCCATTCCATATCTCGCTCAAGAGCGTAATGTTGCAAACCGTCGTCAGTGACGATCAAATCAAGCTCAAACTGGCTTAACAGCAGTTCAATGCTTTGTTGGCGGTTTGGTGAAATTGCCACAGGTGCGTTGGTGCGTTGTGCGATTAGCACGGGTTCATCGCCCATCAATTTTGGATTGCTTTCTGGCGTAACCAGCTGCGGATAAACCTTATTTTCCCCACCATAACCACGAGAAATCACGCCCACTTTCACGCCTTTTTTCTGCAGTTGCTCTACCAGCCAAATCACAAGCGGGGTTTTGCCGTTCCCTCCCACAGAAATATTGCCAATCACCAAAACAGGCACAGACGAGCGGTAGGATTTAAGGATTTTTTTGCGATAAAGGGCAATGCGGATTTGGCTAATCAACCAAAAGAGCAACGAAAATGGGGCGAGTAGCCAAGTGATAATTGAGGTTTTTTGCCAGAGTTTCATTTTGCGTTTATGAAATAAGAGTGGTCTGGGCGTGTTGAACACACCCCGACAATGCGATTAGCTAGTAATCTTTGTTACATCAAACAACTTTTCTAATTGTGTAGTCAGCAATGAAATTGCTCGGGTACTTTGAAGTTTAAGATTAAGTGTTAATATCTGTTCACTTTTTTGAGCGTTTAAATCCAATACTTCAAAGCCACGGTGACGTACTACACGAAGCAGACGTTCTAACGTTTCAGGACGAGCATTCGCTTCAATGGTTAAATTATATTGCTGCATTTTATTCTCCCTCCAACATATCGGTGTTGCAAGCACCTGGTGGCACTAACGGCCAAACATTGCTTTCTTCTGGAATGCATACTTGCAGTAAATATGCGCCTTCAGCGTTTAACAAGCGGTCTAATGCACCAGAAACTTCGCTGGCTTTTTCAATGCGTTCAGCAGGAATACCAAAAGCATTAGCAAGCATGACGAAATCAGGGTTGTCATCTAAAATTGTTTCGCTATGGCGTGCTTTGAAGAAGAGTGATTGCCATTGTCGAACCATGCCCAAACGTTGGTTATCAAGCAACAACATTTTAATTGGTAATTGACCGCGTTTAATTGAGCCAAGCTCTTGAATGTTCATCATAAATGAGCCATCACCGGTGATTAAAATTACAGGATCCTGCGGGCGAGCTTTTGCTACACCAACTGCTGCAGGCAAACCAAAGCCCATCGTGCCAAAGCCTGCTGAAGTGATGTAATTTTCAGGTGCAAAGTGGCGGATATGTTGAGCTGACCACATTTGGTGTTGTCCTACATCGGTGGTAATGACGGCATTTTCTGATTTGCGTTCAGAAAGGGTGTTCAATAATGCGTAAGGATCAATATCGCCTTCGCCAGCGTTGTCGTTGTAGTCAAAATCGTGGGCAGATTTGAGTGCTTTTACTCGCCCACGCCATTCATCAATATCAAGTGGATGAGCTAAAATATTGACCGCTTCTGCCATATCGCCTTTGAGTGCCACGTGAGCTTGGCGAAGCTTGTTGATTTCAGCTGCATCAATATCAATATGGATCACTTTTGCATGTGGGGCGAAGGTGTCTAATTTGCCTGTTACGCGGTCGTCAAAACGTGCACCGCAAGCGATCAATAGATCGCACTCTTGTACCGCATAGTTTGCCGCTTTTGTGCCGTGCATTCCGATCATTCCCATATAAAGTGGATGATGAGGTGGGATCGTGCCAAGTCCTTTAAGGGTTGAAACAGACGGAATATTTGCAATTTCAATGAAATTTCTGACCGCTTGCACAGCTGTTGCCATCCCTACCCCACCGCCAACATAAAGCACGGGTTTCTTCGCATTAGCGAGCATGGCTTTTGCTTCAGTTAATGCAGTTGGATCTTGCTGAGGAGCAGGATCTTTTGGGTAAACAATCGGTTTAAGCGAAGTTTCCGATACTTGTACATCTTTTGGAATATCAATTAACACGGGGCCTGGTCTGCCACTTTGAGCAATTTTAAATGCTTGAGCGATGATTTCAGGCAGTTCATCAATGTTCTGCACAATAAAGCTGTGTTTAGTGCAAGCAAGCGAAAGTCCTAACACATCTGCTTCTTGGAAAGCATCTGTCCCGATAAGCGGATTAGCGACTTGCCCTGTAATAGCAACCACAGGAATAGAATCAGCAAACGCATCACCTAAACCTGTTACTAAATTGGTTGCTCCTGGTCCAGAGGTAGCGATACAAACCCCCACTTTGCCTGTTGAGCGTGCATAACCAATGGCTGCCATGGCTGCCCCTTGTTCGTTACGGCAAAGAAGATGATCTAATCCTGAATCATAAATTGCATCATAAGTTGGCATAATTGCCCCGCCAGGGTAGCCAAAAAGATGCGTTACTTGATGTGCTTTCAAACACTCAATCACTAAATTTGCACCGTTCATTAAAATGTTGTGTCCTTTTGTTTTGTTTAATGAGTAGTAGCGGTAATAGATAACATAAAACCAAGAGCTTTTGAATTAAATTTATGAAAAAAATGAGATTTTATTGAAATAGGAAAACAAGTGGTTAATTTTTCTAATCTTTTGTGGAAAGAAAGAGCTATTTATTAAGAGGTAGAATAGGTAACTATAAAGAGGTATTTATACCCCTTTTTATTGATTTAGTTCAAAGAAAACGATTTTTACAATAGCGAAAATTTAATAAATTCTATATGCTCGTACGCATATAAGATAATAGTATCTTATTGTTTTTAATAAGAAAAATTCTCATTTAGATATTTTGATAAACCATCCTTGTGGGGGACTTTACCGTGAAACGTTTAACCAAAACTTTAGCAATGGCGACCATTGCAATGCTCGGTTGCTTTCATTCAGCACAGGCTGAAGAAAAGGCTTCAGACGCGCAAACTGAGACTTTAACTCAAAAAGCACTCAAACACGAAAAGCTAGGTGTGACTGTTGAATCTGCAAATCATCTTTTTGCGGATAAATATCCACTGCAATACAATTCTTGGAAAGCAACTTCTGAATCGACTGACCGTGGTAGTGCGTTAGAAGCTGATCCTCGTAGTGTCATTCTTTGGGCTGGTTATTCTTTCTCAAAAGAATATAACAAGCCTCGTGGTCACTATTATGCCATCACGGATGTGCGTGAAATTTTGCGTACAGGGGCACCGAAAGACGAAAATGATGGCCCGCAACCAATGGCGTGCTGGACCTGTAAAGGCCCTGATGTACCTCGTTTAATTGAAGAGAAAGGTGAACGTGGTTATTTCGATCCAAAATGGGCGAAATATGGTTCTGAAATCGTGAACTCAATCGGTTGTGCCGACTGTCACGATACAAAATCAGAAGATTTTAAAGAAGGTAAACCTGCATTACGTGTTGCTCGTCCACACGTATTACGTGCATTGGAAAGTGTAGGTTGGACTTTTGAAAACTTAGATAAACAAGGCAAACGTGTTGCTATATGTGCAAACTGCCACGTGGAATACTATTTCAAAGATAAAAAAGACGTAACTTTCCCTTGGAAAAATGGCGTAGATGTGAGTAGCATTGAAAAATACTACGATGATATTGAATTTGCTGACTGGACTCACGCATTATCAAAAGCCCCAATGTTAAAAGCACAGCACCCAGACTTTGAAATTTGGTCACAAGGTGTACACGGTAAAAATGGCGTAACTTGTATCGACTGCCATATGCCGAAAGTGAAAGACAAAGATGGCAAAGTGTACACCGACCACAAAATCGGCAATCCATTTGATCAATTCGAAAACACTTGTAAGACTTGTCACGAGCAAAGTAAAGAGACACTTCAAAAACGTGTTGCAGAGCATAAAAAACAAGTGAAAGATGCGATGATCAAACTTGAAGATCAGCTTGTAAAAGCACACTTCGAAGCGAAAGCCGCTTGGGAAGCGGGTGCAACACCTGAAGAGATGAAAGAGATCTTAAAAGCAATTCGCCACGCACAATGGCGTTGGGATTACACCTCAGCAAGCCACGGTGGTCATATGCACGCACCAGATATGATGTTACACGTTATTGCAACAGGTATCGATCGTGCAGCAGATGCGCGTGCGCAATTAGGTGTAGTTTTAGCGAAACACGGTGTTACAACCCCAGTTGCAATTCCAGATATTTCTACACGTGAAAAAGCGCAAAAAGCAATTGGCTTAGATATTCCTAAAGACCAAGCTGCCAAAGATGAATTCTTACGCACAGTGGTGCCACAATGGGAAGCTACAGCTCGCGAAAAAGGCTTATTACCAGCGGTAGAAGCTCCAAAAGAAGTCACAACACCAAAAGCAGAAGCGAAATAATCAAGCTTGAGGTGATGATATGAAAAACTTAATCTCAAAAGCAGGGCGAGCAATCGCCCTCCAAGCGGTCGCTTTAGCAAGTTGTTTTGCAATGTTCTCTGCAATTTCAACCGCTCATGCTGAAATGCCACCACTACCACAACAAATGTGGCAAGGTAAATCGGATGTTCAAGTTGCTGAGGAAGCTCGTCGCGATCCAAACCAATATTGTACTCAATGTCACGAAACCGCTAATGCGACAGGTAAACCATTTAGCCACGCGGGTAAACACTTCCAACATGGAACGAAAAGCCCAAATAGCGGTGAGCAAGTGAACTGTGTAAGCTGCCATGGCAATATGTCTGAAAACCACCGTAAAGGTGTGCGTGATGTAATGCGTTTCAGCAAAATGGATCAAAAGGCAAGCAAACCCGAACTTGAACGTACGGTTCACGAGCAAAATCAAGTGTGTGTGGCGTGCCATACAGCGGATAAATTACGTGAAAAATTCTGGGCTCACGATACTCACGCAAACAAAATTGCGTGTGCAAACTGCCACGAACTTCACCCAGAAAAAGATCCGATGAAGGCAATTCCTGAAAAACAACGTATCAAACTTTGTACAGATTGCCACACTAAAATTCAGGCCCATAAAGAAGAAGTTAAAGCTCAGGAAGCTAAGGAAAACCAATAATGACTTGTACCCGTAGAGATTTCGTCTCAGGGGCAGGTGCTATCGCTGTGGTAGCAAGCACAGGGCTTGCTACTTCGGTTACTCTTGCAACTGAGAATGAACCGAAAAAAATTCGCTATGCGATGGTACACGATGAAACATCTTGTATCGGCTGTACCGCATGTATGGACGCTTGTCGAACCACAAACAAAGTGCCAGAAGGGGTTTCACGTTTAGAAATTATCCGTAGCGAACCTTATGGCGAATTTCCCAATGTGGAATATGAGTTCTTCCGTCAATCTTGCCAACACTGCTCAAACGCACCTTGTGTTGCTGTGTGTCCAACAGGAGCTTCGTTTGTTGATCCTAAAACAGGGATTGTAGATGTGCATTCTGATTTGTGCGTAGGCTGTCAATACTGTATCGCTGTTTGCCCGTATCGTGTGCGTTTTATCCATCCAGAGAAAAAATCAGCGGATAAATGTAACTTCTGTCGTGATACCAATCTTGCAGAAGGTAAGCAGCCTGCTTGTGTGGAAGCTTGTCCAACCAAAGCATTAACCTTTGGCGATATGAACGATCCAAACAGTGCCGTGGCGAAAAAAGTGCGTGAAAACCCAGTTTATCGCACTAAAGTGTCATTAGGTACGCAACCAAACTTATATCACATTCCATTTGGTAAAGGGGAGCATAGATAATGAACGACTATATTCCTTTTCATACCCCCAATTTAGTGTGGGACAGCACCATTGCGGTTTATCTTTTCTTATTAGGGATTTCCTCTGGTGCGGTGCAGCTTGCTATTGCATTCCGTAATAGCGTAAAAGTAGAAAAGCCAAGTGAGAACTGGATTATTCGTAGTGCGGCAATTTTAGGCACCATTCCAACAATTCTTGGTTTGACTTTGTTGGTGTTCCACTTAACTAAACCGTGGACATTCTGGAAGCTGATGTTTAACTACAACGGCACTTCTGTGATGTCAATGGGCGTAATGATGTTCCAAGCCTATATGGCTGTATTGGTAGTCTGGATTGCGATTATGTTTAAAGACTGGATCGCAGTACTTGTAAATCGTTACTTCCCTGTGTTTAAATTCGTCTTACCTTGGATTGATTTCGCAGAACGCAAGTTATTAAAACCGATTGAATTTGTGCTATTTACCTTAGCTGCAGTGCTTGGTGCTTATACGGGCTTCTTGCTTTCGGCGTTAATCAGCTACCCAATGTTGAATAACCCAGTGTTGCCAGCTTTATTCTTAGCATCGGGTACTTCATCAGGTATCGCAGCGACTTTCTTGATGATTTTAATTGCGGGTAAACTTTCAGGTGAAAGCCGAGAAATTCACTTTATCCACAAATTCGAAGTGCCGATTATGGTTACTGAATTAGGTTTGTTAGTGGCATTCTTCGTAGGCTTGCATTTTGGTGGGGCAGATAAACAACTTGCCTTGCACAATGCAATGACAGGTTTCTGGGGAATGCTGTTCTGGATTGGGGTATTCTTTATCGGTATCTTAATTCCACTCGTGGCAAACTTATTCGGCAGCCACGAAGTGAAACATAGTCCGAAATTCATCATTTTGGTCTCTATCTTCGACTTAATCGGTGTATTCTGCTTACGTTTCTTTATCCTCTATGCTGGGCAGTTAACGGTAGCGAGTTAGTTTAAACGCCTTGCTTTCCAAGCGGTCTATTTTGTAAAATTTTTTGCAAAATAGACCGCTTTGTCGTTTTCTAAACAACAAAATTTCTATAAAATTTCCTTTCATTAAGCGATTAGATTTTCTAAGGATTTTACGCATGCCACAAAAGCCTCCTTTTTCTATTACTTCAAAAATGCTCAACTTAGTCGTAGAAATTTCACATAAATTAGGCACATTACAAGTTGATTTTGAACGCCATTTACATCTTAGAAAAAATAACCGCTTACGCTCTATTCAAGCCTCTCTTGCAATTGAAAATAATAGCTTAACTATTGAGCAAGTAACGGATATTATTGATGGGAAAAGAGTTTTAGGGCATCCAAAAGAAATCAGAGAAGTGCAAAATGCCTATGATGCTTACGACGATATTTTGACTTACGATCCTTATTCCGTGAGCGATTTTTTAAAAGCACATCACCTTTTAATGCAAGATTTGGTTAAAGAAGCGGGTGCATTTCGTTCTAAAGATGTCGGTATTTATAATACGCAAGGGCAGCTTGTACATATGGGGGCAAGATCACAATTTGTTGAATATTTAATTGCAGATTTGTTTGCATGGGCGAAACAAGATGACACACCAGCCTTGATTAAAAGTGCGGTAGTTCACTATGAAATTGAGATGGTACATCCTTTCTCAGATGGTAATGGGCGAATGGGGAGATTATGGCAAAGCGTGATTTTGAGCAAATGGAATCCGATTTTTGCATGGCTTCCTGTTGAAACTATTGTTTATGCTCATCAGCCAGATTATTATCAAATGCTTTCACAGGCAGATCGAGAAAATAGCTCAACAGTATTTGTAGAATTTATGTTGGAAGTGATTTTAGAAACGTTGAATGATTATTAGAAAATAAAAATAGACTGATAACAATATGAATTGCTATCAGCCTATTTACTAATAATTCACGATAATATCACCCATAGAGTTTTGAGTAAACGTTATTCTGTATCGTTTTTGCCCTTTTTCTGTAACGAGAATAGCAGAGCAAGTAAGTCTTGAGTTAGATTTTTCTAATGTTTCTACATTAGTAACGTCTAATATTTCAAGGACATCAAAATTTGACATTGTTACAGGGATTTCTTGAATAATGTCTTGAGCCTTACATTGCGAAGGTAGCTCATTCATAAACATTGAACGACTAGAGTCAGCAAATGAAAATGTAGAAATAAAACCTAAAGTGATAGTTAAAATTAGTTTTCTCATGTTATACCCTTATAAAAAGAACATAAGAGCGAATGCTACACACCAAGTGATAAAATAAGCATAGTTATGGTTTAGCATTTTAGTTCTTTGGAATAAATACACTGGGATAAGAACCGCCCACATTTTGAATTTTGAGGTATCAATTCCATTTTTTGCTAAAAGTTTTTCATCTGCTATGCCTAAAGCGACATTTAATACTAACGGAATAAACCAAAGTTTTCCTTCAGCAATGGCTTCCATTGCTGACCAACGACTACCGTATACCATACCTATAATGAAACCGCGTAGTAACTCTCCAATAATTGGAGAAAGTGCTAAGATCCAAATGAGAACGTTATTAATCTTAATTGATTGGCTGTTATTTGAATTATTTTCAAGTGACATAAAAAGCTCCTAAATAGAATTAAATGAGTTTATATTATAAATAGATAGTGATTTATGCTACAATCCACAAAGTTTACCTCTAGATTCCCTGACTAATATCCTTAACTCCCACAATTTGTAGGTGTGATATGAAAATCAATGAAAAAATTAAACAACTTCGCGAAGCTCATCAATGGACACAGGAAGATATGGCTCAAAAATTGAGTATGACGACAAAAGGTTATGCCAAAATTGAACTCGGGGAAACTATTTCAAACCTACCAAGATTTGAGCAAATTGCGGAGGTGTTTAATATGGATCTTTGCGAGTTATTATCTTATGGGGAGGAAGCTAAGATTTATATTAACCATTCTGATAATAATCTCACTAATTCAATTATTTCTTTAGGTGGAAATAGCAATGAAGAGACCGAAAAATTAAAGTTAATCATTGCTCATAAAGATGAATTATTAGCTCACAAAGAAGAAATCATCGAAAACCAAAAACGTGAGTTAGCACTTTTGCGAGAAATGCTTGATGCCTTGAAAGCGAAGTAACTAATCGTAAATTTCAGATTTAAATCTACCGCTTTGTTATTTTCTAATAGCAAAAAACGGCTTTTTGCTGTAAACTGTTATCCCGTCCTGATAGTTGGGATTTCGTAAAAATGCCAACTTTTCAATTCATTTCCAACCCAATTTTTCATCACAAAGGCAAATAAAATGGCAACGAATTATATTTTTGTGACGGGCGGTGTTGTTTCTTCTTTAGGGAAAGGCATTGCCGCAGCGTCTTTAGCCTCTATTCTTGAAGCTCGTGGTTTGAACGTAACCATTATGAAGCTTGATCCATACATCAACGTAGACCCAGGCACAATGAGCCCAACGCAACACGGCGAAGTATTCGTAACAGCGGACGGTGCTGAAACCGACTTAGACTTAGGTCACTACGAGCGTTTTATCCGCTCAAAAATGAGCAAAGCGAACAACTTCACCAGTGGTAAAATTTACTCTGAAGTGTTACGCAAAGAGCGTCGTGGCGATTATTTAGGTGCAACTATTCAGGTTATCCCACACATCACTAACGAAATCAAAGAACGTGTAATCGAAGGTGGTAAAGGTCGTGATGTAGTAATCGTGGAAGTAGGCGGCACGGTAGGCGATATTGAATCACTGCCATTCTTAGAAGCATTACGCCAATTAGCGGTAGATGTAGGTCGTGAAAAAACCTTATTTATGCACTTAACTTTAGTGCCATATATTCCAACTGCAGGCGAAGTGAAAACCAAACCAACGCAGCATTCTGTGAAAGAATTGCTTTCAATTGGTATTCAGCCAGATGTGTTGATCTGCCGTTCAGATCGTGCGATTCCTTCAAATGAACGCAAAAAAATCGCCTTATTCTGTAACGTGCCAGAGCGTGCGGTAATTTCATTAAAAGATGTAGATTCAATCTACCGCATTCCAGAATTATTAAAATCACAAGGTTTAGATAGCTTTGTGTGCGAGCGTTTCCGCTTAGATTGCCCAGAAGCAGATTTATCTGAATGGGAACAAGTGCTTTACCGCCAAGCGAATCCAACGGGCGAAGTGACCATTGGTATGGTGGGTAAATATGTCGAATTGCCAGATGCCTATAAATCGGTGAATGAAGCTTTAAAACACGCGGGCTTAACTAACCGTTTAACCGTGAACATTAAATACATTGATTCGCAAGATGTTGAAACTAAAGGCACAAGCGTGTTAGAAGGAGTGGATGCGATCCTTGTTCCTGGTGGTTTCGGCTATCGTGGCGTGGAAGGCAAAATTCGCACCGCACAATATGCTCGCGAAAACAAAATCCCATATTTAGGTATCTGCTTAGGGATGCAAATTGCCTTAATCGAATATGCTCGTAACGTAGCAGGTTTAACCGAAGCGAACTCAAGTGAATTCGACAAAGATTGCCCTCAACCTGTTATCGGTTTAATTACCGAATGGCAAGATAAAGATGGCAATGTTGAAACCCGTTCTGACGATTCAGATTTAGGTGGCACAATGCGTTTGGGAGCACAAAAATGCCACTTAATTGAAGGTTCAAAAGCCCGTGCATTATACGGTGCAGAAACCATCGAAGAACGCCACCGTCACCGTTACGAAGTAAACAATACATTACTTCCGCAAATTGAAGCCGCTGGCTTGAAAGTAACGGGTTTATCAGAAGACCGTAAATTAGTGGAAATCATTGAAGTGCCAAATCACCCTTGGTTTGTAGCAGCTCAATTCCACCCAGAATTTACCTCAACACCGCGTGATGGTCACCCGCTTTTTGCAGGTTTTGTAAAAGCAGCGAAAGAGTACCAAGATTCACATAAAGGGTAATACAGCATAAATAAGGAGCTCGAAATGAGCTCCTTTTACATTTGGCTTTTATTTGTCTAATAACTCGCTAACTTATTTAACGTCTCAAACGCCTTTCCACTGGCTAGCACCGCTTTTACTTTTGCTGCATTGGCTTTTAAGTCAGGCTCGCCAAAGGTTCGCATTAGCATTGCTACATTCACTGCGACCGCATCAATATGTGCTGCTTCGCCTTTTCCTTGTAATAAAGCACGGATTTTTTCAGCATTTTCAGCGGGTTCTCCGCCTTTTAAGGCTTCGATTGGATGACGTGAAATGCCAAAATCTTCAGGCGTCACAGAGTAATAACGGATGTCGCCATTTTCAATTTCTGCCACCTGTGTTTCGCCGTGAACAGCGACTTCATCTAAACCCGCTCCATAGACGACAATAGTATGCTCGTGGTTTAACGCTTTTACCGTTTCTGCATAGATTTTTAAAATTTCTGGCGAGTAAACACCTAAAAGTTGGCGTTTAGCGTGAGCAGGATTGACGAGAGGCCCTAAAATGTTAAACAGCGTACGGGTTTTTAACGCTTGGCGGACGGGGATGGCGTATTTGAAACCTGAGTGATAAAGTGGGGCAAATAAAAAGCAGATGCCAATTTCATCTAACGCTTTGCGAGCAGTTTCTGTGGGCACTTGAATATTGATGCCAAGTTGAGAGAGTACATCACTTGCCCCTGTTTTACTGGAAACACTACGGCTGCCGTGTTTTGCCACTTTGTAGCCCATTGTGGCGGCAACGATAGCACTTGCTGTTGAAATGTTGATGGTGTTATGTCCATCACCGCCCGTGCCTACAATGTCTGCAAAAGCGTAATCTGGTGTTGGGAAAGAGGCGGCATTTTCAAGTGCAGCCGTCACTGCACCTGAAATTTCGTCAATTGTTTCGCTTCGCATTTTTAACGCAATTAACGCCCCTGCTAGTTGCTCATTTGACACCTTGCCTTGCATAACTTGAGTGAAGAAGAAGGTGGATTCAGCTTTATCAAGCGGTTGATGATTAAATAATTTTTCTAAAAGTTGTTCTGTTTGCATAGTGTGTTCCTTATTCTTTCTAAACTAATAAATACTTTCTCCGGTAATTAAGACTGCCAAATCTCCCCTCCCCCTCTTTGCTAAAGAGGGGGGATCTCTGGAAATTTCTATATTATTTGTTTATATAAATAAATATATTATGAGTCAATTATTCTATTTTCACTAAAGAATTTCCCCTCTTTAGCAAAGAGGGGGAGGGGAGATTTGGCAGAATAAAAAACGGAGAAATTAATCCATAATTATCTCAACAACCACTCCACCGACTGCTTCAATAACTTCGTTCCTTCTACGGTCAAAATTGATTCTGGGTGGAATTGGAAGCCGCAAATCGGTAAAGTTTTATGGCGAATTGCCATTACAATCGTGCCGTAACGTGCATTGACTTCTAGCTCTTCGGGTAAGTTATCGCCCATTAAAGAGTGGTAACGAGCGACGGGCATTGGGTTGTTGATATCCGCGAACATAGCTTGATTATCGTGCTCGATTTTTGACACTTTACCGTGTAATACCGTGCCTGTATGTACTACTTTTCCGCCTAATGCTTCAATAATGGCTTGATGCCCTAAACAAATGCCAATCATCGGTACTTTGCCTTTAAGTTGCTGAATAATCGGCAGTAAGTTACCTGCCTCAGCAGGGTTACCAGGTCCAGGTGAGAGGGCAACTAATGCGTTTTCGGTGGTTAAAGCTTTTTGAATAAAATCTTCCAAAGGATAATCGTTGCGGAAGATCGTAACCTGGTGTCCTAGCTCGCGAAATTGATCCACTAAATTGTAGGTAAATGAGTCGAAATTATCGACAAAAAGAATATGTGCCATCGTGCTTTCCTCCAATCCTTAATGCTGCTGCCCTTGATTCACCTGCCCAATCGCTTTTAATACCGCACGGGCTTTGTGTCGGGTTTCATCCGCTTCTAATTGCGGATCAGAATCCAACACTTCGCCACAGCCTGCTTGCACATAAGCTACTCCATTTTGCACAAAAGCAGAACGAATGACGATACAGGTATCTAAATTGCCTTCGGAGGTTAAATAACCGACCGCACCGCCGTAGCTATGGCGTTTTTGCTGTTCGAATTGGTAAATCAACTGCATTGCCTTGATTTTCGGTGCACCTGTGAGCGTCCCCATATTCATACAAGCTTGGTAAGCGTGTAATGCATCTAAATCGGTGCGAAGTTTACCCACCACGCGAGAAACAAGATGCATAATTTGCGAATAGCGGTCAATTTGCATCAATTCCACTACTTTTCGCGTGCCCGATTGGCTTACGCGAGCCACATCATTTCGGGCTAAATCGACCAACATTAAATGTTCAGCAAGCTCTTTTTTATCTAAACGCAATTCTAATTCAAGGCGAGAATCGAGCTCTAAATCAATGTTGCCATGCTCATCAAAACCACGCGGGCGAGAGCCTGCGATTGGGTAAATTTCAAGCTGGCGGTCGTGTTCGCTATATTTCAACGCACTTTCAGGTGAAGCACCAAAAAGCGTGAAATTTTCGCCTTGCATAAAGAACATATACGGGCTTGGATTGTTGATTTTAAGCTGGCGATAACTTGCTAACGTATTCGGACAAGGCAAGCTAAAACGGCGAGAAGGCACGATTTGGAACACATCGCCCACGTGAATGTGATGTTTGAGTTTGCAAATAATCTCTTTGAATGGCTCATCTTCTAAATTCGCCACCGCTTCTGCATTTGCAGTTTGAATTGGCAAGCTGAAATTGGTTGGTGCATTGGCAAGTTTTTCTTCAAATTCGACCGCTTGTTGGCTTAATGTTGTTTGCTCAGCTGGATTGAAACAGAAAGTATTAAGCGTTGCAGTTTGAGCTTGGTGATCGATAAAGACCAATTGCTCGGCTAAATAGAAGCTGTAGTCTGGACAATTCAAGCCATCGTCTTGCAATGTAATGTTATCCATTGGGATAAAATTTGCGACTAAATCGTAGCTAAACAATCCGCCTAAATAAACGGGTGAGCTTGTTGCTTTAAACAGTTGGTTTACAACACGCAAGCCATCAAACACCGTGCTAGTTTTGAGTTTGCTATCTTCATCTAATTGAGTAGGAATAGTTGGGAACTCTGCAACCAAGCGGTGTGATTCTGCACAAAATTCGCAAGAAGGTGCAGGATTTAAATTCGCTAAAGCAACTTGAATATGTGGAATGACTGCTTTGCCATTTTTAGTTAAAGGCTCAAAAGTCACTTGCTGAGCATCACAAAAAATATGCAACGCCGATTGGGCGAAGAGTAAACTTTTAAGGCTATTTTTGCTTTGAATTTCAGCGGAGTCTAATAATAAGGTATAAGGCTGGTTGCTACAAAGAGCGTGATACATCGCAGTGGTATCAGCAAAATAAGGCAACGCGGTTTGTTGAATTTGCACGTTCATTTTTATCTTCCTGTGTTTATTTTTGTACTATTAAACTAGTGCAAAGGGGATTTGTCAAGCGTGCGAGTAAAAATAGTATAAATTTCTTTATACTATTGTTTTAACGTTCCCAATGTTTGTTTTTCGGGTTTACATATTCAACGCCTTGATCTTTATAGCCAATGCCTTCTAGTTGAAGTAAATAGCGTTTATTAGGTAAGCCACCGCCGAAGCCTGTGAGACTTTGATTTTTACCTAACACTCGATGGCAAGGAATAAGGATTGAAATCGGATTTCGTCCCACAGCGCCACCGACAGCACGCATCGCATTTGGTTTACCTAACTGGTTGGCAATTTCACCGTAGCTAGTAATTTCGCCGTAGGGAATTTGGCGGAGGATTTTCCAAACTGATTGCTGGAATGCTGTACCTTGTGGGGTAAGAAAATCTAAATGCTGAAAATCGAGCTTTTCGCCTTGAAAATAGCGGTCTAAAATCTCACGTGTTTTGCAAAAAATTTCAAAAACGGTACCGCTTGTATTGCTTACGGGAATGAAATTTTCAAGCTTAGTGGTAGGCTGTTCTTCGTCAAACTCAATTGCAATCAGTCCATGTTCTTTAGCAAGAAGTAATAAATTGCCCACTGGAGAGGGGTAATATTGGTAGAAAATTGTCATAAAAATTCCAATAGAAAAGGCGTGTAATCAGTTTACACGCCCCTGTTTTGAAATACTATGCTAAATTCTGGTTAGAATTTGTAGTTAAGATTTAAGCCGTATAAGTAACCACTTGCACGTACTTTAAATGTTGCTCCGTCTTCACCAAAGCCAAATTTGGTACCATGTAAGTAAGCGAAGCCAACATCTGTTGATAAATTCGGCGTGAATTTATAGGTTGCACCCGCTGAGTACCACATACGGTTTGTATCTGGTATAGAAATCGATGGGTGGTTTACACTTGCACTGCGGTCATAAGCAAGACCTGCTCGTAATGTTAAATCTTGGGTTGCCTCATATGAAACACCCACTGCATAGCGGTTAGTATCGCGGAAGGCTTCATCTTTGTGCATATAGTGGAATTGGTTATCCATACTGTAAGCATCTAAAGTTTTTAAGCGAGACCATTCGGTGCGTTTCCAACTATATTGTACAGCAAAACGATCCGTTAATTTATGGTAACCTGAAAGTTCCCAGTAAGCAGGGAGGTTAAGGGTTAATTTACCATCACGCTCTTCGCCGTTGGTTGCAATCACAGAACCTAAGTTGGTTGAAAGTGCATTGCGATATTTACCGTTAAATTTCACATCTACCGCAGAATGGTAAGCTAAACCCCAACGGTTGTTTTCATTTGGCTCGTAAGCAAGACCAGCATTCCAACCGAATGACCATTTATCACCAGTGATACGGGTAACTTCAGTTTCTTTTGTGTATGAAGATAGCGATGTTGCAAGAGCGTTTAAGCTGTTTGCTGCTTGTGAAGCGGTTGTTCCAGCAGGAAATTGTGCAGCAATTGCTTGTAATTGCTTGTTAGCAGGTTGAGCAGCAGCTAAAGTAGTTAAGGATAATGATTGGTATGCAGTTGGAAGGCTTTGTAATGCTGTTGCAGCGGCTTGAGCACGTGTAGCACCTGCTTGAGCGACAGCTACTTGATCGCCTAATGTACGGCGAACTTCTGCTTTAGAATAAATTGCGTTTACACCCGCACCAAAGCTGAAGCCGTTGCCAATATTATAAGCACCACTTAGGTTAAAGTTGTGTGCTTGAAGTTCGGTTTGACCGCCTAATGTGCCTGCGTTGTAGCTATTACTATATTCTGTACTTAAACCAAAATTGACGTTATAGCCTAAACCTAAAGCAAATTTATCGTTAATTGGTGCAACAAAATAAGTATTTGGGATTAATGATGTTGGCACAACATTATTTTGGTTTGCAGAATTACCTAATTTAGTTTTGCCTTGAATGTGTAAATCGGTATCAACTAAAATGCCCCCCACAGACATTTCAGCCCCTTGGAATCTCGTCATTAATGCAGGGTTAGTTGCTATAACAGAAGCATTATCAGCAACGGCTGCATTACCCGCATATGCCATACCTAAGCCTGATGTTGAAACTTCTGCTAATTGGAATGCTGACGCATTTGCACCACCTGCGACTAATGTTAATGCTGATGCAAGCAATGTTTTAGAAAATCGAGACATGAACTATCCTTTAATAATTAAGTAAGAAATGATGAATAAGTAAAAAACGGGGAAATTCTACGAAGTGAAATTATTGATTGCAACTCCCAAAGGGAAATAAAGCAAGTGTTCCGACCAGTTGTAAGGGAACTTTTACCTACTTTTCTATTTCGTTTTAAGTTTAAATTTGCCTTCAAAACCTCTATAATAGTAGGGAAATTCCTTATCATTTGGTGAAACCTTTTAAAATGATAAGTTTAAATCAGTTCAATATACTTGACTAAAATAGTCAACTCCATCAAAATTCAGACACTTCCAATCTTTGATTGGATTTTTAATTAAATGAGGGCGAATTTATGAGATTAACGTCAAGAGGGCGTTATGCGGTGACAGCAATTTTAGATATTGCTATTCACGGTAAAAAAGAGCCTGTCAGTCTTGCGGATATTGCAGATCGTCAAGCTATCTCACTTTCTTATTTAGAACAGCTTTTTGCACAGCTTCGTCGTGAAGGTATTGTATATAGCGTACGTGGGCCAGGTGGCGGTTATAAGCTCGAAAAAGAGCCGAAAGAGATTACCGTTGGGATGATTATTGCAGCAGTGAACGAAAATGTGGACGTGACTAAATGTAAGGGAAGTGGTAATTGCCGTAACGATTCTCGTTGTTTAACTCATACGCTTTGGGAGCGTTTGGAAGATCAAATCGGGCAGTTCTTAAACACCGTATCGCTTGACGATTTAGTTCAAGAAAATGCGGATCACGATTGTGATAAATCTCATTGCCACGAGCACTAGCATCAGCACTAAAAGATAAGCAAAGATTTCATTAAAAATAACCGCTTTTAGCGAGTTAGGAGTAACTTAAAAAATGTCAGTAAAATTACCTATTTACTTAGATTATGCGGCAACTACGCCAATGGACGAACGCGTTGCCCAAAAAATGATGCAATATATGACCAAAGATGGCATCTTTGGTAACCCTGCTTCACGTTCGCACAAATTCGGTTGGGAAGCAGAAGAAGCGGTTGATGTTGCACGTAACCAAATCGCAGACTTAATCGGTGCTGATGCACGCGAAATCGTGTTCACTTCAGGTGCAACCGAGTCAGATAACCTTGCAATTAAAGGTGCGGCACACTTCTACCAAACTAAAGGTAAACACATCATCACCGTGAAAACTGAACACAAAGCGGTGTTAGATACTTGCCGTCAGCTAGAACGCGAAGGCTTTGAAGTGACTTACTTAGACCCAGAAGAAGATGGCTTGCTTGATTTAGAAAAATTCAAAGCAGCTATTCGTCCAGATACTATCTTGGTTTCTGTTATGCACGTGAATAACGAAATGGGTGTGATTCAAGACATCGCGGCAATCGGTGAAATCTGCCGTGCTAACAAAATCATTTTCCACGTTGATGCAACGCAATCTGTGGGTAAAGTGCCAGTAAATGTTCATGAATTAAAAGTAGATTTAATGTCATTTTCAAGCCACAAATTATACGGACCAAAAGGTATCGGCGGTTTATACGTTTGCCGTAAACCACGAGTGCGTTTAGAAGCGATTATTCACGGTGGTGGTCATGAGCGTGGTATGCGTTCAGGTACATTGCCAGTTCACCAAATCGTGGGGATGGGTGAAGCATACCGTATCGCAAAAGAAGAGATGACCGAAGAAATGGCACGCTTAACTAAGTTACGTGACCGCCTATATAACGGCTTCAAAGATATTGAAGAAGTGTATGTAAACGGCTCAATGGAACCAGGTAAACGTGTAGGCTCAAACTTAAACATTAGCTTCAACTTCGTAGAAGGCGAGTCATTAATGATGGCATTACGCGATATTGCAGTTTCATCTGGTTCAGCTTGTACTTCTGCAAGTTTAGAGCCTTCTTATGTGTTACGTGCTATCGGTCGTGATGATGAATTAGCTCACAGCTCAATTCGCTTCACATTAGGTCGTTGGACAACGGAAGAAGAAATTGACTACACTATCGAATTAGTGAAAAAAGCGATTGTGAAATTACGTGATCTTTCTCCACTTTGGGAAATGTTCAAAGAAGGCGTAGATTTAAGTAAAATTGAGTGGAATCACCACTAATAAGATCAATTTCCCTCTTTATTAAAGAGGGATTTAGGGAGATTTGAAAAAAATATCAACATCGGACAAATCTCCCCTACTCCCTCTTTACTAAAGAGGGGAACTAAATAGAGGAAAATATAAAATGGCATACAGTGAAAAAGTAATCGATCACTACGAAAATCCACGTAACGTAGGTACATTCGACAAAGAAGCATCAGACATCGGTACAGGTATGGTTGGTGCACCTGCGTGTGGTGATATCTTACGCTTACAAATCAAAGTAAACGATGCTGGCATTATCGAAGATGCACGCTTTAAAGCCTACGGTTGTGGTTCTGCAATCGCTTCAAGCTCACTGATTACCGAATGGGTAAAAGGTAAATCTTTAGAAGAAGCGGGTGCAATTAAAAACAGCGACATCGCAGAGGAGTTAGAATTACCGCCTGTGAAAGTTCACTGCTCAATTCTTGCAGAAGATGCAATCAAAGCAGCAATCGCAGATTACAAAGAAAAACAAGGTAAATAATTTAACAAGCGGTTGATTTTGCAAAAATTTTGCGAATTAAGACCGCTTGTATTTTGTAGGGTGTGTCAGCTTGTCGACACACGCCTTTCATATGTGAAACGATGTTTCACACACTACAATGTTTCGTAAAATATGATTTTCTTCATTTAAGATATTAGGAATATATTATGGCAATTACATTAACAGAAACCGCCGCAAACCGCGTGCGCACTTTCCTTGAAAATCGTGGTAAAGGCATTGGCTTACGCTTAGGCGTGAAAACCTCGGGCTGTTCAGGATTGGCGTATGTGTTGGAATTCGTTGATGTATTAAATGAAGATGATCAAATATTCGAGCAACACGGCATAAAAGTGATTGTGGACGAAAAAAGCCTCACTTACCTTGATGGCACGGAGTTAGATTTTGTGAAGGAAGGCTTAAATGAAGGCTTTAAATACAGCAACCCAAATGTAAAAAATGAATGCGGTTGTGGTGAGAGTTTTAATGTTTAGGAGGCTATGATGATTAATGCCTTTTCCCTTTTCGGTTTGCCTGTGCAATTTCAGGTAGATCAAACCGCACTTTCGGCACGTTATTTAGAGCTACAAAAAGAGCTTCATCCAGATAATTACGCAAGTAGCTCTACAGCCGAGCAACGTCTTGCAATTGAAAAATCGGCTGATGTAAACCAAGCATTAAATGTGCTGAAAGATCCAATTTTGCGTGCCGAAGAGATTATTAAGATTGAAACGGGGGTAGAGAAAAACCTCGAAGAAAAAAGTATGCGAGATGTTGAATTCCTGATGCAACAGATGGAATGGCATGAAACCCTTGAAAGCATTGAACATAAAAAAGATGAAGAGGCTTTAACTCATTTTCTAAAACAGATTAAAGCCGAGCAGAAAAAAGTTTTAATTGAATTAGAAGAAACGTTAAATCAAAAAAATTGGCAGCAGGCAAACGCATTAACAGATCGTTTGCGTTATTTTAAAAAGCTGATTATTCAGATTGAGAAGGTTGAAGAGCAGTTTTTTGAAATGTAATCTTGCGTAGGGGCGGGGTTTATCCCCGCCAGTATGATATTGAATTTATAGGGCGGGGATAAATCCCGCCCCTACGGTTAGCCTTATCAAGCGATCGATTTTTAGAGATATTTTACTGATGAAAACCCTAGAAGAATTATTAGATAAAAATTCAGCGTGGTTGATTTTGCGTGATTGGTTTACTCAAGCAAAAAATCACTACGAAATTTTAGCTAGCTACCCTGAAGATGCGGCTGCTGCGTTAGTTGGAATGCAACTACCGACCCGTTCACCGCTTGGTGCGATTGTGTATGAGACAGGGGGTGTGTTAATTGATTACGGTTGGTTACGTATTTTAGGTTCAGGCAACGAAAAATTACCGCGCGGTTTATTTGATTGGAACTTCGGCAAAACTTTCAAACAATCGGGCGAGCAACCCAGCTACTTATTAGTAGCAGATGATGCAATTGGTGGTTACTTTGCTATTAACGCAGGCAGTTTAGGCGATAAAATTGGGCAAGTGTATTATCATCATCCGAAAAAGAAAACATGGGAACTGTTGAACTTAGGCTATTCTGAATTTTTAGGCTGGGCATTATCAGGCGATTTAAACGATTTCTACCAAGATTTACGTTGGGATAATTGGCAAAATGATATTAAAGAACTGCAAGGTCATCAAGTGTTAGAGCTTGAAAGCAAAATCGCTGTTCCTGTGGAACGCCACTATCAAGGTGTGTTTGCTCCTGAAAATATGAGTTATTCAGTAGCCTAAAATAAATTAAAACAAGAAATAGAGAAGAGATAATAATGGCATTACTTCAAATCGCTGAACCAGGGCAAACTGCCGCACCGCACCAAGCACGCTTGGCGGTGGGGATTGATCTTGGAACAACGAATTCATTGGTCGCAACGGTACAAAGTGGCACTGCAACCGTGTTGTTAGATGAAAAAGAGAGGGCGTTAGTGCCGTCGGTGGTGCATTATGCTGAAAATGAGAAAACTGTGGGCATAGAAGGCTTTGACTTTTCAGCCGTTGATCCGCAAAACACCGTGATTTCAGCTAAACGCTTAATTGGGCGTTCGCTTGCCGATGTGCAAAAACGCTACCCTGATTTACCTTATCAATTTGTGGCGAGCGATAACGGCTTACCGTTAATCCAAACTAAACAAGGTAATAAAAGCCCTGTGGAAGTATCAGCAGATATTTTGGCACACTTAAACCGCTTTGCTGAACAACGTTTAGCGGGCGAATTATCGGGCGTAGTCATTACCGTGCCTGCTTATTTTGATGATGCTCAACGTCAAAGCACCAAAGATGCGGCACGTTTAGCAGGTTTGAATGTATTGCGTTTATTAAATGAACCAACTGCCGCTGCGATTGCTTACGGCTTAGATAGCGGTCAAGAAGGCATTATTGCGGTTTATGATTTAGGTGGCGGCACATTCGATATTTCGATTTTACGTTTAAGCCGTGGTGTGTTTGAAGTGTTGGCAACGGGCGGTGATACGGCTCTCGGGGGCGATGACTTCGACCTCTTATTAGCAAATTGGATTGCTGAACAAGCAGGTGTGCAACCACAAAATGCGAATGAACAACGTGAACTATTAACCCTTGCCACTCAAACCAAAATTGCCCTTTCACAAGCGGTCGAAACTGAAGTGAAATTTGCAAATTGGGCAGGCACAGTCAGCCGTTTACAATTTAATGAGCTAATTCAACCGCTTGTCAAACGTTCGCTCATGACCTGCCGCCGAGCGTTGAAAGATGCAGGCGTGGAAGGTGAAGAGATCCGCGAAGTCGTGATGGTTGGCGGTTCAACCCGCGTACCATTTGTGCGTGAGCAAGTCGGTGAGTTCTTTGGTAAAACGCCATTAACGTCGATTGATCCAGATAAAGTGGTTGCCCTTGGTGCAGCCATTCAGGCGGATATTTTGGTCGGCAATAAGCCTGATGCGGATATGTTATTGTTAGACGTTGTGCCGCTTTCGCTTGGTATTGAAACGATGGGCGGTTTGGTGGAAAAAATCATTCCACGCAATACCACTATTCCTGTGGCACGAGCCCAAGAGTTTACTACCGCTAAAGATGGGCAAACAGCGATGTCGGTTCATGTTCTACAAGGTGAGCGTGAATTGGTGGAAGATTGCCGTTCACTCGGTCGCTTTACCTTACGCGGCATTCCGCCGATGGTGGCAGGTGCGGCAACCATTCGCGTGACTTATCAAGTCGATGCTGATGGTTTGTTGAGCGTAACAGCAATGGAAAAATCGACCAAAGTGCAGGCTTCGATTCAGATAAAACCATCTTATGGCTTAACCGATGAAGAAGTGACCCAGATGATCAAGTCTTCAATGGCAAATGCCAAAGAAGATATGGAAGCCCGCCAGCTTGCAGAGCAGCGTGTAGAAGCTGATCGTGTGATTGATACTGTGATTTCAGCTCTCCAAGAAGATGGGGCGGAAGTACTTTCCATTGAAGAATTTAAAGCCATTGAAGCGGAAATTCAAAAGTTGATTGATTTAAAACAAGGTTCAGATAGAGCAGCGATTGCCCAAGGGATTAAAGAGCTTGACTATGCTACCCAAGCATTCGCAGCAAAACGAATGAATTTATCAATTCAAAAAGCATTAGCGGGTAAAGCCGTTGATGAGATTATTTAAAAGAGGATAATATGCCAAAAGTAGTTTTTCTTCCCCATGAAGAATTTTGCCCAGAGGGTATGGTTGTTGAAGCCAATGAAGGCGATAATTTATTAGAAGTGGCACACAATGCTGGCGTGGAAATTCACCATGCGTGCGATGGTTCTTGTGCTTGCACGACTTGCCACGTAGTAATTCGTGAAGGGTTTGATTCTTTAAACGAAAGCTCAGATCAAGAAGAAGATATGTTGGACAAAGCTTGGGGCTTAGAAATGGAAAGCCGTCTAAGTTGCCAATGTGTGATTGGTGATGAAGACTTAGTGGTCGAGATTCCAAAATATAACCTTAACCACGCAAATGAGGCTGCACACTAATGAAATGGACTGATGTACAAGATATTGCGTGGGCGTTGTACGATCGCGATCCTGATTTAAACCCAGTAACCGTGCGTTTTACCGATATGCATCAATGGATCTGCGAATTAGAAGAGTTTGATGACGATCCTGAAGGTTCTAACGAATCAATCCTTGAGGCGATTTTGCTGAAGTGGATTGAAGAGTATGAATAGATAAGAAAAATGCTTTTACTAAATGGTAAAAGCATTTTTTTTATAGCAATAGTAGGCAGAAGAGTTGGTTTTTTGGACTAACTTTAATTGATAATTTCGCTGTTTAAATAATATTTTAGCCTATTAGTCGTATATTTCTATTATGCTCTTTTCGCATAGTTATGGAATAACATTCACTAACGAACTACAAGGAATTATGGTAGGTAGGAATACGAAAGAGTGTAAAAGAGAAGAAAAATTTGAATTGGTCCCCCCTACCGGACTTGAACCAGTGACCAAGCGATTATGAGTCGCCTGCTC